>Ga0187819_10001268_pt1 | contig 13049 bp, 7 predicted proteins | sample NC_wetland_sal_i_15_FD_132411 | JGI IMG/M metagenome (GOLD analysis project Ga0187819, IMG submission 132411) | Wetland sediment microbial communities from Neuse River Estuary, North Carolina, USA - SO4_4 | ecosystem: Environmental > Aquatic > Freshwater > Wetlands > Sediment | place: USA: North... | reverse complement strand
TCATAATGCGACGATTGTATGTCAACAATTGAGGCGGCCCCGCAGGGGCCACTTTTTCCGAGCGAAGTCTCGGAAAAAGCGTAGACCCTAGTGCCTCAATTTAGTGTAATTAGCGCCTGTTTGCTAATGCACGTAGACTGGAGGAGTCATCGATTTATAGATTTATCAATACTGGGCCGCCCGCTTCGATCACAACCCTGCCACGGCACACGTCGAGTTGGCCCGATCTCACGCTCCCGTCCACGTTCATCTAACTTTTTTCATAATCGAAGCAGGCGGACCGGCGATTTGCAAGGGCGATAAAGTGAGAACGCACATCGGGCTGCGCCTTCGATATAGGCGACACGACGCACTTCGCGCATGGCACGCACCACAACCTGACGCTGCAGTTCGGGCCATCGATACGATTCTGAAGCCCAGCACGTGAGCGAGCCAGGGTTTTCGGAACCTACTCAGTTTACGTGGGAAGCAACTAAGATTGAGGAGGGGCGACACGAACGCTCACTGCGATGTTGTTTCCGTCCTGGACGCGGTAAGTGACATCGGCGGATGCTCCGACCTCAATCTTGCCTTCGACGGTGGTGTTCTGATCGATGGTGAACGTCATGACCTTCTCGGCGTCGCGCTGGAAATTGCGGGCGGCGGAGTTCTGAGACTGCGAGGTTTCCAGCGTAAACGTATTTCCTTCCACAGAAGTGATGTGTCCGGACACCGATTCGACTTGAGCCGTTTGGTCCTGCACATACTGCGGCCCGATGATGAGAGCACCTTGATGAGGCGCGGGCGACGCGGGGGCCAGCGAGCAGCCAGCGGCTGCTACGGCAGCAAAAAGCGTGAAGCGCTTACGGAACGAAAGCACGAGAAACCTCCGCACACATACGAGGCGGCAAGGGAGCACGTGGATTTCCATGCGGCGAAATATGGGAGAATAGAAATCTGCGGCGGCAAGCTGAGAAAACACGGGAATTTGGCCCGCACCTACAGCGTTCTTGCAGAGCTGGCGCACGGGGTGGCACGCGGGAAAATATTTCCGCTCACCCGTGCGTTTCTACAAGGCTGCATGGAAATAAAGGCAGTTAGGGTGCGGGACGAAGAGTGTCAAGCGCCGGGAAGTGCCATAGAATACTGTACGTTAGGATTAGAACGGTATTTCAGGGCATTGATGGCAACGCAGATGCACTTGGCCCCTGCGGACATGAATGTAACGCAAGGTCGACAATGGAGGTCTAAACTATGAGCACAGGGGCAGCGTCCGTGAGGACCGGGCATGCACAAGACGCGCGATTAGGAGGAGCAATGAAGGCTCTGCGGATTCTGGTCGCAGACGATCACGATCTGATGAGGCGAGGGCTGAAATCGCTGCTCGAGTCGCATCCAGGATGGTCCATTTGCGCGGAAGCGCACACGGGAAGGGAAGCGGTTGCGAAAGCGGAAGAACTGAAGCCGGACATCGTGATACTCGACATCACGATGCCGGAGTTGAACGGGGTCGAGGCGGCCAGGAGGATCCTGAAAGCATCGCCGAACACGGAAATACTCGTTCTTTCGGTGCACTACTCGGACCAACTGATACGGGACATTCTGGACGCGGGAGTGCGCGGGTACATCGTCAAGTCGGATTCGGATCGTGACTTGGTGATTGCGGTGGAAGCTTTGGCCAATCACAAACCATTCTTCACTCCGCGAGCGACGGAGCTGATTCTCAGCAACTTCAACAACAAGGGCGGGTCGTCGGAAATGCCTGAAGTGATTGGGGAGCGGTTGACGTCGCGCGAACGCGAGATCGTGCAACTCCTTTCCGAGGGCAAGAGCAGCAAGGAAGTGGCGTCGCTCTTGAGCATCAGCGTGAAGACAGCGGAAACCCACCGGGCCAACATCATGCGCAAGCTCGAGATTCACTCGGTGAGTGAACTCGTGCGCTATGCAGTCCGCAACCAAATCATTGAACCCTGAAGTTGCATGTTGACTCCGCTAAACGCAGGGCGCCGGCTCGATTGCGCGAGTTCGGGCTGCAGAACCGTTGGTGCTGAGCACCCGTGGCGGCTGTGGAAAGAACGGAAACTGCCGGGGAGCGACGCGGGCAGGTCGTACAGCAAGTTCTCCCGTTTTCTAACGAATTGACCGTATTCCGGCAGAGTGGGGTGCTGGAGAATACTCGGTTCTGCCGGGAGAGGAAGCGGGGAGTTCGGGTGCCTTGGAGAAAACAAGGCGCGAGGGCTGGGCCGATTTTCCCTTCCTTTCCCGGAGCCAATCTCGGGCAGGTCCTCTGGTACTTCCCTCAGTTGACTGTCTTCCCTCAGCACGTGTCTTGGAGGACGTGTCGTAACTGGATATTGTTTAGCGTTCCAGAACTTCGCTGTATTTTCCACATCGTGCGGTCATGATCTATTGGGTCAAAGGCGCAAGCCCCTGGCTGAGTCGTTCAGTACGCCGCAGTGAAATGAGAATCGGGGGTCTAGCGCAAGGGCAGCAGCAGAAGGAGGACGAGCGAGTGGCGTTGGGTGATTTCATCGGTACCTTGGCGTTTTATCCCTGGAGAGAGAGGATGGTTATGCCGGAGGAAGAGGCGATCGAGAGGGCGCGAGAAGACGAGCGGGAAGGAAAGTCTCCGTCGACACAGGCAGCAGAATTCGTTCGCGAAGAGATTGAACACGTGCGGCAAGGCAAGCACGGAGCCAGGTCGCCGCAACAGGCGATTGCGATCGGGTTATCGAAAGCGAGGCGCGCCGGCGTGAAGCTGCCGCCACCGCGACGCGGATCGGTGTCTGCACGCACGAGAAGACAGGCCGTGCGCGACACACAGCGTGGGCGCGCGGGCAAAAGGCACGTTTCGAAACGGCGTTCCCGGGCGGTTTCCGGAGCGCTGCGAAAGGAGAGCAGGGGCACCGTTTCGCGTTCCGCCATGGCGCGTCAGGCGCGGAGGAGCGCGCGGCGGCGCGGACCGGCGGCATGGCACGCAGCGGCGAAAAAAGCGGTGCAGACAAAGGGGCGAGTGGGACGACGCAGAGCGGCACGAAGGGCTGCGCGGACAAGACGGAGACACAGAGCGAGGTACGCCTAGGAATGGCGCAAACGGCCAAATACGAACAACACTTTTCTGTCGTAGACTTTGTTTCGGTCTTCTATTCGGTGCTTTTCGTCTTATTTCGGTTATTTCAACAGCGTCCTAATTGATCTTGCGCGAACCAACTACGGGTCCCGCAACGGATACACGCGCGCGCATGCCGACGCTCGGCGCCCGGCTGGGCAGCGATGGTGTGTGTCAATTCGCCGTGTGGGCGCCGTTTGCACGCTCGGTCGAATTACAGATCGAGTCCTCCGAACGAAAGTCGCAGTCCCTGAGCAGAGACGCCGACGGGTATTTCCGCGGCTTGGTCGCCAATATCTCTCCTGGCTGCAAATATTTCTACAATCTCGACGGCGCAAAGAAGCGCGCAGATCCCACTTCGAGATTCCAGCCCCTGGGCGTGCATGGCCCCTCAGAAGTGACGCGCGCGAGCTTCGAATGGAACGATTTCGGATGGACTGGTTTGCCGTTGGAGAAGCTCGTTTTCTACGAGATTCACGCCGGCACGTTCACGCCGGAAGGAACATTTGAAGCGATCATTCCGCGCCTGCGCAAGCTGAGGGATCTGGGCATCAGCATAATCGAGTTGATGCCGGTCGCGCAGTTTCCGGGCAGGCGGAACTGGGGCTACGATGGAGTGTATCCATACGCGGTGCAGAATTGCTATGGAGGGCCCGAGGGGCTAAAGACGATCGTCAACGCGTGCCACAACGAAGGGCTAGGCGTCGCGCTGGATGTCGTTTACAACCATCTGGGTCCTGAGGGCAATTATCTACGCGATTTCGGCCCTTATTTCACCGACCGTTACCACACGCCGTGGGGGGAAGCGCTCAATTTCGACGGGCCGTACAGCGATCACGTGCGGCGATTCTTCATCGAGAATGCCTTGTACTGGGTATCGGAATTTCACGTGGATGCGTTGCGGCTCGATGCAGTGCACGCGATTGTCGATACATCCGCGTTTCCATTTATCGAGGAATTGAATGCGCGAGTGCATGAACTGGCGAGCGAACTCGGGCGCGCAGTTCAGGTCATAGCAGAATCGGATCTGAATGATTCGCGACTGGTGCGCCCGCGCGAGCTGGGCGGCTACGGTCTCGACGCGCAGTGGAATGACGACTTTCATCACTCCGTGCACACGCTGCTGACGCACGAAAGGTTCGGCTATTACGAAGATTTCGGCACTGCGGAGCAACTGGCCAGGGCGTACTCGCGCGGATACGTTTATTCGGGACAATATTCCGCGTACCGGCAGCGACACTATGGGAATTCGTCGCGGGGCATTCCTGCGAGGCGTTTTGTGGTATGCGCGCAAAATCACGATCAAGTGGGAAATAGGGCGCGAGGGGAGCGGCTGGGCGCGATCGTCAACTACGAGAAGCTGAAATTGGCAGCGGGGACCGTGCTGCTATCGCCGTTTATTCCGCTGATATTCATGGGGGAAGAGTATGGCGAGGAGTCGCCATTTCTGTATTTCGTGGACCATACGGATGCGGAGCTGATCGCCGCGGTGCGGAAAGGGCGAAGCGAGGAATTCAGGAGGTTTCATTGGGAAGGGGATATTCCTGATCCGCAAGCGGAAGAGACGTTCCAGCGCTCGAAGTTGCATTGGAGTCTGCGGGACCAAGGAAAGCATCAAACCTTGCTAAGCTTCTATGCTGAGCTGCTCAGGCTCAGACGATCCGTGCCGGCGCTGTCGAATTTGAGCAAGGCCGGCAGGAGGTCATGGACCTACAGTTCTACCTCGGTGGGGCTGGAGCGATGGTGCGATGCGGACCGCGTCTTTGCGTTGTTCAATTTCGGAGAGCAGGCGGCGCCTGTTTGCTGCGAAGTTGGCGCAGGAGCCTGGAGGAAGATGATCGATTCGGCGGAGGTCAAATGGGAGGGCAAGGGCAGCACATGTCCCGAAATGTTCGAGGTGAGCGAAGGCGTGAACCTGGAGATTCCCGCGCTATCGTTCGCGCTGTTTCGCCGTGCGACAAAAGGAGACTCGATTGACTCCGCCGGATGACCGCTATCTTTGCGTTCACGCCCACTTCTACCAACCACCTCGCGAGAACCCGTGGCTCGAAGCGATCGAGGTGCAGGACTCGGCGTACCCGTACCACGACTGGAACGAACGTGTGACCGCGGAATGTTACGCGCCGAACGCAGCCGCGCGAATCTTGAACGGGGACGGCCGTATCCGGGCGATCTTCAACAATTACTCGAAGATCAGTTTTAATTTTGGGCCGACGCTGCTTTCGTGGATGGAAAAAGCGACTCCGGAAATCTACGCCACGATACGGGCGAGCGACCGCGAGAGCCTCCCGCAGCATTCGGGGCACGGTTCGGCGTTGGCACAGGCCTATAACCACATGATCATGCCGCTGGCGAACGCGCGCGATAAAGAGACGCAATTCGTCTGGGGGATCGCGGATTTTCAGTACCGGTTCGATCGCGCCCCAGAGGGCATGTGGCTGCCGGAAGCCGCGGTCGACTTAAAAACGCTCGATGTGCTGGCGTCGAAGGGAATCTTGTTCACGATTTTGTCTCCTTTCTCGGCAAAACAAGTTCGGAAAATCGGCGCGAAGGAATGGAAGGACGTCAGCGGCGGGCAGATCGACCCGTCGAGGGCTTACAAGGTTTCTTTGCCGTCGGGGCGCAGCATCAGCGTCTTCTTTTACGACGGACCCGCGTCCCGCGCCGTAGCGTTCGAGAACATTCTGGCCAGTGGAGAAACATTTGCGAACCGGCTGCTGGGAACCTATTCCAAAGACCGCACCTGGCCGCAACTGGCGCATATCGCGACAGACGGCGAGACTTACGGCCACCACAAGCCCCACGGGGACATGGCGCTGGCCTATGCCCTCAACTACATCGAGTCGAACGCGCTGGCTCGATTGACGACCTATGGCGAGTTCCTGGAGCGCTTTCCGCCCACCCATGAAGCCGAAATTTTCGAGAACAGCTCATGGAGCTGCGCGCATGGCGTTGAGCGCTGGCGGGACAATTGCGGGTGCAACTCGGGAGGCCATCCTGAGTGGAATCAGAACTGGCGCGCGCCGTTGCGAGCGGCGCTGGATTGGCTTCGGGACGCGGTGGCCCCGGTATTCCAGTCGCGAGGCGGAGAGTTTTTTCAGGATCCCTGGGCGGCGCGCGACGACTACATCCGCGTAATTCTGGATCGCTCGTCGGAAACGACGTGCGATTTCTTGCGGCGGCACCTGAAAATCAAGCACGGCGCGGAACAAAAGACCGTTGCCCTGAAACTGCTCGAACTACAGCGGCACCTGATGTTGATGTACACGAGCTGCGGCTGGTTCTTCGATGAACTGTCGGGCTTAGAAACTGTGCAGGTGATCCAATATGCCGCGCGGGCCGTGCAACTCGCGGAGGACGTGTGTCCGGGACGAAAGTTCGAAGAAGAATTTGTCGCAAGGCTGGCAAAGGCGAAGAGCAATCTGCCGGAGATTGGTGATGGAAGGAAGGTCTACGAAAAATTCGTGAAGCCGGCGATGCTGGATTTGAAGCGCGTCGGGGCGCACTACGCGGTCAGCTCGTTATTCGAGGACTTCGGTCCTGAGTCGCACGTCTACTGCTACACCGTTTCCCGCGGGGACCTTCAATCGGTGCCCTCGGGTAAGACGAAGCTGGTTGCGGGGCGCGCGAAAATCACCTCGGAAATTACAGGCGAGTCGATGGATCTGTCGTTCGGTGTGGTGCATTTTGGCGACCACAACATTGCGGGAGGCGTTCGGGAATTCCGGAGTTTCGAGGCGTATAACGCGACCTTAAGCGAAATTACGACGGCGTTCGCAAGCGGCGATCTGACCGAACTGGTGCGTGTGGTGGACAACGCGTATGGGCGGGAAGGCAACTTGCTGCGGGTGTTGTTTCGAGATGAGCAGCGAAAAATCGTCAAGGAAATACTGGCGTCAGCTCTGGAGGAGGCGGAACTGGGTTACCGCCAACTGTATAACAACCGAGCGCCGCTGATGCGGTTTCTGCGAGCGTTGAATTTCCCGCCGGTTAAGGCGTTTCAGGCGGCAGCGGAGTTCACTCTAAACGCGGATTTTCGGAGGTCAATCGAGGGAGAAGAGATCGACCTGGACAGATCGAAAGCGATCCTGGACGAGACGGAAGAAATCGGCGTGACGCTCGACGCGACCTCCGCGGAATTCGCCTTTCGCAGGAAATTAGAGGAGATGGCCGACCAATTCCGCTCCGATCCCTACAATTTGCGGCTTTTGCAGCAGTTGGACGCCGCCGTTCAGCTCGCGAAATCTGTGCCCTTCCCCGTTCAGTTCTGGAAAGTTCAGAACAAGTACTTCGAAGTGTGGAAGAATTTCTTCCCGCGCGTCCGCGAATTGGAAGTGCTGAAGACAGATGCGGGCCCCTGGCTCGATTCCTTTCGCAAATTGGGAGACAAGCTGTCGTTCCAAATTGATCGGACCGATTAGATGCTCCGACCGGACTGGTAGGCCCGCATGCGAGTGCCGTCTGCAACCTATCGGGTTCAATTCCATCTCAATTTCAGATTTTCCGACGCCGAGCAGATCGTGCCCTACCTGCACGAAATGGGGATCTCGCACCTGTACGCTTCGCCGCGCGGAAAAGCACGGAAGGGAAGCCTGCACGGGTATGACGTGGCCGATCCCCTGCGCATCAATTCCGAACTGGGAACCGAAGAGGAATTCACGCATCTTGTCGAGAGGCTGCGCAAATACGGCATGGGTCTGTTGCTCGATATCGTGCCCAACCACATGGCGGCCAGCCCGGAAAACCCCTGGTGGATGGACGTGCTCGAGAACGGTATCGAATCTTCCTACGCGTCCTACTTTGACATCGATTGGGAGGCGCCCGGCGCGAAATCCTCCGACGTGCAGAAGAACCAGGTCGTGCTGCCCATTTTAACCGACCAATACGATCGCGTGCTTTTTAGCCTGCGTATCGCATTGCGATTCGACGAGAGGGGTTTCTACATTGAAGCGGAGGGCAACCGGGCGCCCATCAACCCACGGACGTACTATCAGATCCTGGGGCCTTGTCTGGAATCGCTGAAAGGATCCGGCACGGCGACTCAGGAAACACTCGAAGAGTTAGAGCGAGTGTTGAAGGCCGCGGAGGATCTTGCAGTTCCTCCGGCAGAAATCCTGGGAGTCGAGAAGGCGAGCACGACGGCCCGAGCGGAGCTGAAAGCGCGCTTGTGGAAGCTGTATCTCAAGCCTGCAGGAATTCGGGCTGCGATCGAAGAGACGTTGAAACTGTTGAACGGCATCAAAGGTAGTCCCGAATCGTTCGACTTGCTCGACGATCTGCTCTTGGAGCAATCCTACCGTCTCGCCCACTGGCGCACGGCCACGGAAGAAATCAATTACCGCAGGTTTTTTGGACTCAGTGATCTGGTCGCCTTGAGGGTCGAAGACCCGCACGTGTTCGACGCCACGCACGCGCTCATCTTTCGTCTCGTCGCGGAAAACAAGGTGGATGGGCTGAGGGTGGATCATATCGACGGTTTGCTGGACCCCCAGGTGTATCTCGACCGTTTGCAGAACGCCCGGAAACTCGAACCGGATGACGAGAGCGATCAACTGAATATCTACACGGTGGTTGAGAAGATCACCTCGGGAGACGAAGAGTTACCAAAATCGTGGCGAACCGCAGGGACCACTGGCTACGATTTTCTGAACGCGGTGAACACCATGCTGATCGACGAGGATGGCTGGAAGACGCTCCAGGACATCTATCGCAAATTTACGGGGATACGGTCGTCTTTTGCTGAAACGTGGTACGCGCGCAAGCGGCAAGTAATGGAAGCGCTCTTCGGGTCCGACATTCAGGTGCTTTCTTGCCGACTGGGCAGGCTTGCGGCTCTGGACCCGCGCGGGCGTGACCTTCCTCTGAAGGAATTGATTCGCGCCCTCAAAGAAATTACCGCTCGTTTGCCGGTGTATAGAACGTACATCCGGAATCTGGAACTACCGGCGCGTGACAAGGGGTACTTATGGCGGGCGATCCGGTTCGCGCGCCTGCGTGCCCGCATCAGCGACGTTTCAGACGCGGTGTTCAATTTCTTGCAGAGGGTGTTTCTCCTCGATCCGCCGCCTGAACCTGTGAGCTATCGTGGAGCATGGCTGGACTTCCTGAGGCGATGGCAGCAGTTTAGCGGCGCAGTAATGGCCAAAGGGCTGGAGGACACTGCATTCTTTGTTCATCACGGGCTGCTTTCCTTGAATGAGGTCGGATGCAACCCGGTGCGAAGAGACATTCATTTTGGGGTTGACGCTTTTCACCAATTCAACCGGAAAAGGCTGGAGCAAAGCCCGTACACGCTCAACACCACTTCGACTCACGACACCAAGTGGAGCGAGGACGTTCGCGCGCGAATCAACGTCCTATCGGAGATGCCCAACCGTTGGAGAGTACGGCTCAATCGCTGGTCGCGACTGAACAAGAAAAACAAAATCGAAGTGGAAGGCAGGCTTGCGCCGAGCCCTAATGAAGAAGTGCTTCTTTATCAAGCGCTGCTGGGCCTCTGGCCTTTGGACGAGCCGGATTTTCCGAAAATCAAAGAGCGCATGGGAACGTTCTTGCTGAAGGCTGTGCGTGAGGCAAAGACGCACTCGAACTGGTTCTCACCGAACGAAGCTTACGAGACTGCTTTGCATCAGTTCCTAAGCAAAATCCTTGAACCCAAGAAGAATGCCTTTCTCGAGGATTTCCTGAGTTTTTGGGACGAAATTGGCTGTTACGGCGCTTGCAACGCGTACTCGCAGGTTCTCCTGAAAATGACTTCACCCGGTGTTCCGGATTTTTACCAGGGCAATGGCCTGTGGCAGTTTCGGCTTACGGACCCGGACAACCGCAGTTCAGTCGATTACCGGGAGCGCACGAAAATTATGGAGGGAGTTTCCGCCCTGGAATCCGATCCCACGCAGTGTGCGATTTGCGAGTTGCTCAATAACTGGCGCGATGGACGTCTGAAGCTGTATCTCACTAAGAAGGTGCTCAGCTTTCGCCGCGCTCACAAGGAGCTTTTCCTGCAAGGCGAATATGTGCCGCTTCACATCACGGGCGGCAAACGAGAGCATGTGTGTTGTTTCGCGCGCCGCCGGGAGGGCGAGTGGGCAATCACGGCTGTGCCAAGGTTGACCGCGAAGCTCGTCAAGCCAGGAGTCTTTCCGTTAGGCGAGGCAATTTGGGACAGGGCCATGATCGCCTTGCCGCCGGCCGCACCCCGCGACTGGGTTGATGTGCTTACTGGCCAGCGGATCGCCGCCAGTCGCAGCGCGATACCGGTTTCGGCAATTTTTCGAAAGCTGCCATTCGCGTTCCTGGTGCGTGCGGACGAAGTGTGAACCAGCCACGGAATTAATCGCTCGGCGGACTTTGTCTCGAATGCTTTTTGTCCGCTGATTCGATGGCCGGAAGAAGAGCTCTCCAAACTTCCGACTTCGGAACATAGCCCAGGGCGCCCGCTTCGGCTACCAGCCGATTGATCTCAGGGGACTCGTGCTGGCTGACGATCAAGATCTCTGAATCTGGGGCTTCCTTGCGTATTAACGGTGCAGCTTGTATCCCGCTCATTCTGGGCATGCTCAAATCGAGAAGAACAACATCCGGCTTGAGCTGCTTTGCCTTTTCCACGGCGTCCAAGCCATCCGCAGCCTCGCCGCACACGTCCCAGTCCATGCGGCTTTGAAGGAGAGAGCGGATCGAACTTCGCACGGCAGGATGATCGTCCGCAATGAGTATCCTTAGCATATCAGTATCAACTATGGGTGGATTCGCATGCTGGCTCCATACATGAGACTCGGCAGTCTTCCTGCCGGGATGATGTAGCGGCAGGTGAGGGAAAAGCCTAGGGAGCCTAAGCTCTCTATGTAAAGGTTAGAACCGGCGCGAGCGTAGCCACACCAACAGCCCAACCGCGGAAATCGCCGAGATCAGATCGCCGGCGGTTCGGTCCCACGTGCGACGAAAATGCAACTCGACTCGGTGAGCCCCTGCGGGCAGGACAAGCAGCATCTCGCCTCCCTTGCGAGCAGAAGCAATCGAGGCGTGCACGCCGTCAACATGAGCCTCCCATGCTGGATATTCCAAAAGTCTCAACGCGAGCTGGAGCGGAACGCTGCTTTCTTCAGCAAAGATCTTTCGCTCGGCGGTCCATTTTTCCACGTGCAATCGGACACCGGCGGCCGGAACAATCGTGTTGGTGGCAGGATCGAATTTCGCAAACGGCGCGACGGGTTGGGCTGGCGGTTGCTCGGAATCAGCGTTAACTCCGGGCAGTTCATAACGATCGCTACCAAGGGGCATGTACTCGTCGGTTCCTTCGTATCCATCGCCGGATTGGACCCAGTAAGCGACATCCGTAGCGTCATCGCTGTCCCACCAGGTATCTTTGGCAATTGCGGCCGCTGTCGCGGCAAGGATTACGATGACGGCCACCCATAGTGCGCGCTGTCGGCGTGAAGTTGGTTTGTGCGCTGCGCCAAACGCGGTGGCAGCAAAGAATGCGAAAACAACCGTAAGCGAATTCAGCCAGCGCCAGGGAAATTGCACGAAGTGTAATTCTGGAAGAAAACGCCACAAAGGTGCGGTTGGAGAAAACATCTGAAGAGCCGAGACGATGCCAAGAACAAGAAACACCCACCAGACCTGCGGGAATTCGCTCCGGCGGCGAGCCACAAACACGGCCAAGATGCCTGTAATCAACATGACTCCGAGGGCCAGAGTCGAGACCTTCCAATTGAACAGGAGGAATTCAGGATCAGGGGCGTGCGTGAAGATGAAATTCCGATCGACGCGAAGGTTCTGCGACACAGCCTGTGCGATCTGGACCCAGCGCTGCTCCCAAGCAGCCGGCAAAATGAAAAAGGCGGCAAGGCCGAACCCGGCCGCCATGGCTACTCCGCCACTAATGAGCGGACGAAGAGTGCGGTTCAGTGCGGCGCTGACAACAAGCAACAATGCGACTGAATACGTCGCAACGACGGCGGCCGGGGCGTTGCACAGCCAAACCGCCGCAAAGACCAGCGCGAGAAACGGAACTCGCGCCCAGCCCTCGCGCATGATTCGCAGCACACCAAGAATCAGCAGCGGAAATAATGCGCCGGCAAGAAGTTCGGCGAAATCGCTGCGGTAGTAGACGACCAGCAGATTGTAAGGATTCGCGGCGAAGAAGACGGCTGCGGCGGCAGCTTCAGGCGGCGACAGCCAGTCGCGCGCGAGCCTCCACATCGCCATGCCGCTGGCCAGGAGCGTGAACCAAATGTAGGCCACGGGAGCGGCCACCCAAGGCAGCACGGAACCGAGTGCCGCGCCAAATATCCATGAGGCCGGAGGATAGAAAATGAATCGCGGCTCGCCGTAACCCCAATTGGCCCACTCGGCCCAGCGAGGATACAGAATCCCTTCGCGCCAGTGGCCGGCGACATCAACCCAGGACGCAAGGTGGAACTGAAAATCATGGCCGGAAGGGTCGCCGAGGAAGAACATCGGCGTCACAATCGCAGTGGCGGCCAGCGCAACGAGAAGGAAAGCGCGACGCCACGCGCTTTTGGGCCGCGATGCTGTTCGCGGCTCAATCACGTCAGTGAGTTCGTTCGAAATGATCTCCTCGCTCACAACTCTCAAGGCATGCGCTATCGCCCGTTATGAAGGTTGAGGATACAGACTGGAGGGCAATTGCGCTAGTTTCTGGCGGTCGCGTGCTGGGGCGGCGAGCCGAGTGTCGACGAGTCCGCTGGCTTGCCAATTCTGCGCTGTCACAGATAGAGTAAAAGTCGCGCGTGTCGCGAAATTGAAAATGGAGGACTGCAGCATTGGGTGTGACGACAATCCAGTCTGATGAGACCTTGAGATGAACGCCGAAGAGAAGCGCCTACAAGACAGCGCTCAACGCGACGTTCACTGGCAGCGCTGGGGTCCCTATCTCGCCGAGCGGCAATGGGGCACGGTACGTGAAGATTACAGCCCCGACGGAAACGCGTGGGAG
>Ga0187819_10001267_pt1 | contig 13049 bp, 8 predicted proteins | sample NC_wetland_sal_i_15_FD_132411 | JGI IMG/M metagenome (GOLD analysis project Ga0187819, IMG submission 132411) | Wetland sediment microbial communities from Neuse River Estuary, North Carolina, USA - SO4_4 | ecosystem: Environmental > Aquatic > Freshwater > Wetlands > Sediment | place: USA: North... | reverse complement strand
GTGCGCCCGATGTTGGCGGAGACCGCGTAGTCGGCGCGCTTAATCTCAGCCGGCATGCGGATATCGTGATAGGGCATGCTCAGCCGCAACACCGCGATGCCCAGCATGTTCAACACCCGGCAAAGACTAACGTAAGAAACTGCGTCGGAGTTCCAGTGCGGCAACAGCACCACCGCACGCCGCCCGCGCGCTGGAAACCAGCGCGCATTCACCAGATTGTTTTCGTCGTATGGCGTCTTCACCGGGGAAGTGAATCGCAGGAATTCTCCGAAGGTTCCCTTCACCTTGGCTTCAAGTTGCGGATCAGGCACTGCGCGCGTGGAGAACACTTGCACCTCGCGCGTCTCCAGGCGAAAATCGCGGGGCCGGGTGTAGGAATAAAACTCGTCGCTGGCTGCAACAATCCGGCGGTTGTAGTCCAAAAAGAATTTCTCAGGATTCTCAGGCGCCTGCCCGGGAGGACAGCCGTTGCGGCAGGGCCAGTCGCGGGCCCACTCCACACCCCACTCCAGCGGGCGGACCACGCGGTTGTCATCCACCGACGTGAGCCGGTGTTCCCAGTCATACATCCACTGCGCGTAGCGGGAAGTCATGGTGAACCTTCTAGTGTAGCAAGCGAGAGGTTGTGGGGCAGAGATGAGTCATGCAACGGTCGCAATTCGCGGTTGGCGCATTAAATCTGGACGTTGAGTGGCGACGGCGGCGTACGGCGTCAGGCGTCAGGCAGCGAAGATGCGCCATTGCGGGGTAACGATGAAGTCAGAAGTGTGAAGTCAGTCGTCCGACGCCTGAAGTTCGGCGCCTGACGCCGCTTCAGCCCACATACCGTCGCGGTACCCGCTTCGAAATGTTGCAGAGGATCTCGTAGGGAGTGCTGTTCGCCAGTTCGGCGTGCTCCAGAGCATCGACGCTAAGCCCATCGCCAACCCCGAGCAGAACGACTTCGTCTCCCACGGATACACCAGGAATTCCCGTCACGTCCACCAGCGTCAAATCCATCGAGATACGGCCGACGATCGGGGCATAGTGTTCGCGCAAGATCACGCGTCCACGATTCGAAAGCTGCCGGTTGTAACCGTCGGCGTAACCTACGGGCAACACCGCAACATGCGCGGGAGCTTTGGTCACATACGTCCCGCCATATCCTAATGCCTGATTCGGGCCAAAATCGCGCAAGGAGAGAATGCGAGTCTTCCAGGTGAGAATCGGATTGACCGGCAGGCGGAGCGTACCACCGCTGACTTCGCGACCGGCGCGCTGGAACGGCAGATAGTAGCCGTACAGCGCGACTCCCAGACGCACCATCGTGTTCCATGTTTCGCGCCGTGAAATGACCGCGCCGGTGTTGGCCATGTGCACGAACGCCGGTTCGAACCCGGCTTCCCGGACGATGCGCCGGGCAGCATCGAAGCTCTGTTCCTGCTGGGCCACTGAAGGCGCGTCCATCACTTCAGAATCCGCGAGGTGCGTTGACAGCCCTTCCAGTGCAAGATGCTTGCTTCCCTTCAACGTTCCCAGCACCGCTGGAAGCTGATCGACCCCGACTCCCAAACGACCCATGCCCGTATCCACTTTCAGATGCACCGGATGCTTCGCCACACCCAGCACAGCCGCCGCTTTTTCGAGCGCTTCGATATGCCATGGCTCCCACACGGTCGGAGTCAGGCGTAGTCGAACAATCTCGGCCTCCTCGCCACGCCAGAAGCCGGTCATGAGCAAAATGTTCGCTCGTAGGCCTGCGTCGCGCAGCGGAATGGCTTCGTCCAGCGAAGTCACCCCCAGCCAGTTCGCTCCTTCCGACTCGAGCGCGCGCGAACACTCGACCGCGCCGTGCCCGTAGGCGTCGGCCTTCACCACCGCGCACACCGTGACGTTCACCCCAACGTGCTTTTGTACGGTGCGGAAGTTTTGCCGCAGGGCTGCGAGCGAAACATCGGCCCATGTAGGGCGCGTCGCTGTGCGGCTCAGGATTTCTGCAGTCGTTGCCACTATCGCGATTATAGCGGGAGTAGCCCGCGTCCCCACGTTACGCCCGGGCTACGCCCCGCTCGCAAGTAGAATCGGCGTCTTGCCCTCGCCGCTGGGTGGGGACTGGAGGGCGCCGCTTTCTTTGCCTCTAGCTGCCACCCAATACGAAGTTCACCGTGATCCGCGTTTCCACCTCAATCGCCTCGTCATTGAGTATGTAAGGTTTGTAGCGCCACTGGCTCACCGCATCGATCGCCGCCGGCACTAGCATCGGGTGTCCTGAAATCAGACGCAGGTTCTCGATCGTCCCCGCCTTGCTGATCACTGCAGCCAGAATAACCGTCCCCTGAATGCGCGCGCTTCTGGCCAGCGGCGGATAAACCGGCTCCACGCGGCGAATCAAGCTCCCCTGCAGCATGCTCGAAGTGCGAAAGGTACGTTTAATAGTGGGGGCGGCAACCACAGGAACTGGAGCGACGTGACTCAAGGAATCGTTGATCGACTTCCACACGCCATCTGAGCCAGCACCGGTTCCGCCTTCCACTCCCGGATTCGTGTTGTAGCTGATTTGAGGCGGCTCTGTCGTCTCATCGACGATTGCTACTTCCTTTGGAATAGAGGGAGGAGTAATCAGCACGTGGTCGATGAAATTGCTCTGGTTGAGGGTAGCTACATGCTGCTGTTGAATCGGAGGAGCTGCCGGCGGAGGCGCACCCCACGAAATCGGAGTGGGAAGGACACGGACGGCCGTTGGCAGACCTACCGTCGTGAGAATCGGAATCAGCAGCAGCAATCCGATCACGACTGACTGCACTCCAAATAAAGTCAGCGTCGTCCAGCTGCGGCGAGAGCGATGGGCCCACGAAGTTTCCAGCAAGCTATCGGTAAACATCGCCTGTTCAAACATGGTGTCCTCCTGCGTGAAATCTGCTTGCTGCTATGGACACCGCAAGAGCTCAGGTTTTCGCTCCTCCGCACGAAAAAAAAGGCCGCGTTTTCACGCGGCCTGCTGGAACTTTTCGGACACCGCAGGTGTCCCCCTTTACTACTGCTTCTGCGGCTCGCTCGGCTTAGGCGTGGTTGGCTTGGCAGCAGCTCCGGCCCCCGCACCAGTCGACGGCTTCGGCGCAGCTGGTTTGGCCGCTCCAGGAGCAACGGGCGCAGGCACTCCAGACTGCACGTTGTACGCCTCGACTACCGCTTTGGTAATGTCGATCTGTTCGAGATTCACCCAAAGCACGGGACTCTGGGGCCAGACCTTGGAAGTATCCAGGATCAGCGCGAAGCCGTTATCCTGCGAATACTTCATAATCATCGGCGCCATCTTCTGCAGAATGCGCGTGGCGATGTCCTGTTGCTGGTTCTGGACATCTTCCTGGAAATCCTGGTAAGAGCGATCGAAAGTCTTCTGCTTGCCCTCAATCGTTTTTTTCAGGTTGTTCAGTGCATCTTCATTCAGCTTGTCCTGCTGGGTCGTGAGCTGTTTTTTCAGACCTTCGAGTTCATCGTTTTGATTTTTCAGCTCGGCGCTCTTGGGTTCCAGCTTCTTTTGCAGGGCTTGCATGTCGCGCTGGCCTTCATTACTGCCGAAAATGGCGTCCTGGATGCTGATGGTTCCAACCTTGGTACCTGTGGTGGTTCCAGTCGTGACGGGCGCCGACGCTGCGGGAGTAGCAGACGTTGCGGCCGGACTCGACGGTGTGGCAGCGCTGCCGGTTTGGGCGAGTGCGGAAAATGTGTAGGTCACCGCAACCGCCAGAAGAACACGCAGAAACTTGCTTTTCATTGGGTCGATTGAACTCCTTGGAACATGTTGGTCAGAACATGTTACGGGAATGAACTTCTGTCTCGCTCTCAGATCGCTTCTTCAGTCCAACGCTGGGCCGCACTGAAAGAGGTCTCCGCTGCGGTAGCGGCCGCCACTGGAAAAGGCGCACTAGATTGCCAGCATTGCACGCCATGCTGGCGTGCTGTCCACACGTTACAGTCTTTTCATGGCGTGGATCATGAATATTATAGTGACCCCCCTCTAGCCGCGTCAAACCCGCTTAGAACGTGGTCGCCACCGTGAATCGGAACGTCTTTCGCGGCTCTCGCAACAGGAAACTGGGAGCGTACGTCTCCTTCGCTAAATTGTATGTGTATGCGCCCGCCGCGGTCATTTCCCATTGCCCGGTGGTGGGATTGATCTTGCCCGGAAACATCTGGGGAGTAATTGGGATCGGCGGATTGGCCTGTTCATCGAGCCGCAGTGCATTGTACGCCCAATAAATGCGGAACGGCGCGTTGATGACCGGCAAAAACATTTGCAGCTCAAGGCCGGTGGATATGCGCGGCCGCCAGTTCGTCTGTCCTAGCACCTGCAACTGGTCTGAGGGCGTCGGGTTCAGGACTTTCCCGCCCGTACAGTTGTAGCCGGCATCAAGTTGAGGACACCCGAACGGCGTGCTGATGACCTGATCATATTGCACTTGGGCGATCTGCAACTGAGATCGACGGATGACCGGATCGATGCCGCTGTCCACAAAAGGAACGATGGCCACCGGGCCGGCAATCGTGATGCGGTATTCCAGGTTCGTCCACATCGCCAAGTCGCCGCCCGGGAACACGATCTGATCGACCGGAATCGGTACGGTCCAGGCGCCCTGCCGGGGATTCGCCGGATTCTTCAGGACCGGGCTCTGATCGGGATTGGTTAGCGTGATCACGTTCGAGCTGGGCAGAAACGCGACTGGCGAGATCGACCGGATATCGAATCCGCGAATGTCGTTTTCGCCGCCCATATAGAAACGCTGGAAGGGGGGAGCGACGAGCCCTCCGAATCCACTGATGTACGATGCGTTTACATTGAATCCGATCGCGTTCCGCCGGTTCTGAACGGGAATGAATTGTTTGTACTGAATGATCGGCCGGATCGACCGAACCGTGCCACCCAGTCCGGCGAATTCCGCTCCCAATGTCATCTGGTGTCCGTGGTGCGGGGAGATGCCACTGTCTAAAGTATTGAATGAAAAATTGGGGAAGATCTTGCTGGTGATGATTCCGTTGACTGCCTGCGGCCCGGAAATGCCTCGAAATGCGATGAAGTCGAACAGAGTCTTCGAGGCAGTGCTCAGGGGCAGCAGCGTTGACCGATCGATGGAGTACGTAATGCCAACGCGCTTGAACGACCGGCGCAGTGGATAGCTCAACGACGTCGTGAAGCCGATACTCGATTGCGAGTAGTTCTGCAGGTTTTGCAGCACCGCGCTCGGCAGATTCAGGGTCTGGCCGCTGAAGATGGAAAGCTGGCGCGCCTGATCATAGCTGATCTTGTTGCCGAATACCGTGAAACCAAACTGCAAGGGGCGATCAAACATATAGGGCTGCGTAAAGCCAAACATGACGGTGCGTGCCAGGTTTCCCAGGCTGACCTGGACTTGCAGCGTCTCGCCGCGTCCTAAAAAGTTGTTGGTGGAGTAATTTAATCCGATGAACGCTCCCTCCAACCCGCTGACTCCGCCGTTCAAACCGATTTGGTTCTTGCCCCTCTCATGGACGTGCAGGGTCAAGTCGACCTGTCCATTTTTTTCGTCAAGCTTCTTATCGGTTACGTTTGGATCATCCGGCTTGAGCTGATCGAAATACGAGAGCTGATTCAGGCGCAGCAGGCTGAGCTCCCACATCCGCGAGTTGTAGATGCCGCCTTCTTCCAGGGCCAGTTCGCGGCGAATCACCTTATCGCGGGTCGTGGTGTTCCCTTGGAACTCAATCCGGCGCACGTAGAACTGCTTGCCCTCGTCAACATCGATCTCCAGAAACGCAAGCTTCTTATCGTCGTCAAATGTCGTTGAAGGAACGGGCGTGAAGTTGATGTAGCCGTTTTCGCCGTAAGCCTTCCGCAAATTCTCCAGGCCTTTGGCGATTTTCTCGCGGCTGAAAATATCTCCATCCTTCAGCGGAAACAAAGAGCGCAACGCGTTCACGTTGGAGATCGCTTTGTTGTTTTTGAACGTGATCTTGCCCAGTCGGTACTGGTCGCCTTCCTCTATCGGCATCGTCAGATCGACGGCCTTGCCCTGCCCTGACTGCAGCAGCGGGATGTGGAAGCCTTTATGCCCGGTGTCGTGAATATCGGTCTTCGGGTCGCCTACGAGAGCCTTGAAGTATCCGCGATTCTGATATTCAGCGCGGACCCGCTCGGTGTCTTCTTCCAGCTTGGTCGCGTCGTAGGTCTTGGCGAAGATGTTCTCCAGGAAGATTGAGTGAGGAATCCCAACCGGTCGCAGGTTCTTCATGGCTGCGCGCAAGACTCGGCTCTTAATGGCTTTGTTGCCCTCGAACCTGATCTTGCCGACTTTGACCTTCGGACCTTCCTTCACGACGAAAGTGATGCTGACCGCCGCTGGAGGAATCTGCCGCACCTCTGTGCGAATCGTCGCGAACTGTCGCCCGTGCTCAGACAGCAGCCCTTTGATCGAAACCTCCGCCTTCTTGATGCGCGTGGGATCGTACTGGCTCTCGACCACCAGCCCAACTTTGTCCTGCTTGAAACGATCCAACACGTCGCTATTGGAAACCGAATTCAGACCCGAGTAGAGAATTTCGCGGATCGTCGGCTTTTCTTTCACCTGGAAGATCAGGCGCCAGCCCTTCGGCGTCTGCTCCCGCAGGATCTTAATATCCTGGAAATAGCCCGTGTTCCACAGCGAGTTGAAATCGCGTTCCAAAGCGGCGACGTCGTAAATGTCTCCCGCCTTGGTAAAGATGCGGGCCCGGATCGTGTCGGCAGGGATGCGGCGGTTGCCCGTAATGTTGATTTCGGAGATGACGTCGTTTTGCGCCGAGGCAAGGCTTGCACCTCCTGGCAGCAACGTCGCCAGCACCAGCAGCCAGCCGCAGGTACGTCCCATCTTCCTCCAAAACCGTTGAAATGAATAAGATGGCACCGACACGCCCCCAGAAACGCCGGGGCGCTTGAGCGCGACAAGATTCTCCGGATGAAAGCGAAAAGGAATCGCTACGACCTCAGCCTCTGGGATGTGAGAAAACTGCAATTATACGGTAGAGCAAGGGAATGCGTCCAAACCGCGACTCTTAATTCGCATCTTTCGGTCGCTGTGAAAACCGGTTTCTGTTAAGCAGTTGCGATCACCTGGCTACTCACCGACGAGCAATCACTGGCCACTGATCCTCTCTACCTCAACCAAGACGGAATAAAACGTAGCCGAGTTGCCCATGTCGGTAAGTTTTTCTGAGGTTAAGCTGTTGATGCTCTGAAATCCCGGGGTCATCTTTGCCCAATTGAGGCTCGCCGAGACTACTCCGGGTTGAACCTTGCCATCGACCCGCGCCCGGAGCAGGATATCTCCGCGCCGGTTGAAGACCCGTACGCGATCACCCTCCGCTATCCCACGCGCCTGCGCATCCGCCGCCGAAATCTCCAGCAACCCCGGTTCCTCCAACTCATGGACCGAAGGTACGTTCGAAAATGTGGAGTTCAGGAAGTTGTCAGCCTTGCGAGCCAACAACTCCAGCGGCAGCCCATGTTCCTTCGTCCCGTGGCGCGATTCCGACGGTGGAGTAAATTCAGCTACGGGATCAAGCCCCTGAGCCTTGAGTGCCTCACAGTAAAGCTCAGCCTTGCCCGACGGTGTCCGGAAGTTCCCAAAAGCAAAGGGAAGAAACGGCGCGGGCTCCGCCTCAGAACCTGTGGGGACAGCCGCCCAAGTCTGCCCTGAGCGAAGTCGAAGGGGCTGTCCGGCGGAGCGAAGCTCCGCTTTCGCTGAGGCAGGCACTCCGGCCGCAGACACCCCGACGCTTGTAGCCCCGAAGTTCAGCCGTACCTGCCCCTGCTCCAGTCTCTCGCGGCTCAGTCCCGCCATCCACGGATCATTTGACTGCAGCGCCAAATCAATCATCTCATCGACGCTCTCGCGGAAGCATTCCTCGTCAAATCCCATGCGCTCCGCCAGCGACCGGAAGAGATCCACATTCGAGCGGCACTCGCCCAGCGGCGCGATCGCCTGATTCGAAACCTGCACATAGTAGTGCCCATACGCTTTTTGCAAATCCTTGTGCTCAAAGAATGTGGTCGCGGGCAGCACGATATCCGCATAGTCGGTCGTGTCCGTAAAGAACTGCTCATGCACAACCGTGAAAAGATCCGGGCGGGTCAACCCTCGCACCACTTCATCGTGCCGTGGGCAAACCGCCGCCGGATTCGAGTTGTACACAAACAACGCCTTCACTGGTGGGTCATTCAAGGTGTTCAGCACCTTGCCCAGTTCGACCATGTTGATCGTTCGGGCTTCGCATCCCAGCGCGGTCTTCATCAGATCGGTCCGCTTCAGCGCCTTTGTGTTGAGGCTCGCTCCGCCGCTGGTCGACAGCTGTAGCCCACCGCCGATTTCCTTCCACGATCCGATTACGCAGGGCAACATCGCGATCGTCCGTGTCGACATCCCACCGCGCTCCGAACGCTGCACGCCGTAATTCAGGCGGATCACCGACGGCCTCACGGTCGCATACTCGCGCGCTAGCCGGCGAATATCTTCGGCTGAAATCCCCGTCCACTGTGCCACGCGTTCCGGCGGATACTCCTTCACTTTCTCGCGCAACTGCTCGAACCCCAGCGTGTACTTCGACACATAGTCGGCATCGTGCAGATTCTCACCAATGATGACATTCATCATGCCGAGCGCCAGCGCTGCATCGGTGCCGGGATTGATCGGCAAATACCAATCCGCACAAGTGGCAGTCCGAGTCTTATAGGGATCAATCACCACCAGTTTCGCGCCGTTCCGCCGCGCCTCGGTGATGAACGGCCACAGATGCACATTGTTCGCATGGATATTGGCGGCCCACGCGATGATGTACTTGGCCTGCGGAAACTGTTCCGGCTCGGTCCCAAGTTTCACGCCGTACACCGATTCCAGCCCGGCTTCTCCCGCCGCTGAGCAAATCGTCCGATCCAGCTGCGACGCTCCCAACCGGTGAAAGAATCTCCGGTCCATCGACGCTCCATTCAGCGTCCCTAAAGTTCCTCCGAACGAATAAGGCAAAATCGCCTCGCTCCCAAACTCTGCTGAGATCGCACGAAATCGCGAAGAGATTTCGTCGAGCGCCTCGTCCCAGGAAATGCGTTTCCAAATCTGATCAGCACATGTGGGGACAGCCGCCCCCGGCCGTCCAGGAGCGAAGCTCCGTTCTTGGGGAGGGGTTTGTGTGGAGCGGGCACTCCTGCCCGCTACCGCGGCGCCAGCCGCGGGCTCTTTCACAGCAATGCGACGCATCGGATAAAGCACCCGATCAGGCGAGTACACCCGGTCCAAATACTTCGCCACCTTCGCACACAAGAACCCGCGCGTCACCGGATGCTCCGGATCCCCCTGGATCTTCGTCGCGCGCCCATCGTGCACGGTAATCAGAACCCCACAAGCATCCGGACAATCGTGCGGACAAGCGGCGTGGACGATCTGCTTCATGAACAACAATTATAAGGGAGCATGATCGGTTGGGCTCAGGTGTTATGTGGGGACAGCCGCCCTCGGCTGTCCGCCGGGCGGAGCCCGGCTGCTTTCATCTCAAAGCTCACTTTCGGTTAATTGTGCCAGCGAACCAGGCGCAGCTTCGCTCCGCGGACAGCCGAAGGCGGCTGTCCCCACATACCCCAAAAAGACAAAAGCGGACGGCCTTTCGGCCGTCCGCCTGATCACTACTCGACTGTTAGTTCGCTTGCGGCGGATCCGCCACCAGCCCGGCGTACACTTCCGGAGTCCCGCTCACCGGGTCCTTGAGCAACAGGCCCCGCGTAACCAGCGGAATCGCGGTCGTCGTGGTCTGAAGCTGGTTCAGCCCAGTCAGTTGGTAGAAGTACGTTACGTTGAAGGTGTTGACCGTGACCGGACCGCCCACCGAATAGCCTACCAGTCCGTTGTTCGAGATCTGGAAGCTTCCGGCATTCAGATTGGTCACGGTAACGCTGCCCGGAACGAATGTTCCGTATACACCCTGCAACCGCAGCGAGATCATCTCAGGTGTGAACACTGTGTTGGAGAAGCTGCCGCCGACGAAGACTCTCTGGCCAACAACAACGCTGGTGTCGTTAAACACCGCATTCGCCAACGGACCATTAAAGAAGCAAACATCGTACGTGCTCACGTTGCTCAGGTCGACTGTCTGGATTGTATCGACGTCGCTGACCATATCTGCGCCAGTCTCGCCGACCCACATCACGATCTGCTGCGCGACACCGGATGAGTTATTCGTCACCTGCAGCACGCGTCCGGAGATGAACGATTGCGAAGTCGTAATGACTTCCACGCCCGTCGCCAGCAAGCTGCCGTCGGCCTGGAACGCTCCCTGCACGCCCACGATCGCCGGCGTCGCAAGATTGTTGATGCTCCATCCGCTGTTGAACTGCGTGGAGCCGTTCACATAAACCGTCAGCTGATGTCCATACGGTCCCTGTAGCACGAACGAATTGTTGCCCGTATTCACCGAGACCAGGCCGCCCATCAGATCGGTGACTTGCCCGTCAGGATCGCTCGCCTTGGTCGCCTTGATGTAAATGACCGGGTTCACGGCGACGGTGTTGTTGTTGATGACAAGGTTACCGTTCGCATCTGTGGCCAACGAGTCCTTGATGTCCATATCCATCTTCAGACCCGCAAGGCCGTTCGCGCCCACCACCATCGCCGTCGGAAAGTTCACAGTGACTGTGTAGGGAGTCTGATTGTTTGGGAACGTGCCGTTCAGCGTGGTCTCGGTCGGACTCGGATTCAGAGTCACATAGTCGATTACGGGATTCGCCAGCACAAACGTCGCGCTGGTGTATGTATCCGGGGCAACCGCGTTAAAGGCCAGCGGCGAACGCAGTCCGAGCAACCGGGCGAAATCAACCGTCGTGGGTGTCGAGATCACCGTCGCCGTGGTGCCGTCCTTCCCATTGAGCGTGACGGAATTCAAAGTAACGGTGAAGCCCACGACGGAGGAGAGCGGTGCATCCTCTCCGGTCATGAATACGGCGGCTTGAGAGTTCGAGTTCTGCGATGAGTTCGATCCACAACCGATCCCCATCATGCAGAGCCCGAGTACTAAGGCAAACGCGAAGAACTTTTTCATGGCTGACTCCGAATGTGAAAGTTTGGTGTGAAGTTTTGGTCCGGGGGGAGCCGTGAACTGCTTCACGACAATGGAAACACACCACCGTGAGGAATGTCGCGTAACTGCGGCACAGGTTACTGCTCGACCAACAGTACAATGGGCCCGCGCTATCTGATTGGATTTGAGGACTTTGTACCGGGATGCCCGCGATGCAGAACCGGCAGTACATGTACTTCCGTGGTCGAATAAGGCAGGTGCCCCATTTTCCGCGCGTTCTTTGCGCGAGAAAGCCTGCCCTGAGCGGAGTCGACGGCTGGAGGTTCTGACGGCTACTTCAACTCCAGCACTTCCTTCTCTTTCGCCTTGCTCATCTCTTCCATCTTCTTGATCTCACCGTCTGTCAGCTTCTGGATCTCATCCAGCGACCGCTTCTCCTCGTCTTCGGTGATCTTCTTATCTTTCAGCGCCTTCTTGATGGCGTCATTCCCGTCGCGGCGAATGTTGCGCACCGCGGTGCGATGTTCCTCCAGTACGCGATGCAGATGCTTCACCATATCCTGCCGGCGTTCCTGGGTAAGGGACGGTACCGGTACGCGAATCAGCTTGCCGTCATTCATGGGATTCAATCCGAGATCACCGCTGCGAATGGCCTTCTCAATCGCTCCCAGTTGCGAAGGATCGAACGGTTGCACCGTGATCAACTGCGCCTCCGGCGCATGGACTTGTGCCACCTGGCTCAATGGCATCTGCGCACCGTAGGCATCAACGGTCACGCCGTCAAGCATGTGCACTGACGCCCGTCCCGTCCGCACCGCGGCCATCGCTTTGCGAAAATCCTCGACTGCCTTATCCATGCGCGTCTTCAACTGCGCGCGAATGTCTTTCAATGACCCCGAATCAGCCATGATTCACTCCGTCCACCGCAGGAATCAAAACGTCGCATTATAAACCCGTGAGAGCGCTAGCCGAAAACCATAAACCACGAAGGACACCAAGGGACACGAAGAAAATCAATCTCCTTCGCGAACCTCCGTGCCCTTCGTGGTTATTGCCTTACGCGCTGACCGTCGACCCGACCTTTTCGCCCAGCACCACGCGCCGAATGTTGCCGTGATGATTCAGGTTGAAAACAACGATCGGCAGATTATTGTCCTTGCACAGGCTGATTGCGGTGGAGTCCATCACTTTCAATCCCAGCTTCAAAACATCCATGTAGGAAATGTGGTTGAACTTCCTGGCGCCGTCGACCTTCATCGGATCGGCGTCGTATATGCCGTCGACCTTGGTTGCTTTCAAAATCGCGTCCGCCTTGATCTCCATCGCGCGTAGCGATGCCGCCGTGTCAGTCGAGAAATAAGGATTTCCGGTTCCCCCGGCAAAGATCACGACGCGGCCTTTCTCCAAATGCCGAATCGCACGCCGCCGGATAAACGGCTCCGCCACCTGATTCATCTCGATCGCCGATTGCACGCGCGTGTACACGCCTTGCTTCTCCAGCGCATCCTGCAACGCCAGCGCGTTAATAACGGTCGCGAGCATCCCCATGTGGTCGGCAGAAACCCGGTCCATGTCTCGGGCTTGGTCGGCGACGCCGCGAAAGAAATTGCCTCCGCCCACGACGATTGCCAACTGCACGCCCAGTTTATGAACGTCGGCTAGTTCTGCCGCGACTTCGTGGATGCGGGAGGTATCGACGCCAAAGCCCTGGTTCGCCGCCAGCGCCTCACCGGATAACTTGAGTAGAACACGTTTGAAGGCAGGGGTCGTAGTCATGAAGGATCCGTAGCGCCGACGTCCCGCCGGCTGTTGCGAGTGCTTGCCCTGAGCTTGCCGAACGGGCGTCACGCACTCGTACAAGAACAAAAAAAGGCGCCCCGCGGGGCGCCTTGAGTTTACTCCGTTTTCGGCTCTGTAGGCTTCGTGATAGCGATGGTCTCGCCCGCGTCACCTACCTTGAACCGTGCAAAGCGGCGCACGGCGATGTTTTCGCCCAG
>Ga0187819_10001263_pt1 | contig 13090 bp, 13 predicted proteins | sample NC_wetland_sal_i_15_FD_132411 | JGI IMG/M metagenome (GOLD analysis project Ga0187819, IMG submission 132411) | Wetland sediment microbial communities from Neuse River Estuary, North Carolina, USA - SO4_4 | ecosystem: Environmental > Aquatic > Freshwater > Wetlands > Sediment | place: USA... | reverse complement strand
TAAATGGCCGACTCCGCCGCCGCGGCAACCTCTGCCTCCGCGATTCCCGGTTGCAAATTCACAAAAAAAGCTTCCAGGCCAACATTCGCAACTCGGTTCGCCAGTCGAATGGCCTCGACTTCTTCAGGAGTTTTTCTTAGATACAGTTCCGCAAAGGCGGCTTGCCGCTTAGTGTCTGGCTTTGCGGTGAGTGCCGATAACGGCACCGCAAAACCTTCGGGGATGGGAATTTGCTCGGCGGCTTGAATTGGCAGAGAAATTCTGGAGGCGCTGGGATTCATTCCAACTTCTTGGGGTTGGACCTTTGCCTTGATTAACTCATCGCGAACTGCCGACACCAAGACAGAATATGGATCGGCGCATCTGAGATCACCCCAGGGATATTCGTGAAACTGCAGGCCCGGGGGAATATGGTCTCTTGGTTCAATCTGTGGAACGAAAAGAATGGGCTCCGTATCGGCAAAGTAGATCAGCAGCGAAGCGCCCCAGAATGGAAAATACCCGCACAGCATGACGAGTTCGTCCGGCCTCCATGCAATCCAGGCCTGCAAATGATGTTCCTGGAGAAAGGTGCGTATCTGCTGGGGGCGAGACGGCGCGTTTGTGGTCACGATCGATGTCTCCATACCCATCTACATGATTCCATATTTCTCGAACGCTTCCACCGCGCTGCTTCCTCCTTCGATGGCTTTCTTCACCAGCTTTTCGCCACGAGCTTTTTCGAGCGCCCGGGTGAAAACTTCGGCCTCGGCTTCGGCGGGCACCAACAAGACCCCATCGATGTCACCGAAGATAATATCTCCCGGTCGGATTCGCACTGATCCAATCTCAAGCGGAATCCGAAAGTCGACGACTTTGTAGCGTGGGCCTGCATCTTGTCCGTAGGAACCGAAACCGAATGTCGGAAAACTCATATTCAGAATGGCTTTGGTATCCCTTACGTAGCCGTTCAACACTGCGCCGCGGCTGCCCAGTTTGCGGGCTCGCGTGCTCATGAGTTCTCCCCACAGCGCGTTTCGGGGCGAGGAACCGGTGTTGATGTAAACTTCGTTCGCGCGGAGGTCATCGAGCGCCTCCAGCATCAAGCCAAACGATTTATCCATTAATGGGTTGGCGCTGCCAGCGATTTTTTCCGCGAACACATCCACGGCAAGGACCGGCATGGCACGGCCAATCACGACCATATCTTGTCGAAGAGGTTGAATTTGCGGTGGGAGGAACTGGTGTTGAAGATCTAACTTATCCATCACATCACCCACTACGCAGGTGAAGAGCTCACGTTGCACAATGGCGAACAGCTCCTCGTCGGAGTTCCAAAACTTGCCAGTGCTCATTGGCCGCGCGCCTCTTTGATTCTTTCAGCGAACTGTCGGGCAAGCAGAGTAATCGATGCAAAATCACCGGTCTTTGCTCCGGCCGTAAGGTTGCCGCCAACTCCCACGGCAACCGAGCCAGCCTTGATCCAATCCGCGACATTCTCAAGGCTGACCCCACCGGTTGGCATCAATTGTGCCTGAGGAAGTGGACCTCTCACGGCCTTTACGAATGCGGGCCCGAGAATTTCGCCGGGAAAGACCTTCACGATGTCAGCGCCGCACTCCATGGCTTCGATTACCTCGCGGACGGTTCCAGCGCCAGGCATGTAAGGAACCTGATAGCGATTGCAAAGACGCGCAGTGTCCGGGTTGAGCGCAGGGCTGACCACAAATTGTGCCCCCGCGAGAATGGCAATGCGGGCCGTTTCCGGATCGAGGACTGTACCCGCCCCCAGCAAGATTTGACCGGAAACTTTTTTCGCAAGATGCTCGATCACCCCACTGGCCCCCGGCACCGTGAAGGTGATCTCCAGAGCGGCGACGCCCCCCAGAGCGCAGGCTTCGGCGATGCGCTCGGCTTGTTCGGGATTGTCGGCGCGGATGACGGCAACTAAACCAGCGGTAGCGATTCGTCCGAGAACCTGCATTTTTTGGGGGAATGACATAATTTTGTGGTAACTCGTCCAGCCGCTGCCCGGAACTCGTTCTTCGAGTGAAGCGGTTTCTTCATTCAAAGAATGGTTCTCCCCGGCGCGCATAATGGCGCGCAACTTCTTCGTTCAGTGCGATCCCCAGTCCTGGTCGTTCTGGCACCTTGATAAATCCATCCTGGATCAACCGCTGGGGCAATCCCTCCACGAGATCATTCCAGAAAGGAACCTCGGAGGCATGAAACTCGAGCGCCAGAAAGTTTGGAATCGCAGCGCAGAAGTGGACCGCGGCCAGTATTCCAACCGGACTGCTGATGTTGTGCGGGGCAACGGGCATGGTATGCACGTCGGCAAATTGAGCAATACTTTGCGCGATGGACAAGCCACCAACTTTTTGCAAGTCAGGAGTAACGATGCTGAGCGCGTGTTGCGCGATGATTTCCTGAAACCCTTCGAAAAGGAATAGGTTCTCCCCGGTTGCGATCGGCACCCGCACTTTCGATTGCACTTCCTTGAGCGCGGCGGTGTTGTTGGGTGGAATCGGATCTTCGAGCCACAGCAGCCGAAATGGCTCGAGTTCTCGCGCCACTTTCACGACGTCGCTGGCGTTATAGCGCCAATGACAATCGACCGCGATGTCGGTATCGCTACCCACTGCGTCATGAACCGCGCCAATCAAACTCACCATGCGACCAATGGCACGATTGCTAAGCACTCGATTGTGAGGATCGGAGCCTTGCGTGCCCGGCACATCCAGATCAAACTTCAGAGCGGTGAATCCTTCCGCTCTCTTCTTGAGAGCCTGGCGGCGATAGTCGTCGGGCGAGGCAGGGGTTTTTTCGCCGGCCTCGCCGAAATAATCTTTTGGTGCGTGTGCCGGTTCTTCCGATTCCCACCGCGCCGGGCGAGAACGCAGCACTTCGTCCAAGCTTTCTAGGGCTTCTCCCCCGTGGCAATCGGCATAGATGCGGACTTTGTCTCGAAACTTTCCACCCAGCAGGCGATAAATGGGAACACCAAGCCATTGGCCCAGCACATCCCAAAGCGCCGCTTCGATGCCGCTGATCGCGTTATAAACAATACCCGCTACGGAGCCCGCGCCGGAAGTGGCAAGTTGCAGTTTGCGAAACAAACGGTGAATGTCGCGCGGGTCTTCGCCAAGCAGCAGCGGCTCAAGCGACCGCAGAATGGCGGTGAGGCCTGGAGCGAAGAAGCACTCACCCAGGCCGCGAAGACCTTCGTCCGTTTCAAGGCGAACGAAGGTCCAATCGAAGTTGCCCTCTACCACTGCAGTCTTCAACCTAAGGATCTTCACGACCGTCAATTTTCTTCCGCTGGATTATACGCTGCGGTGGTTATCTCTCGCTCGCTGGCGGACTTGAACGATCCGGATTTGAACCAGCTAGAATGCAGCATGGACTTGATCATTCTGAAATCGTCCGAAAGCTGCAGGTGGGACTGCGTCAGCCTCGGTGAGGTCATGCTGCGGCTCGATCCCGGCGAAGAACGCATCCATACGGCTCGAAACTTTCGTGCCTGGGAAGGCGGCGGAGAATACAACGTTGCCCGCGGACTGCGGCGGTGCTTTGGAATGCGCACCGCAGTGATTACGGCATTCGCAAAAAACCCGATTGGACAGTTACTCGAAGATCTCATTCTGCAGGGCGGAGTCGACACCTCGTTGATCCGCTGGGTGCCGTACGACGGCATTGGCAGAACTGTGCGCAACGGGCTGAACTTTACCGAGCGAGGCTTCGGCGTGCGAGCGCCGGTCGGGTGCTCTGACCGGGGAAATACGGCGATTGCGAACTCCCAACCCGGCGACTTCGACTGGCAGCACATCTTTGCGGCAAACGGTTCTCGCTGGCTGCATACCGGCGGCATTTTCGCCGCCCTCTCGCCCTCTTCGGCGTCTGTCGCCAGTGCTGCTATTCAGACAGCGAGAGCCTCACGCACGGTTGTTTCTTACGACCTCAACTATCGGGAATCGCTGTGGAAAGGCATCGGCGGCAAGACCAAGGCTCAGGACGTGAACCGCGAACTGGTCTCTTCTGTAGAGGTTCTGTTTGGCAATGAAGAAGATTTCTCGGCGACGCTCGGTGTCGAGATCGAAGGCGTGAGTGACGAGTTCACGCGCCTGCCGGTAGCCAGCTATGAAACGATGCTGCATCGTGTGGCGGAGCTTTACCCAAACCTAAAGCTCATCGCAACCACGCTACGTACGGCTCACACGGCCACGCACAATGACTGGGGCGCAATCGCGCTATACGAGGGGAGGACCATTCACGTTCCGCAACGGCCGCTGGAGATCCTGGATCGAGTGGGCGGCGGCGACTCATTCGCCTCGGGAGTGATCTATGGCTTCCTTGCGAGCAAAGACGCTCAATGGGCCATTGAGTGCGGCGTGGCCCATGGCGCGCTGGCGATGACGACACCGGGAGACACAAGCATGGCAACGCTCTCCGAAGTTGAGGCTGTGATGCGAGGGGGCTCAACGCGCATCGTGCGTTGAGCCCCCAGATTTGATCCGGCAGAAAACAACTTCATCTTACATACTTTTGAAAACGAAGCTGATCTCCTTGGTTTGGTTGGCACCAATCGTGATGGTCTGGGTTGAGGTACCCAGCTTCTCGTGCCATGCCTTAATGGTGTATGTCCCCGGCGGCAGATTGGGCAAGTCAAAGCTGCCGTCTTGTTTGGTCACCGCAAAATAAGGATTCTTGAGAACCGCAATGTATCCCCGCATCCAGGGATGGATGTTGCACTTCACCGGAATCGCGATTTCTTCTCGTGCAAACGACTCCTCTACCTTCGCACCCGGAAGCTCAGCCTTGTTCCACTCCCGATTGTTGGCCGGCGTCGGATGAATGTTGTGCGCTGTCGCATCGTCGTTCACAACTTCGATAGGCTGGTTCGCCTGCACCGCCAACATACGCGGCTGATAGAGACAGCCTTTCTGAGAAATGACAGCTGCTTGCTTGGGCGGATCGAAGGTTCGATCACCCAGCCCATCCGCGACAAATACAAGTACGTTTTCCAAGTCACCTTTGGAATCGGCGACGACCTCCGGTGTAGAAACGAGTCCCGGATGCTGTTTGGCGCAGCTTGGGTCGGCGGCCATGCTGATGGGCTTTGCCTTTGGTGGAGTGCCTTCAAATTTGACCACGCCTTTTATGGTTGCAGCACTGCTGGGCGTTGCCGAGGCGGGACCTCCGGCCTTCACCACCTGCCCACCGGAAATAAAAATTGTTAGCATTAGGGCGGTTACAGGAACAATGTTTTTCAGTTTCATACTTCACCTCGAAAAGGCTATGCCTCTGGAATTTTCGTAAACGAAGTAGCGCCCCGGGGCTTACTCGCTTCGGCGCTCGCCCGCTGTCGGCGCCACTTGGCTGGCCAGAAACTCGCTATACCCTTGCTGGTAACCAGCGGTGAAAGACAAGCGGTCCGCCGCCGTTGACCAACGGCCGATCGCAACGTGAGACGCGGACCCGCGCTCCGCTGCGAGTTTTCCCAAGTACATTCCGTCGCGAAATGCTCCGTCAGTGCTATGAGCAGCAATTGTGTTTGGACTGGTGAACTGATTGCCGTGATAGCCGACCAGCATGAATGCTGTTCCCACGCCAATTGCGACCAGCAACGTAAACAGCGAGAAAGTTTTCATTACTTTGTCCTCGATTTTTCTTTGATCTGAGTCAGACTGACGAACACCTCGACCTCGTATGGGAGCAGACTAAGACTGGCGGTAAGTGACGTTGTCATCGGCCCGTCATCCACGAGTCAAATCGTCGTCATCTTTTTGTCATGGAATGTCAGAGATTTGTAATGTCTGTCCGGGACTAGAGGATGAGAGCCAGCCCTTCGTATCTCGCCGAACTTCAGTTCTCGACGGACTCTTGATTGGTGTGTATGGAGCTAAGGCATCACCACGACTTCAGCGAAGCGGGGGATGACAAGTGTGTTGTGGTTTCACGGTACATCTAAAAAGAGATGCAGTGATCGATCAGAAGCGATTATTGAACGCCGATTCCAGCAAGCAACCCGCCATCCACTAGGTAATCTCCTCCGGTGCAGAATCCCGCTTTGTCCGAGGCCAAAAACGCCGCCAGTTCCGCCACCTCTTCGGGTGTACCGATCCGTCCCAGCGGATGTGCCGCGCCAAAACGCGCGAAGGCTTCGTCCGCAGACAAATCAGGTGCGAAGTGCGCCGCCGAGCGCGCCAGCATGGGCGTGCGGATCGACCCCGGGCTGATCGAGTTGACACGAATGTTGTCGGCAGCATGGTCGAGGGCCAGGGCGCGGGTCAAGCTATGAATTGCCCCTTTGGATGTGGCATATGCAGCGACGCCTCGCTGGCATGCGTAGCCCTGTACCGATGCCAGATTAATGATGGCGCCTCCGCCGCGCTTTTTCATCTCCGGGACGCCCAGATGCGCCGTGAGATAGATGCTGCCAACATTCACCATCATGCAACGATTCCAAGTCGCGAGGTCGGTTTCGACGACGGTGCCAAAGGGATGAATCGCGGCTGCGTTAACGATGATGTCCAGACCTCCAAACCGGTTCACTGTCTTCGAAATGACTGCATACACTTGGTCGAGGTTGGTCACGTCGCAATTTTCGACCTGCAGCGTCAATTCAAGTTTTGCCGCTTCGCCAGCAAATTCTTCGTTACCAACCGGTTCGACGCCGCAGGCGACCACCTGGGCACCCCCCGCAGCGAAGCGTTTCGCAATGGCACGACCGATTCCCGTCGTACCTGTGACCAGAGCCACACGTCCTCTAAACTCTTTCATAGGAGTTGGATCCTCAGCTCGCGCATTATAGTAATTGCTACAAAAGACACTTCGGCACGACAGTTACCCGGCTAACCCCGGAATTGCATGCTTCAAGCCCTGCATAACGCCACGCAATTCGGCGAGGCCTTTCAATCTGCCCACCAACGAATAGCCGGGATTTACTTTTTTGCCGACGTCGTCAGCCAGAAGGTGTCCGTGGTCGGGGCGCATCGGAATTTCATGATCGATCCGGCCTGCGCTTCGCCGCCGCGCCTCTTCTTCCATGATTGCGCGGACTATGCCCACCATATCGCAACTGCCGGCGAGGTGCGCAGCTTCATGAAAAGATCCCTCCGGCTCTCTGGTCACCTGCCGCAGATGCACAAAGTGAATGCGAGCGCCGAATTCGCGGGCCATGGCAAGCAGGTCATTATCAGCTCTCGCGCCGAATGAGCCGACACAAAACGTCAGCCCATTGGCGAGCGTATCGCAGGCGGCGAGAATCGCCCTCACATCCGCGGCTGTCGAGACCACTCGCGGGAGGCCAAACAGCGACCATGGCGGATCATCCGGGTGTATGGCAAGGCGAACCCCGGTCTCCTGCGCTACCGGCGCAACTTCCCGCAGGAAGGAAATAAGATTGGTTCGCAATTCGGCCGCAGTGAGGTCATGATATTCGGAGATTAATCCGCGAATCGTCTCGCGATTGTACGATGCCTCGGCGCCGGGGAGTCCAGCGATGATGGTTTGTTCCAAGTCATTTCTGCGCGCCTCTGACATGGAGTTAAAACGGGCACGGGCCGCTTGAATCCGATCTTCGGAATAGTCAGCCTCAGCCTCTTTGCGCTCGAGGATGAAGAGGTCGTAGGCCGCGAAATCTACCGCATCAAAACGCAGGGCATAGCCGGTACTGGGCAAACGCCACTTCAGATCTGTCCTCGTCCAATCGACGACGGGCATGAAGTTATAGCAGACGACTTCCACGCCGGCCCTCGCGATCGCGGCGAGAGTGTCTTTCCACGCGCCAACGAAATCCCTGTAGGGTCCGGATCGAAGCTTGATTGAATTGTGGATCGGAATGCTTTCGACTACGGACCAGACGAAGCCCGCCGCGAGAATTTCATCTCTTCGCTCGAGCACTTCGTGCAACGGCCATGCTTCGCCTCGGTAGAGATGATGCAAGGCGGAAACGATTCCTGTAGCCCCGGCTTGCTTGATGTGATTCAGAGGAACCGGATCAGCCGGTCCAAACCACCGCCAGGTCTCCTTCATGTTTTGATGTTATCCTTAGCTTTCGTAGCCGCAACGCTTCGGTTGCTACAATTTTCGATTACAGATCAGGAGCAATCCATGTCCGCACCCAGTCGTCGTCCCGAAATTCGCCGGCGTCGTACTCGCAAAGAGAAAATTCTCAAACTGCGCAAGAGTCTCGCGGCGGCTACATCAGAAACCGATCGGGCTCGGTTCCGAGCGAAGCTGCACCGCCAAGGGCTGGTTTCTCCTGGAACTCCGTTGCTAAAGAACGAGTAAGTCTGCGCGAAAAAATTGCTGGGCCCGCATGGCCGAGACGCCAATGCCTGACCACGCGACGCCTAGACCGCTTCAGCGTATTGCTGGTTTTTCTCCTGTTTTCCCGCTACTTCTTTATACACGCCGAGAATCTGGCGGGCAGAGGCATCCCAAGAGAACTTCTTGACTTGCTCGTACCCTCGCTGCTTAAACTTGTCGCGAACCGTCTGGTCCAGTAGCACGCGGTGCAGCGCGCGCATGATTTCGAAAACATTTTCCGGATTCACCAGCACCGCCGCGTTGCCCACTACTTCGGGAAGAGATGAAGTGTTGGAGGTGATGACCGGCGTACCATGCGCCATGGCTTCCAGCGGCGGTAGTCCAAAACCCTCGTAAAGGGAAGGGAAAACGAAGATCTTGGCAGCATCGTAAAACACGCGCAGCATTTCAATGGCGACGAATCCCATGAAGCGCACATCGTTCTGCACGCCACCGCGGATGACAGTGCGCCGCAAGTCGGGATGCTTTGAAAGTTCGTCGCCAATGATGATGAGCTTCAGATCCGGGAACTTTCCCTCTTTTTCAAGTTCAGCTTTCAATGCCGAAAAGGCTTCGATAATCCGCACTAGATTCTTGTGCGGACTGATCCGGCCTGCGTACAGAAGAAATGGATAAGTGACGAGATAGCGTTCGGCAAGGACTTGCCGGTCGGTGTCTGAGGCGTGACCGCGGAGGAAGCGCTCATCAATGGCGTTGTATACAACTTCAATATGGGTTCCCGGAATGCCAAACAACTTTTCGATGTCGCTCTTGGTGTACTTCGACACCGCCAAAATTCTCGCTGCTCCGTGTAACACGCGGCGCGTCAGATGAAAATGCAGCGAACGTCTCAAGCTGGAGCGATCATGAGCGCGATACATATGCTCCAGCACGTCGTGGACGGTCATCACGTAGGGACAAGGCAAACTACGCGGCATCCAAAAGAGGTAGGGGATGTGCACCAGGTCGCAATGCAAGCGTTTGAGAATGGCGCGACATTCCAGGTATCCTTTTGCGGTGCTACCGTCGTCCAGCAAGGGAATGGTCTGAAAGTTGGGCGGGAGCGAGCCGATTTCCGCTACCTTCTGGGGTGAGCCCATCAGAAAATATTCGTTCGCGTCATCCAGCCGGCCCAGCGCGCGGGTCACATTGCGGGTATAAGTGCCGACGCCGAACTCGGTCATCCGCCGGATATCTATGGCGACCTTCACGCAGTGATTTAACCACAAACGACACTAAGGTACACAAAGGAATTCGGGGTTTTCATAGAGTGAGCCCTCAGGTGTTCCTCGTGTTCAAGGGACTACTCGTGTTGATTCCGAAGATCCGTGGCCAAGGAGCTTCTCAAGCTCTTACCTCAGCCTTGGCTCTCCGCTCGGGATATAGCGGAAATGTGTCCGCCATTTGCAGCACCTGCTTACGGATTTTTCCCAGTACGGCGGCATCCGTGCGGTGATGCAGGGCCTCGGAAATCCACCGGCCTACTTGCCGCATCTCCGCTTCTTTCATGCCGCGCGTAGTCAGGGCCGGCGTGCCAATGCGGATGCCGCTGGGCTTCATAGGTGGATTGGTGTCAAATGGAATCGCATTCTTATTCACGGTGATGCCAGCCTGGTCCAGCGCCTTTTCCGCCTCGCTGCCCAGCATGCCTTTGGAAAACACATCGACGAGCATCAGATGCGTGTCGGTACCGCCGGAAATGATGCGGAAGCCCTCCGCCGCCAGCGTATCAGCCAATACTTTCGCGTTGTCTACCACCTGCCGGGCGTAATCATGGAAATCGGGCTGCATGGCCTCGCGGAAGCACACCGCCTTGGCGGCGATGATGTGCACCAGCGGCCCACCCTGCATACCGGGGAAAACAACTTTATCGATCGCAGCTGCAAACTCCTGCTTGGACAAAATCATTCCCGCCCGTGGTCCGCGCAACGTCTTATGCGTAGTTGAAGTCACTATCTGCGCGTGCGGAACGGGCGAGGGATGCACGCCGCCCGCGACCAGGCCGGCAAAGTGGGCCATGTCCACCAAGTATAGTGCGCCCACTTTGTCGGCGATTTGCCGCATGCGTACGAAATCGATGATGCGAGGATACGCGCTGCCACCACCGATGATCATCTTCGGCCGTTCTTTTTCGGCAAGCTTCTCCAGGTCGTCGTAATCGATGGTCTCAGTTTCTTTGGTCACGCCGTAGGGCACGATGCGATAAGTCTTTCCGGAAAAGTTGAGATGGTGCCCGTGGGTGAGGTGGCCGCCGTGGGCAAGATTCAGGCCGAGAATTGTATCTCCTGGTTGCAGCACCGCGGCGTATGCCTCCATGTTGGCCTGCGATCCTGCGTGGGGCTGAACGTTGGCATGCTCCGCTCCGAAAAGTTGCTTGGCGCGGTCGCGCGCCAGGTTCTCGATCACATCGGCGAACTCGCAGCCTCCGTAGTAGCGCTTGCCCGGGTAGCCTTCAGCGTACTTGTTGGTGAACACCGATCCCATGGCTTCCAGCACGGCTTCGCTGACGAAATTTTCCGAGGCAATCAGTTCCAGTCCTTCGTGCTGGCGACGGACTTCGTTGTCAATGGCGGCAGCGACCTCGGGATCATCTTCGTAGAGCGGGCGCGACATGTTGTTGTTTTTCATTTCAATCTCCGGGAAATTCAATGTACTAACCTTCGATGCGGTGGTAAACATCGGGACGGCGAACCTCCATGTAGTTCTGAGGCTTCTTCAGGGACTCGAACCCGAACTGCGAGTACAACCCGTGGGCATCTCGGGTGACCAAACTCCAGCGGCGCAGTCCCTGCAAGCGAGGATGCTGCATGATACATTCCACCAACCATTTTCCCAAACCGCGCCCACGGAAAGACTCGAGCACGAATACGTCTCCGACGTACGCGTAGGTCGCATAGTCGGAGATCACGCGCGCGAATCCGACTTGCTTGCCCGCTGCATACAATCCGAAGCACAACGAGTTTTCGATGGAACGGACGACGATCTCGCGTGGGATTCCTTTGGCCCAATAGCATTCAGTCAGAAAGCCATGAACGATGTCCCGATCAATCCGTTTTTGATCGGTGCTGACGGTAAATTCGCCGTTGCGGTATTCACTCACATTGTCGAATTGAATGGTCTGCGTGGTAGCCATACGTCGCCAGGATGAAGTCGTGTTATCAGTCATTTTAACCAAGCACTTGGCAATTAGCATCTCGGCATCGGCCTGGGAGCCCTGGGACCAATAGCGAAGGGGATCGCGAAACCGAAAGACACTGCAAAATCCTGCGCCAGTGCAAACTCTTTCATCTTGACACGGCTTCTTAGAGCGACCAGTCTGGTGCCGTGGATTGCCCGCCAGACGGGCGGTCCCACGGATCTGCAGGAGGTGGTTTATGCGGTACTTCAATCTTCTTCTGCTTGTCGCTCTGCTGCTGGTCACTCTGCTCACCGTCTCATGCGGAACTCCCGCTTCCTCCGGAAGTCATGATCCGCTGGTTATGACTGTACTCTCGCCACCGTCGATCATGACGTTGACGCCCAACAGCGTGCCGGTCAATAGCGTGCCCTTCATCATGACCATCAACGGCAGCAATTTCGGTACTGATGCCGTAGTGTTCTGGCAAGGCGTACCCCAGTCAACGTTCTTCGTAACCTCGAATCAACTCATGGTCAAAGTTACGGATACAGATCTGATGTTCATGGGTTTGGTTCCCATTTACGTCCGCACCTTGGGGCAGAATTCAAATACGGTGGATTTTGATGTGACCGCGCAATAGAGTTCTTCGTTCGGCGGACGCGAATAGTCAATCGCTGCTAGTCGAACGCAGTGCGCATGAACGACGCTAGATTCCAGCCATCGAGGAATTTGTAAGGTGTTTCTCCGGTCGTATAGTGTCCGCAGGGTAGCACAACGACCTTGTGGTCCAGACCGTGGCGTATGAATTCATCCACAGCGCTCTGCGAAAACTCCGGCAAGAAGGTCAAATCGTACTTGGCATAAATAATCAGCGACTTCTTGCGCCAGCGCGCGAATTGCTCGAAGTACGACATCGGACTTACCGCGCTCCACAAAACCCGCAAGCGTTCGAGATCGATCTGGGATTCCAGCCCCTCGCGGATGTGACGCGTGGATTGTCCGTGCCATACGACATCGGCAACGTAAGTGGCGGCGTGATTGAAGGCTGCCGCCTGAATCCGCGAGTCATGCGCAGCAGCCAGAAACGCATAACAGGAGCCGAGGCTGGTGCCGATGATGCCAAGACGCCGATAGCCTTGGGACTCGAGCCAATCCAGACAGCAACGCACATCGATCACTGCCTGGCGGCAGGCATCGAGGGTACGGCCAATGTTGGCGGAGACAGCATAATCCGCGCGCAAGATTTCCGGAGGTGTGCGGATGTCGTGGTAGGGCATGCTCAATCGCAGAACCGAAACCCCGAGAAGATTTAGAACCTGGCACAAGCTGGTATAAGCGAGCGCGTCAGAGTTCCAGTGCGGCAGAAGCACGATTGCACGCTTGCCTCGCACGGGAAACCAGCGGGCGTTCACCAGGTTGTTTTCCGGAAACGGCGTGCGGACCGGCGAGGTGAAACGCAGGAAATCGGCGTAGGTGCCATGGACTTTTTGCTCCAAGGCTGGGTCGGGAACAGCCCGCGTGCTAAATACCTGGACCTCCCGCCGCTCTAACCGGAAATCAGCGGGTTTGGTGTAGGAAAAAAATTCGTCGCTGGAGGCGATGATTCGCCGGTTGTATTCGCGGAGGTAGCTTTCCCCGTCTTCTGGAATATAGCCCGGCGCATAGCCGTTGCGGCAGGGC
>Ga0187819_10001262_pt1 | contig 13116 bp, 13 predicted proteins | sample NC_wetland_sal_i_15_FD_132411 | JGI IMG/M metagenome (GOLD analysis project Ga0187819, IMG submission 132411) | Wetland sediment microbial communities from Neuse River Estuary, North Carolina, USA - SO4_4 | ecosystem: Environmental > Aquatic > Freshwater > Wetlands > Sediment | place: USA... | reverse complement strand
TGGGGGAGCACCCGGCCGGATGGGGGCTGGGTCGTGATGGCCTCGGACATGCGGTCGCGTCCTCTCGTTCTCTTGCTCTCCGATCTTGCGACAGCTACCTTGACGGCGGAAGAGGGGAGGCCCTCATGGCCCTCAAGATCATGCCGCACGGCCGCCTGCAGGAATGGGTCGCGGAAGAGAACGGTTACTTCGCGGCCGAAGGACTCGACTACAGCTTCGTGGTCACCGGGGACTACGGCGTGCATTCGCCGCGGCGAGACGACGCCGGGGAGATCAAGAGCGGCGCCTTCGAGACGTTCGGGGCGGGGCGCGACGGCGCCGACGTGAGCTGCGCCTGCCACTGGGCCGTCAGCGCCGCCGCGAGCGAGCGGGCCGGACAGCTCATCACCACGGCGTACTGCGTGACCCCGTGTGCCATCGTCGTTCCGCCGGAATCGCCCATCCGCCGCCCCGAGGACCTGGCCGGGGTGCCGATCGGCGTCGGCTACCACTCGGGGAGCCACTTCGCGACCCTGCAGGCCCTCGAGGCGGTCCTGCGCCCCGATGAGGTGAAGCTCACCTTCCAGGGCGCGCCCAACGAGCGCCTGGACGCGCTCCTGGGCCGGCAGGTTCAGGCCGCGACCACGTGGGGGGTTCCGCTCTACATCGCCGAGGCCTTCGGGTTCAGGAAGGTCCTGGACACGACGTTCATGATCGGGTTCCTGGCCACTGGGCTGGGGGTGAGCAAGGCCGACGTCGAGAAGTACCTGGCCGCCCTGCGGCGGGCTCAGATGGAGCTTGACCTCCACCTCGAGCGATACCGGCACTACCATCTGCGGGCCGTGCCGGAGAAATACCGGGATCAGGTCGACGTGCGCGCCTTCGGGATGGGCGAGCGCATCGTCTTCCTTCCCTACACGCGGGAGGTCTTCGACGCCACCCAGCAGTGGACGCAAGTCCACGAGATCTTCCCGCAGCCGCCGGGGTCCGCGGTCGGCTACGACGAGGTCGCCCTGGCCTGAAGCGGCTTCGCGGCGCGGCTCAGGTAGCGTCGCTGTGTGGGGGAACAACTCGGCTCGCGGTTCGCCAGGCTGTGGACGGCGAGCACGACGTCGGCCCTCGGCAGCGGCCTAGCCACGATCGCGGCGCCGCTGTTCGTCGCTGCGCACACTCGGAGCCCGCTGATCGTGTCCGCGACGGCCGGCGCGGCGTGGCTGCCCTGGCTGCTGTTCGCCCTGCCCGGCGGCGTGCTCGTCGACCGGGTCGACCGGCGGCGGCTGATGGTCACGATCGACTGGGCGCGGGTCGCCGTGATGGCCGTGCTGGCCGCCGCGCTGCTGACGGGCTGGTCGAGCATCGCCCTGCTGGACGCCGTGCTGTTCCTCATCAACACCGGCGAGGTCGTCTTCCGCTCGGCCAGCCAGGCCATGATCCCCTCCGTCGTCCCGCGCGCGAGCCTGGAGCGCGCGAACGGCTGGCTGGTCGGCGGGACGACGGTGATGCAGCAGATGATCGCCGGGCCGCTCAGCGGGTTCCTGTTCGCGGTGGCCGTCGCGGTCCCGTTCCTGGTCAACGCCGGAACGTATGCCGCGAGCGCGGTCCTGGTCGGCCTGGTGGCGGGGACCTACCGAGCGTCGCACGGGCCGGCGGACACCGATCAGGGGCAACTGCGCCGGGCCCGCGCCGAGTTGGCCGAGGGGTTCCGCTGGCTGGCGCGCCAGCGGGTGCTGCGCACGATGACCGTCCTGATCGGGCTGCTCAACCTCACGCTGACCGCCGCCACCGCGGTCCTGGTCTTGCTGGCCAGGGAGCGGCTCGGCCTCGGGTCCGTCGGCTACGGCACGCTGTTCACCTGCGAGGCGGTCGGCGCCGTGCTGGGGTCCGTCTGCGGCGAGTGGCTCATCAAGAAGGTCACCGCGACCTGGACCATCCGGGTCGGCCTGCTGATCGAGGCCGGGCTGCACCTGACCCTGGCCACCTCGCGCAGCGCGTTCGCCGTCGGCGCGGCGCTGTTCGCGTTCGGCGTGCACGCCGCGCTCTGGACGATCGTGGGGAGTTCGCTGCGGCAGCGGCTCACGCCGCCGGAGATGCTCGGCCGGGTCGCGAGCACGAGCCTGTTCATCGCGGCCGGGGGCAACTGCGTCGGCGCCGTGCTCGGGGGCGTCATCGCGGAGAAGTTCGGGATCACGGCGCCCTACTGGGCCGGGTTCGCGGCCGCCGCGTTCGTTTCGGCCACCACCTGGCGGGTGTTCAACCGGGCCGCCATCGCCGAGGCCTACGCCGATCCACCGCTCCCGGTCCCAACCGCCACGCCTGCATCTTAAGCGTGCCGGGTCTGCTGGCAGCGAAATTGTTTGCGCCCGCGTGGTGGCCCGCTTCTACGCTGAACCATGGCCGAGCGCGCGCGAGTGTATCCGTTCCGGCGTGACCTCCCGCCGGAACCCCCGTCTGAGCAGCCACCGGCTTACGAACCACCCCGGCCGGAAGCGCTGTGGCGGGAGGTACTCGGCCGGCGCCTTCGCGCCCTCCGCCTGGATCAGCGGGAAACGCTCTCGGAAACCGCGGGCCGGGCCGGGATATCGCCGCAGTACCTGTCCGAGATCGAACGCGGGCGCAAGGAACCGTCCAGCGAGATGATCGCCGCCCTGGCGGGCGCGCTGGGCACCACGCTCATCGGCCTGACCGAGCAGGTGGCCGACGACCTGCGCCGCGAGCAGGCCATCACCCCCTCGGCCCGGTTCCGCGCCTCCCGCCCGGGCCCGGTCATGCTCAGCCTCGCGGCCTGAGGACTCCACCCGTCCCATCAGCGCCGACTACCACAGGCTGCAGGCTCAGGCGGCGGAGATCCCCGCGTCGTCCTCGCTGCGCTGCCCGAGTACCTGGTCGACGATCCCGTACTCCAGCGCGGCCCGCGCCGTCAGGACCCGATCGCGGTCGGTGTCGGCGCGCAGGGTCTGCACGGACTGGCCGGTATGCCGGGACAGGATCGCCTCGATGTCGGCCCGCATCCGCACGATCTCGTCCGCCTGCAGGATCAGGTCAGGGATCGGCCCCTGGCCGCGGGCCGCGGGCTGGTGCAGTACCACCCTGGCGTGCGGCAGCACGGCACGCCGGCCCGCGGTCCCCGCGGCGAGCAGCACGGCACCGACGCCGATCGCCTGGCCCACGCAGGTGGTGGCCACCGACGCCTCGATGTACTGCATGGTGTCGTACAGGGCGAGCATGGAGGGCAGGTCGCCGCCCTCGCAGTTGATGTACAGGTTGATCTCCTGCTCGGCGCTCTCCGCCTCCAGATGCAGCAGTTGCGCGATGAGCGTGTTCGCCACGCCGGGATCGATGGCGGTGCCGAGGTAGACGATGCGCTGGGCGAGCAGGTGCGAGTACACGTCCATGATCCGCTCGCCGCGGGGGTGCTGGGCGATGACGTTCGGGATGGTGTAGCTGCTCATGCCTGCGCCTTCAGTCCGATCCGGTGTTTCCTCGTGGGCATGACCTGGCCGAACGTTTCGACGATCTGGTCAATGAACCCGTACTCCCTCGCCTGTTCGGCGGTGTACCAGTGGTCGTGGGTGGAATCGCTGAAGATGCGCTCGACCGGCTGGCCGGTGTCCTCCGCGATGATGCCGAGCACGGTGTCCACCGTGTGCCGCAGGTCGTCGGCCTGGACTTCGATGTCGACCGCGCTCCCGCCGATCCCCGCCGATCCTCTATGCATCAGGATGCGAGCGTGCGGCAGCGCGAACCGCTTGCCCTTGGCCCAGGCCGAGAGCAGGAACTGCCCGGCGCTGCAGGCCAGCCCCAGCGCTAGGGTCGAGACGTCGCAGGGCACGAGCCGCATCACGTCGCGGATGGCGAGCATGGACGGCACGGATCCGCCGGGGGAGTGGATCCACAGGGCGATATCGGCGGCGGGATCGTCCACGGCCAGCGTGAGCAGCTGCGTCGCGAGCAGCGTCCCGTTATCGTCGTCGAGCACCCCGTCGAGCACGCAGATCCGCTGGTGCAGCAGCTGGTCCCGCGCGCGCTCGCTGAAGAACCTGATCGTTTCGTCGTGAGCCATGCCTCCAGCCTGCGGCAAGGCGGCCCCGAAGACCCCCGCTCGCTGCTGTCAGCAGAGCAGATCTGCTGACAGCAGCGAGGCGAACCTGATCCCTCAGCCGTTCAGGAGAGGCCACGGGGGCCAGGGGGGACGATGTGGCCGAACAGATCCCAAAAACCGGACAACATGGTCATAGCGGCATCCGGTCGAGGGGTACCCGCGCCGTCGGCCGATGTTCAGCTCAGCGTCGACCTGGCACAATAAGCGGATTGACCACAGAAAAGCCCTGCCGCGAACGGAGCACACGATGGCGCAAGCGGACACCGAATCGAAGTCCGTCGATCAGGACGCGCTGGTGGCGGACATCGACCGCACCCGCGCGGAACTGGCGGCCACCATCGACGCCATTTCCGACCGGGTGAGCCCCAAGAAGAACGCCCGTCGCGCCCTGGACCAGGTCCGCCAGCGCGCCGCCCAGATCGACCCGATGGTGGCGGGCGGCGCCGCCGCCGCGGTCGCCGTCGGCGTGGTCGTCCTCTTCGTCTGGCGCCGCCGCAAGCGCTGACCGCCGCAAGCCCTGACCGTCGGCTAGCCGGCGCTCTTGGTCAGCTCGTCGTATTCGGCCGCAGAAAGCAGGTCGGCCGGGAGGGCCGGGTCGCCGTTGCCGTCCTCGGCGACGCGGACCCGGAACATCCAGCCCGCCACGTACGGCTCGGCGTTGACCAGGGACGGGTCGCCTTCGAGCTCGGCGTTGACCTCGATGACCTCACCGTCCACCGGGGAGTAGAGGTCACTGACGGACTTGACGGACTCGACCTCCCCGCAGGGCTCGCCCGCGGTCACGGTCGCGCCGACGGCGGGCAGGGAAACGTAGACCACGTCGCCGAGCTGCTGAGCCGCGTACTCGGTGATGCCGACCGACACGGAGGTGCCCTCGACGGACACCCACTCGTGTTCCTGGGTATAGCGCAGATCAGCCGGAACGCTCATCGCTATTTACTCCTCCGGTAGAACGGCAAGTCCGTCAGGTCCGCGGGGGCCGCCTGCCCCCTGATATCCACGGCGAGCCCGGGATGATCGGCGCCGGGTTCGAGGTACGCCATCGCGATCGGCACGCCCAGGGTAGGAGACGGGGCACCGCTGGTCACGGTGCCGACGCGGGCCCCGGACCCACCCGCGAGCACCGGATAGCCGTGCCGAGGGATTCGCCGGGACTCCATGGTCAGGCCGGCCAGGATGGCCCGCGGTCCCTCGGCAGCCCGGGCGGCGAGGGCCTCGCGGCCGACGAAATCACCCGGCTTGTCGAACTTCACCACCCGCCCTAGGCCCGCTTCAAACGGTGTCACGTCCGGGCCGAGCTCGTTGCCGTACAGCGGCATGCCGGCCTCCAGCCGGAGCGTATCGCGCGCGGCCAGGCCCGCGGGGACCAGGCCGGCCGGCCCGCCGGCCGTGAACAGCGCCTCCCAGATCCAAGCGGCGTCCTCGGGCATGCAGAACACCTCGAAGCCGTCCTCGCCCGTGTACCCGGTGCGCGCCACCCACGACAGGCGCCCCGCGACGTCGCCGAACGCCCCGGTGTAGTACTTCAGGGCGGAAAGGTCGATCTCGGTCAGCGGGCCGAGGATCCCGGCCGCGACCGGCCCCTGGATCGCGATCAGCGCATAGTTGCCTGTCGCGTCCTCGACCTCGGCGTCGGCCGCCACGCTCGCCGCCCGCTCGACCAGCAAGCGGTACACCGTCTCGGTGTTGGAGGCGTTCGCGACGACCATGAACTCCTGCTCGCTCGGCCGGTAGACGACCAGGTCGTCGAGCACGCCGCCGTCAGGCGCGCAGATCATCGTGTACCTGGCCCGCCCCGGCACCAGGGCGGACATGTGCCCGACCAGCGCGTAGTCCAACGCCGGCCCGGCCCCAGGCCCGGTGACCATGATCTCGCCCATGTGCGAGAGGTCGAACAGCCCGGCCGCGCGGCGCACCGCAAGGTGCTCGGCCGTCTCGCTGGTGTAGCGCAGCGGCATCTGCCAGCCGGCGAAGGAGGTCATGGTCGCCCCGAGGCGCTCGTGCACCGCGTGCAGCGGGGTCTGCCTCGGACGTTCGACTGAGGAAGTCATCTGGGAATGGTATGCCGGAACCATGGACCTTCTCACCGAGAACCAGATCACCGCCGAACTGGCCGAACTGCCCGCCTGGACCCGGCAGGGCAACGAGATCACCACGACCACGACACGCAAGGACTTCCGCGACGCCCTGCTGTACCTGGGGGCCGTCGCCTACCTGGCCGAGACGGCCAATCACCACCCGGACGTCGCGATCTCCTGGAACCGGGTCACGCTGACCCTGAGCACCCACTCCGCCGGCGGCCTGACCGCCAACGACGTCGCCCTGGCCCACCAGATCTCGGCCCTGACCTGATCCAGGGGAACCCCCGAGGAAACACGCGGCAAAATTTCACCAAATTTGCACAAATAGATAGCTAGAACATCTTCTGAGCTTTGGGTCGGCCGTGTCATCGTGAGCACGCGCGGTCGCCGCCGTGGCGACCGCGGTGTCTGCTGCCTAGGGAGAAGGCTCATGAGGAGTGGACCGACCAGAAGGGCCCGCCCGGCCACCCGCCACACGACATGGTTGCGCTTCACCGCGGCCGCCGGCTCGGCCGCCATGCTCAGCACTCTCGGCCTCGCCGGGACCTCGCTGACCGCCACGCCTGCCGCCACCAACGCCGCCAGCGCGGCGCGGATCAAGCTCGTCGATGACAGCTCAAGCTGCCAACTCGGCAACGGCATCCAGCACGTCGTCCAGCTCACCTTCGACAACGTGCACTTCTTCCGCGACAACCCCAACGTCCCCTCCGACCTCGAGCAGATGCCGAACCTGCTGAACTTCTTCGAGAACAACGGCACGATCCTGTCGAACAACCACACCCCGCTGATCGCGCACACCGCCGACGACATCCTGACCACCTACAGCGGCATGTACGGCGACCGGCAGGGCGACGGGATCGCCAACGACTACCAGAGCTACAACCAGGACGGCCCGAACGCGACGTTCGGCGACACCGACCCCGACACCGCCTTCACCTACTGGACCGACACGATCGCCGACGACAACTTCCCGCCGAGCCCCGGGGCCGACACCAACCCGAACATGGTGTACTCCCCGGTCCCGCCGGCCACCGCGCAGCACCCGGTCAGCCCGACCTCCACGCCCCCGGCGCCGTGGGTCCCGTTCACCAAGGCCGGCTGCAACGTCGGTGACGTGGCCACCGCGAACCAGGAGCTCGAGAGCACCTCGCCGGACATGGCCGAGGCGTTCGGCGCGAACTCCCCCGAGGTCGCGCAGCTGAACGCCGACACTGACTCCTTCAAGGACCCGGAGACCGCGGACTACATCGGCATCGCCGTGCACTGCGCCCAGGGCAACGCCTTCTGTGCCTCCGCCCAGCTGACGAAGTTCGGGCAGGCCTCGCCGTCCCCGACCGCGGTGACGGACGCCCTGCCGGACGAGCCGGGCGGTTACAACGGGTACCAGGTGCTGTTCGGCCACAAGTACGTCGCGCCGCAGCTCGGCGCGGGCCAGGACAACCTGTCGCGCAACGGGTACGAGGTCACCAACGCGGCCGGGAACCTGGTCGACGAGAACGGCAACCAGATCAACGGCGCCTTCCTCACCAACTACCCGGGCTTCCCGGGCTTCGGCACCATTAACGCCTCGCAGTCGCTGGCCTACATGGCCGACATGCTGGAGTCCGGCGTCCCCGTCGTCCAGGGTTACATCGCCGACATCCACGGCAACGAGGGAATCCACGCCCTGACCGCCGTCGGCCAGCCGTGCCACGGGCTCCGGAGCGAGCAGGCGCTAGGCCCGGGCAGCGCCTGCTACATCGCCCAGGCGGCGTACTACAACCAGGCGTTCGGCACCTTCTTCCAGCGCCTGGCCGCCGACGGCATCAACGCGTCCAACACGCTGTTCATCCTCAGCTCCGACGAGGGCGATCACGTGGCGGGCGCCAACGTCGGCCGGGCCATCCAGCCCACGCCGACCACCGGCACCACCTGCGACGGCGTGACCGTGTCCGGAAGCACCGTGACCCCGGACGACCTGTGCACCTACCCGGACGGGAGCTTCGGCGAGCTGGCCGGCAACGTGACCGGGCTGCTGGCCGCGCAGGCCCCGAGCGACACCACCCAGTTCGGCATGGAGCCCGACACCGCGCCGGAGTACTACATCCACGGCAACCCGGGACCCGACGCCACCGTGACCAGGACGTTCGAGCATGACGTCGCCGGGCTGACGGCGTTCAACCCCTACACCGGGCAGACGCAGCAGATCGCGAACTACCTGGCCGATCCCACGGAAGAGGCGATCCTGCACTTCGTCAACGCCGACCCGGCCAGGACGCCGACGTTCGCCGAGTTCGCCAAGCCCGACTACTACCTGTCGCAAGGGTCCACCTGCAACGACACCGTGACGGGCATTGATGACAACACCAACGACTGCGTGACGCAGGACAACCAGTTCGCCTACGACCACGGCGACTACGTGGCCGAGGTCAACTCGAACTACGTCGGCTTCGCCGGGCCCGGGGTCAAGAACCTCGGGGTCGACGGCTGGCAACCCAACCAGGGCCCGAACTCAGCCGGCGCGAACAGCGGCCAGACGGTCGTGTCCGACTACAACAACCCCGGCACCTGGACCGACGAGACCGACATCCGGCCGACCGAGCTGTACCTGCTCGGGCTCACCGACGACTACACGCAGGACGGCCGGGTCATCTCCGAGATCCTGTCCGACCCCAACAACGCGCTGGGCGCTCCCGGCGTGTCCCAGCTAGGGGCCTGCTACAAGCAGCTCAACTCCAGCGTCGGCCAGTTCGGCAACTACACGCTGCAGGCCGACACCGCGGCGATCGAGAGCAACACGCCCGGTGACCACGAGTACATAGCGACCGACCGGGCGCTGGCCGGCCTTGAGAAGATCCGCGACGCGGTGGCGATCGCCATCAAGGGCCAACTCAACGAGGCCGCGTTCCAGGACAAGCAGATCTTCGCCCCGCAGCTCCAGACGTTCGTCTGCCAGGGGGTGATAGCCGCCGCGCGCGCCCTGGACAACCAGAACAGCCAGGGCAACCAGGCCTGACGCTGGCCGGACCCCGGCCGCGCTACGAAGCCCGCGTCAGGGCGCAGGCGCGGCCGGGGCAGGCGGTAGCCGACAATGGGTAGGTGGAATCCGCTGAGACCCCACCCAGCCGGCCGCGCGAGGTCGTCATCCTCGGCTCGACCGGCTCGATCGGCACCCAGGCGCTGGATATCATCCGGCGCAACCCGGACCGCTTCCGGGTGGTGGCCCTGGCCGCGGGCGGCGCGGACCCCGACGCCCTGGCCCGGCAGGCGGCCGATTTCGGCGCGGCGGCCGTCGCCGTAGCCAGCCCGGCCGCCGCACCCGAACTGCGCGCCGCCCTCCGCCGCCATCTTCTTGACCGAACGAACGTTGGTTCCCCCTCCGCTCCGCCCCCTCCTCCCGAGTTGCCAGCCCTCCTCGCCGGACCGGACGCCGTTTGCGAGGTGGCCCGGTGGCCGGCCGACGTGGTGCTCAACGGGGTGACCGGGGCGGCGGGCCTGCTGGCCACGCTGGCCGCGCTGGACGCAGGGCGGGTGCTGGCCCTGGCCAACAAGGAGTCGCTGATCATCGGCGGCCCGCTGGTGACCAGCCGGGCCAAACCCGGGCAGATCGTCCCGGTGGACTCCGAACACTCCACGATCGCGCAGTGCCTGCGCGCGGGCCGTGACTCCGAGGTGCGCCGGCTGGTGCTCACCGCGAGCGGCGGGCCGTTCCGCGGCTGGAGCAGGGACCGGCTGGAGGGCGTCACGCCCGAGCAGGCGCTCGCGCACCCCACCTGGAACATGGGGCCGCTGGTCACGGTCAACTCGGCCACCCTGGTGAACAAGGGCCTGGAGGTGATCGAGGCCCACCTGCTGTTCGGCTTCGGGCTGGACCGGATCGACGTCGTGGTCCACCCTCAGTCGATCGTGCACTCGATGGTGGAGTTCACCGACGGCGCCACCATCATCCAGGCCTCCCCTCCGGACATGCGCCTGCCGATCTCGCTGGGCCTGGCCTGGCCGGACCGGGTAGCGGATGCCGCACCGGGCCTCGACTGGTCCACGGCGGCGTCCTGGACCTTCGAGCCGCTCGACGACGCGGCGTTCCCCGCGGTGGCGCTGGCCAGGCAGGCGGCCGCCGCCGGCGGCACCGCCCCGGCCGTCTACAACGCCGCGAACGAGGCGTGCGTCGCGGACTTCCTGGCCGGACGGATCGGCTTCAGCAGGATTGTGGACACCGTGGCGCGGATAGTCTCAGAGCATGACGTCGATCACGCGGCCGTCACGACGGTGGCCGACGTGCTCGCGGTCGACGACTGGGCCCGCCGGCGGGTCAGGGAGCTGAACGGCTAGGGAGGGCGGATGGACCTGATCGGCTGGGTCATCTTCCTCGTCGCCCTGCTCTTTTCCGTCATGCTCCACGAGACCGGGCACTTCGTGGTGGCCAAGTGGTTCGGCATGAAGGCCACCCGCTATTTCGTCGGCTTCGGCCCGACCATCTGGTCGACCTGGCGGGGCGAGACCGAGTACGGGATCAAGGCGCTGCCGATCGGCGGGTTCGTCAAGATCGTCGGCATGCACTCGCTCGACGATCCGGATGACCCGGAGGATGAGCCGAGGTCGTTCCGCAGCCACCCGGCCTGGCAACGGATCGCCGTCCTGTCGGCCGGCTCCTTCATGCACTTCGTGCTGGCCTTCCTGCTGATCGCCGGGCTGGCGCTCAGCGTCGGCATCGAGAACGACAACACCACCCAGCTCGGCACGATCAGCACGTGCGTGGCGTCCAGCGTCACCGCACTGGACAACGGCACCTGCACCGCCTCCAACGCCGCATCCCCGGCCAGGCTGGCCGGCCTCCAGGTCGGCGACACGGTCACGGCCTTCGACGGCAAGCCGGTGAGCAACTGGACGCAGCTCGGCAGCGACATCCGCGACGCCCCGGTCGGGTCGCCGGCCACCATCACCGTCCGGCGCCACGGGAAGCTCCTCACCCTGCACACCACGCTGTCCAGCATCAGCGGGCGCAGCGGCGCCTACCTGGGTATCGCGCCCACCACGGTGTTCCAGATCGCGAGCCCGCTCGGCGCCATCGATTACGCGGGCACGTCCTTCGGGCAGGTCGTGGTCGGATCGGCCAAGGCCGTGGCGGCGCTGCCGGCCGCGCTGCCCGATCTGTTCAACAAGAAGAAGCGGGCGAGCACCGCCGGCGGGCAGGTCAGCAGCGTGGTCGGCGCGGCCGAGGCTACCGGCTACGCGGTCGCCGCGAACGTCGGCTGGCAGTACAAGGTCAGTTTCATCCTGCTGCTCATCGCGTCGCTGAACATCTTCGTCGGCGTGTTCAACATGCTCCCGCTGCTCCCGCTCGACGGCGGGCACATCGCGGTGATCGTCTACGAGCGGATCCGCGCCTTCTTCGCGCGCCTGCGCGGGCGCCCCGACCCCGGCTTGGCCAACATGGCCAAGCTCCTGCCGGTCAGCTTCAGCCTGTTCATGATCGTGGTCTTCTTCGGCGTGGTGCTGATCCTGGCCGACATCGTGAACCCGGTGAACATCGCCGGCGGCTGATACCCGACGCGGCTGTCAGCGTCGGTAACCTCCCGTTACCTGGGTGATGGTTCAATGGGCGGGTCGAGGGATTCGGGGATGCGCCAATTGAACGGATGGGGTTCATGAGTATTGACCTCGGTATGCCGCAGACGCCGCCCGCGCCGCTGGCCGAGCGTCGGCCGTCCCGCCAGATCATGGTGGGCTCCGTGCCGGTGGGCGGCGGAGCGCCGGTGACGGTGCAGTCGATGACGACGACGCTGACGGCCGACGTGAACGCGACGCTGCAGCAGATCGCGGAGCTGACCGCCACCGGATGCCAGATCGTCCGCGTCGCGGTCCCGTCCCAGGACGACGCCGACGCGCTGCCGGAGATCGCGAGGAAGTCGCAGATCCCGGTCATCGCCGACATCCACTTCCAGCCCAAGTACGTGTTCGCGGCGATCGACGCCGGGTGCGCGGCGGTCCGGGTCAACCCGGGCAACATCAAGCAGTTCGACGACAAGGTGGCCGAGATCGCCCGCGCGGCGACGGACGCCGGGATCCCGATCAGGATCGGCGTGAACGCTGGCTCGCTGGACAAGCGCCTGCTCGCCAAGTACGGCAAGGCCACCCCGGAGGCGCTGGTCGAGTCCGCGCTGTGGGAGTGCTCCCTGTTCGAGGAGCACGGATTCCGCGACATCAAGATCTCGGTCAAGCACCACGACCCGGTCGTGATGATCAACGCGTACCGTCAGCTTGCCGCGCAGTGCGATTACCCGCTGCACCTGGGCGTGACCGAGGCCGGGCCGACGTTCCAGGGCACGATCAAGTCCGCGGTGGCGTTCGGCGCCCTGCTGGCCGAGGGCATCGGGGACACGATCCGCGTCTCCCTGTCCGCGCCGCCGGTGGAGGAAGTCAAGGTCGGCATCTCGATCCTGGAATCGCTCGGCATGCGGCAGCGCCGGCTGGAGATCGTCTCCTGCCCGTCCTGCGGCCGGGCCCAGGTCGACGTGTACAAGCTGGCCGAGGAGGTGACCGCCGGGCTGGACGGCCTGGAGGTCCCGCTGCGCGTCGCGGTCATGGGCTGCGTGGTCAACGGTCCCGGCGAGGCGCGCGAGGCCGACCTGGGCGTGGCCTCGGGCAACGGCAAGGGTCAGATCTTCGTCCGCGGCCAGGTGATCGCCACCGTGCCCGAGTCGGCCATCGTGGAGAGGCTGATCGAGGAGGCCATGCGCCTGGCGGAGCAGGCCGCCGCGGCCGGGGACGATGACTCGGAGGCCCCCGGCCGTCCCATCGTCACGGCCTACTGAGGCACGGCCTGCTCAGGCTCTTCCCGGCCGGGGTCACCCGGTCTGCCTGAGCGCGGGGCTCGTCGTCATCGTCTCGGCGTAGACCACCTCACCGACCGCCTCGGCCGCCTCGGCCCGGGCGTCGGCTGGCAGCAGGTCGTCGGTGACGAGCACGTCGACCTCG
>Ga0187819_10001261_pt1 | contig 13125 bp, 14 predicted proteins | sample NC_wetland_sal_i_15_FD_132411 | JGI IMG/M metagenome (GOLD analysis project Ga0187819, IMG submission 132411) | Wetland sediment microbial communities from Neuse River Estuary, North Carolina, USA - SO4_4 | ecosystem: Environmental > Aquatic > Freshwater > Wetlands > Sediment | place: USA... | reverse complement strand
CATCATGGGTGCCGTGGCAGGCGCGCATCCCCTACAACCCGCTGCGGCCCGGCCCTGGCGGGTGACTCAGCCAGCAGCCCGCGCTGGCCGCGGACACCGCGGTCACGTGCCGTATCTGCGCGAGTAGGCCGCTGCGGCAGCGGTGAAGCACTCGACCGGCGCACGGAGAATGCCCGCCCCGATCTGTCCGCCGTCCTTGCCGGCCAGACCGCCGTCGATCACGGGTTGAATGCCCGAACCGGCGACCTTGAAGACGTCGATCCCCACGGGAGTGCCGCGGAAGCCGAAGTAGGGGATCTTAAAGTCCGGGTGCTCCGCGACCGTGATGTCGTACATCAGCGAGTTCATCGTCACCATCTCTGCGGCTGAGCCGCCCTGGTAAGCCTGCAGCCCAAAGGCAGCGGCCTGCGCGAACCCGCCGAGACCGACCGTCTCGGTGATGTGGCTCTCGCCGCCGATCCACTGCACGTCCTCGTCAGTGAATCCGTCGAATAGCTTGCACGACACCTCGGGCAGCGGGCCGGGGAACCACTCATCGCCCAGGCCGCTCACCCGGATCGCGAAGTTACGGCAGCTGATCGTCATAGCAGTGACGACGCTCGACGCAGCCACGTCGCGGGCGGCGTCGGCCATTGCCTTGGCAGCCGCCATCGACAGCCGCAGGAACGAGTAATCGCTGGCGAAGAAGAATCGCAGCGCTGTCAGCGCACGGTCCTTGGAGGTGTCCACCGCGTACTCGACGAACTGTGGCGTGAGTTCCTTGATCAGCAACGTCGTCGCTGCCGTGTTCCGGCTGTGCAGCTCATCGCCCATCCGAAGCGCACGGCCGATGATCGGCTTGAGCGGTATCCCGCCAGTCCCGCGGATGACCTGCTGCAGCACCGGGGCCAGCTCGTCGCGCAGGAAGTCCAGGCCGCGGCGCACATCATCGTTATAGGAGCCGTAGTTCAGCCGGTGCCGCGACTCGCCCTCGTAGAAGTTGCAGAAGGCGAAGTTTCCACCGGCGGCGTTCCGTACGACGAACACCGGCATGGAGGCCGTGTAAATGCCGGCCACCGACCCCACGCAGCCGTGGTCATGCGTCGAGCCAAGCACTATCCTCCCGTCCCTGAGCCGGGACTCCGCGTCGGCGGCGTCGGTAGCCAGGCCCTCATAGATTGCTCCGCTGATGACGGCACTCCGTTGCCCCCCGTACTAGCAGTCCCACGGCATCGGCGGGCCCGAGGTGAGTATGACGTTTGGCGCCATGCCGGGCACCGCTTCACCGGCGGGCAGCACGTCAACCAGGATCGGTTCGGCGCCCGTCATCCGCATGACGGCCTCGGCGTTGGCCGCCTCCCGCGCCGCATCCGCCACCGCCGGCCGCTCCGCCTCCGCGAGCGGCTTGGCCGCCGCGACGGCCTCGTGCACTTCCTCCATGCTCGCGCCCTCCCAGATCACCAGAGCCGCAGGTACCTGTCGAGCTCCCACTTGCCGACGACGGTGTTGTACTCCTGCCACTCCTCGCGCTTGAGCTGTGCGTAGTGCGCATGCAACTCCGAGCCGAGTACCTTCTGCACGAACTCGCTTTCCTCGAACGCGGTCACTGCATCGCCCAGCGTCCAGGGCAGCCTTCTCACGCCCAGCCCGGCCAGGTCTTGCTCGGACATCTTGTACGTGTCGGTGTTCACCGGGTCCGGCGGCTTTAGCTCGCGCCGGATGCCGTCCAGCCCGGCGGCCAGCACGAGCGCAGCGCTGAGGTAGAAGTTCACCGCGCTGTCCGCGGACCGGACCTCCAGGCAGCGCCGGTTGATCGGCAGCCTGCACATGAGCGTCCGGTTGTTGTATCCCCAGGCGCGGTAGACCGGGGCCCAGGAGATTTCCTGCATGAGCCCGCGCGGCATCAGCCTCTTGTAGGAGTTCACCGTCGGTGACAGCACTGCCATCAGGGCAGCGCCGTGGTCAAGCACCCCGGCAGTGAACTGGTAGGCCACCGAGCCGTAGGCATTGTCCCGCGGTGCGGCTACCAGATCGGCGCTGCCAGGAGCGGGCAGCCCGCCATGGCCTCCGTCGAAGGCGTTCCGGCCGGTGCTGATATCGGCCAGGCTGACGTTGAGGTGAGCGCCGGAACCGAAGCCCTCCTGAAACGGCTTGGGCATGAACGAAGCGAAGCAGCCCAGGGTGCGGGCCACGTGCTTGGCCATGAGCCGGAAGATCAGCATGCGGTCGGCCATCCGCACCACGTCGGTATACCCGAAGTCGAACTCGTACTGGCCATCGCCGCCCTCGTGGTCGAACGAGTACACGTCCCAGCCGAGTTCGTTCATGTACTCGACCATCGGGTCCAGGAACGCGTCGGCAAGCATCGTGGTCTCCAGGTCGTACCCGCGGGTCGGCAGGTTGGCCTGGTCCTCGGGAATCCACGGCCGGACCCCGGCCTCGGTATCGCGCAGCACGTAGACTTCCGGCTCCACGCCCATGTTCATCCGGTAGCCGAGCGCAGCTGCCTCGGCAACCTGAACCTGCAGCAGGCGGCGGAAGTCGAACGGATAAGGCTCGCCGTGGAACAGCAGGTTGGCGGGCGCGACGGCGTACCGCCGGTCCCACGGCAGCACAGTGAGCTCGCCGAGGTCGGGAACGCCTGAGCACTCATCCTCGTTGGGCCCGAGATCGCCCATCCCGTCGAGCGCGCCCACGGTATACAACTCCGAACCTGCCGCCGCGTCCGCGAGGTGTCCCACCGGAACGCACTTAGATTTCGGCACCCCATGCACATCGGTGTAAGCACCGAAGACGTACATGACGCCCTGGGCCTGGAGTTGTTGCTGCAATTTCTCGATATTCGTCACCGCGCTCCCTTGCCTCGTGTCCGGCCTGTCCTCCGCGTCCCGGTCGATGGCCCACTTGCGGGTGTCCTGGCCGCGTTGAATTGCTGGTTCATCCGGCCGCCGGTCACCCGCTGACCGCCTGGTAGCGAAGCAGCTTGCCGTCTCCGATAGTGAGCAGGATGCCGCGCAGCACGCCCTCGCCGTACTCGGAGCCGACGTTGATCGCCGTAGTGCGGCCGATCGTGACCGACCCTCCGGACTCGTGAATATGACCGTGCAGCCCGAGCAGTGGCTGAGTCTGCTCGATCGCCTCCCGCACCGCGACCGACCCCACTGGCGCGGTGATCTGCGCACCCGCTGCCGTCTTGACCTTGAGATCCTGACCCAGCAGCGGCGCAGTGTCCAGCCGCGAGTTGTAGGGCGGAACGTGGATGTTGAAGATCGCCCGGTCCGGATGCTCAAGGCGGCTGATCATCAGCCCCAGGTGCGCCCGGATCTCGTCTTCGGTGTACTCGCGGTGGGTATCCCAGGGAGTTGGGTTCGTATAGCCGCTGCTCAGCATCTCCATGCCGGGGGCGAGTTCGACGATCTCGCCTTCGACGAAGCGCAGCCGGTCGTCGCCATGGGTCAGCAGGACATCATCGACCGCTGGCGGGTCGTCGTTCCCCGGCGCGTTGTAGATCACGACCGGGCTGCCGTCCAGCTTGGTCTTGGCATACTCGATCCAGCGCTGCACAGTCCGCCGCATCACCCTGTCGAACAGGACGTCGACATGCTCGGGGTGGTCAGCGTAATGCTGATACTCATCGGCCTCCATACGCTCGGTGTACAGGCCGCTGTTCGCCGCGCGCTGCTCGAAGTCCGAGATCGTCGTCTCATCGAGATTCTCCGCACGACCGTGGAACTGCGCCGCGTACCGCTGCTTGCCGGTGCTAACGATGGGAACGACGATCTTGGCGCTGATGTCGCCGCCCAGTAGCAGCGTGTCGGCGCCGTAGAACTTGGCGGCGGCCACGAACTTCTTGAAGCAGACCTCCGAGCCGTGCAGGTCGGAGGCGAAGAAGATGGTCCGCTCGCTTTCACTGCGGGGGATCTCCTTTCTTTTGTTCAGCAACCCCATCAGTACGTCGCCTCCCTGTCGTCGACGTCCTGCCACCACTGCTTGCGCTCGCCAACCTTGTCGCGCATCCGCCATGCCAGCGTCTTCGGCTCGCGGTCGATCGCGGCTTGCAGTCGGCTGGCACCGCGCTGGGCCCGCGCGTTCTCCGCGTGGCCAACGTCGGCCACGCCGCCGCTGACCACGTGCTGCCGGATCCGTCCCAGGTTGCGGCTCGCGGTGTGATGAAAGCCCCAGTCCCGAGCGAGCAGCCTGGCGATGTGACCGGCCTCGACTACCTCGCCCTCAACGCAGGGCTCTGCGGCTGCGGCGTCGTTCCCAGCGATGCCGGAATCTTCAGGCGCGACCACGTCATGCGTCGCCAGCAACACGCTGGCGTCTAAGAGGTCCGTCGTCGTCATCTGCACGATCTGCAGCTTCTGCAGCAGCAGTTCCTCGATCGGGATGGTGACCGGATGGCCGGCCAGTCGGCCGGCCACCTCGATCGTGTGGCAGAAGTCCAGCTTTTCGACGAAGACGTCAATCTCGGTACCATTCTCTCGGTGCGCGAAGCTGTACCTGGACCCCTCCATCGCGATCAGCAGGTCGCGGTCGATGACATAGCCCCTGCCTTCGAGCATGCGGCGCATGCCCTTCCTGTGCCGCTGCGGAACGATGAAATCGATGTCCTTAGCCCCCCGGCCTAGCCGGTCCATTAACGGGCCCGGGGCCGCGCAGTGCAGCCGGATGCCGACCGAGCCGACGACGCGGAGCGTGACTCCCTGCTCCGCGGCCGCGGCGACGATCGCGACAGCCTCGCTCTGCAGTTCCTCCCATGGATCGGCCATGATGCCAGCGTCATCCGGGAGAGCCGGTCGGCCGGGCGGTCATTCAATCGGGATCTGCTGGAAGGCCAGGCTGATGTCGATGCCCTGCCGCCGCCGGTATCTTTTCGCGCCGATGTACCAGGCGGTGCCGACGATGAGCGCGCCAAGGGTGATCCATGCCTCGACCGGCATCTTTGACGGGTGGATCAGCGGGCCAGCCGCGATCGGATCCTTCCAGAGCAGCCAGAACATCACGGCGAAGAACACCGTTGCGATCGCTCCGGCAGCCGGCATGATCGGGATTCCGGCCAGCTTGAAATTCCTGGCCGGTGACGCGTCGTACATGGCCTTGCGAGTGAATGGGAACAGCACCGCGGCGACCATTACCGCGCCCCACACCACGAGCAGCACCTCGATGAAGGTGAGGAATGTGACCGCCTTGAAGGCGATCAGCCACATGAACACGACCGCGCCACCGGTCGATATCCCTATCGCCACGACGGGGGTATGCACCGTCTCGCTGACGAAGCCGAGCCGGTTGGGCGCCACCCGGTCGAACGACCAGGCGATCATGGACCGGGTCGTGTACGCCATCTCGGCGGGGATCCAGAACCATATCCACGCGGCGAACGTGGCCAGGATCACCACGGAGAGGAAGACATTGTGACCAAGTAGGCCCGCTAGTACCGCGAACCACGGCGCCGTGGCCGTGGTTCCGCCGGGAACCCCGCTCAGCGCGTTGTACGATACTGCGCCCTGGAAGGTGTAACCGAAGTCCTTGTTCGACAGCAGCGCAAACAACGCGATAACCACGCCGGTGGCGACGACAGCGCCGAGCATGCCCAGTAGCTGGGACCGGCGCACCTTCTTCACCTCGCCACCGATCCCGACCGACTGCACCGCGCCGAGCAACGGCAGCAGCGGCCAGATGATGAACTTCCAGCTCTCGCCGAAGCTCGTGCCCGCAGGCGCGTACCCGTGCTTCTCCGCTGTGCTGATGACCTGGTTGTAGTGCAGCCCGGTCAGGCTGGTCAGGTTGGCGGAGAATCCGCTCCTGCTGCCGACCAGCATTACCACCGCGATCACCGCCAGGCCGGCCACCGCGACGACGAACAGGACCCGCTGCACCGTGAAGTAGCGGCGAGTGCCGGAGATCAGCAGGGTGCCCGCCATGACGATGATCAGAGTGCCGATCCAGAAGACGCCGGCGGGCTTGGCGACGCTCGTTCCCCAGGAGACCAGCGTGGAGTTCTTAGCGACGGTGCCCACTGCGCCGAAGAACGATGCCAGCCCGACCTGCACGATCAGGCCCGCCGCCAATGCCGCGTAATAGAGCAGGATGATCGTCTCGATCAGCGACATGACGAACGCGACACCCGGGTTGATCGTCCGCGACAGGAAGACGTACACCCCGCCCGAGCGAGGGAAGACCACCGACCAGCAGTAGAACGCGGCAGCTACGAAGATCATCCCGGCTGCGGCGAGCAGTGTCGAAAGCCAGGGCTGCGCGCCCGGGTAGAGGCTCGGGCCGTAGTACTGGTTGTAAGCGATGGCGATGCCCACGGACACCAGGCCGACGTTGAAGATGAAGACGTCGAGCGTGCTGCCGACGCGGACCAGCCCGGAGGACTTGCGGGAGAAAACGCCCGGTGCCACAGCCTCTGAGGCGAGGGACTCGGCCATCGTGCCACCTCCTGCGCTGGCCGGCGGATGGCTGGAGCGTAAGTTCGGCAAATTCGGATGTCAAGGTTTTCGTTCCTGCATCGATCGAATATCGGCTATGCTGTTGCTCTGAAGAACGATATTCGAAGCAGAGTGGATTCAATGACCGACGAGGCACGTACCGGCGTGAACCGGATGCCGGATGCTGGGGCGGCCGAGACGGACGAGGCATATGCGGCCGAGGCTGGGGTACCTGCGGGAGACGACATACTGGACGAGCTCGACAAACGCGTCATCAAGATCCTGCAGGACGACGGCCGGATGCCGAACACCGCGATCGCCAGGGAGCTGCGGGTCTCGGAAACCACGGTCCGGAAGAGGATCTCCCGCCTCCTCTCGCGCGGCTTGATCAACATCGTCGCAGTCCCGACGCCGCGTGCTGTCGGCATGAACCTGTCAGCCATCATTGGAATCTCGATCCTGCTGCCCAACTTGCGCGAGATCACTGATCAGCTCAAGCGCCAGCGAGAGTGCCGGTACGTCGGCGTCTCTACCGGGCGGTACGACATCATCGTTGAAGCCTTCTTCTTCGATCAGCAGCACTTCCTCGACTTCATTTCCAACCGGCTCGGCCGGATGCAAGGCATCACTGGGCTCGAGACGTCGATCATCCTCGACGTTGTCAAGTTCTCCTACGAATGGGAGATCGCATGACGCCAGAGCCCGGGAGCCTGGTGGTTTCAACACTGCCGGTCTAGTTCACTGCGCCAAGGCGGCGAAGCTCGGCCGGGCGTCGCATTGCTCCAGGTCAGGCGTGGTGTTCGTCGGTATCCTCGGCAAGCAGCTGCTCCGCTGTTTTGAGGCTGCCCGGTCCGAGCGAATCCTCGATCGCTGTCAGCAGGGCTCGCTGCGCCTTGAGAATCGCATCGGCCACCGCGCGGATCTCCCCGGCGCTCCATGTCCGGCCGACTATCCGGTAACTTTCCCGCTCGCTCTGGATTGACGTCGGCGCCCGGCCAGGCTCCTTTCCCCACGCCTCGTGTACGAGTCTGTTTCGGTCGCGGTTGGCAGCCTGGCACGCGCGGAGGCCGGACCGGATCGCCTCACGCTGCTCCTCCGATAGATCATCGTGATGACGGACGATGGCGTCGCTGTTCTCGATCAGCCAGTGAGTCTCTTGTTCGCGGGCTATCACGGCGGCATACCTGGTGCCAGCAAGCGCACAGAACGCCATGCGGAGCGATATCTCCATGATTGCCGCCATCTCGACAACCTGGCCGAGAGCGTAGTACCGGTCGTCTGCGGGCTCAGTCATGTGCGGCAGCCTAGACATCCTCGCCGTGCGTTGCCGGCGTGCCCAAGCGCTGGCGTCGCGGCCGGGCGGCAGCTCGCAGATGGCCAGACAAGCTCGTGCGGCCGGACGTCAGCTTTGCCATCCGGCCGCACGAACCCCGGGGAAGGGGCAAGCGCTCAGATCAGAGTTCGTCGGGGAGGGCCGGGGGCCGAATCTCGCCTTCCTCCGAATCCTCTGCGCTTGACGGGAAGATCATGCCACAAATGAGTAGGTAAAGCTGCTCTGGATACGGAATATATGGCACGTTCCGCAACGCCTGATCCTGGCCAGCGGACTCGACAATGAACTCGCCGTAGCCTAGGAGTCGCCCGGGGAAAGAGCGCCGGAAGCTCATGTCGGTGACCTTCGTCAGCGGCATCATGTTGACCTTGCGTGTCAGGACCCCAGTCGTCAGCAGCAGTCGCTCGCTGGTCACGACAAAGTAATCAACCGCCCAGTTAAGAGTCTTCCAGATCAGCCGGAGGAAAAGCACTCCCCAGCCGATCCACAAAATGGCGCCAAGCACGCCGTGCACGATCGTCGCGCTCAGGACCGCAACGAGCAGCAGGCCACCTAGCGCTTGTGCGCTAGGCGCGATCAGGACCGCGGGATGCTGTCGGACCGTGGCGACTTGCACCTCGCGAGGTAGCAGGTACTTGTTGATGGCGACGGGCGCCCGTACGCCCGACGTCGGCTGCCGCAGCATCTAGAGGCTGTTGACGAAACGTGACATCGAGTTGCCTGCGGACTTCAGCCCGTTGAAGGCATGGTGGAGGAACGTGGCGGCACCGTGGGGGTCAGTTGCCAGGTAATACACGATGAAAATGACGATCGCCCATGTGATGACCTTCCGCAACACGTGATCACCTCCTCGAAGCGGTCGCAGTCAGCCGCTACCGCGAGCGCGCAACTCACCCTCGCAAGCTAGTGGCATCAGCTTAGCTCAGTGCAATTTGCCAACCAATGACCACTAACCCAAGCAACCATACGGGATCGGCCAGGTACGAGCTTGCCGGCGCGCGGTTGCACGAGGTGAACGCCTGCTCCCGCATCCAGCATCCCGATCACCGCGCGAAGGACTCGAGAGTCTGACACCATTTCCCTTCTGGAGCCCAGCAGGCGGGGTGACGATGACCGATGTGAGCCCGAGCGACTTCGCAGTCGTCGTCTACCGGGAAGATGACATGTGGGAAGCCGAGGTCCTTCCGGCTGCCCTGACTCAAAACCTGGATGGTCTAATTCTGGCATTGCGCCAGCAGCCAGGCATTGGCGGCGCAATAGGCCTGGCGGCAGTCGGGGACGACTTTTTTGTGGCACTTCGGGTGCTGGGCAGCCAGGTCTCGGTATTCCTGTCCGACGTCACGGCGTCGGTGGACTGGCCGCTTGCCCGCCAGGTACTCGACTATCTCGATATCCCCGTTCCCGATGATGAAGATCTGGATCAGGTACTGCCGGTTGGGGACATGTCCATCTTTGCCGACCTAGGAGTGGACGAGATGGAGCTCGGCGCGCTATCCGGCGACCTTGACTTGTTCCCCGACGAGGTGCTCGCGAGCCTGGCGCGGCGGATTGGCTTCGGGCATGCCCTTGAGCGCGCGCTGGACTCAGCCATCGGCACGTGATGCCCGGCGGCATGATGACTGGCTACCAGGCGAGCTTCGCGCCGGCGATGCGGGAGGCTATCGCGGAAGCCAGGGCGGTGGCTGCGGACGTGCCTGTCGGCGCTGTGGTGCTCGACCCCTCCGGCGCTGTGATCAGCCGGGGCAGGAATCGGCGTGAGACCGATGCAGACCCGACGGCTCATGCTGAGATCGTGGCGTTGCGCGCGGCCGGACGAAGCCTGGGTACCTGGCGGCTCGACGATTGCACACTGGTCGTGACTCTTGAACCGTGCACCATGTGCGCGGGCGCAATGCTGGCCGGACGGCTAGCAAGACTGGTCTACGGCACTCATGATCCCAGGGCTGGCGCGGCGGGCTCGGTCTGGGATGTGCTGCACGACCCACGGCTCGGCCGGCCCGTCGAGGTGGTCAGCGGAGTCCTCGCAGACGAATGCGCGAGGTTGCTGCGCGATTTCTTCGGCCCGCTCCGCTAACCGGCGCGGACGGCCGGTACCGCCGCGCATCCGCTGCCCGCCTATTGCCCGGCTCAGGTAGGCTCGGCTGCGGTGGAGTCGCCTAGTGGCCGAGGGCGCACGCCTCGAAAGCGTGTGATGGGGCAACTCATCCGTGGGTTCAAATCCCACCTCCACCGCCACCTCCGCCGCTCTGACCTGCGAGAATACGCGGCGGGCCGCTGCTAGGCAGCGCCGACATGCCGGCCTTGTGCGGATACACCAGGCTCGCGGAAACTGCTGGCTTTCTCCTCCTGTGTGCCCGGTTCGCAGAGTGCCGGATCGATCTAAGCATGGTGTTCGACGACTTCCTCTTGTAGTACTCCAGCGACTCGCGGATGGCCAGGTTACGCCAGAAGTAGGCGCGCAGCGCGTCTTGCGCGGTTACGCGGTCGGCCGTCATGAGCATGTAGAGCGCATCGCCGAGTGCATCATGGCTGGGGTCGCGGTCAACCTCCTCGCCCTGTATATGTCGACCCCCCTTGTCCGCCATGCCCCGCAACGCGGGTGCTCGCGACCAGCCGGGAACGGCTCCGGCTGTCCGCCGAGCAGGACCTGGATACTTCCTCGGTGCTGGCATGACTCCACCTTCTGATCGGTTCGGAGTCTCCACCAATCTCGGGGCGATTCACCGTCTAGATCGTGCTGTGGATGGCGGTCTGGCAGAGCTCGGGCAGCCGGCCCTCGGCTTCGCGGGCCGCGATCTGCACGCCGGCCCGGGCCAGCGCGAGGCCGTAGGCGGCGGAGCAGATGATGAGAGCCGGGGTCCTGACCGCGGCCGGGGCGGTGCTGGTGAACGCGGCCGCTAGTATGACCGGGGTGACCGCGACGGCGACGCCGACCAGGTTGGCGAGCATGCCGCCGAATGTGTAGGACCCGTATCCGGGGGCGGCCTGGCGCATGGGGCTGCCGGTTCGCCTGGTCATCGGGTAGGCAAGGGTGACGGTGAGGATGTTGCTCAGGCCCAGGGCTGCGCCGAGGCCGGCCAGCGCGACCGCGGTGGCCGGTACTGCCTGCATCGGATGCCTGATCGCGGCCGCGAGGCCGAAGCTGATCGCGGTGAGCAGTGGTACGGCGATCACGGCAAGCGCGAGGTTCTGGCCGGAGAAGTAGGCGCGCAAGGAGCGGCGGCTGGTCAGCGCTAGCGCCTCGATGATGAAGGGCGGGCCGGTCAGGCCGACCGAGTTGGCGTGGAAGTACCCGACGAACCCGGCGCCGACGACGGCGCTGGCGATCACTACGCCCGGATGTTTGTGCGGGCCCAGGATGGTGCTGGCGGATACGACAGCCATGATGACCGCGGTCATGGCCCAGTAGACCAGCGACGTGGGCTCGCGGCGCTGGTAGATCCAGAACCGGGCGGCCACCGTGCCGCGCAGCCCGTAGCGGGCTAGCGGTAGCGCCGAGCCGCGCAGCTGCGATGACCCGGTGGAGGTGTCGGCGGTGACCAGGGCGCGGCTCAGCGAGCGTATCCACAGCCAGCCGAGCACGATGATAACGGCGGCCAGCAGCGCCAGGCGCGCCACGGCGGTGCCGGGATGGCCGTGCGAGGCGTCCTGGATCGCGTGCGCGGCCAGGCCCGGCGGCAGCCAGCGCATCCAGGCGTCGACGCCGGCGAAGCTGGCCGCGGTGATCCCGCCGTGGGCCGCTGCATTGGGTATCACCTGGCCGAGCAGCTCGATCAGGGCGAAGATCGGGATGACAAGGAAGATCGCGAGGTCCTTGCCGCGGCGGGAGCGCAGCAGCCTGGCCATGCTGGTGGTCACCAGCCGGGCCAGCGTGATGCAGAACAGCACCTGCAGGGGCACAGCGATCAGGGCCACGAGCACGCCGAGCCCGCCGGCGGCCAGGCCGACGGTCACCCCGAGCAGGGCGAGCAGGTTGGCCGCCGGCCAGGCGCCGGTGGCCGAGGCGGCCAGCAGTCCGGCGGCGAGCGGGCGGGTCCGCAGCGGATACAGCTGCAGCGCGGCCGGGTCCAGGGTGCCGTCCAGGCCGAACGCGAAGATCGGCAGGATGAGCCAGCCGAGCGCGAATGCGGTGAAGATGACCGTGGTCAGGTCCACCGACGCGCTCAGGCCGCGGAACAGGGCCAGGACATAGAAGCCGCCGACCGCGACCACGAGGGCAAAGAACGTGCTGATGATGAACGTGGTTCCGGCTGGCGTGGATGAGCGCAGCGCGTTCGTCAGCAGCCGCAGCTTCAGCTGGACGAGGAGCCGAGCCATGACAATCCCTCCTCGTCGGTCGCCCGCGGGCCGACCAGGTCGATGAACGCCTGCTGCAGGGTCTTGCCGCCGCGCACCTGCTGCGTGGTGCCGGTGGCGACGATCTTGCCCTTGTCGATGATGGACACGTGATCGCAGACCTGCTCGACCAGCTCCATGACATGGCTGGAGAACAGCACGGTCGAGCCGGAGCCGGCCAGCCGCGTCAGCAGCCGGCGGATCACATCGGCGGAGACCGGATCCACGCCCTCCAGCGGCTCGTCCAGGAACAGCACCGGCGGGTTGTGGATCAGGGCGCAGCCCAGCGCGGCCTTCTTGCGCATCCCGGTGGAATAGTCAGCGACCAGCCGCTTGGCATCAGCGGCCAGGTCCAGCACGTCCAGCAGCTGTGCCGCCCGTGAGCGCGCCTCGGCGACGGGCAGGCCGCGCAGCCGCCCGGCGTATTCCAGCATTTCCTCACCGCTCAGCCGCTCGAACAGCCTGGCCTCGGCCGGCACCACCCCGATGACCGCCTTGACGGCAACCGGGTCGGCCCACACATCCAGCCCGCTGATCAGGACCTGGCCGGCGTCGGGCCGCAGCAGCCCGGTCATCATCGACAGGGACGTGGTCTTCCCGGCCCCGTTCGGCCCGACCAGTCCGGCCAGCGAACCGGCCGCGATCTCCAGGTCGATCCCGGCGACTGCTTCCTTCGGGCCAAAACTCTTGCGCAGCCCGCGCACCTCAATGGCTGGCTCACCCACCTCTGCCTCCTCTATCGCGGTCGGCTGTAGCTCCATAGCCGCGGTGCGGCTCGTCGGCTGATTCATGCAATGCCTCCGGCGGTCGGTTACGAGCCCACGGTGTCGGGGAACTTGCCCTTGGCTCCGAGTATGTAGGCGATGATCAGTTGCTTGTTGCTCTTGGGTACCTGGACGCTGGCGCCCGCGATGACGTAGTCACCGTGGATGGCGACGGGGGCGTTGGTGCCGGAGGACAGCGGCGTCTTTAGCAGGATCGCGCCGGTGGCGGCGTTGAACGCGTACAAGTATCCGTTGACTGCGGCGAACACCGTCGACCCGT
>Ga0187819_10001260_pt1 | contig 13126 bp, 11 predicted proteins | sample NC_wetland_sal_i_15_FD_132411 | JGI IMG/M metagenome (GOLD analysis project Ga0187819, IMG submission 132411) | Wetland sediment microbial communities from Neuse River Estuary, North Carolina, USA - SO4_4 | ecosystem: Environmental > Aquatic > Freshwater > Wetlands > Sediment | place: USA... | reverse complement strand
TCCGGGATATCCCGGTCGAACCACTTGTTGTGGGTTCTGGCCTCGTAGAAGATTTGATCGAGGCATCGCTTAGGTAGGGGCGCGGGGCGTTCGTCGCTCCCCTTGCCGTTTGAATGGCGTCTTCGCTTCTTTCGCGCCGCTGCCTCAGTCACACCGGGCGAACCTCCTGCACCTCCGGGATGAAGTGGCGGAGCAGGTTCTCGATGCCGTGGCGCAAGGTCGCCGTCGAGCTCGGGCACCCGGAGCAAGCTCCGCGCATATGCAGAAACACAATGCCGTCGCGATAGCCCTGGAAGGTGATGTCGCCGCCATCCTGGGCCACGGCGGGGCGCACGCGCGTTTCGAGTAGCTCCTTGATGGTGTTGACGGTGTCGGCGTCTTCGGGGGCGAAGAACCCGCCCTCGCTCTCACTTTCCTCAGCCTGCCTGCCGGCGGCGACCGGGTCGCCGGACTGATAATGCTCCATGATGGCGCCGAGGATCGCAGGCTTCAGGTGCTGCCACTCCCCTTGGCCTTTCGTCACGCTGATGAAGTCCGAGCCGAAAAAGACACCGGTGACACCGTCGATCTCGAACAGGCGCGCGGCAAGCGGCGAGCCTTGCGTCTCCTCGACGGCACGAAATTCCAAGGTGCCATCGCCAAGCACGAGCCGGCCCGGAATGAATTTCAGCGTTGCCGGGTTTGGCGTGGCTTCGGTCTGGATGAACATGGCTTGGCCTCTCGGTCTTCTAACGCGCAAAGTCTCGCACGCTAGCTTAGAATAATTCTAGACCATAGTCGGGCCCACGCGACCCAAAGTCAAGGCGAGTCCCGGTCACGCCAGAGCCAAAATCTCTTCGAGGCCGAGGCAACCTGGCACGACCGTGATGGGAACTGGGAAGGTTCCGGCGAGCCTACCACCGGCGAGCGTGGCGACGAGGGGCCCCGGGCCGGAGGGGTCCTTGGAGGCGCCGAGCACGAGCACGCCGATATCCGGGTCCTCCTCGATGAGCTTGGTGATCTCCTCCGCCTTCACCCCCTCGCGCACGATCTCCTCCGGCACGACGTCCTCGAAGCCCATGGTCTTGAGCTTGCGGCCGAACAGACGAAACACGGCGCGCGCCTTGTTGTGCCCCTCCTCGCGCGCGATCTCCTCCACCCCGAGCCAATGGGGAAAGTCGGCGCCGGGCTCCACCACATAGAGCAGCGCGAGCTGGCCTTGCGTGCGCTGCGCTCGGCTCGCGGCGAAAGCGAGCGCGCTTTCGCATTCCGGCGTCTCGTCGACCACGACGAGGAACTTGCGCTTGTGACCTTCGACGAAGACCTGCCGCTTCAATCGCGGCTTCGCCGCCTCGGCAGCCTGCTTCTTCGCCGCTTCGCTTTTCTTCTTGGTCGCCATGGAGCGCATGCTGCCATCACTTGACGGCGGCAACAACCGCTTAGCAAATGCCGCAGCCCATTTCGGGATCAGAAGCACATACGCCGCAAACCGCTTCATCTGCTCGCGGCGAGCGCGCGGGATGAACGCTCCTGCCGGCTTCACCCAGAGCCCAATGGCAGAGGGATGGGCATGCCAAGCCGCTCGGCTTCCTCTGAGATGCACCGAACCTCTCGTGCGTGCCAGCAGTGCTGGTCGAAAAAGCCGAACCAATCGTTTGGCGCGAACAGCAACGGCGTATTCCGCATGAACCGGGCGCGCGCCTTCTGGCCGGCACGAATCGCCCTGGGCGAGAAGTAGCCGATGATCCAAAACCGAACCTTGTCCGCATTCCTCAGATAGCCGGCGAATTCGGCCACATCGGCTTCGGTCACGTAGGGAGCGGCGCCCTCGGTGAGCACCAAGATCCTTATGGCTAGCCTGTTCATATCGGACAAGAACCGCCGCAGGGCAGTCCGGTCTGTGAGATCGACATTGATCCGCTCGAGCCGGCAGCGAGGTTGTTCATCGGCGAGGCAAACTTCTTCAGCTCGATCACTTGGGGGGTTAATCAAATTCGACCCAGCGGAGCGTTTTTGGCAGATCCATCCGGTAGGGTCGCGTGTCGAGGCCGGCGCCAAGGTTGAGAATCGTATCGACCCCTTCGCCGATCGCTAGCTTGATGCGGTCGTCGATAATGACCGTCCGAATCACCACGGACCAAGCGCCAAGGAAGGTCCTCGGCAACGCTGCCAAGATTTTCTTGCCGCGATGACCCGTAAGCTTGGCCGCGAGCGGATCGCGGAAGAGCGGCTCGTGCCGCTCGGTCTCGACCGCACGGAATCCCGCCAACATGAAGGCAGTGTCTGAGACGTTTTGAATTGCCTGCATAATAAGGAGGAGTGCACTAGCCGCGGATGAGGCCGACGATATCCTTGGTTTCGGCGAGGATCGGATCGGCGATGGCATGCGCGCGTTTCGCCCCATCGGCGAGAATGCTGTCGATGTGATCCGGCTCGGCCAAGAGCTTGCGCATCTCGGTGCCGATCGGCACGAGCCGGGTCGTGGCAAGCTCGGCGAGCGCCTCCTTGAACTTCGAGAAGGGCGCGTTGCCGAAGTCGCGCAACACGACCTCCTTACCGGTCTCGGCAAGCGCGGCGTAGATGCCGACGAGATTGTCGGCCTCGGGGCGCTCTTCCAGCCCCTTCGTCTCGGAGGGAAGCGGCTCGGGATCGGTCTTGGCCTTTCTGATCTTCTTGGCGATGGCCTCGGCGTCGTCGGTCAGATTGATGCGGGTCATGTCCGACTCGTCCGACTTCGACATCTTCTTGGTACCATCGCGCAAGCTCATGACCCGCGTCGCTGGGCCGGTGATCAGCGGCTCGGGTAGCGGGAAAAATCCATCCTTGTAGCCGGCCCGGGCGATAGTCTTGGCAAAATCGTTGTTGAACTTCTGCGCGATGTCGCGAGCGAGCTCCAAATGCTGCTTCTGGTCCTCGCCGACCGGCACATGCGTTGCGTGATAGAGCAGAATGTCCGCGGCCATCAGGTTCGGATAGACGTAGAGGCCGGCGGACGCGTTCTCGCGGTCCTTGCCGGCCTTCTCCTTGAACTGGGTCATGCGGTTGAGCCAGCCCACGCGCGCCACGCAATTGCAGATCCAGGCAAGCTCGGCGTGACCGGACACTTGGCTCTGATTGAAGACGATGTGGCGCTTCGGATCGATGCCGGAAGCAATGAAGGCCGCCGTCACCTCGCGGGTGTTGCGGGTTAGCTCGTCCGGGTCTTGGAACACGGTGATGGCGTGGAGATCGACCACGCAATAGAGGCAATCGTGGTCAGCCTGCAACGCCACGAAGCGCGTGATGGCGCCGAGATAATTGCCGAGATGCAGATTGCCGGTGGGCTGGACGCCCGAGAATACGCGGGTCTTGCTGGGTGCCATTCTCCTGCCCCCTTGAGGGAAGCCCGCGCGTTATGGCTTGGGGCAAACCTTCACGCAAGGCCGCTTAGGCGCGGCCCGCTTCCATCTGACGGATCGATTCGGCAATGGCAACGGTGCGCTGAGCCATGGCGAAATGCAGCCGCTCGACCATGCGTCCATCCACCACAATGACGCCCTTTTGAAGGTTCTCCGTCTGACCGAAGGCGTCGATCACCTTCCGCGACCAGTCCACTTCCTCCTCGGTCGGCGAGAAGATCTCGTTGCAGGGGACCACCTGATTGGGATGGATCAGCGTCTTTCCGTCCATGCCTAGCGTGCGGCCATGCTCGCACTCCTCGCGCAGGCCCCGCTCGTCCTTGAAGTCGTTGTACACGCCATCGATGATGTCCAGGCGATAGGCGCGCGCCGCCACGATGGTCATGGCGAGCCATGGCACCACGGCGAAGCGGTCGTGCAGGGCGCGGGCGCGGGACTCTTTTAAAAGATCATTCGTGCCCATGACGAGGCAGCAGAGCCGGTTCTCCGCATAGACGGCGGTGGCGGCGATGGTGCGTGCGTTGAGGATGGCCATGGGCGTCTCCATCATGGCCCAGAGCCGCGTCTTTTCCGGCGCGCGCACGCTGGTCAAGATCTTGGCGACGCTGATGATGTCGCCGGGATGGGTCACCTTCGGCACTAGAATGGCGTCTGGTCTCGCCTCACAGGCGGCGAGCAGGTCGCCGGTGCCCCATGGCGTCTCGAGTGCATTGACGCGGATGACGACCTCGCGGGCACCATAGCCGCCGCTCTTCACCGCGGCGCAGACCTGACGGCGCGCTCGCACCTTCTCGTCCGGCGCGACGGCATCCTCAAGGTCGAGGATGAGCGCACCGGCGGGGAGGGTCTTGGCCTTCTCAAGCGCGCGCTCATTTGAGCCCGGCATATAGAGCACGCTCCGGCGCGGGCGGCCTTGCATCGTTTTTAATTCCCCCGCTTTGTTGTGCTTGTGCGGTGCAACATAGACCCGCCCTCGGGGTCCGACAACCCCGCACCTAGCCAAGCCCAAGCCTATCCACGAGAGACTTGGCGTCGAAGGCCCCCAGCAGCGCGGCGGCGCCCGCATAAATCGCAAGGCCGGTGCCGACAAGCAGAGTGAGGGCCGCGACCTGCACCACCACGCCCTTCAGCGGTTCGAACCAGGCGCTCAGGCCATGCGCGAGCGCCCAGACCACAGCGCCCATGATCAGGCTTGCGGCGCAGATGGCGGGGAAGCGGCGATTGAAGGTTTGATCGAAGACGAATTGCTTCCGCTCGCGCAGCGTGCCGGCGAGCAGCCCCACCTGCAGCCAACCGGCGATCGAGGTGGCGACGGCGATACCGACTGCGCCGATGACCACGAACAGGAGAAGGGCCAAAGCGACGTTCGCGCCCAAGCCGATGCCGGCAAAGATCATGGGCGTCTTGGTGTCCTCCCGGGCGAAGAAGCCGGGATGAAACACCTTGACCAGCACGAAGGCGGGAAGGCCAGGGGCAAGCGCCGCAAGCATCGCGGCGGTCGAATACGCATCGATCGCCGAGAAAGCGCCGCGCTCGAACAGGACCCGCACGATGGGGTGCGCCGCCACGAACAGGCCAACCGCTGCCGGCAGCGTGAGCAGGAGCGCCGTTTCCAGCGACCGGTTCTCGCTTGCGGTCGCCGCGGCTTGATCTCCGGAACGTAGCCGCCGGCTGAGCTCCGGCAGCAGCACGACACCGGCTGCGACCCCGATGACGCCAAGGGGAAGCTGGAACAGACGATCAGCGTAATAGAGCCAGGACACTACCCGGTCCTGCAGCGAGGCGATGACGGTGTTGAGCACGACGGTGAGCTGATTCATGCCGCCCGCGATGACACCGGGGACTGCGAGCGCGAGCAGCCTGCGCATGTCTGGATCAAGCCGGGGCGGCCGGAAGGAGAGGCGCATTCGCGATCGTGCCGCGGCAACCGCCACGACGATCACCTGCAAGACCCCCGAAGCGGCAATCCCCCAGGCAAGCGCCACCGCGGCGTTGCTCTGCCCGACATCGTCCATCGCAATGAGCGCGAGCAGAACGAGGATGAGCACGACGTTGAGCAGGCTCGGCGCGAAAGCCGCAATTGCAAAACGGCCGAGCGTGTTCAGCACGCCGGAATAGAGCGCCACCAGCGACATGCAGAGGAGAAAGGGGAGCGCGATGCGGGCAAGCAGGACGGCAAGCTCGAACTTGGAAGGATCTTTGGCAAAGCCCGGTGCCAGCAGCAACATGAGCCAGGGCATGGTGAACTCGCCAAGGAGCGTGAACACCACAAGGGCAAGCGTCAGTCCAGCAAGGGCCTGCTCGGCGAAGGCACGTGCCGCCGCCTCGCCGCCCTCACCGTGAAATCGCTTGGCGAACAGCGGAATGAAGGCCGCATCGAAGGCTCCCTCCGCGAACAGGCGGCGGAACAGGTTCGGCACGCGGAAGGCGACGAAGAAAGCGTCGGCCACGGGGCCGGCGCCGAGCACGGCGGCGATCAGCACGTCGCGGATGAAGCCCAGCACGCGGCTCCAGATGGTCATCGCGCCGACGGTGGCGAATGCGCGGTAAAGTGCCATCCGGGGCCCGCGAGGAGGCGTTCAGCAGGTCACGCCGGGACGAGCGCCGCGCTCGCGGCGCGTGCCGTGAGCGCCTTGGCCAGGCGATCGCGGATGATGTCCTCGCGGCTTGAGCTCGTGATCTTCTTGCCGGTTAGGTCGGTGACGTAGAACACGTCGACGGCCTTCTCGCCAAAGGTCGCGATATGGGCCGAGGCGATGTCGAGATTCATGTCCGAGATTTCGCGCGTCACGTCGTAGAGCAGGCCGGGACGGTCTAGGCCGTTGATCTCGATGACGGTGAGCGCGTCGGAGAGTGTGTTGTCGATCACCACTTGCGGCTCCACGGTGAAGGCGGAGAGCCGAGCTTTAGGCCGCTTCTTGCCCGCGAGCACGTCGACGAGCCGCGCCTCGCCCTTCAACAGCTTTTCGATGGTGGCGGCGATCTTTTTTGCTCGCCGCTCCTCGTCCTCGCCATGGTCGAATTCGCGCTCAAGGTGAATGGTGTCGAGCGCCATGCCGTCGCGCGTGGTCGAGATTTGCGCATCGACGATATTGGCGCCGCCGCCCGCGCAAGCACCAGCCACCATGGCGAGCAGGCGGGGATGGTTCGGGGCGAGCAGGGTGATTTCGGTCACGCCGCGGAAGGCATCGGTTGCGATATGCGTGACGAGCGACTTCCGCTGCGCTTCGGCGTCCCGGATGAGCTTGGCATGCTCTTCGATCACGTCGAGATCGGTGCGCAGCCAATAGGCTGGGTAATGCCGGTCGATGAAGCGCTCGAGATCCTCCTTCGGCCAGCCCGCGAGCCGTGCTTTGAGCGCATCCTGGGCGCGCGACACCCGCTCGGTGCGGGTGAGCGTGGTATGGCCGCCGCCGAGCAACGGCTCGGTCTCGAAATAAAGCGTGCGCAGGAGCTGCCCCTTCCAGCCGGTCCACACACCTGGACCCACGGCGCGCAGGTCGGCCACCGTGAGCAGCAACAGTAGCTTCAGCCGTTCACGGCTTTGCACGAGATCGGCGAAGTCGCGGATGGTCTTGGGGTCGTTCAGATCGCGGCTCTGGGCGAAGGTGCTCATCGCGAGATGATGCTCGACGAGCCAGGTTGCGGTCTCGGCCTCGGAGGGGGTGAGACCAAATCGCGGGCCAAGCTCTCGCGCGATGCGGGCGCCGACTTGCGAGTGATCTTCGTCGCGACCCTTGGCGACGTCGTGCAGGAATGCCGCAACGTAGAGCGCGCGGCGATTGTCGATGGTGCGGATGATCTCGGTCGACACCGGATGCTCTAACGCGTGGCGGCCGCGCTCGATGTCGGATAGGAAGCCGATGGTTCGGATCAGGTGCTCATCGACGGTGAAATGATGATACATGTTGAACTGCATCATCGAAACCACGCGCCCGAAATCGGGGATGAAGTGGCCGAGCACGTCCGCCTCGTTCATGTTGCGGAGCGCTCCTTCCGGATCGCGGGCATCAGTCATGAGCCGCAGGAATAGGCGGTTGGCTGTCGGATTGACGCGCAAGCTGTCGTCGATCAGCCGCAAATTCGCCCGCACCTGACGCAAGACCTCCGGCGAGAAGGTGGCCTGCTGTTCATCGGCAACGGCGAACAAGCGGATAAAGTTCACTGGGTCCTTGGCGAACACGTTTTTGTGGATGGCGTTGATGCGGCCGTTCTCAATACGGAAGTCCGAGGTGCGGCGGAGATGGGCGCGGCGCTTCCAGCCGAACGGCGACAGCAAGGTGCCGAGGCTCGGCAGCGACTTCAGCTGCTTCATCTCCAGCGCCGAGCAGACGATGCGAGTCAGCTCGCCGACTTCCTTGGCGACGAGGAAATAGTGCTTCATGAAGCGCTCGACGGCGCGCAAGCCAGCATGCCCACGATAGCCGAGCCGCTCCGCCATCAGCGGCTGCAAGTCGAAACTCAAGCGCTCCTCGGGACGGTCGGTGAGGAAATGCAGCTCGCAACGTACCGACCAGAGAAAGCTCTCGCAGCGGCGGAAGCTTCGATATTCGGCGGGCGTGAATACGCCGGCCTCGACGAACTGCTCTTCCGCCGCGTCAGGATAGAGGTGCTTCGCGAGCCAATGCAACGTATGCAAGTCGCGCAAGCCGCCTTTGCCGTCTTTGATATTCGGCTCGACCAGGTAGCGCGAGGCGCCGGCGCGGGCGTGGCGCGCGTTCTGCTCCTCGAGCTTGGCATCGATGAAGGGCCGCGCATTGCCCTTCAGCACGTCTTCGCGGAAGCGGCGCTGGAACTCGGCGAATAACGCTTCGTCGCCAAGCACCAGACGCGCATCGAGCAACGCCGTGCGGATGGTCATATCGGAATGCGAAAGCCGCACGCATTGATCGATGGTGCGTGTGGCGTGCCCGACCTTGAAGCCGAGATCCCAGAGCAGGTAGAGCATGTATTCGGCGACGCTCTCGCCCCAGGCGGTCTGCTTATAGGGAAGTAGGAACAGGAGATCGATGTCCGATCCCGGCGCGAGCATGCCCCGCCCGTAGCCCCCTTGCGCCACGATGGCCATGTGCTCGGCGGCCGATGGATTTTTCGCGCTATAAACGTGATTGGTGGTGAAGTCGTAGGCGAGGCGGATCAACGCATCCTGGAAGGCCGACAATCCCTCGGCGCAAGCCCGCCCGTCACACTCCCGTTCAAGCTGGCGCCTCGCCTCAGCCCGCGCCTCCTGCACGACCAGCCTGAGGCGCTCGACCAGCGCCGCGCAGAGCGAGGAATCTTGTCCGGAATACGAGCGGGCAAGCTCGGAGGTCTCCTCGCGGAGCGCGTCGAGATTGAAATAAGGCGCGGTCTTGACAATCGTCTGGTCCATGGGCGGTACCAATTTTAGCACATCAAGGACTTAAGGCTCGGTACTGCGGTCCAACAAGCCCTTAAGCGCATAGATGGCCTCGAGAGCCTCGCGTGGCGTCATGGCATCTGGCCTGAGGGCGCCGACGGTGGCTTCGAGCGCGGACTGTCGGGGCCAAGGCGAGGCGCCCTTGGCGGCGCTGAACAAAGGCAGATCGTCGGCAAGGTCCGAGGGCTTCGGCCTCCCGTCCGCCTTTTCGAGCTCGGTCAGCACCTCATTGGCTCTGGCGAGCACCGCTCCCGGCAGTCCGGCAAGCTTCGCCACGTGGATGCCGTAAGAGCGGTCGGCCGCGCCCGGCACCACCCGGTACAGGAACACGATCTCGTCACGCCATTCCTTCACCTCCACCGTGGCATTGGCGGCGCGGGTCAGGCGATCTGCGAGCGCCGTGAGCTCATGATAGTGGGTGGCGAACAAAACGCGGCAACGGTTCACCTCGTGCAGATATTCGACCGTCGCCCAGGCGATGGAGAGGCCATCGAAGGTCGCGGTCCCCCTGCCGATCTCGTCCAGCACCACGAAAGAGCGCTCGCTCGCCTGATTGAGGATGGCCGCGGTCTCCACCATCTCGACCATGAAGGTCGAGCGGCCGCGAGCAAGATCGTCGGCGGCGCCGACGCGGCTGAACAGCCGGTCGACAATGCCGACATGGGCGGCCTTCGCCGGCACGAACGAGCCCAACTGGGCGAGCACCACGATCAGCGCGTTCTGGCGAAGGAAGGTCGATTTACCAGCCATATTCGGTCCGGTGACGACCAGGATGAGCGTGCCGCTCTCCTTGTCTTGCGCCCCGAGCCGGCAGTCATTGCCGACGAAGCTTGCGCCGTCGCCGCGCGCCAAGGTCTGCTCCACCATGGGATGGCGGCCTTCCACCACGGCGAAGACGGGGCTCTCATCAACCTTTGGCCGCACATAGAATTGCTCCACGGCAAGCTCGGCGAGGCCTGCGTGGTGATCGAGCTCGGCGAGACCAGCACTTGCCGCCGCGAGCGAGGCCTGCTCGGCGAGCACGCGCCCAGCAAGTTGGGAGAAGATGTCGAGCTCGAGCGCCAGCGCCCGATCGGCGGCGGTGGTGATGCGTGCCTCGAGCTCGCCAAGCTCAAGCGTGGAGAAGCGCATGACATTGGCGAGGGTCTGCCGATGCACGAACATCTCGACATGCGGCGGTTTGGTTAGGGCGCCGGCGTTGGCGACGGTGACCTCGACGAAATAGCCGAGCACATTGTTGTGGCGCACCTTGAGCGATTTGATGCCGGTCGCCTCGGCGTAGCGTGTTTGCAGGCCGGCGATCACCTGACGGCTTTCGTCCCTGAGCTTCCGATGTTCATCGAGATCGCCGTCGAAGCTGGCGCGAATAAAGCCGCCGTCGCGCTTGTTCAGCGGCAGCTCATCGGCAAGGGCTGCGGCAACGGTCTGCTCAACCCCTTCAGGCACCGACTTCAATCTCGCGGCGATGGCGTCAAGCTGCGGCGGCAGGCCAAGGCCAGCGGCACGCTCAAGATGCGAAGCCAGAGCTCGCGCCGACGTAATCGCATCACGGACGGCGCCAAGATCGCGCGGGCCGCCCCGGTTCAGCGCAAGCCGCGCCAGAGCGCGGGCGAGGTCCGGCGCGCTTTTTAGTTCCTCGCGGAGTGTCTGGCGCAAGCGCGGCTCGGAGGCGAGATAGCCGACAGCGTCGAGACGCGCATTGATGGCAGCAGAGTCGGTGAGCGGACTGCCGAGCCGGCTCGCAAGCTCGCGGGCGCCGGCGCCCGTCACGGTGCGATCGATAGCGGCAAGCAGGCTCGTAGCGCGAGTGCCTTGGTTGGACCGCATGAGTTCGAGATTGGCTCTCGTCGCGGCATCGATGAGGAGCAGGCTCCCCGGCGCTTCTTTCCGCGGCGGCCGCATCAAGGGTGCGCGGCCGACCTGCGTGATCTCCACATAGGTGAAGAGACCGGCAAGCGCCGCAAGCTCGGGCTTGGTGAACTCGCCATAGGCATCAAGCGCGGCAACGCCGAGCCGGGCTTTCAGGACACGCTCGCCGCGCGCTGAATCGAAATGGGCGCGGGGGACAGGGGTCAGCGCGGCACCTGCCTCATGGATCACGGCGCGGAGCGAGGTATCGCCAGCCTGATCGTCGCCGATCAGCGCCTCGCGGGGAGCAAGCCGTGCTAGCTCGCCGGCAAGATCGCTGCTTGCGACGGTCGCCGCGAGCAGCTCGCCGGTGGAAATATCGAGGGAGGCAAGCGCGTAGTTCGCCCCGCCGCTTTCGCCTTGAGGCGCGCGAAAGATCGCGGTGAGGAAGTTGTGCGCGCGGGCATCGAGCAGGCTCTCCTCGGTGAGCGTGCCAGGCGTGACGAGACGGACCACGTCGCGCCGCACCACGGCTTTCGGCCCGCGCTTCCGCGCCTCCGCCGGGTCCTCGATCTGCTCGCACACTGCCACGCGGTGGCCTTGCGCGATCAGGCGCTGGAGATATTCGTCGGCGGCATGCACCGGCACGCCGCACATGGGAATGTCCTCACCAAGATGCTTGCCGCGCTTGGTGAGCGCGATGCCAAGGGCGCGGGAGGCTACGCTCGCGTCCCCGAAGAACAGCTCGTAGAAATCACCCATGCGGTAGAAGAGGAGACAATCAGCGTTGGCCGACTTGATCTCGAAATACTGGGCCATCATCGGGCTCGCTGCCCCGGCCTGGCCGGCCGCCTCGACCCCTTCCGGGCGTGAGAGGCCAGCGGCGGCGAATTTCCCGCGTTCGGCTTGAGCCCCGCTCTCTGCCTCGGCCATGCTCAAGGGTGGTAGCCGCTCCTTGGCGAGCGGACAAGGTGAGCCGCTCACCCCCTGTTAATCGTCCACACGGCGAAGGCGGGACTGGCCGTTGCTTGCGGGCCACGGCTCCTCTAGGGTGCGCCGCTTCGCGAGCTTCTAGTCGGAGAGGAAATGCGCCCGTCCAAACGCGCGGCAGATGCCTTGCGCCCCATCAGCCTCGAGCGCGGGGTTTCCCGTCACGCCGAAGGCTCCTGCCTCGTGCGCTTCGGCGACACGCACGTGCTCTGCACGGCGACGGTGGGCGAGTCGGTGCCGCCATGGCTGAAAGGCGGCGGGCGCGGCTGGGTGACGGCGGAATATGGCATGCTGCCCCGCGCCACCTTAGAGCGGACGCGGCGGGAAGCCGCGGTCGGCAAGCAATCCGGGCGCACGCAGGAAATTCAGCGCCTGATTGGCCGCTCGCTTCGTGCCGTCACTGACCTGACCGCACTTGGCGAGCGCCAGATCACCATCGATTGCGACGTGCTCCAGGCTGACGGCGGCACGCGCACCGCCTCGATCACCGGCTCCTGGATTGCGCTGCACGATGCGATTGCCTGGATGAAGGCGCGCAACATGATCAACGGCGCGGCCTTGCGCGACCATGTCGCCGCCGTGTCCTGCGGGCTCTATGGCGGCGAGGCGATCCTCGATCTCGACTATGCAGAAGACTCGGAGGCGCAGGCCGACGCGAATTTCGTGATCACTGGCTCAGGCGGCATCGTCGAGGTGCAGGGCACCGCGGAGCAAGAAGCCTTCAGCCAGGAGCAGTTCGATGCGCTGATGGCGCTCGCACGCCGCGGCATCGCCGAGCTCGTGCAATTGCAGAAGCTCACCGTCGCCTGACATGGGAGCCATGTTGCGGCGAGGTACGCGCGTCGTCATCGCCAGCCACAATGAAGGCAAGGTGCGGGAGATCGCTGATCTGCTCGCGCCGTTCGGCATCGAGGCGGTGTCAGCCGCAAAGCTTGGCCTGCCGGAGCCGGAGGAGACTTGCGATAGCTTTGCCGCGAATGCGAGGCTCAAGGCGATCTCCGCGGCTCGATCCTCCACGCTCCCTGCCCTCGCCGACGATTCAGGCCTGGAGGTCGCGGCAATCGGTGGCGCGCCCGGCATCCATTCGGCACGCTGGGGCGGAGCGGCAAAGGATTTTGGTCTCGCCATGAACCGACTCCACCGCGAGCTCGAAGCGACGAGCGCCAAAGGCCGGAAAGCCAATTTCACCTGTGCGCTGGCGCTGGCCTCGCCAGACGGTTCGGCCCAAGTCTTTGAAGGTAAGGTGTTCGGCACGCTTACCTGGCCGCCACGCGGGACACGGGGTTTCGGCTATGATCCGATCTTCGTGCCGGCGGGTTACGATGAGACCTTCGGCGAGATGGAGCCTGAATTAAAAGACTCCATCTCGCACCGCGCCCGCGCCTTCGAGAAGCTGATGCTGGCTGCCTATCACGATGAGTGATCTAGCCTATTTGCGGGAAATCCCCCTCCCTGACCTTCCCCCGCAAGGGGGGAAGGGAAACGCTGCGGCGGCTCACGAGCCGTTTGGGGT
>Ga0187819_10001258_pt1 | contig 13142 bp, 13 predicted proteins | sample NC_wetland_sal_i_15_FD_132411 | JGI IMG/M metagenome (GOLD analysis project Ga0187819, IMG submission 132411) | Wetland sediment microbial communities from Neuse River Estuary, North Carolina, USA - SO4_4 | ecosystem: Environmental > Aquatic > Freshwater > Wetlands > Sediment | place: USA... | reverse complement strand
TGCTGCCAGTGCGCGAGCGGGTATCTGGCCCCGAGCACCCGGACACGCTGACCGCCCGCGGCCACCTCGCCTCCTGGACCGGGCGGGCGGGGGATGCGGCCGGTGCCCGCGACCAGCTCGCCGCGCTGCTGCCAGTGCGCGAGCGGGTATCTGGCCCCGAGCACCCGGCCACGCTGATCACCCGCGCCAACCTCACCCACTGGAGCAGGCGGGCCGGGGACGTGCAGCCTGGTGTGAAGTAGCTCCCGCATGTTCACTCGCGGGGTTCGCAGGGAAGCTTTAGGCGTCGTGCCGAACGAGGTCATCTGCGTTGCGGGGACGGCTCAGTTGCTCGTCCGGTTTCTCGCGGGTACCCGGGGGGCCCGGCGAGTCGCTGCCGTCACGGGGGATAGGTGGCCCGTCTCATGTGTAAGGCCCGTCAGCTGCCGACGGCTGTTATGGGCGGCTTGCTAGTAGCTGGGATGGGTCACGCCATGCGTATCTGAGGCCTGTCGGCTGGCCGTTGAGCCGGGCGGGGTCTCCGCCTGGCGGCGGGACTTGGCCGCGCTCGACGCAGACGCCGCCCCGCGCGGCGTAGAACGCGCGGGCATCGCTGTTCTGCTCCAGGACCCACAGGTACAGGCCGGAGGAGGGTGACCAGTCCAGGACGGCCTGCCCGGTCAGGGCCAGCAGCCGGGTGCCGATCCCCCGTCTTTTCAGCCCGTATGCGACATGAAGGTTGTCGAGGAACGCGCCCCAGGTGGCGTCCTGGCCAAGGAGGGTGTACGCGAGGCCCACGACCGTACCGTCGCGCTCGGCGAGAATCGCGCGTGTCCGCGGGTCCGGGGTGGCCAGGCGCTCGGTCCACAGCGGCAGCAGGTAACCGATGGCTTCATGGTCGAGGAAGGCGTCGGAGAAGGCGCCACGGTAGTGCCGCTGCCAGCTGCCGGCGTGCAGTGCGGCGATGGCCTGGGAGTCGCCCGGGCAGGCCGCCCGGAATCGCAGCTCGGCCGAGGCGGGCACGGGCGTTCCTCCTTGTTCGCGTACACCGTGTTGTCAGCCGTCCAGCTGCGCCGCGGTCATGTTGGCGCCGCTGATGATCACGGCGACGCGCTCGCCGGGCGCGGGCTTGTACGCGCCGGTGAGCAGGGCCGCTATGCCGACCGCGGCGGCCGGCTCGGCCGCGATGCGCGGGGCCTGCCATAGGGTGCGCTGCGCGCCGCGGATGGCGTCATCGTCCACCAGCAACGCGTCCTGGACGTAGGCCTGGGTGGATCGGGAAGACCAGGTCGCCGACGCGGCGCGGGGCGAGGGCATCCATGGCGATGCTGCCGGCCGGGGCATCGACCGGCGGGCCGGCCGCCCGGGCGCGGGGCCAGGGTCGGTGCGCCGTCCGGCTCCACGCCGATGATCCGGACGGTGCCGGCGAAGTACCAGCGTCCGGCGCAGGTAGGGGCGGATCATGTCGTAGGCACGGTGAATGTCGTCACGCGTAATCACCAGATGCCCTCCATCAAGAGGCGAGCTCGGCGATGGCCTCGACCTCGACCGGGGTCCCCAGCGGGAGCGCGGCGACGCCTATCGCGGAGCGGGCATGCGCGCCCGCTTCGCCGAGCACGTCCAAAAACAGGCGTGAGGCACCATCGGCGACCTGCGGCTGGCTGGTGAAATCGGGCGTGCTCGCGACGAACACCGTGATCTTCACCAGCCGCGCGATCGCGCTCAGCGATCCGGCCGCAGCATTCAGCTGGGCGAGCACGTTGAGTGCGCACATCCGGGCCGCTGCCCGCCCGCCGGCGATGTCGACCTCGGCGCCGAGGCGGCCTTTGGTGACGAGCTGGCCCTCACGGACGGCGATCTGGCCGCTGACGTACACGGTCGAGCCGGACCGGACATAGGGCGCGAACGCGGCGACGGCGGCCGGCGGATCCGGCAGCGTCAGGCCCTGGCGGGCGAGGCGCTGCTCGGGGGATTGCGTGTTACCAGTCACTGGCAAGTGTCTCCTTTGCCTGGGCGATGCGGTCCTCGTCGCGCTTGTAGAAGACCCACTGCTTGATCTTCTTGCCGCGGATAAGGCCCGCCTGGGAGAGCAGCCGCAGATGCTCCCCGCAGGTCGGCGCGCTGACCCCGAGCTTCTCCGCGATGAACAGCGCGCATACGCCGTCTTTGACGAGATCGCCGTCGCGCTGCGGAGGGAAGTTGGCCACCGGGTCACGCAACCACTCAAGGACCTGCAGGCGCTTCTCGTTGCCCAGGGCCTTGATGAGGTCGATGTCCAGCACAAAGGAATTATGGCAAATAGCTAAATAACTGTCTAGTGATGCCGACGACACCCGCAGGCCGAGCACCGCCTGGTGACGTTGAACCACCCGAGTGGACGTTCGGTGCGGCTGCAGCGGTATCTCTCGGTGGTATCCGCTGCTGCCTACGCGTCCAGGGATGCCGTGGTCGGCGTGGATAAGCTGTGAAGGAGCGACGTCTATCGGATAAGGCGCGCAGATCGGGTTGTTCCGTACTTGGGACAGGGCGGCGGGGCGGGCGCCGGTTCGTCGGCTCATCCAGGGGCCGGATGGACCTTGCGCCCGAGCCGCGCCCCACACTAGCCCTCAGCTGCGGAAAGCCGTACTCAGCAGCAAACCGTGGAGGGTTGCCGGGCCGTTGCCGCGGCCGCAGGCCATCACTCTTTCCCGAGTAGCCGTAACTAAGCAGCGGCGTCAGAGCAGCACCGGCGCAAGATCTCGGCCAGCGAGGTGCACGTCCTGGTGCCTGGCGCGCTCGCCGGCAACGGGTGAGTCCGCTCACGCAGATGTCAGTCGTAATGCTTCATATGCGGCCACAGCGTCTTCCAGGACCCGGACGGGCCGGTGCAGACGCCGATCGCCAGGTCGTTCCAGTTGTTCTTCACCTGGTCAGGAGGGTTGTAGACGGCTAGCTGGCGGCAGCTCGCGAAGTACGGCCACAGCTGCCCTGCCGCGTCGACGTACAGCACCGTCGTGTCGGATGCGTCTCCCGGTCCCCACAGCCAGAACGTGTTGTGACCCGAGATCACCAGCGGCAGGTGGTACGGCCCGCCATACACGTCAAGCGCGCCGGCCTCCGCGTAGGCACTGGTAAAGATGGACGTCGGCGGCTGGCCCGCCCGGATGAGCGCCGCGTCCTGCGCCGCGACTTCGGCAGTCAGCTGCGGCCAGCCAATGCCGTCGGCGATGGTCGCTGCCCCGCTCACCTTGTGCAGGCTCGCGATCGGCAGCAGGGGCAGCGCGATCGGCAAGACGACCACGGTGCCGGCCAGCGCGAGGACACCGATGGCCACACGCCGGGCGCGCGGCCGGCGCGCTTTCGCGATCCACCGCCCGGCCGGTACGGACCCGGCGGCCAGTACAGCGGGCAGTATCCCGTCGGCGTAGTACACCTTCCCCGGTATCCAGACCAGGACGTAGATCACGATGAGCGTGGCGGTGACGCCGAGGAATCGTAGCTGCGCAGCGCGCCAGAGCGTGATGAACCCCGCGATGACCAGCGGAATCCCCAGCAGTCCCGCCGTGGCGAGCTGCAAGGGCAGCCCGCCGGCGTAGTCGGCCGTGGAGGTGTTCTGCTGGTGCAGCGCGGACGCCATCGTGAGCTGCGGCCATCCGTTGGCGAACTGCCAGACGAGGTTCGGCAGCCAGATCACGAGCGCGATGACGCCGCCGAGCCACGGCCACCGTGTTTTCATGACGGCCCGGTGTGCCGACGTGACGAGAATGCCGATGACAAGGGCGGCGAGCAGGGTCAGGATCAGGTACTCATCCTCGACGCCGATCCCGGCCGCGACGCCAGCGCCGAGCCACCACCGCGGCCGGTCCCGCAGCAGCGCAATGGCCGCGCATACCGTGACGACCGTCCAGGCGAGCAGGTCATACGGCGTAGTGTTCCCGATGTGCATGGCGGCCAGGAAGACCGGCGCGATGGCGACGGCGAGCGCCGCGATCACCCGCGCGGCGCGGCCCCCGTCGAAGAGCGCGGCGAGCCGGGCGGCGAGCACGACGATCGCGCCGCCGGCCAGCGCCGGCAGGATCCGGATGGCGGTGGGGTTCACGCCGACCAGGTCAGTGGTGCGGGCTAGCAGCACCGCCAGCGGCGGCTGGTCCACGTACCCGAACGCCAGGTGGTGACTCGCCACGAGAAAGTACAGCTCGTCCTGCTGGAAGCCGTACCGGTCGCTGACCGCCAGCTCAAGGACGACATAGGCGGCGGCGATCACCCACGCGGCCAGCGGCACGCGGTCATCGTGAAGGATCGCCGGAACCGTCCTGGACTCGTCCGCCGCCGTTCCCCCGATGGCTGACACGGCTCAACTACTACCACGCGGAGCCGATGAGCTGCTATCAGCCAACAGGTGGAAATCAACCGCCCCGCCGGGCCGCCCCTCGCCCCGCCGGCGAGCCGGTCACCGCCCAGCGCCGGGCCCAGCAACGCATTTCCTATCGCGTTGGCATCTTTGGCGAATGCACGGCGAAGTTCAGCAACCCGGAACTTTAGCGCCTGGTCACGAGAGGTATGGCAGCGGGCTGCGGGACCGCCCCATCTGACTCGAGCGTTGCGAGCCCGCGACGCTGGACGCTTATCGTGATCCGCGGCGATGCGGCAGGCTTAAGCCAGCGCAGGATCTCCAGCAGCTCGCCGACCGGCAACGTCACGCAGCCCGCCGTCGGCATGCCGATGTTGATGTGCAGGAAGATCGCGCTGCCGAGCCCAGGCGTGCGGGCTGTGTTGTACCCGATAACAGCGCCATAGTCGTAGGCCGAGACGTCCATTGGCTCGGGATCGGCGCCCGGGCTGGCGTACCGGTCATCCACCCATTCGTTGTACAGCGGGCTGGACGGGTCGTCGTCCCAGACGTCGAACGCGTCGATCCTCCGGTACGGGAATCGCACCCCCGGATCAGGGTCGACCCCGAAGAAGAACCCGAAGCCGAACGTCCCAGACGGGGTGCGGCCATCGCCTTCCCGCTTGGCGCCGGGCCGGGCCATCCCATTACGGCCGATCCAGGCGACCCACGGTCCGAAGACCCGGCGCCACTGCCCGCCTGCCCGCCGGTACGCGGTAAGCTCCGCCTGCGTCGCCCCATAGGACGCCGCTGTCACCGTGACAAGCTGGCCGCCGGTCTCTGCGGCGGCGGATACTGCCGTCGGGGCCGCCGATGGCGCAGCCGAGGATGTGGTGGCGGGCGTTTCCGGGGCCGCGGTTGATGCTGAGGTCGTGTGCCCCTGCGCTACCGGGGCATTTGCGGCTCCGGCCGCGGCGCACCCGCAGACGCCAAGGACGGCGGCGGCCAGGCCGGCCACGCCTGCCCGCACTCGCAATCCATCCCACCTCCGCCCTGCGGTACCCGCCCGGGCACCCTCGCGCGTTACCACCGACCACGGTACTGCCCGAACCTCGCCATCCGGTGCCTACCTGGCGCCAGTGACGGGGCAAGGGCGAGACCACTGCCGGCAACGGGCCGAGATCCCAGACCGGTGCCAGTACGGCCAGGACACAGGGACAGCTGGCGACGACACGGACCCGCCTTTGCGTGCGGGGGACGCCTTCACAGCAGGGCCGATGGGGTTGTTCCGTGCGCAGAGGACCGGACCTGACGGCTCCGCTCAGACGGAGCCCGGACCTGCTGGCGGACTGACGAGGTGGAGCCGATCGAACCTGCGCGGTGACGAGCAGGTCCTAGACGTGGGATGCGGCCGCGACGCGGCCCGCCCGTCCCGGCCCGGGTCCTGGTACGGGTCCGAAGGCAGCCGCCAGCGTATGCACGAGCAGTTGCCGAACGTGCCGTAAGGCGCGAGAACGCCTCCAGGTCCGCGGTGCGCTGCGCCGTCACCGCCTCGAAGCGACACTGCGCCCGTTGCCCAGGGGGACGAAACTACCGGGCGCCGGCGCCCGCCGATCGCGCGCCTGCCGTGAGCGGCAAGCGGTGTGTGACGCGCTTTTGACTCACACTTCCGCCGGAACCGGCAGCTCGGCGGGCAGCGTCTGTCATCTCCCGGGGGCGTGGAGGTATGCCCTGTATCTGTGCCGCGGATGCGTGCTCCGTGTAAGTGTGATCATTCGCGGCGGTGATAGTGGTGGAGTCGCTCAGACATCTCAGCAGCGGGCTGGCCGCCGCCCTGTCGGCGGCACTCGTGACAGTCACCCTTTCCGCGTGGCCTGCTCTGGCCGCGGGGTCGGTACTGACGCCTTCCGCGCAGGCCGTTCAGGTTGGTGAAACGATTGACCTCTCCATTACCGGCTTCAAGCCCTGCTCCGGTTCGGAGATCCTGGCGGTGCTCTGGGACAAGAATCCCCTGTCGTATAACGTCGTCGCCGGGTCGCTCACATCGAACGACTTCACGGTCGACATTGTCGTGCCACCAAGTCCGCTTGGTGTCAACCAGATAGACGCCGGGTGCTCTGTGGGAAGAATATTTGCCCTGCAGCAGCAGGCGACCGTTAATGTTGGCGGGCCGGTACTGGCGCCTTCCCCGCAGATCGTTCAGGCGGGCAAAACGGTTACCATTACCGGCAGCGGCTTCGCACTGTGCACCGCTCCCGCCGGGAGCACGACCGTCGAGCTATCCGCGAACGGGACGCCGCTGGCGACGGCCAGCGGATCCAACGGCGACTTCCAGCAGTTGATCACGGTTCCGCCCTCCACTGCGGCCGGTCCCTACCCCGTGACCGCACAGTGCCCTCGTCTGAGCCTTGGTCTGCCGGCCCGCGATCTCGCCACGACAAGCGTGTACGTGGTGACCCTGGTGCTCTCGCCCAGTTCGGGAATCCCGGGTACGACGATCAGCGTCACCGGTGACGGCTACACCCAGTGCCATGAGGTGCAGCTGCAACTGCTGCGAGACGCGACACAGGCCGTGGCGTCGGCTAGTCCCATCGTGCCGGCCAACGGCAGCTTCACTGCCGAAGTGACCGTGCCTTTCAGTGCTACCCCGGGGAATGACTACCAGGTGGACGCCGGGTGCTACCCGGCCGCCGGCAGCGACGCGGTCATCTCCGCCGATGAGTTCGCGGTCACGCCCCTGGTCACCTCGACGTCACCGACTCCGACCCCGACATCGGCCAGCCCATCGCCGTCGAGCCCGACGCCGTCCTCGAGTTCGGCCAGCCCATCGCCGTCGAGCCCGGCGCCGTCCTCGAGTTCGGCCAGCTCACCGCGGCCGTTCACGGCGACTTCACCGCAGTCCCCCGGGCGCACCGGCGGCCTGTGGGCACCCGTCGCGCTGATCGGGGGCACTGGTGCTGGTCTCGCCTTGGCGGCCCTGCTCCTCCTCAGGGCCCTGTCGACGGTTCACGGGATGCGAGGCCGGGGCTGGGTTAGCAAGCATCTCCGGGTGGTGGCCGGGTCGGCCGGGAGGCTGTCGGCAGGCGTTGAGCGCCGGCCAGGCGCGACGTCGGTATCGGTGGGGCTGGAACCGCACCTCGACCATCTCGGGAACCAGCAGTATGAGGAGGTGGCCCGATGACCTCGCCAACCACCCAGGCCGGCCTGACTGTCCGGACCTTCCTGCTCGGCAGCGGGCCCGAGGACGACATAACCAAGATCCGGCAGTTGCTGTCGGACAACGACGTCGTGAGCAGATGCGGCAGCGACCTGACGCGGCTGACACAGCAGGGCCGCGAGGCAGCCGAGGAACAGCTCGCGTCGGTCACGGCGGGCCTGCTCGACCTCGACCTAGGCGACCTGCTCATCTACGGCTGGCGCACGCGTGAACGGCTAATCACGGCCGCCCGGCAGACCCGGCAGATACCCGGCCGGCAGGAAGTTGTCCAGCTCGGTACGCACCGGATCACTTCGGCCCACGAACCCACCATCGAGCTGCTGATCGACGGCGTTAAGGTGCACACCTTCCGTTTCCAGCTGACCGTGATCTTTGACATCGACGTCGTCGCGCTCATCGTCCGGGACGGCCTGCTCACCGGGCTGAAGGCCGGAGACGGCGCCGTCACCGGCACGCTCACCCTGGAAATGCCCGGCGGAGACATCGACCTGGTCAACCAGCAACGAAAGATCAACCTCCACCTGATCGTCAACGTCGGCCACGGCATACCGCTGCTTCCCGCGGGTGCTGGCGATGGACCCAGGCCTGCGCCAGGCACGCCGCCGTCAACAGCCGCATAGCGCCGATCCACAGGGGCCGGTGCGGAGGATGCGGCCGCATTCGCGGCGGGTGGTGGTGGCCAGCCAGCCGGGCAGCGCGGCCGGGTCGCGCAGGCTGCGGCGGCCTGGGCGGGTGCGGGCCTTGGCCAGGCAGTCGCCCGGTCCGTGGCTGCCTGTCGGCCTCGGCATACGGCGGCGGTCGGGTCAGGCGGCCAGTACCGCTGTGACGTAGAAGGGGTTCCCGCCCGTCAGCCGGTACAGCTCGGCCCCATCCAGCCCGGCCGGGCCGGCCAGCCGCCGCACGGCGCCCGCCGACAGCGGCGCCAGCTCGACCCGCCTGGTAGAGCGCTGCCTGGCCAGCTCACCCAGCGCCACCCGCAGCGGGTCACCCGCGGCCAGATCCTCGTCCCGGTAGGTGGCAATGACCAGCACGTCGGCGTTCTTGATGCGCCGGCCAAGGAACCGCAGCATGTCCACGGTGGCCTCGTCGGCCCAGTGAACATCCTCCACGACCAGTCCCCGGGGAGTGAGCCAGGCTCGTTGCCATGCGGTGGGCGTTGCCTGGCCATCCGGGCCGCTGACACATGTGAACCTCGTGCGGCGCGCCGCCGTCGCGGCGGCCGCCTTCCTGGCTGCCGGCAGTCATACGGAGCGGTCCGGACCCGGCATCGGAAGCGGATGACCGGAGCGTAAGCCCACGCTAACTGCTAGTCCTTTCTGCCTACTCCGCCCCAGCTGACGTTGGATGTCCGGTAGCCCGGGTCACCGTCATCGGGCCGCCATTCGTGCTTGGGCACCAGCCCTGGCGGGACAAGCTCGAAGCCGTCGAAGAAACGCAGGATCTCGGCCTTGCTCCGCGGCTGCAGGCGCGCGCTGGCATGCTCGTAGATCGATACGGCCTGTGCCGCCGCGTCCTGCTCCACGAAATCGCCGCTCAGGTGCACCATCGCCAGGTAGCTGCCCGGCGCAAGCCCGTCCCGCAGCGCGGCGACGATCCCGTACGGGTCGTCGGAATCGGGAACGAAATGCATGATCGCGATGAGCATCACCGCCACCGGGCGGCCCAGGTCCAGGAAGCCGCGCACCTCAGGGCGGGCCAGGAGCTCTCCCGGCCGGCGCAGGTCGGCTCGCACCATGACGGACCGGTCGGGAACCGCCAGCAGCGCGCTGCCGTGCGTGACCACGACGGGGTCATAGTCCGCGTACACCACCCGCGCGCACGGGTTGGCCTTCTGAGCGACCTGATGGACCGGATCCCGGGTGGGCAGGCCCGCCCCGATGTCGAGAAACTGGTCGATTCCCGCCTCGGCGGCCAGGAACCTGACCACGCGCCCGATGAACCGGCGGTTCTCCACCACCGACTGGCGCAGCTGCGGCACCAGCGCAAGAAGCTTCCCGGCGGTAACCCGGTCGGCCTCGAAGTTGTCCTTGCCGCCGAGAAAGTAGTCATACATCCTGGCGGCGTTCGGGACCGACACATCCAGGCCCCGCACCGCCTCATCAGCTTCAGCCATCAATCCCATCATGACCCAGAACCGGTCTCGCCGCATCGCAGCGGGACAACCTCTGCCTGTTCACCGGCTTGCGGGCCGCCAGAGCCGAGGGCGCCGGAACAGCGCAACCCGGTGACATGCTTCATTCTGCCGGGCGTCACCGCGTTCGCCAGTGATACCGGCGATGAGGGCCCGCGAGATCGAACGCCAGACGCAGCTCGCGGATCACGACGGGATCGTCAGCGCCCTGGCCTGATCCTGGCTCCCGCGCGGCCGGCGAACACCAGCCCGGCGCGCTGCCCCCGGCTCTTGCCCCCGGCCACGGACCCGCCGCCGCCTGGGCCACGGCCTGGCACAGCGGTCTCACAGCCTCGCCGGACAACGCCGCACGCATGGCCCCCGCCGCCCCCGGCGGCATCGATGACCCCATCAGGGCCACACCGCAGTGGTATCAGCCCTTCGTCGCAGCTGATTTTCGGTGACCCATCCGCGGGCGAGGCCACGGCCGGGCCGGCACTTGCCAGCTTCGGGGGGGCGCCCGCCGGCCGGCAGGGAATCGCGGCGGCCCAGGGCACCCCGCGCCAAGCTGGCGATGAACCGAGGCGACTCTGCCACCGCGCACCGCGGCGCCCAGCAGAGCCTGGCGATGTTCCGTGAGCCCGGTAACCGCTGGGGGCAGCTGCAAGCCATCGAATGGCTCGGTGCCGCGGCGGCGGCAATCCGGGACCGCGCAGGCAGACTGACTGCACCGAGACGGTCTGCGCATGGCCGAAGATATCGGCCGTGGCTGCAAGCGGCCGCGTTCTTACGGTTCCTCGGCGAGCCAGCGCCGGGCTTCGCCGAGCAGGCGACGTCCGTCGCACATGCGCTCACGCCAGTCCGGCCGATGAGGCGGAACCTCAGCGGCCTGCCGCTGGCGGATGCGTTCACGCTCGTCGTACCGGCCACGGATCGCACCGCGGTTGGCGTCGGTGGGCGCGCGGCCGCACGATCGCGTGGCGTAACCGATCTGCCAGTATCAGCCGCGCGCATCCCCGCCGATCTGGCGTGTCGCACACCAGGCGTTTTCGGCTCCGGGAAGCGACCCAGAATGATCGCTCGGCATGACCTGTGGATCAGGCCGGGTCCTTCTGCGCGGTGCGACGGCACCTCCACAGGACCTCCACAGATTCTGCAGCCGGCTTGCAGATGGGCGTGAGCGACTGTGGCGACGCCTTACGTCGCATGACCTTACGCCCGCGTTACCGAACGCACTGCCGTGATCATGGGCGAGAACCATGTGGGGGCAGGCGGACTGCATGCCCGATAGTGACCACGAGACAGGCAGAGGGGTGGGTCATGGCAGATTCCGGGCTGTTCATCGGTTTCGGCGCTCCCGTGCGAGGCCGTGAACGACAGGCCACCAAGGTGTTCAACGAAGCTTTCGAATATTATTCCCGGCTTCAGCAGGAGGGCGATATCGAGAGCTTCGAGCCGGTTCTCCTCGAGCCGCACGGCGGGGAGCTTGACGGCTTTTCCCTGCTGCGCGGTGACCAGGACAAACTCGCGCGCATTCGCAGCAGCGAGGAGTTCGAGCGGCTAACCGTGCGAGGCCAGCTCATCATCGAGAACCTCGGGATCGTGGGCGCAGCCCTGGGCGGGCGGCTCATGTCCCAGCTGTCGATGTTCGGCGAGCAGGTGGAGGAACTTACCTAGCGGTCCAGGGTCACTAATTCACGCGGACCAGATATCCGCGGGTGACGTGGCTCTGCACGCGCCCTGGGCTCTTTCATCCTGAGCTTGGTATGACCCGGCATGTGGCCCGATCATGGACGGCGTGTCGGCTTCCGGGCCGGCGACGCCCATCGAGGGGGGATCCATGCAGGCTCACGAACCTCCGCCGCCCGTGCGGATGGTTGAACTCCTCGGCGGGTTCCGGATCTCCCAGGCACTGTATGCCGCCGCGGCCCTGGGCGTCGCCGATCAGCTCGTGGTCGGCCCGGCGCCGGTGGAGGCCCTCGCCGATATACCGGCGCGCGGTCGGTGGCGCTCGCCGCGGTCGCGCGGAAGCCGCCGGAGGATGCCGCGAGTGCCGTCATTGTCCTGCCTCCGTCCGCTTACCGCGACGGCTCGCCATGGGGAACGCGCATCCGGCGCTGGGCTGCCGGTCCCGCGACCCGGACACGTGCAGGATGCTGCCTGGTGCCACGTTCACCAGGCGACAAGCATGACTGCAGGTTGGCGCGCCAGTCCCAGCTGGGCAGCACGTCGCAGGTGACGCGGGAGAGCGCGATCGCACCGCGGCCGGCACCGGACTTCGCCGTGACAGCACCAGGAATACCCCACCGATCCAGTACGGCGGGTCGTACCAGTCCCAGTGGTGCGATGCGAAGCCTGCCCCGGCGCGAATGCGGACGGCATAACCCGCTAGCGGCGCGAACGGGGCGCCGTCCTCGTCGTTGGCGTGTCCGGCGTTAGCGCGCGCCCAGCGATCCGGGTGCTGGGGGACGAGGGAGGGGTGCATCGTTCAGCTGCTGGTCAATGTCGACGAAAATGGCGCCGTCTTCGATCTTGCATGCGTAAACCGGGATGGGGCCGCAGGCGAACACACCGACGGCCTCGCCGGTGGTCAGGTCGTAGCGTGATGCGTGGGCGGCGCAGACCAGCGTGTCATCGTCCTGGAGAGTGCCCTCGTGCAGAGGTTGCTGCTGGTGGGTGCAGGTATTGTGGATCGCTCTGACGTCGTCATCATCGAGGCGGATGAGGCAGATCGGTTCGCGCAGCTCGTCAACGAGCATCGTGTCACCGACCTCTAGGTCGTTGAGGTTCGCGACGGCTACGTAAGTCATGGCTGTGTCCTTCCTTTTGCCGACCGCCGGGGTGCCGGCTGGCTGCCACGCACCTCGATCCAGCCGTTGCGGATCCGGGTAGGTAGCACGGGTTGCGGCTGGCTAGCCGGGCCACGGCTGACGCGGCCGTCGGCGAGCGCGAAGCGGGATCCATGCAGCGGGCAAGTCACGGTCAGGTCTGCGACCGGGCCGCGGCTGAGCAGGCCACCGGCGTGGCTGCAGATGTTGTCGATGGCGTAGAGGCTGCCGCGGTGGCGGTACAGCATGACCTGACGGCCCTCAGCCACGACGGCCGTTGGCGAGTCGTCCGGCAGGTCGGCCTCCTGCAGCGCGCGGGTCCACCGGCGCGGCTCGATGGCCCACGCCACCCGGCTGACCATCACACCTTTGGTGAAGACGAGATGACCGCCGAGGTAACCGGCCGCGGCCGTGACCGCGAGGCTGGCTGCGCCCAAAGCGCGTGCCGTGCCTCGGTGGCCGGCCATACGGGTGCCCAGGGAAGCGCCTTGGAGCCCAAGGGCTACCGTGTTGAGGAGGCCGTGGAAGAGCCCAACGCGGCGGTCCTGATCGTTGCTGACTGTCCAGTCGTTCAGGCCGGTCAAGGCGGTGGCGCCCGCGGCGAGGATGCCGGCCGCGCTGAGCATGCCTGCGGCGTCGATTCCGCGCCGGGGAGCCGGGTCGCGGTCCGTAGCGTCCAGCACCATGACGCCCGCCCAC
>Ga0187819_10001257_pt1 | contig 13157 bp, 9 predicted proteins | sample NC_wetland_sal_i_15_FD_132411 | JGI IMG/M metagenome (GOLD analysis project Ga0187819, IMG submission 132411) | Wetland sediment microbial communities from Neuse River Estuary, North Carolina, USA - SO4_4 | ecosystem: Environmental > Aquatic > Freshwater > Wetlands > Sediment | place: USA: North... | reverse complement strand
TCTCCTGGGAGAAGGTGCCGCCGTCAATCTGAAAATCATTCTGGCTCCCAACCCCAGTCATCTCGAGTTCGTCAATCCAGTCATTGAAGGTATGACACGAGCCTCACAAGAGATAAGCAATGCTCCCGGTATGACTGTCCAGAACGTAGACCGCGCCGTGCCTATCCTTATACATGGTGATGCTGCTTTCCCTGGTGAAGGTATTGTTGCTGAAACTCTCAACCTCTGGCGCTTACGTGGCTACTGGGTAGGTGGGACCATACATATCATCCTCAACAACCAACTCGGCTTTACCACTGAGCCTGAAGATAGTCGATCCACACACTTTGCTAGTGACCTGGCCAAAGGCTTTGAAATCCCCATAATTCATGTCAATGCCGATGACCCGGATGCCGCTCTTACTGGCGTACGACTCGCCTATGCCTACCGCGACGAATGTCATAAAGACATCCTCATCGATCTCGTCGGCTACCGGCGCTGGGGACACAACGAAGGTGACGAACCTGCCTTCACCCAACCACGGATGTACGAGATCATCCGCAAGCATCCTACTGTGCGACAACTCTACGCTCAACACCTCGAACGCGATGGCATCATCGCACCAGGAGAGGCCGATACCATGGTTAAGGACGCATTTGCCGTTCTTGAACAAGCTAAACACGAAGCTGACAATAGTCTGCCACCTGTTGAGCAGGATGAGTCGAACGGATTAAATGGACATCACGAAGAATCTGACGCACCGCCAGCAGTCACCGCCGAACAGTTGACTACCTACAACACCGAACTGCTCACCTGGCCCGAAGGCTTCTCCCCCAATAGCAAGCTGGCACGCTTGTTGCAGCGCCGAGCGACAACGCTTGGGCCAGAGGGAGGTATCGACTGGGGACAGGCCGAGTCGCTGGCTTTTGCCTCTATCCTCGCCGATGGGACGCCGATTCGCCTCACCGGTCAAGATACTGAACGCGGTACCTTCAGCCATCGCCATGCGGTGCTTCACGATGAGCGAACCGGAGAGGTGTATGTTCCATTGCAGCACCTTTCCCAGGCATGCACACCATTTGCGATATACAATAGCCCGCTCTCAGAGGGAAGCGTACTTGGCTTTGAGTATGGTTATAGTGTACACGCACCCGACGCACTCGTTTTGTGGGAGGCCCAGTATGGCGATTTTGCCAATGTCGCCCAGGTGATTATCGACCAGTTCATCTCCTCTGGGCGTGCAAAATGGCGGCAGAAATCATCTCTCGTTTTGCTTTTACCACATGGCTACGAGGGACAGGGGCCAGACCACTCAAGTGCCCGACTAGAACGCTATCTCCAACTCGCAGCCGGAAATAACTGGCGTGTGGCTAACTGCTCTACTGCTGCTCAGTACTTTCATCTGCTGCGACAGCAGGCGTTTGACCTGCAACGCAATCCGCACCCTCTGGTTATCATGACACCCAAGAGCCTCTTGCGCCACCCGCTTGCTACAGCCAGACTAAAAGAACTTACGCAAGGGACCTTCCAACCAGTCATCGATGACCAGGTAGCGCTCACCCACGCCACTATAATTCGCCGCCTGGTTCTTTGCACAGGTAAAATAGCCATAGACCTTCTTGCAAATGAAAGTCGTGCGCGGGCTGAGGATGTGGCAATCGTACGGGTGGAGATGTTGTACCCCTTCCCAGCAGATGGGTTGAAGAGGGTACTGGCTAGCTACCCTAAGGTGCGCGAGGTTGTCTGGGTCCAGGAAGAGCCGCGCAACATGGGAGCCTGGAGTTTTATATCTCCGCAACTCGCGTCACTTGTTCCATCTGGTATCGAGGTTAGTGTGGTGAGCCGTCCTGAACGCTCAAGCCCTGCTGTGGGATTTTTCGATCTCTATCAGGCAGAGCAGGAGCAAATTATTGCAGAGGCACTGCGCTCATCAGTGAAGCAGTACGGAGGAAAACATGTCCATTGAAATTCTTGTTCCGTCACTAGGCGAATCGATTGTCGATGCCACGATTGCAACATGGCTCAAGCACGAAGGCGATCCTGTACAACAGGGAGATGCACTTGTGGAACTTGAGACCGACAAGGTAAACGTCGAAGTCAACGCAGAGCAGAACGGTGTCCTGCAACAGGTCATCAAGAAAGAAGGAGATAGCGTTTCCGTCGGGGACGTCCTGGGTATCATCAGTGAAGCGGCTCAAGCAACGCCTTCAGAACAACGACAATCAGGTCAAGCAGCCGATGGGCGACAACCGGTGCAAGCAGTGTCAGCCAGTCAGCCGCTACTCTCCCAACAGAAGGCGGCCAGTGGACTTCCATCTTTACAGACAGAAGCAGATGAGCACAGACCTCCTTCGGCCCTCGCCCGCAGAATTGCCGCAGAGCATAACGTTGATCTTTCGCAAGTGAAAGGCAGCAGCCCCCATGGGCGCGTCACCAAGGACGATGTCATCAACTACCTGGAGCAACAAGCACAAAAAACCTCCGAGCTGGAGTCAGCTCCGGTCGCTTCTGCACCACCGTCGCCACCTTCATCGCAAGTGGCCAGTAGCCCCGTTTCCGCTCCTGTTCCGACAGTGCCTCCTCCTGCTCCTCCGCTTCAACTGGCACCACGCGGACGTGAGGAGAGAGTTCGCCTCTCGCGTCGCCGCCAGACGATTGCCCAGCGTTTGGTCGAGGCCCAGCATACAGCCGCAATGCTCACAACCTTCAATGAAATCGATATGAGCGCAGTCATGGAGGTACGCAACCGGCGTAAAGAATCGTTTAAGGAACGTCATCAGGTATCGCTTGGCTTCATGTCCTTCTTTACGAAAGCCGTCGTCTGTGCATTAAAGGCCTTTCCGCGTCTCAATGCCGAGATTCAGGGCAATGAGATGATCCTGAAGTACTACTACGACATTGGCGTTGCTGTTGGTGCCGAAGAGGGACTGGTCGTGCCCGTCCTGCGTGATGCCGACCGCAAGAGTTTTGCCGAAATCGAGCGCGAAATCGCAGAACTTGCCAAACGCGCCAGGGAGAATACGCTCTCGCTCGCAGAACTTCAAGGCGGCACCTTCACCATTACCAACGGGGGAATCTATGGTTCGTTGATGTCCACTCCTATTCTGAATGCGCCGCAAGTAGGCATTTTGGGCATGCACAAGATTGAGCAACGTCCCGTCGCCATCAATGGTCAGATAGTCATTCGACCGATGATGTATGTAGCACTCTCCTACGATCACCGCATCGTAGATGGTCGTGAGGCTGTACAGTTTCTCGTACGGGTCAAAGAATTGGTGGAGGACCCGGAGACATTACTGCTTGAAGGCTAGGTGAAAGCTGCGAGCAAATTATACTTTGATGTGACCTCAGATTATGCTATACTGATGCGTGGGGTAGAGAGCAGTATCATGTATTCTCTATGCGGCAGGTATCTATCGGAGCCACCTTTGATAGGCTAAAAAGCAATGGTTGCATCGTTCAAATTGTGGAAATCGATTCATCCAAATAGAACCTTGCCCTGGAGCACGGGCATTCTGTTTATTTATGAGGCTCGTCTTGGTCCACAACTGGGGAAAAGCAGAAGTATCTAAAAGAAGAGACCGGATGGCAGGAACAGAGGAGACGCCCTGGTATGCAAGTGATGAACACTGATGACATGGATTCGTTGGTTGGCAAATCACTGGGCCAATTTCGCATCGTCGAGCGCATAGGCGCTGGCGGAATGGCCACTGTCTTCAAAGCTTACCAACCCACTCTTGATCGCTACGTCGCTGTCAAGGTCCTACCCGCGTATCATGCGCGTGATCCTATATTTAGGGAACGCTTCGCACGTGAGGCCCGCTCTGTTGCGAAGCTGGCGCATCCCAACATTGTGCAAATTCACGACTTTGGTGAGCAAGATAGCATCACCTACATCGTCATGGAATATGTCGAAAGTGGTACGCTCAAGGATCGCTTGAAGCAACGCGTGTTGGCTATACCAGAGGCTGTCGACTTTATGATTCAGGCGGCAGAAGGGCTGGGTTGTGCGCACCGCAACGGCATTGTCCACCGCGACGTGAAGCCTGCCAATATGCTACTGCGCAAAGACGGGTATCTTTTAATCTCTGACTTTGGTATTGCGAAAATACTTGAAGCGACGAATCTCACGCGTGTCGGTACAGGTATCGGCACACCACAATACATGTCACCAGAACAATGCACGGGGCAGCCGGTAGACCGCCGGAGCGACATCTATTCGCTGGGTATCGTGCTGTTTCACTGCTTGACGGGTCGAGTTCCTTTTACCGCCGAAAGTCCTGTCAGTATCACTGTCAAGCACCTGAATGAACCCTTGCCAGTGCAACAATTACAGATGGCCAACGTCCCTGCTCCCCTTGAGCAGATAGTGGTAAAGATGACTGCGAAATCTCCTCAAGACCGCTATCAAACGATGGAAGCCTTGGTTGCTGCCTTAAAAGGTATGCTAATCGAGTGGCCCCGTGCTCCATGGCCTGTGTCAGGTCCGTTGCAGAACGCATCTGTTCCTTCAGGTCCTCTCACTCCACCCGGACAGGGAGCGTTCCCGGCGCCACGATCGCCAGAGGCTCAACAATCGGAGGTCACTGTGACCTGTTTCCGTTGTGGTGCATCTAATCCAAGCTCGCGCCTCTTCTGTACTTCATGCGGATATGATCTGTCTGATAAACCACCTAATCCCGACCTGTATCTTGGACCCAATGGCCGCCCCATACTGGCTCGTCTCACCCTCCAGAATGGCCAGAATGCCGGTCGCTCATACCTGTTTCACCAGGTAATGACCACCATTGGTCGCACTAACGGCAACAATCTCGTCATCTCTGGTCGCACTGTTTCGCGCCGTCATGCCCGCCTCTGGTTTGACAACGGTCAATGGTTCCTTGAAGACCTACAAAGTGCCAACGGCACGTCGGTCAACAACATGCGCATCTCTTATCAGCCTGTAGCATTGAAAGACGGTGATATCATCAATTTCGGTGATGAAGTCGTGCTCTTTAATATTGCATACAAGTAAATGGAGGGCAGAAGACGTAGCCTCTGCAGGGATGAGTGCCCCCGAAAATCTCCCCTTTTCATTCGTTGTTGCAAAAAATCGTCTAGATATTAGGAAGGAATATACTGATGGGTTCTATCAATCCCGTCGTACAAGTAGTACAACAACTATTACTGGGTAGTGCTGTGAAGCAGAACCATGCCCTTGAACATGCTACGATCGTTTTATTGAGTAGGAAATTTCCTGAAGTGCGGCTCGCAGGCATCTCCTTTGCAGCGGGCTTCTTTGTGTTTGGTGATCTACCCGCCGAAGCCATTCTCCCCGCTGCACAGGAAGCATTAACCTTGCTACGTACAACCTCACCGGAATTAGCGATTCACGAGCGATGCGGCACCAATCTAGCGGTATCAGGTTTATTAACCGGCCTCTCCGCTATGGCCGTAGCCAGAATGCGCCGTCCATATAATACAGCCAATAACGTGATCCTGGCAGCGACCGCCGCACTCATACTTGCACGCCCTTTGGGATTGACCGTTCAGCGTTACGTCACTACCCAGACGCCCAATGCCTCGATGACCATTGAGAAAGTGACCCCGTATAACCTGTTCGGTACCCAAGCCCACTTTGTGAGTACCAATAATCCGGATGCCGCAGGACTATTTTCATGATTTAGATGGCAGCAGGCCAACCGCAAAGTAAGCAAAAAAGCCAAGGACGAGGCCAATGGCGTACCAGCGAGTTAGTACTACCTGATCGATTGCTCGCGGTGGGCAAAGGGATTTTCACGCTCCTGATGGTAACTCTCCTCGTAAGCCTTGACTACAATATCGCAAATCTCCTGTGGATCCTCCGAAAGCAGTAGTAAACCGGCATCCTCTGGAGAGATTTTCTCGGTGCCTAGCATGATATCGCGAATCCAGCTCACCAGGCCACCCCAATACTGCGAGCCATAGAGAATGACAGGGAAGTGGCTGACCTTTTTCGTCTGAATCAGTAACAAAGCTTCAAAGAGTTCATCCATAGTGCCGAAGCCACCGGGGAAAATGATGAATGCATTTGAGTATTTGACGAACATCGTTTTGCGCACAAAGAAGTAGTGGAAATCAAGTGAGATGTCGATGTAGGGGTTCGGTCCTTGTTCAAAGGGAAGTTCAATATTACAGCCAATGGAGGTATTACCGCCCTCTTGTGCTCCTTTGTTGCCAGCCTCCATGATACCGGGGCCGCCGCCGGTGATTATGGCAAAACCGGCCTTCGCCAGCAACTGAGCTGTATCCACTGCTGCGATATACATGGGGTCCTCGGGTTTGGCTCGTGCGGAGCCAAAAATTGCCACAGCGGGAGGAATATGTGCAAGTGCATCAAAGCCTTCGACGAATTCACTCATGATGCGGAATACACGCCAGGGGTCGGTGAGCGTGAAGTCGAGATGCATGGCGCGATCAAGGGCATGTTCTGCCTCCTTGACCTGTTCGTGAGGTATTGGTTCGGTTGGGCCAACCAATTGTTGTGTTGGACGGTGAAGTAATCGCTCGTCCTCTGTTACTGGGCGACGACCTTTTACCGGTGGTCGGAAACGCGATGGTGATCCATTGTTTTTACGGTTATGATTATTATGATTGCGACTCATCTCTAACTGTACTTCCTTCCTCTGGAACAGGAGGTCGTCGTTTTAACACCACCGTACTGAGTGGTGGTAGGGTTAATATAATAGAATGCGGGCAGGATTGCCACTGGATTGGCCCGCTAGGCATATGCTGCTTATTTTCTAACCCACTGCCACCATAACGAACGGCATCACTATTAATTAACTCGTGGTACTCCCCTGCATGCGGCACTCCCAGCCGGTATCCATGGCGAGGCACGGGAGTGAAGTTAGAAATAAACACGATGGTGTCTTCCTCTTTTTTACTACGGCGCATGAATGAGATCACGCTGTTATCCGAGTCATGGCAGTCGATCCAGGAGAAACCTTGGGGTTCATTGTCAAGTACGCTCAATGCTGGCTCCTGCTGGTAGAGAAGGTTCAGGTCACATAGAAAGCTACGTAGCTGAGCATGGTGAGGATCACTTGGCGGCTCAAGCAAATGCCAGTCAAGGCTCTCGGCGAAGTTCCATTCGCGCCATTGCCCAAACTCTGCGCCCATGAAGAGGAGTTTCTTGCCTGGATGTCCCCACATATAGCCGTAGAAAAGGCGCAGGCTAGCAAATTTCTGCCAGAGGTCTCCGGGCATTTTGTTTATCATGGAGCCTTTCATGTGAACAACTTCATCGTGGGAGAGTGGCAACACGAAATTTTCGGAGTAAGCATACATCAACGAAAAGGTGAGGTTGTTATGGTAGTAGCGCCGGTAAATGGGGTCCATCCGCATATAATCGAGCATATCATGCATCCAGCCCATATTCCACTTCATGCTGAAACCCAGGCCACCGACATAGGTGGGGCGGGAAACCAGCGGCCAGGCTGTGGATTCTTCAGCAATGGTGAGTGTGCCAGGCTTTTGCGCATAGACCGCTTCGTTCAGTTGACGCAGGAAGTCCACCGCCTCCAGGTTCTCCCGACCACCATAACGATTAGGCACCCACTGGCCTTCCTCACGCAGGTAGTCGAGGTAGAGCATGGATGCGACGGCATCTACGCGCAGGCCGTCGATATGGTATTCTTTGAGCCAGAATAAGGCACTAGCCAGCAGGAAGTTGCGTACCTCGCTGCGGCCATAGTTAAAGACAAACGTGCCCCAGCCTTTATGTTCGCCAATACGTGGGTCGGCGTGTTCATAGAGGTGTGTACCATCAAAGTAACTGAGGGCATGGCCATCTTTAGGGAAATGCGCAGGTACCCAGTCCAGGATGATACCGATATTTTGTTGGTGCATGTAGTCCACGAAGTACTGAAAATCCTCGGGGGTACCGAAGCGACTCGTCGGCGCATAGTAGCCGGTTACCTGGTAGCCCCAGGAGCGATCCAGGGGGTACTCGGTAATGGGCAGCAATTCAATATGCGTAAAGCCGCAATCTTTGACGTATGGGGCAAGGGCATGCGCCAGTTCGCGATAGGTCATGAAGCGATCTTCTTCGCGTGCACCCTCCTGATGTCGTTCGGGGACATGCCGCCACGATCCGAGATGGACTTCGTAGATGGAGATGGGCGAACTCAGTTGCTGCCGCTGTTCACGATGCTGCATCCACGCAGCGTCTTGCCACCGGTGTTGGTGGATGTCTGCTACGATACTGGCTGTACCTGGGCGTAGTTGAGCAGCGAAACCATAGGGGTCGGCCTTCTCAGCGGCATAGTGATCGAAACGTGAGTAGATGGCATACTTATATAGGATGCCAGTTTGTAACCCTGGGATAAAGCATTCCCAGATGCCCAGGTCTTGATGCCGCAGGTACATGAGGTTTGCTCCACGATCCCAGTTATTAAAGTCGCCTATAACCGAGACGGAGAGTGCGTTGGGTGCCCAAACAGCAAAGTGAACTCCAGCTACACCGTTCACAGTTCGCAGATGTGCACCCATCTTCTCATAGATGGTATAGTCTTTGCCCTGCCCAAACAGGTAGAGGTCGAATTCGCTAAAGATCGATGGTATTTCCTCTGCCATGGTTGAAATATGATCTTCCGGGTTATCGTGTTGCTCTGGTACTTTCATGAGTTATATCCTTATCCTGCATTAACACGGGTCAGGGCTTGAGTTTTGAGATACCTGCGAAATGTCCTGGAATTTCTGCCAGAGATCGCAAGTTATTCCCCCTTTTAAGGATAACATATGTGGGAAGTGCAAGCGGGCAGACCACAAACAAATAATTCGCACTCGACGCCTGGCCTCCGAAGTGCTAGAATGCTGACAAACGACAGCATTCAACCTAGCATAGGGACAGACAAAATGTATTTAGAACAACCGCTAAAACACTACCTTGATGATCTCGCCTCAACAAAAGGAACGCCAGGGGGAGGCTCCGCGGCTGCGTTGAGTGGGGCTATGGGTGCAGGCCTTGCCAGTATGGTTGCACGACTTACGCTGGGGAAAGACGAGTATAGCGACGTGCAGAAAGAGATCGAAGAGCTGTTGCAAAGGACGGAAAATCTGCGTATGCGCTTCCAACAGCTCATACAGGAAGATGTAGATGCCTATGGACAGCTCTCGGCATGTTTTAAGATGCCTCGCGACACCGACGAAGAGCGAGCGGCGCGCAGTTCCGCTATCCAGACACGGCTTTTAGAGGCTGCGCTCGTACCACTCGAAATAGCGGAACGGTCCGCCGAACTGGTACAGTGCTGTCAGCGCATCGCTGAGATTGGCAACACCAAAGTGTTGAGCGACATCGGGACAGGATCCATGCTCGCCTCGAGCGCGGGAGCTGGCGCTGCCTGGATGGTACGTACCAACCTGCGTGCGATGAAGAACCTGGAACTTGTGAATGTATTGAGCGACCGTCTTAGTGTAGCACTAGAACGAATATCGGCGAGCAGCCAGCAAATTACCAGTATTGTTGGGGGGCGAGCGTGACAGCACATATCATTGATGGCCGTGCGATGGGTGCGGAGATCAAAGTGGAGTTACGCGACGACGTTTCACGCTACATTCAGGAACAGGGCAAACCGCCGGGCCTGGTCATTGTGCGTGTCGAGGGTGACGAAGCATCCGGTGTCTACAGTAAGGCTATTTTGCGTATCGCTGAAGAAGTCGGGGTGCGTGCCAGGCTGGAGCAGTTACCTACACTCATCTCCTCAGAGGAACTACGGAGAATACTGCTGCAGCTCAACAGTGATGAGACCACACAGGGAATAATTGTGCAGATGCCATTACCTGCTCATCTCTCGCAGCAAATGGTAGCGAATACCATCGATGCAGGCAAGGATATCGATGGTATCAGTCCGCAGAGCGCTGGCAATCTCTTTTTGAGCCTGCCGAGCCTGCTGCCATCGACCGCTGCAGCAGTGGTAGAGATACTTGATCGCACGCACACTCCACTAGAGGGGAAACGAGTCGTGATCCTGGGACGCAGCAATGTTGTGGGAAAGCCGCTGGCGATGATGTTACTACAGAAAAATGCTACCGTGACTGTGTGCCACTCACGCACTATGAACTTGGCGGACTTCACGCTTCAGGCTGATGTACTTGTGACAGCGGTTGGTCGCGCCAAGCTGATAAGTGCGGATATGGTGCGTCCTGGTGCGGTCGTTATCGATGTTGGTATTAATCCATTGCCTGATGGAGGTATCGTCGGCGATGTCGATATTGCGTCAGTGCAACAGGTGGCTAGCGCACTCACGCCAACACCCGGAGGCGTTGGTCCACTTACTAATATTGTGCTGCTGAAGCAGTGTTTGCAGGCTGCATGGTGGGAGGTGAGAGGTGGCAATGGCTTTGGCAATGCAATTTGATTTAAGCTTTGCCTGCCCTGCGACGACGTGCGGCGGCAGCATTGCGCCGACGTTCGCGGCGTCGTTGCAGGTTCGCGGTCCGCTCCTCTGGGTTCAATTCACTGTCTATATTCTCGCTTGCATCGTCTGCCCGATTGCTCTGCGTTGTTTGCACTGAAGTTCGTCCTCTCGCTCTACGAGCGTTGCTGAAGCTTTGACGGATAACAAGTCCGGCCATTACTGCGGTGATGAGCAACACTACCAGGTAGAAAGGAACGATGATCCCGCTCAGGCTACTGGGGAGTATCTTTTCTCGAATGCTGATACTCGTCAGAAAAACCAGAGCAAGTAGACCAAATTCGATGCCTGTGAGCAGATTAATCTGTTTGTACCAGGTTAGTGTTTGTCCGCGTGCCTGTGCCTCACGTATGCGCTTGAGCCCCTGGTAGATGTTGTAGAGTCCCAGAAGGCCAAAGACGACGCTGAAAATAATGAGAATGCGTGGATCATTCGTAATCATAAGATGAATCCTCCCGAGTAAATTGTCCTGGTACCGTTCCCATCCCCAGTACCTGCAAGGGGATTACCTGCCTCCGAGGCAGGGTCCCACTATATTATCTCATCAGTTAAACACGCCATCAAGGCGTTTTTTGCGTTGGGGCTTTGATTCACGTAGCAGTAGCCCTATAGCCAGGCACACCACTGGCCCTGTTATCAGGTTGAGCACGAACGCACGTTGATCCAGGATGACGAGTGTCGGTATCGGCACCACAATGTCGAATCTTGGTACTTGCAAGAGTCCTTGCAGTCCTCCCAGCATCCACAAGTCAGCCGGCAACACGAGGAAAAGACCCAGGGCAATTTCAAGCACGAGATAAGCCGGCCAGCTCAGAGGAAGGCCTTGATCTGGTTTACCTGCATTCCGTCCATACATTGTGAGCAGTAGCAGACCCAGTGCAGCCCCATTGAAGACGAGAGGCTCCAGAGCTTGCACGTCGAAGGCTGTTGGGTTTCCAACGAATGCAGGAATGCGCCAAAGGAGCAAGACTATTGAACCCAGGCTGCTGCTACTAAAGTCGAGATGAAAATGAATAGGTATTTGCCACGGCAGCATAGCGCTCAGTAATCGTGAGGTAGGATAGGGACCAGGGGTAAACTGGTAGATGCCGAGCATGTAGTCAAAAGCAGCGCTGAAGACAAATCCCACCAGTGTAGGAGCCAGGCCGAGTAGCAGTACAGTGATCAGGTAATTGACGAAAGAATGCAAGGGAGTCTCCGTCAGTGTGGCAGAATGTTCCGTAGGGGCGTGGGTTGGGCCGGGTTGGGACGCAATCCGGGGGATTGTGGGTAGGACGCCGTCTGGGGGACGGTGTGCTGCCGTGGGACCCTGTCTGGGGGACTGGAACCATGCCTGGGGGGCAGGTAATGCCCGCGCCGGTGAGGGGCGCAAGGGTGCAAAGCAGAGATGTCCCAGTGCTGCGCCTGCTACGGAAAAAATGATTGAAAAGCTTGCAACTAATCCCCAGGTAGCGAAAAATCCCAGGCGTTGTCCTTCGTCTGTACTGAGTAAAGTGAGTACGCCGGGGTAGCTGATTGCGGCTGTGAACTGAACGAGTGCCAGGACGAAACCAGCCAGACCTGCTATGAACAATCCAGGTCGCTGTGCTGTACGGAGCTTGCGGAGCGCAGTGACAAGCAAGCCACAGCCTGTAGAGCTCAGCACCGCCGCTGGGACGAGCGAGCTAGGTGGTTGCGCATTAAGACGCGCTGTAAATGCGAAGGATGCTGCAATGAAGATTAAAATGCCAAATGCCAGCAGGTCGAAGCTACCTGCTATCAATGATTGCGTGGATAGAGTTGCTGGTCCTGGAGAGGATTGCTGGGTATGTTCTAGCTCGTGAGGTTGCATCTGATCTGTGGTTTCTGTTGGTATTTCGGTCTGATCTGATCCCATTGGTTTGCGTTTGCTCCTTGTCGTATGCTCTTGAAGGATACTAGCACATTGATGATATTGCGACAAGGGGGAAGTTACCCTTGACTATTGTGGAAAAAAACTCTAAAATCTCTATAGACTATCTCACAATTATGATATTTGTGAGATTTGTCTGCATATATCGCAAAATGAAGAGGGAACTAAACAATGTCGCCACACACTGGAGTAGAGCGTTTTCTTGCTGCATCCCACCATAGACAGCCCGATGCCACCCCCGTATGGTTCATGCGCCAGGCTGGTCGCTGCCTCGCACAATACCGCGAATTACGCGAACGTTACGATATCCTGACCATGGCAAAAACGCCCGAACTCTGCGCCCAGGTAACGCTTATGCCTGTTAAACAGTTGGGTGTAGACGCTGCGGTGCTCTATGCCGACATCATGCTGCCACTGGAAGCCATGGGCATCTCTTTTGAGATCCAGCCTGAAATCGGCCCAATCATCCACAATCCAGTTCGGACAATGCAAGACGTCAATTCTTTACGCATCGTCGATGCTGAGGAGTCTACTCCCTACGTGATGGAGGCAATTCGACTCGTTCGTGATGAGCTGGAAGGGAAACAAGCTGTTATTGGTTTCTCAGGTGCCCCCTTTACGCTCGCCTGCTATTTGATTGAGGGCCGCCCTTCGCGCGATTATGGCATTGCCAAGTCACTCATGTACGGCCAGCTAGAGGTCTGGCATGCTCTCATGAGCAAGCTGACCGAAGTGGTTACTCGCTACCTGATTGCGCAGATCAATGCAGGTGTAGACGTTGTGCAGTTGTTTGACAGTTGGGTTGGTGCACTTGGACCCAGTGCCTACAAGCGCTTCGTGCAGCCCTACAC
>Ga0187819_10001256_pt1 | contig 13164 bp, 10 predicted proteins | sample NC_wetland_sal_i_15_FD_132411 | JGI IMG/M metagenome (GOLD analysis project Ga0187819, IMG submission 132411) | Wetland sediment microbial communities from Neuse River Estuary, North Carolina, USA - SO4_4 | ecosystem: Environmental > Aquatic > Freshwater > Wetlands > Sediment | place: USA... | reverse complement strand
CGCCGGATTCGGCTGGACGGCTTCGGCGCACGCCAAGGACATTTGGACGCTGCCGGTGTGGGAGAAGCGCACAAAACTCGCCGAAGCGAGTTGGGTCGTGACGTGTACGGATGCCGGACGCAGCCACCTTGCCAGCGTTTCACCGCGTCCCGACACGGTCGCGCTCTGTTACCACGGGCTCGACCTGGAGCGCTTTCCGGCAGCGCCGCGGCAATCGGGCGGCGGCGACGGCGGCGATCCAGAACACCCGGTCATTCTCCTGTCGGTCGGGAGGACGGTGGCAAAGAAGGGCTACGACGATCTGCTTGCGGCGCTTGCACTTTTGCCCATCGGCCTCGAATGGCGCTTTGTCCATATCGGCGGCGGCGCGCTCTCCACCACGCTGATGCGTCAAGCCGGGCGCCTGGGCCTGTCGCGCAGGATCGAATGGCGTGGTGCCTTAGCCCAACCCGACGTGCTCGCCGGCTATCGCCAGGCTGATCTTTTCGTGCTCGCCTCGAAGGTGGCAAAGGACGGCGACCGCGATGGCCTGCCCAATGTCCTGATCGAGGCACAGAGCCAGGGGCTCGCCTGTATTGCAACCAATGTGTCGGGGATTCCCGAGTTGATCGAGCACGGGGTGACCGGGCTGCTGGCATCGCCTGATGATCCCGTGGCGCTAGCCCAAGCGATGGCGCTGCTGATCCGCGATCCCGCAAGGCGCGCCGCGCTCGGAGCCGCGGGCGAGCGTCGCGTGCGTAACAGCTTCGCCCTGAAATCTGGGATCGATTTACTGGCGGTGCGCTTTGGACTGTCCCCGGCTAGTCGGCAACGGATCAGCTCACGCGGTGCTTCCGGCGCATCGTGTGACACCCATAGCCACGGCGAGGATGCGGTTCTGCAAGCTGCCGCAGTTCCGTTCCTCGGGGTTCGGCCAGAGATGTAGCCTCGCGAAGCCCCATGCGCATCGCCTTCTACGCACCGCTGAAACCGCCCGATCACCCCGTCCCGTCGGGGGATCGCCGGATGGCTCAGCTCTTCCTTGCAGCTCTCCGTCTTGCCGGGCACGAGCCCATCCTCGCCTCACGATTTCGCAGCTATGAGGGGTCCGGCGATCCCCTCCGTCAGACCGGGCTTGCCGCGCTCGGTCAGCGGGTCGCCGAGCGCCGTCTGTGTCTTTGGCGAGAGATTCCAGAATTTACGCCGGAACTCTGGTTCTCCTACCACGTCTATCACAAAGCGCCGGACTGGCTAGGTCCCTCCATCGCGGCCGCGCTCGGCATCCCCTATGTTGTCGCCGAAGCCTCCGTGACCCCGATAGAAGCGCTCGGTCCTTGGGCGTTCGGCCATCGGGCCGCGGAGTACGCGATCAGGAGGGCCGATGCCGTGATCGGATTGAACCCGTCCGATCGGGAGTGCGTCTTGCCATTGCTGCGGGACCCTTGGCGTTGGATAGCGTTCAAGCCGTTTCTTGATGCGGCGTCCTATGGTCGAAAAGGCCAGCCAGAGGCCGGACCGCCCCGTCTGATAACGGTCGCAATGATGCGTCCCGGTGACAAGCTCACCTCTTACCGGATTCTCGGTGACGCCTTGTCGCGTATGCTTGATTTGCCGTGGTCGTTGGAAGTGGTCGGCGACGGTCCGGCCCGTGGCGATGTCGAGAATGTGCTCGTTCCGATCAAAGACCGTGTGACCTGGACGGGATCGTTGGGAAACGCTGCGATCGCGGAACGCCTGGCCTTGGCGGATGTTTTCGCTTGGCCCGCCTTCAATGAGGCCTTCGGCATGGCGCTGCTCGAGGCGCAGGCGAGCGGGTTGCCCGTGGTGGCCGCAGCGAACGGCGGGGTTGGAGAAGTCGTCATGTCCGGGATCACCGGGCTCCTCGTCGCCCCCGGTGATGCGCATGCCTTCGCCGCGGCAGTCCGAAGTCTGATCCTCGACCGCGGTCGGCGGGCGGCTTTCGCGGAAGCGGCGCGGCGGCGCGTTCTACAGGAGCACGATTTCCCGGCCGCCGTCCGTCGTTTGGCTGCGGTGATCGATGGACTCGGCTGCGCCCATGCTGTGTGATACGGGGATGGGGGCAATTTGTCAGAGATCGGCCCGTGCGGTTTCGCCGGATTACCGCAACCCCTTCCTTGAGATTTCGTGACCGGCTCCGTCCTGTTTTACGTCCAGCATCTGCTCGGCATCGGACACGCCCGGCGCGCTTTCCACTTGGTTGACGCCCTTGCGCGCGAAGGTATCGAGGTTACCCTGGTCTTGGGTGGAGAGCCCCTCGCTTGGCCCATTTGCGTCGAGCCCGCGAGCATAGTGCAGCTCGCGCCGATAAGAGCCCGCAACGCAAGCTTCAAAGTACTCGTCGGTCCGCATGCCCAACCGATCGACGAAAAATTGCGCGCAACTCGTCGGGAGGCGTTGCTCGCCGCCTTCGAGTCGGCGCGGCCCGATGCCGTCATGATCGAAGCCTTTCCGTTTGGACGGCGCGCGTTCCGCTTCGAGCTTGAGCCGCTGATTGAAGCGGCTCGATCGCGCTGCCCTCCAGCGCGAGTGCTGTGTTCGGTCCGGGACATCGTAGTCGTGCCCGACGACACAAGCCGGCACCGTGAGATCATCGATCGTGTACGGACCGATTTCGACTATGTCCTGGTCCACGGCGATCCCGGCTTCATTCCGCTGGAAGCGAGCTTCGCCGCGGCGTCAGAGATCGCCGATCGCCTGATCTATACGGGTTATATCAGTGAGGGCGTTCGAAGCGACGAAGGGGATGAAACCACAGGGGCAAACGAGGTACTGGTCTCGGCCGGCGGAGGCGCGGTCGGCGCCGCCCTGCTGTCGACAGCGCTCGAGGCGAGGCGAGGCGGCTGTTTGGCGAGTCTCACATGGCGTCTGCTCGCGGGACCCAACCTACCGGAGCAGGCATTCGCGAAGCTGGCCGGTGCTCTGCCCGAGGGAGTAATCCTCGAACGGTATCGCCCGGAGTTCCCGCAAATGCTGCGGCGCTGCCGCATCTCGGTGAGCCAGGCCGGGTACAATACCGTCCTCGACATACTCGCCGCCCGGACCCCTGCCGTGGTCGTCCCGTTCGCTTCCGAACGGGAAACGGAGCAGCAGTTGCGAGCGGAACGCTTGGCCGCCCAGGGGGTCCTCGAATTGGTCCCGGAGACCGAGCTCACGCCGGCGAGGCTCGCTCACGCCATCCAACGCGCGATCGAGTGCGACCCTCGGGTGATCTCAATCGACACAGGCGGGGCACGCCGAACTGCTGATCTGATAGCGAACATCATCCGTGATCCGGTGAGCGTCACCGGGCACGCGAACGGGGATTTTATCCTGCGGTCGGCCGGCGGTATTATCGATACATGAGTCTTATGTCCGGTCAGGATTTGGCGACGACAGCAAGATGGTCAAATCTGGTCGACGAGCTCGACCGCTGGGGAAACGCGGGGCAGCTCGCTACCCTCTGGTGGCGTGACGATGATGCGGTGGCTGCGAGCGCGCGGCTCGATCGTCTCGTTTCGATCGCCGGCGACATCCCGATTTCGCTCGCGGTCATTCCTGCCGCCGCCGATCCGGGACTTGCTGCGTGGCTTACCCAACCCTCCCGGTCTCCCCAAGCAGGGCGCCTCGCTATCCTTCAACACGGTTGGTGCCATACAAACCATGACGTCGAAGGCAAGAAGAGCGAGTTTCCACCAGAACGTTCACGCCATGCTGTGGCATCCGACTTGGTCGCGGGCCAAGCGCGGCTGACGGCGCTTTTCGGGGCTCATGCGCTCGCAGTTCTAGTACCGCCTTGGAACCGTTTTGATCCCTGTTTTCTTCCGCTCCTCGCCGCTTGCGGCTTCCGTGCGATCTCATGCATCAAACCGCGTCGCGCGGCTTGGCCCTCGCCCGGCATCGCCCAGGTCAACGTGCATGTCGATCTTGTCGCGTGGGCGGGAAATCGCGGCTTCATCGGGGAAGAGGTGGCGCTGGATCGTCTCGCCGGGCACTTGCGGGCGCGCCGTCTCGGCGAAGTCGATGCGGAGGAACCGACGGGAATCTTAACGCACCATCTGCTACAGGACGAAGCAACAGATGCCTTCCTCTGCCGACTCGTGGCAACCACTGGCGCTCACCCCGCGACATGCTGGCTCGACGCAGCAAAGGTTTTCGCGCGCGCTCTATGTCTCCGGCGATGACCTGTTACGCCTACCCGACCTCGGCTATGCTGGGTGATTATCTCCGCGCCGCTGCGGGGTTCGTCCCGAGCGCGGCAATCCTCGCGACTCTGCCGGTCGGCACGGTTGCGGAGGGTGTGTTGAGCAGCTTCGCAGCGCTCTTTGCGGTATTCGGTATCCGCACCGTGCTTCGACACGGGACCCGTTTCGAGATGACCGAGTCTGCGTTGAGCGCGTCTGGATTGCGTCGTACCTCGATCCTCTGGGAAGAGCTCGACCGTATGAACCTCGCCTACTATTCCACTCGCCGCGACCGACGCGATGGCTGGATGCAGCTTGATCTTCGCTCCGGCTGGTCGAGCGTGCGCCTGGACAGCCGGATAGAAGGTTTTGCCGCGCTGGTCGAGAGGGCGGCGAGAGCTGCAGAGAGCCGGCACTTGCCGCTGAACCCGGCCACCTTGGCCAATCTAGCCGCATTCGGGCTGAGGTTGCATACCGAGCCCAGCGTGCTGGGAGCGGCCGGAGATTCGGTTTGACCGATCTTCTCACCATCCGAGACCTCCATGTTCGTTTCGCGGCACCAGGCGGCTTCATCCGCGCTGTCACAGGTGTCTCGTTCCGCGTTCGCCCGCGATCAACCGTGGCGCTCGTTGGCGAATCCGGGTCGGGAAAGTCGGTGGTCAGCCAGACGATACTTCGGATCCTGCCGCGCAGCGGTGTCATCACACGCGGCGAGGTATTGTTCGCCGATCCCCGGCTCGACGGCGAGGTCGTGGACCTAGTGAAACTGCCGAGCGATGGCGAGCAGATGCGGGCGATCCGCGGCGGGCGCATTTCGATCATCTTCCAGGAGCCGATGACCTCCCTCTCGCCGGTCCATACCATCGGCAATCAGGTCAGCGAAGCGCTGCGGCTCCATCGCCCGGTGACCACCGCGCAGGCCACCGAGCTGACGGAGGAGATGCTTCGCCTCGTCGGCTTCCCCGACCCCAAGCGGGCCGTACGCAGCTATCCCTTTGAGCTCTCGGGGGGGCTGCGCCAGCGCGCGATGATCGCGATGGCGCTGGTGTGCCGCCCGGCGCTACTGATTGCGGACGAGCCGACGACGGCGCTCGATGTGACAATCCAGGCGCAAATCCTCAAGCTGATCATCGAGCTCCAGCACGAGCTCAGCATGGCGGTTCTGTTGATCACCCACGACCTCGGCGTCGTTGCCAATGTCGCCGAGGAGATCGTGGTGATGTACCGCGGCGAGGTGATGGAGAGCGGCACGCTCGACGACATCTTTCGGCGAGCGGAGCATCCTTATTTGAAGGCGCTGCTGCGCGCGGTTCCCCGCTTCGACATGCAGCCCGGAGAGCGCCTCGTCCCGATCCGCGAGATCCCGCCGGGAGATGCGCCGCATTTAATGGCCGAGAAGGCGGAATGGCCAGCCGATGCCAATGGGCCGCTCCTCGAGTGCGTCGGTGTACGAAAGACCTTTACCATTCGCAAGAGCGGATGGTTCGGGAGTGGCAGATCGGGTCCGCAGGTGGTTGCCGTCGACGGGATCAGCCTGAAGATCGAGCGCGGTGAGTGTCTCGGGCTGGTCGGCGAGAGCGGATGCGGTAAGACGACCCTGAGCAAACTGCTGCTGCGAGCCGTCTCACCCGACGCAGGGGCAATTACCTTCAACGACCGCGGACGGGTGACTGACGTGCTCTCGCTGGAGGGCGAGGATTTAAAGCGGTTTCGGCGGCAGGTGCAGTTCATCTTTCAGGACCCGTTCGGATCGCTGAATCCCCGGATGACAGTCTTTGACATCATCGAAGAGCCGCTCGTGATCCACGGGATCGGCGATCCGCGCTCGCGGCGCGAGATGGTGTATGAGCTGGTCACCCTCGTCGGGCTCGACCTGCGTCATGTCAAGCGTTACCCGCACAGCTTTTCCGGAGGTCAACGCCAGCGCATCGGCATTGCACGTGCTCTTGCGTTGCGGCCTGATCTAGTGATCTGCGACGAGCCGACATCGGCGCTCGACGTTTCGATTCAAGCGCAGATCCTCAATTTGCTGATGGACTTGAAGAAAAAGCTCTCGCTCACCTATCTCTTCATTTCGCACAATCTTGCGGTCGTTGACTACATTGCCGACCGCATCGCGGTGATGTGTGCCGGGCGTATCGTCGAAATCGCCGATCGCGCAATGCTGTTCCGCAATCCGGTGCACCCATACACGCTGGCCCTGCTCGCGGCCGTGCCAACCCCCGATCCGTCCCGCTGCCTCGACTTCCATCGCCTGATGGAGGACAAAGCCTCGGACCCGGCCGCTTGGCCCGAACCGTTTCGCCGAGAGCCGGCGGACTCGCCGCCGCTGATCGAGATCGCCCCGGGCCACTGGGTGGAGGCGAGGGCATCGCCGCGCGCGGTGGCGGCTCGGGCCAGTGCCCCCATCTCAGGGTAAACTTACAGCGAGGCCGAGGTAAGCTCGAAGAAATCAAAGGATAGGGAGGAGTAATTTGAAACGGATCGGCCTCGTCGTAGCGTTCTGTCTAGCTGTATCCGGGACGGCGCAGGCCGATCGGCAAGAGACACCGTTCTTCAAGCAAGAGGTGGCGAGCGGGAAGCTGCCTAAGGTCGACGACCGACTGCCGAGGGACCCGGACTTGGCAGAGTTCGAAACCATCGGCAGTCCCGGCGGCGAGTTGCGGATGTTGATGAGCGGGCCTAAGGACACCCGTATGATGGTGGTCTACGGTTATGCGCGGTTGGTCGGCTACACCCCGGCTCTGAGGCTCGAGCCGGACATCCTCAAATCGGTGGACGTCCAAGGTGGTCGCATCTTCACGCTCCACTTGCGCGACGGACACAAATGGTCGGACGGGCATCCCTTCACCTCCGAAGATTTCCGCTACTGGTTCGAGGATGTTGCACAGAACAGCAAGTTATCGCCCTCGGGCCTGCCCGTCTCGATGATGGTGCAGGGCGAGGCGCCTCGCTTCGAGGTGCTGGACGAGACCACGATTCGCTACACCTGGACGCGGCCGAACCCGCTGTTTTTGCCTGATCTCGCCGGGCCGGACCCGCTCTACATCTACTGTCCCTCGCATTATCTGAAACAATTCCATGAAAAATACGCGGATAAAACCACGCTCGAAGCTCTAGTCAAAAAGCACAACCAACGCAATTGGGCGGCATTGCACAACCGCATGGATGCGATGTATCACAATGACAATCCAGATCTACCGTCTCTGGAGCCATGGATACTGAAGACAAAGCCTCCCGCCGAACGGTTCATATTCGAAAGGAATCCATATTACTATCGCGTGGACGAAGCGGGCCATCAGCTTCCCTACATCGATCGCGTAATCATGTCGATTGCCGACAGCAAGATTATACCCGCAAAAACCGGCGCAGGTGAGAGCGACCTCCAAGCCCGTTATCTCCGTTTCGACAATTATACGTTTCTTAAAGAGAGCGAGGAGCGCAACAAATATAAGGTGCGCCTCTGGCGCACCGGTCCAGGCAGCCAACTCGCCCTCTATCCAAACCTCAACGTAAACGATGAGATTTGGCGGGCCCTGCTGCGGGACTTGCGCTTTCGCCGGGCACTGTCGCTGGCCGTAAACCGACACGAGATCAATCAAGCGATCTATTTCGGGCTGGCGATTGAAGGACAGAACACGGTTCTCCCGCAGAGCCCGCTTTACGAGCCCCAATACCGCTCAGCCTGGGCAAATTTCGACGTGCCCGAGGCCAATCGCCTCCTCGATTTGATCGGGCTCACCAAGCGAGACAGCGACGGCATACGTCTGCTTCCGGACGACCGACCGATGGAGATCATCGTAGAGAATTCGGGCGAATCGACCGAACAATCGGACGTGCTGGAGCTGATCCGCGACTCGTGGCGGCGTATCGGAATAAGGCTCTTTGCCAAGCCCTTGCAGCTGACGTTGTTCCGGCGCCGGGTCTTCTCGGGCGAGACGTTGATGTCGATCGATAAGGGGATCGAGAACGGCCTCGCGACGGCCGCTATGTCGCCCTGGGAATTCGCACCGACTAGTCAACAGCAGCTCGAATGGCCGAAATGGGGGCAGTATTACGAGACGAAAGGGAAGGCTGGCGAAGCTCCCGACCTGCCGTCTGCGGTCCAGCTGAAAGAACTGTACGAGGACTGGCTCGGCGCGGCAGCGCAACCGGACCAGTCCCGAATCTGGCACGCCATGCTGGGGATATGGGCAGACGAAGTCTATTCGATAGGTACGGTCGCGGGGGTGCTACAGCCGGTCGTGGTGAGCGACAAGCTCCACAACGTCCCCGAAGAGGGGATCTACAACTGGGACCCCGGGGCTTTTTTTGGGATCTATAAGCCCGACGGGTTTTGGTTAGACACCGCCGAGAAATCGGCATCTTCGGACGTCCCCTCACCGGCACACCCCTGACGACAGACTGGATGCGACGACTGAAATCTGGCTAGATCGGCCCAATGCTAAGTTACCTCGTTCACCGAATCCTGATCATGATCCCGACGCTGATCGCGATCAGCATCGTGATTTTCACGATCATCAACCTGCCGCAGGGCAATTATTTCACGACCTACATCGCGGAGCTGCAGGAGTCGGGGGAGCCGACGGATCTGGCCAAAATCCATTTTATGGAAGAAGAGTACGGTTTCGACCGCCCGCTCTGGGAACAATACTTGTACTGGGCCGGCGGGCTTCTCAAGGGCGATCTGGGATACTCCTTCGCCTATAACCTGCCGGTTGCGAAGGTGGTGGGCGACCGTTTGTTCCTAACCTTTCTCGTCTCCTTCACGACGATCATCTTCACCTACCTGGTCGCCTTCCCGATCGGCGTCTATTCCGCGACTCATCAGTACAGCTGGACGGACTACTTTTTGACGTTTCTGGGGTTCCTCGGGTTGGCGACGCCAAGCTTTCTTCTGGCTCTCGTCTTGCTCTACTTGGCGAACGTGTATTTCGGAATTTCTATCGGCGGGTTGATGGATCCGCAATACGTCGATCAGCCGTGGACTTGGCCCAAGATCTTCTCTGTGCTCGCCCATATCTGGATCCCGGTCATCGTCATCGGGACGGCCGGAACGGCGAGCATGATCCGGCGGTTGCGCGCCAATCTGCTCGACGAGTTGCAAAAGCAATATGTGGTGACGGCGCGCGCCAAGGGCCTGCCGCCCCTCAAGGTGCTGCTCAAATATCCCTTGCGCATGGCACTCAATCCGTTCATTTCCGACATCGGCTCGCTGTTGCCGCATGTCATCTCCAGCGCGGTTATTGTCTCGGTGGTCATGTCTTTACCCACCACCGGCCCGATGCTGCTCGACGCGTTGCGCAGCCAGGACATGTATCTTGCCGGCTCGTTCTTGATGTTCATGGCGTTCCTGACGGTGATCGGCGTACTCCTGTCCGATCTGGCACTGGCCGTGCTTGATCCCCGGATCCGGCTGCAGGCGGGTCGCCGCCGGTGAGCGATCTGGCCTTCGCACCCGGTGATGCGCCGCGCGGCAGCAGCGACGCGACGACCGGTCACGCCGACAATCTGCTGCCACACTACGTCTCGAGTGCGCCTTTCGACCCCTATGCCGTCGAGCGGATGACGCCGGCGCAGGAGCGCTTTTACCAGGCTTCGCAGTGGCGCATGATGTGGTGGAAGCTCTGCCGCCATCGGGTCGCCGTTCTGTCGGGCGCGGTGCTGCTGACCATGTATCTGTCGATCCTGATCTGCGAATTCCTCGCCCCCTACGATCTCGACACGCGCAATACCGACTTTATCTTCGCGCCGCCGCAGCGCGTGCGGATCTTCCACGATGGTCGGCTCGTCGCCCCGTTCGTCTACGGTTACGACTATCGCCTCGACATGGCCAACCTCGAGCGCGTCTACACGCCGAACCCGGAGAAACGCGAGACGATCCGCTTCTTTTGTCGCGGTGACCCGTATTTGTTCTGGGGGCTGGTCCCTGGCGACCTGCATTTCGCCTGCCCGGCTCGCGGCGGACAGCTGTTCCTCCTCGGTACCGATCGGCTCGGCCGCGATCTCTTGTCGCGGATGGTCTACGGGGCGCGGATCTCGCTGACGGTCGGACTCCTCGGGGTCGCCGTAAGCTTTACTCTCGGCATCGTGATCGGTGGGATCGCCGGCTATTATGGCGGGTGGACCGATATTATGATTCAACGTGGGATCGAGGTTGTTCAATCCTTTCCGCATCTGCCGCTGTGGATGGCGCTTTCCGCGATCCTGCCGGTAAGTTGGAGCCCGATCCTGGTCTATGTCGGCATCACGCTGATCCTTGGGATGATCGAATGGACCCACCTCGCCCGCGCCGTTCGGTCCAAGCTCTTGGCGCTGCGTGAGGAGGACTTCTGCACCGCCGCAGTGCTGATGGGAGCGCGGCCGGCGCGCGTCATCGGCCGGCATCTTTTGCCGAGTTTCATGAGCCATCTGATCGCCTCGGCGACATTGGTGATCCCGGGCATGATCCTCGGCGAGACGGCGCTCTCCTTCCTTGGTCTCGGGCTGCGGCCGCCGATGACGAGTTGGGGTGTTCTGCTCAACGAAGCGCAGAACATCAACGTAGTCGCTCTCTATCCGTGGTTGATGCTGCCGGTTGTCAACGTCGTAATTACCGTGCTCGCCTTCAATTTTTTCGGCGACGGCCTGCGCGATGCCGCCGACCCTTATCATTAAGGCCGTGATTACGACCTCGGCCGCATCCGGCTCCCACGGGCCGGACCCCGAGCGAGTGCTTGAAGGGCTCGTCGACAAGCAACACCTTTGGGGTTGATGATCGACAACGACCGGTTCGCGGCGGAGAGCGGTCGGAGATTTCGTATGCGCGCCCTGCAACCGGTCCGTGGTACCCAAGATCTTCTCCCTGACGCGGCACGGCGCCACCGCCGGGTGATCGAAGCCGCGCGTGCGGTTGCCGAGCTGTACGGCTTTGCCGAGATGGCGACGCCGATTTTCGAGTTCACCGAGGTCTTCGCCCGGCCGATCGGCGAACACACCGACATCGTTACCAAGGAGATGTACACGTTTACCGACCGCAGCGGTGAGGAGGTGACGCTGCGGCCGGAGAACACCGCCGGTGTGGTCCGCGCAGTGATCTCGAACGGCCTTGCTCAAGGCGTGCCTCTGAAATTCTTCTACAGCGGCCCGATGTTCCGCTATGAGCGGCCGCAAAAAGGCCGGTTCCGCCAGTTCCACCAGATCGGCGTCGAGCTGATCGGCATCGCGCAACCGCAAGCCGACATCGAGGTCATCGCCTCGGGCAGCCGCATTCCCGACGCACTCGGGATCTGAGATCGCGACGTGCTCGAGGTCAATACGTTGGGCGACCCTGAGAGCCGCGCCGCCTACCGCGAGACCCTCGTCTCCTATTTTTCGGCGCGCGTCTCCGAACTGTCGGAGGATAGCCGGCAGCGACTCGAACGCAATCCGCTGCGCATCTTCGATTCGAAAGACGGGGCGGACCAGCAGGTCATTGCCGAGGCTCCTTCGTTTACCGATTATTTGAGCATCGCCTCGCAGAATTTCTTCGCCCGGGTCAGCGAAGGGCTCGATCGCCTTGGCATTGGCTATCGGATCAATCCACGTCTGGTGCGCGGCCTCGATTACTACACCCACACGGCCTTCGAATTTGTCACTGCAAATCTCGGCGCCCAGGGAACGGTGATGGGCGGGGGTCGATACGACGGGCTGGTCGAGATGATGGGTGGGCCATCCATCCCCGGAGTGGGCTGGGCCGCGGGGATCGAGCGGCTCGCGATGCTGATCGACGAGCCGCCGGGGCCACCGCGCCCGATCGCCGTGGTGCCGATCGGGGAGGCCGTAGAAGCGCCGGCGCTGACCCTCGCCGAGGAACTCAGAAACGGTGGCTACGCGGTGGATCTCAGTTACTCTGGGAGCCTCGCTCGCCGCCTGCGACGAGCGAACCGCGTAAATGCGCGTGCAGCGGTGCTGATCGGCGAGGACGAGGTCGCGCGTAACGTTGTCACTCTGCGGGATCTCGATAGTGGCGAACAGATTGAGGTGCCGATGGACCCCTCGTTGAGCGAGTTGCGGGCACGACTGCAGCCGTTCTACGGCTGAGCGCCCACGATGGAAGCGTCTCTGGAAGCAAATTTGGAGCAGCTCGTCCGCCGCCACTCGGAGCTGCGCGATGCGCTCGCGGGCACGCGGCTCACAGGCTCCGATTTCGCGAAATTGTCTAAGGAATATAGCGAGCTGAGCTCGATCGTGGACGGCATCGATGCGCTGCGCCGCGCTCGCGACGAGGCTTCCTCGCTGGCGGATCTTGCCCAATCCGGCGAGGATGCGGAACTGCGGGCGCTGGCCGAGGAGGAACTGCACGCACTGCGCGAGCGCCTCCCCGCGCTCGAGGAACGGGTTAAGCTGGCCCTGTTGCCGAAAGATGCCGACGATGAGCGCAACGCGATCCTTGAGGTCCGCGCGGGCACCGGGGGGGAGGAGGCGGCGCTGTTCGCCGCCGCGCTCTTCCGCATGTATCAACGATACGCGGCGTTGCGCGGCTGGGGGTTCGAAATTCTCGATCTCTCCGAGACCGGTCTCGGCGGGGTTAAGGAAGCGAGCGCATCGATCAGCGGGCGGGATGTGTTCGCCCGGCTCAAATTCGAATCCGGGGTGCACCGCGTCCAGCGAGTACCCGAGACCGAGGCGAGCGGGCGCATCCACACCTCCGCCGCCACCGTCGCCGTGCTGCCCGAGGCGGAGGAGGTCGACGTCCGGATCGATGACAAGGAGTTGCGCATCGACGTCTTCCGGGCGAGCGGACCCGGCGGTCAATCGGTTAACACGACCGACAGCGCAGTGCGGATCACCCATTTGCCGACCGGGCTTGTCGTCATCCAGCAAGACGAGAAGTCGCAACACAAGAACAAGGCGCGGGCGCTCAAGGTCCTGCGCTCGCGTCTCTATGAGATGGAGCGTCAGGCGCGTGACAGCGCGCGGGCTGCGCAGCGTAAGAGCCAAGTCGGCAGCGGCGATCGATCCGAACGCATCCGCACCTACAATT
>Ga0187819_10001254_pt1 | contig 13176 bp, 11 predicted proteins | sample NC_wetland_sal_i_15_FD_132411 | JGI IMG/M metagenome (GOLD analysis project Ga0187819, IMG submission 132411) | Wetland sediment microbial communities from Neuse River Estuary, North Carolina, USA - SO4_4 | ecosystem: Environmental > Aquatic > Freshwater > Wetlands > Sediment | place: USA... | reverse complement strand
CGTGCCGAAATCGTGCATGTGGCGGCGCGCGATCATGGCGAATAGAGAGGCGAAAGTGGAGCCGGCTTTCATCTCGCCCGAGCAGTCTCCCGCCTCGGCCAGAATCTGGCTGACGCGCGCGGTGGGCTGCGAGGTCATCTTCTCGACCCCAACGACCATGACGATGTCGTAGATGCCGGCCGCCACCTCGGACCACGCATGGAAGAGCGCCGATCCGCTGGAGGCGCAGGCTGCCTCGATGCGGGTGGACGGCACTCCCGTAATGCCGAGCGCGGTGGAAACGTAGGGCGCCAGATGGTTCTGCCCCACGAACGATGGCCCGGCGAAGTTGCCCAGATAAAAGGATTCCACCTGCGCCGGCTCGACGTGCCCATTATGCAGGCATTTCTCCCCGGCTTCCACCGCCAGCGACCGCAGATCGCGGTCGGCAAACGCGCCGAAAGGAGTCTTCCCAATGCCGACGATTGCCACTGGTCTCATACTTTCAGCTTAGCGTGGGGGAGGCGCCTGTTAAAATGGAGCCAGCGACACGTACGCTTTTCGTTTCCACGTTTTCCATGTTCCGGCGTCATCTCTATTAGGAACTTGTGAAGACTGTCGCTTGCATTCTCATGAGCGAAGTGATCGAGCCGGGGCTGGAACTCGACGAGAGACGGAACCGTTTTATTTCCGAGCACTTACGGCGAATCACGATTCAGATCTATCGAATTGTCGGCAATCTGGCCGATGCGCAGGATCTGACGCAGGAGGCCTTTATCAAGGCGCTCCAGCACGAGGAACAGCTCAAAGACGAACAAAAGGCGGCGCACTGGCTGTCGCGGATTGCGACGAATACGGCCATTGATTTTCTGCGCCGCAGCGGCCGGGCCAGTTTCTGTGAAATTGAGAACGCTCCGGTAAGTCACGCGGAAAGTCCCGAGCAGTTGCTTCTCAGGTCCGAGCAGCGCAATTATCTGGAAGATGGTTTGCGCCTCCTCAGCCCGCGGGAACGGGCAGCCTTGCTGTTGCGCGATGTGGAAGGGCTGCCGGCGGAAGAAGTGGCCCAGCGGTTGAATTGTTCGAAGGCCACGGTCCGCTCGCATATTGCCAACGCGCGCGTGAAGTTCCGGCGGTACGTGGAAAGAAGGAAGCGGTAAGCAAATGAGACACCCGAATCAGGCGACCCTGGCATTGCACGCGGGTGGGGACTTGGGGGCGATGGCCCGTTGGCGCACGGTGCGCCACCTGTCCCGCTGCGAGCAGTGCCGCACGGAAATCGCCGCCTACGCGCGGATGCGCAGCGTCCTGCCCGATCTGGCCGAAACCCCCGAAATTCCCTGGAACCGGCTGGCCGCCGAAATGACAGCCAATATCCGGCTGGGACTGGCGGCGGGCGAATGCGTGCGCACGACGGCAGCGGAACGCCGCTCCCCGGTGACCGCCTTCCGCGCCGCGGTGGCCTTCGCCAGCATCGCGGCACTAGTGGCCGCAGGCATTACGCTGGAGCGGCCGGCGCCGGTTGCGAGCGACGCCGCGGGTATTGTGGCGGAAGCCACCCCGGGCGGCGCCGGCATTCAAATGCGCGAAGGCCGGCAGGCGCTGCTGCTGATGCATCCCGATGCGCGCAGCAGCGTCACCTTCACGGCGGGCGCGCAGGGCTCCATGGAGGCCCGTTATGTAGACCGCGAAACCGGCTACATCACGGTGAACACAATCGATGTCGATTAAGGGCGGTTACAGACTGTGGGCGGTGAGCGCGCTGGCAAGCGCCGCCTTGCTGGCGCAGGATCAGCCGCTCGCTCCGGGCGCGGTCAGCATCAAGTTCCCCACCGATTCGCCCATCGCGCTGCTGGGCGGGGTCTCCACGGGCGATTCGCGCGTCAGCGCGCGCGGCGCCGCGCTCATGCTCGATCTGCACCTGGCGCTTACGTTGCAAAACACCAGCGGCAACCGCATCCACGGGCTCACGCTGCGCGTAGTCTCGCAAGAAGTAACGCTGGGCGGCAAAAATTCGGTTTCCCTGTTCGGGTTGAATATCGGTCCGCGGGAGGCCTTCCCAGTACGTATCGAGATGCGGCTCATGCGCCCCAACCAGATGGCCGGCGCACTGGTGGATGTGAACCTGGATGGCGTTCTCTTTCAGGACCTGTCGTTCTGGGGACCGGACCGGCTGAATTCGCGGCGCACACTGACCGCCTGGGAAATGCAGGCGCAGCGCGACCGCGCCTACTTGAAGAAAGTGCTGGCGCAAGCGGGGCCGGAGGGCCTGCGGCGCGTGATGATCGACAGCCTGGCCCGCGAAAGCGCGCGGCCGCTGTTGGACGTGGCGGTGTTGCGCGGTCCGGCCGTCACTTCGGCCGCGCTGGCGGCGGAGCACACCGAGCAGTTCGCCATGCTGGAATTTCCGGATTCTCCCATCGAAGCCCTGGGAGGCTGGGCGCGCGTGGCGGGCAATGAGGCGCGCGCACCGCGCATCGAGGTCCGCAACCGCTCCGCGCAGGCGGTAAGGTTCGTCGAACTGGGATGGCTGGTGCGCGATCCTAGCGGCCAGCAGTACCTGGCTGCATCGGTTCCCGCGCCCGACGCTCTCTACCTTCCCGCCGGCAAGACTGCCAGCGTGGAGCAGGAGACCGCTCTCCGGGTGACGCGCAATGGCCAGCAGGTGAATATCAAGGGCGCTTCGGCGTTCGTCAGCAAGGTGCAATTTGCCGATGGAAAGCTTTGGGTGCCTAGCCGGCAGGATCTGGAGAGCACGGCGCTGGTCAAGGTGCTGCCGCCATCGGCCGAAGAACAGCGCCTCGACAGCCTCTATCTCACCAAGGGCCTGAACGCGCTGGTGGAAGAGCTGACGAAGCTTTGACTAGAGGCCGCTCCTGGCCAGCGCCGCCGCCACCGCCCAGTAAATGGGCTCGCCCTGGGGTTTGATCCACGCCTGCCAGACGGGTTCGTACTGCCGGGGATTCTCCACCGGCTGCACGCGCAGCCCCTTCACGCCGCCCGCAAAGGAACGCTCGAAGAGCATCTCGCGGTCGCGCACGCGGAACACGCGCACGTCGATGGCGAGCGTCAGCCGGTCGCTCTGGCCGGCGCAAGCCGTGCCCGGCTGCACCTCAAAAATCACGAAAGCATCGGGCGCCGGCGAGGGTAGGGCTACTTCCGCGGCGGCGGGCAGGTGCTTGCCCACTTTTTCCGCGGATACAATCTCGATCAACGCCTGGGCCGCGGGCGAGGCGGCATAGCGGGCGAAGTCGTCCAGTGCCTGGATGTCGAGCCGGTACAGACCTACTTCATGCTCGAGCTGGTCGCGGTTCATGAAGCACGAACTGGCCAGCTTGGCCGGCGTCCAGCCGGCTTCGAGGGCCACATTAGGCCGCGTTGGCTGGGGCAGAAGTTTGCGCACCGCATCGTGGTCGCCGCGCCCCGCGGGAGCGAACGTGGCAAGATCCCAGGCGGTGAATCCCGACGCGTCGCGCGCGCCGGCCTTCGCGCCGCGGGCGAGCAGCAGCCGCACGGTTTCTAGCCGCCCGTGCTGCGCCGCCAGCATGAGCGGCGTGCGGCCCTCGCGGTCGGCTGTCTCGATGTCGGCGCCGCCGTCCAGCAGCGACTTCACCTCGGTGGTTTGTCCCTTGGAGGCTGCCGCCAAAATCGGCGGAGGATTCTCGGCCGCCGCGCACCACACGGCGAACAACGCCGCGCAGAGAAGCAGTCTCATTCCTTCAGGGTACTGCGGGAAGCCAGGAGCCAGGAGCGCGCGCGCACCGGCAGGTTTTAACGGTCAGTGCATGGCCGTGCCGGGCGTGTGGTGCCGCGGCTTTTTCATCAGAAGGAGCAAGGGCAGCACCATGAGAAAGACCAGGGCCAGGGCAAGGAAGGTATCCACGAACGCGGCCATGGCGGCGTGCCGCTGCAGCATTCCCCAGAGCGCCGCAAAGGCCCTCTCGAGAGCGAGGTGCGGATCGGCGCCGCGGGCCATAAAAGCGGACCGCAGACCGCGCACCATGCCACGCGTTTGCGGGCTCGACGCTTGCACGTGCGCTCCCAGCCGGTTGATGTGGAACTGCTCGCGGCGGAACAGGTAGGTAGTTGCCCCGGCGATTCCCATGCTGCCCCCGATGTTGCGCATCAGGTTGAACATACTGGTGGCGTTGCCCATCTCCTCCTTGGAAATCCGGTCCATGGTGGCGGTCGTAAGGGGCACGAAGATCAGCGCCAGGCAGGCGCCCTGCACGAACTGCGGCCAGAAGATGTCCCAATAGCCCGCGTTCAGGTTCAGGCGGCCGAGTTCGTAGAGCGTCCAGGCCACCCCGCTCAGTCCCACGGCCAGCACCTTACGTGGATCGAGGCGGCTCAGCACGGTGCCGACAATCGGCATCATGAGAAACGACCCCAGACCGCGCGGCGCCATCGCCATGCCGGCATTCAGGGCCGGATAGCCGAGCAGCGTTTGCAGGAAGATCGGCAGCAGCAGCAGGCTGCCATAGAGCACGAAACCCAGCACGGTCATGAGGAACACGCCGGCCGCATAGGTGCGTTCCTTGAAGACCCGCAGGTGCACCACCGGGTTGCGTGTGTAAAGCTCCCACAGCAGAAACGCCGTCAGGCAAGCGCCAGCCACAATGGCCAGAATGATAATGCGGCGCGAGCCGAACCAATCGTCTTCCTGCCCGCGGTAAAGCAGCACCTGCAGGGCCCCGACCCCCACGGCCAACAGGCCGATACCCCAGTAATCGATGCCGCCGGCACGCCGACGGATGTAAGGCGGATCGAAGAGGAAGATGCGCGTCATCACGATGGACGTCAGGCCTACCGGGAGGTTGATGTAGAACACCCAGCGCCAGCTCCAATTGTCGGTGAGCCAGCCGCCGATCACCGGCCCGAGCATGGGCGCCACCACGATGCCCAGCCCCCAGAACGCCATGGCCTTGCCGCGGTCGCGCGGTGGAAACGCCTCCAGCATGACGGCTTGCGAAAGCGGCTGGAGCGCGCCGCCGGTGGCGCCCTGGATCACGCGGAAGAAGATCAGCACGGAAAGCGAGGGCGCCATTCCACATAGCAGACTGGCGCTTGTGAATCCAGCCAGCGCCGCCAGCAGCACACGCTTGCGCCCGAAGTAGTTCGCCAGCCAGCCGGTCATGGGCAGAATGACCGCGTTGGCGACGAGGTAGGAAGTAAGGGCCCAGGCCGCTTCGTCCACGCTGGCCGATAGGTTGCCCGCGATGTGCGGCAGCGACACGTTCACCACGGTGGTGTCGAGCACCTCCATGAACGTGCCGAACATCACCGCGATGGCCACGATCCAAGGGTTCACTGGGGGGTGAGGATTGGCCGACGGCGACATGCGGAAGTTCCGTTGTAACACGCGGTGCGGGCGGCGAGCGCCAGCCCTCCGGCGATGGGTCAGACCCGTGCCGTGGCCTGCCCTACTATTTGCCCTTAGTGCTGTTGGTGGACTTACCGGATTTGGAACCCGCTGCTTTTCCGCTCTCGCCGCCGCCGCCCGGAACGAGGTTCGTGGACTGCGCTGCCACTGGAGTAATCTTCATCTGGATCGTCAGGTAAGTGACATCCGGAACGGTATCGCGGGCCTTCTGGTCTACCGGCCGGTTGGATTTGTCGGTGCGATCCACCAGCCAGCCCTGGTTCACCTCCAGTTGCGAAAGCGTGGCTTCCAGTTTCTCCGTGTGGTCCGCGGGGACCATCACATACTGGCCGTCCTTGATGGGCAGGAAGGTGGGCGGAAAGCCGGGGTCTTTGAGCGCGGCCTGGGTGGCGGCCGCATCCATCAGGGGACTGCTCATGATGAACGAAGCGCGCTCTTCGAGGACCGAATAGATGGCGGTGAAAGCCTGCATGGCGGGAACGCTGATAGCGGGGAAACCAACCAGCGGGGAAACGATGCCGGCGACCTTAACGCCGTTGCGCAGCACTCTGTGCAGCACCGATTCCTTGGCCATGGATGAAACGTTGACGGAGAATTTGCCCGATCCTCCCGGCAGAATGACCTTGTTATCGCCACTCAGTAAGTTCGGCTGCTGGAAGCCCAGCGCCTGCAGGGAAGGCAGCTTGCCGGCCTGGTCCGTATAAAGCGACGCCATAGCCACCCACGCGGCCGGCGCCAGGAGATTCAGGAATCCCCTGGTCTGCACGCAATCCACACGAAGCTGCGACGACGTCAGTTGCCGGATCGCCTGCGCGTCGGCGCTTCCGGGCCGGAATTGCCCGAGCATGATGCTGACTGCCACGTCGCCCGAATGGTCCAGCAAGTCCTCCGATTTCAACCGATCCGTGTACCGTAAGCCGGCATCGTCGAAATAGAGGTAGCGAACGTCCTTGCCCACTACCGCCGGCCTTCCTTTCACTCCTCGCCGGCCTCTGCCCTTTTTCGGGTCGACGCTGTCGTAAAACGATCCCCAGAAGTCGCTGGTCTTAATCAACGATGCATCCGAGGGGTTCTGCTGGGGACCGGCGGCGGCGCCTTCGGCCAGCAACGCCGCCAGGCCGCCCGATGCCATGATCTGGTCGAAGAACGTTCTGCGCGATTCTGCCATATTGCTTCCCCGCTTTGCCATCCTGGCTGGTATCGATCCAACAGCCTAATATTAGACCCTTTTCTAATTTAAGGACTGTTTTTCTTATTTGTTACCATTCGGCCATTGGCCAAAGTGAAGGGGCGCCGGGAATTTGGCCTTGGCGGCAGCGGGTAGTGTCCTAAAGTCGAATTGGGACAGCACTCCCGCAGCTCTGTTCCGCCACCGACTTGTTACAATATATACAGGTCCTAAATTATTTTATGCCGAGGCGTCTGGCCCGGAAACTGATGTCATCGATCACCGTCATCGTGATCATCGTGGCGGCGGTTTCTGGCCTGGTCAATGTGAAGACCGAGGAGCAGCAGCTTCTCAACACCATGGTCCTGGGGGCCGGCCAGCTCTCCAAAAGCATCGCCAGCGCCACCTGGCACGCCATGCTCGACGACCATCGCGAGGGCGTCTACCAGGTGATGCAGACCATCGCCGAAAAACAGGGCATCGACCGCATCCGCATGTTCAACCGCTCCGGCCAGGTGATGTATTCCACGCGCAACGAGGACGGGCGCGGGAGCACCGCGCCGGTCGATCTTTCCGCGCATGTAAGCGTCTCTTACGATGCCGACGGGCGGCGCCATCTGGAAATGCTCACGCCGATCTACAACGAGCGCTCCTGCAGCGAAGCCGAGTGCCACGCCCATCCGGCCCGCTTTAAAGTGCTGGGCGTACTCGACCTGTCGCTGAATCTCGAGAGCGTCGACCGCGAAGTGGCGGGCATGAAAGGCCGCGTGCTGCTGGTAACGGCAGTGGAAATCACGCTCATCAGCCTGTTCATCATCTTCTTTACACGCCGCTTTCTCAGCCGGCCCATCGAGAAGCTGATCGAAGGCACCAAAGCCGTCAGCCAGATGGAACTGGATGAGCCGCTCAACATCGTCGGCAGCAGCGAGGAACTGGATGAGCTGGCGCGCTCCTTCGACGTGATGCGCGAGCGGCTGCGCACCGCGTTAGGGGAAATCAACCAGTTCACGCAGAAGCTCGAATCGAAGGTGGAGCAGCGCACCGAGCAACTGAAGGCGGCACAGAAAAAACTGGTGCAAAGCGACCGCCTGGTTTCGCTGGGGCAGCTTTCCGCCAGCGTGGCGCACGAAATCAACAACCCGGTTTCCGGCGTCCTCAATCTTGCCATGCTCATGCAGCGCATGCTCAAGGAAGATGGCGTACCGCCCGACCGCCTACCGGAATTCCGCAAGTATCTGGGGCAGGTGGTGAGCGAAACCTCACGCGTAGGCCGCATCGTGTCGGACCTGCTGGCGTTCTCGCGCCGCGGCAAACCCCAGCGGGCGCCCGCCGATTTGAACCGCATCGTGCGCATGACGCTTTCGTTGGTTCAGCACAAGCTGAAGTTGAGCAACGTGGAAGTAGAAACGGCGCTGCGCGAGGATTTGCCGTCCGTACCGTGCGACGCTTCGCAGATTCAGCAGGTAACGCTCAACTTGGTGTTGAACGCCGCCGAAGCCACGCAAAACAAGAGCGTGGATAAACGGCCGGGCAGGGTTACCATCACCACCGATGCCGCCGACGGCATGGTGTATCTGAACGTGACCGATAACGGCGAAGGCATTCCCCCCGACAACCTCGCCCGCATCTTCGATCCGTTTTTCACCACCAAGAGCGACGGCAAGGGAGTGGGGCTGGGGCTGGCGGTCTCCTACGGAATCATCCAGGCGCATGGAGGCGATATCGAGGTCAGGAGCAAGGTGTGAGAAGGCTCAACCTTCGCCGTGTCGCTGCCGCTGGAGCACCCGGTCCCGCCGGCGCCCGCCGCCGTGGAACTGGTCGGGGCGCCCTCCGGGCCAACTTCCGGGCCGGGATGAAATACCTGTACGTCGGCGCGACCCCGGAAGTGGACCGGGAAGCGCTGGCGCTGATCCGCGACGGCGCCCTGGCGAGATTCGGCGTGCCAATGCGGCAGTTGGAATTGGCCGGAATCGATTTCGCTTACGACGCGGCCCGCAACCAGTACGGGTCGATTCCGGTGCTGGAGATGCTGGCGCGGCAGTTGCCGGCGGATGCGCGCAAGCTGCTGGCGGTGACGGAGCACGACCTGTTCATTCCGGTCCTGACCTTCGTCTTCGGACAGGCGCAGCTTGGCGGCCGGGTGGGAGTAGTTTCGCTGGCGCGTCTGCGGCAGGAGTTTTATGGGCTGGCCCCCCATCGCGAAGTGTTTATGGGGCGGGCCGTGAAGGAGGCGCTGCACGAGACCGGCCACATGTTTGGGCTGGTGCATTGTGCGGACCGGACGTGCGCCATGTCGCTGGCGACCAGCGTCCGGCAGATCGATATCAAGCAGGCGGCATTCTGCGCGGCATGCGCCGCGCGGTTACCCGCCGGGGGAGAACCCGCATGAAGACCCACTGGCAGATTCTGGTAGTGGACGACGAAGAAGTGATGTGCGAATCGCTGGCCGCCTGGCTGCGGGAGGACGGGTACCTGGTGGATACCGCCTCTTCCGGACGCGAGGCCGTGGATAAGGCCGCGCAAAAGGATTATGCCATCTACTTCGTGGACCTGAAGATGCCCGGCGGCATGGATGGCATCGAAACGATGATGCAGATCCGGCGGAAGTACCCGGATGCCTCCATCATCATCATCACCGCCTATGCTACCGTGGACACCGCTATCACTGCCATGAAGGAGGGCGCGCAGGAATACATCGTCAAGCCGTGCAACCCGGAGGAGATTTCGCTGCTGGTGAGCCGTATTATCAAGGTGAAAAACCTGCAGCGCGAAAACAGCATCCTGCGGAAAAAGCTGTCGCGGCAGTACCGCTTCCAGGATATCGTCAGCAAGAACGCGCGCATGCGCCAGATTATGGACCTGGCCCAGGAAGTCGCCGCATTGCGCAGCACCGTGCTGATTCAGGGCGAAAGCGGAACGGGCAAGGAATTGATCGCGCGCGCCATTCACAACTCGAGCGACCGCGCGGTGAAACCCTTCGTAGCGGTTTCGTGCGCCGCCCTGGCCGAGACGCTGCTCGAAAGCGAGTTGTTCGGGCACGAGAAGGGCGCCTTCACGGGCGCCGGCGAGCGCAAAATCGGCAAGTTTGAAATGGCCGACAGCGGCACAATATTCCTGGATGAGATCGGCGACATCTCACCCAAACTGCAAGTGGACCTGCTGCGCGTGCTGCAGGAGAGGTGCTTCTATCGCGTGGGCGGCCAGGAGGAGGTGCGGGTGGATGCGCGCGTGATCGCCGCCACCCACATCAACCTGCAACAGGCGGTGGCGGAGGGCAAATTCCGCGACGACCTCTTTTACCGGCTGAACGTCATCGAAATCCGCATTCCCACGCTGCGCGAGCGGCGCGACGATATTCCCCTGCTGGCCCAGCATTTCGTGGAAAAGCTCTCGCACGAGTTGGGCAAGGACGTGGAAGAAGTCTCCGAAGGGGGTTTGAAGGCTTTACTGGACTACCATTGGCCGGGCAACGTGCGCGAGTTGGAAAATGCCATCGAGCGGGCCATGGTAACGTGCCGCGGCCGCGTGCTCACCGAAGACGACTTCGCATTTCTAGCCGCCAACGGCCATGCCAAACCCTGGACCGTGCCACCCGGCATGACGCTCCAGGACATGGAAAAGATGGCGATCGTCGCCACGTTGCAGCGCACCGGCGGCAACATCAAAGAGTCGGCCGCGCTGCTGGGAATCGACCGGTCGACGCTATACGAGAAGATCAAGAAGTACGAGATCTCGCGGTAGTATCTTCTCGCTCAGGCGTTCAGAAACATTTCGCCGCAGACGGCGTCCCAATCGGCCTGGGGGCAGTTTTCGGCCATATCCGCCACCGGAACGCCGCCGTCCGCCAGCGCGGGAGCGGCGCCTTCGGCCGTCAGGGCCAACTGGAGGCGCTCCATTTCGCGCAGCAGCCAGGGACGGATCTCCGCGCCGCGCAGCAAGTGGCGGAAGGCCGGCTCGCCCTCGGCCGCGGGCTTCACTCGCAGCAGCCAACCGCGCTCGGGGCTGCCGGTCTCAATCACTTCGCCATCCACCGGCGCGAGCACACGCACGTCGGCGCCGCGCTTGCGAATGCGAAACGCCGGGCCGTTGACATGCAGGCTGGCGCCGGGCAGCGGCAGTTCGATGGAATCGGGCGTGCCCGTCAGGCGCGCGCCCAGCTCGTCCAGTCCGATAGTCACGGTATGGTCGGGCTCGGTCCGCACCCAGGTATGGCCGCGATGGTACAGACGGTCGAGCGGGAACGCCATTCCCAGAATCTCTTCCTCCTGCTCGGCGGCGGGCGCCGGGTGATGCCTCGCGATCAGTTTGGCGTGCGTCTCGCACAGCCGGCAGTCGAACGCGTTGGGACACTCGCGGCGGCGGAATTCGCCCGTCAGGACGTGACGGCAAACGCGGTCCGGCGCCGGCAGGTCGTGAAAATCGGAATGCCAGCGGATCTCGTCTTCGTGGTGCGCGCGCACGTCGCGCCGCGCGCGCACGACTGCGGAAACCAGCGTGGTGGCCACCACCACCAGCACCGTATAGAACGCGCCCAGGAAGATGATGTGCGCGGAGTTCCATTCAAAACCGTAGTTCCAGGGAAACATGGCAATTACCTTTCCACCAACTCGAGTTCCTCTTGCGGCTGCGCCAGCTCCACCCGTAGCTCGCGCTCTTCCGGAAACAGGCGGAAATAGCGGAACGAAAACGAGTAGACCAGAACGCCGTACGCCACCACCGCCAGGAACGTGCCCACCTCCTGCCAGCTTGGAAAATAAGAGAGGAACGGATCGAACGACAGCGTCGGCAGCGCCAGCGTCTGCACCGTCATGACGAAGCGGTTCAGCGCCACGCCGAAACACGCCATGGCAGCCGCCGAAACCATCCAGCCGGTGTGGGCGCGAAATCGCGGAGTGAGCAGGATCAGGGCCGGCACAAGGCCGAACGCCACGATTTCCGCCAGCAGGATCCACGTGCCGAAGGGTTTCCAACTGTAATACTGAATCGCCTGGAAGCCCGATTCGGGCGAGGTGCGGTTGATCCACACCAGCGTGTCGATGCTCTTGGCCAGAGTGTAGACCGCCAGCAGCAGCCCGGAAATGCGCGCCAGCAGGCGGAATACTTCGCGCCGCACCAGCCGCTTGCGCGAGATCTTCTCCACCAGGAAGGTGGTGCAGATGAGGAAACTCGGGCCCACCGCCGCCGCGGAAAGAATGAAGAGGAAGAAGGTGGAAGGCCAGATGAAGAGCCCCTCGCGGAACGCGAACGGCCGGCCGCGGAGCACGCCGTAGAGACCGCCCAGCGATCCCTGGTGGAAGAACGAAAGGAACGTGCCCACACCCGCCAACACGTAGATCAGCTTGTGCAGCTCGTGCTCGAACACCAGCAGCCGCGGCACGTCGCGCAGGCGGCGGTTCTTGAGTACGATCGGCAAGTATTCGATGGCCAGCACCGTCAGGTAGCAGGTGATACAAAACGTGACTTCGGTGAGCATGGAGTGCACGTTGGGATACCAGAAGGTAAACCAGAAGCGTAGCGGCTGCCCCACGTCCACGGCCAGCACCGCTATCGCGCCGCTGTAGCACACGAGGCCGATCACCACGGCGGAGTTGATCACCGCCTTCAGCTCTTCGATTTTCAGAATGTAGACCAGAAATCCGGTGAAGAACGCGCCCGCGCCCAGGGCGATCACGGTGAGATCGAGAAAAATCCAGAGGCCGAAGGCGAAGCGGTTGTCCATGTTGGTCTGGTTCAACCCCTTCACCAGGCAAAGGCCGGCCGAGTAGAGGCCGAACACCAGCAGCGCGGCCCACGGCAGAATCCATAGCAGGAACTTGCCCGTTGCGCAGCGTTTCACGCCGCGTGCGATGAATTCCTTATCCATGAGGGGTCTCCTTGATGGCGATATGCCGGATCGGCGGCGGTGCGCTGGGCGGCCGCGGCGCGCTGGCGATGCGGCGCACCCAGTCGCGTTCGGAGCGGTAGTAGATTTTCGTCTCCGTGCCCAGCTTTTCCAGCAGGCGGAAGCTCTCCGGCCGTTTGGCGTCCTGAGCCGGCACGCTGGCCGCGTCGTTCAGGTCGCCGAATTGAATGGCGCCCGTGGGACAGGCCTCGACGCACGGCGGCACGTAATCGGCCGGATCGATATCGCGCTTGCCGGCGGCCGCGGCGCGCTCCCGGGCGGCGTGCCAGCGCCCGTGGCAGAAATTGCATTTCTCCACCACGCCCCGCATGCGCGACGCTACACCGGGGTTCAAGGTCTTCTCCATGCCGGCGGGCCACTGCGGGTCCCACCAGTTGAAGTAGCGGGCGTGATAGGGGCACGCGGCCATGCAGTAGCGGCAGCCCAGGCAGCGTTCGGGCATCTGGCCGACGATGCCGGTTCGCGGATCGACATCCACCGCCTGCTGCGGGCAGACGCTGACGCAAGGAGTGTGCTCGCCGCACTGCTGGCAGAGCACGGGCACGAAGGCCGAGCGCTTGCCAGGGTAGTCTTCGCCGTTATCGACCTTGAACACGCGGATCCAGGTGAGGCCGTTGCGGTCGTTCGAGCCCGCGTGTGCCGGCGGGATGTTGTTGTCGACGGCGCAGGCCACCATGCAGGAGCCGCAGCCGGTGCAGCGGTCGACGTCGATCGACATGCCGTATTTCTTGGGGGCGTTCATGCTGG
>Ga0187819_10001252_pt1 | contig 13178 bp, 8 predicted proteins | sample NC_wetland_sal_i_15_FD_132411 | JGI IMG/M metagenome (GOLD analysis project Ga0187819, IMG submission 132411) | Wetland sediment microbial communities from Neuse River Estuary, North Carolina, USA - SO4_4 | ecosystem: Environmental > Aquatic > Freshwater > Wetlands > Sediment | place: USA: North... | reverse complement strand
AGTCGAGACTTAAGGCCCTTTGACTATCGACTCTTAACTCTCGACTCTCAACTGCTCTCCAACATCCGCTCCAGGGCTACACGCGCCCAGCGCTTGGTTTCCGAGTCCACCGAAACCTGGTTCACCACCTGTCCGTCCACCAGGCTCTCCAGCGTCCAGCAAAGGTGTAGGGGTGAAATTCGATACATCGTACTGCACATGCACACGCAATCATCGAGGGGGATAATTCGGCGGTCCGCATGCTCCGCCGCCAGGCGGTTCACCAGGTGTATTTCTGTGCCTACGGCCCATTGGCTTCCAGGCGGCGATTCCACCACTCGCTTGATGATATATTCGGTCGAGCCCACGTCGTCCGCCAACTGGCAAACTTCCCAGGAGCACTCCGGGTGAGCGATGACCCGGATGCCAGGATGCGCTTGGCGCGCTCGCTCGACGTGCCGGGGCAAGAATCGCAGGTGCACCGAACAGTGTCCCTTCCACAAGATGATGCGTGCCTCCCGCATATCCTCCTCGGAGAGGCCGCCCCCGTCCTCGCGCGGATTCCATACCGCCATTTGCGCGAGCGGGACGCCCATGCGGTAGCCGGTGTTGCGACCCAGGTGCTCATCCGGCAGAAACAAAGCCTTCTCGCCCTGCGCCAAAGCCCACTCCATCAGCCTTCTCGAGTTCGAAGACGTGCACACCGCGCCGCCGTTTCGGCCTACAAAAGCTTTGATGGCCGCGGTCGAGTTGATGTAAGTAACGGGAACGATCTTCGCACCGGTCGCCCGCTTCAATTCCTCCCAACAGATTTCCACTTGCTCGAGTTCGGCCATGTCGGCCATCGAGCAGCCGGCGTTCAAGTCGGGAAGCATTACGATCTGATGGTCGGCGCTCAAAATATCCGCGCTCTCGGCCATGAAGTGCACGCCGCAAAAGACGATGTACTTTGCTTCTGGCCGGGCGGCTGCCATTTGCGAGAGCTTGAGGGAATCGCCTCGGAAATCGGCAAACTTCACCACCTCATCGCGCTGGTAGTGATGCCCCAGGATGACCAGCCGCAACCCCAGCGCGGCTTTCGCGCCGGTAATGCGCTCCTCGAGCTCCTGCGGGGAAAGCCCCACGTAGAAGTCCGGTAGCGTACTCAAGACTGCCGTCGCCATTTCGCGCCCTCACACTATTCTAACCCACGGGACGCTGGGAATGCATGATCCACTTCAGCCAGCCTACCCCCCGATGTACACCATGGTGCGGTCCGGTTGGACGAAATCGGGTTCGTTGATGCGGTGGCCGGGCTCTTTCTGGTAAACCGCATTCACGAAAAATCCCGCAATGTCGCTGTCCAATGCTCCATTCCGAACCAGGTGACGCACGTCATACTCTTCCATTGAGAACAGACACGTGCGCAGCTTCCCGTCAGCGGTCAGGCGGATTCGACTGCACTGGCCGCAAAAGGGGATGGAGACCGGCGCGATAATTCCAATTTCACCCTGTCCGTCCGCGAAGCGATATCGCAGAGCGGTTTCGCTGGGGGAATGCCGAGGTATCTCGACCAGGGGATAAACCGGGTCGATGGCCGCAATGATTTCCTGCGCCGTGACCACTAACTCGCGCTTCCAGGAATGGTCGGCATCCAGGGGCATGAATTCGATGAAGCGAAGGATGATGTCGCGCTTCCGGGCGAGGCGAGCAAAATCCACAATTTCATCGTCGTTGAACCCGCGCACAAGCACGATGTTCACCTTTACTGGCTTTAACCCCGCCTCGAGAGCGGAATCTATTCCAGCCATCACCTTCTCGAGGGAACGCGGGGTGCGCGTCATTCGGGCGAACTTTGCCTCATTCAACGAATCCAGACTTACGGTGACACGGGGAGAGCCCGCCGCGGCGAGCTCCCCGGCCATCTCAGGCAGAAGGTAACCGTTGGTGGTTATCGCCACGTCCTCGAGGCCGTCGATTTGCCGCAGGCGTGCGATGAAATCCACCACTCCCGCGCGCAGCAAGGGCTCGCCTCCCGTGACACGAACTTTGCGGATTCCGAGCTTCACCAGAACCCGGCTGAGCCGTAAAAACTCATCCCAGCTAAGCAGGTCCCGGTGCGGAAAATAGTTCTTCGGATCGGCAGACTTGCAGTAAACGCAACTGAAGTTGCACCGGTCCGTCACCGAAATGCGAAGGTCGTGGATCTCGCGGCCGAATTTGTCTCTCAAAACCATTGGTGTAAACCTGCGAAGGAGGTCTGGTCTCCTGTAACCAACGTTCGTTGAAAAACTCAGCCCGCGCAGCGGGCGGCAGAACGTGACGGTGTGAGCCGTCGGTCGGCGAGACGCCCCCTCACCCCGTCCACTCTCCCGCTGGGGCGGGAGAGGGGTGCCGAAGGCGGGGTGAGGGCCCTTCAACCCAGGGCTTACGCCCTGGGCTAATATCTTCCGCCCCTGACAGGGCTGCGACCTTGACCGACTTTGCGAACTAACTTACACGGCACAGCGCCTCCGCGCCATTTCTCCAAATCCTTGGCTGTCTTTCCAACCATGTCGCTGCCATTCCGAGTAGGTCATTGTCATTCCGAGCGAAGCGGGGAATCTCGCCCTGTTCTTTATTCCATGGTGCAGAGCGAGATTCCTCGCTTCGCTCGGAATGACAACCCCTCGCGTTAACTAGGCCCCAAACAAAAAGACCTACCCGCGTTTGGAGTAGGCCTTGTTCTCCTTTCCAAACACGGGAGGCGGCTCGATTTCTCAAGCCACCCTGTCGGCCCGCAGAGCGTGGGCTTTTGTTGTGCCTTTAGCAACCCCGGGCTCGGAGAACACTCTTATCCTAAAGCATTAGATGACTGGAAGCAACCTTAAGGTTCTGTGGAGTGTGGCTCGATGGATTGCGGCCCGCCGGGGCGGGCTGCCGCTTCCTGGCCAGGCCAGCTTGCTGGCCGCACACCCGGCGCCCGCGCTTGTGCAATTGAGGCACAAATCAAAACGGCAGCAAGCTCCGACCCGCACTCTTTTTTCCTTGACGCTCGAAAGCTAATGCCTAACATTGCCAGAGGTGAAAATGCAGAAAAGGGGGCTCGAAATGCCATCATCACGAAGACAATTCATTCGGAACGCCGCAGGAGGCGTGAGCTTGGCTTGGAGTGGCTTGAGAATTACGCCAGAACCAAGCGGTGCCCGGGCAGCCGGGATCAGCGCGGCAGAGTCACATCCTGCGCCCGCGGACCTGTTCCTTTACGGGTCGCAGTTTTACCGCCCACCTAATCCGCCGCGCCCCCTGCGCCGCGATATGCTCAGGGCCATCGCCAAGGAGTACAAGTTCAACCTGATTCGCATCTGGCCCAACTGGGATTACGTGAACCCCGAGCCCGATAAGTGGATTTTCGACGAGGTGGAGGAGGTGATGAGTTACTGCGATGAATTCGGCCTCAAGGTGCTCTGCGGCCTGATGTTCGAGCTTGCCCCTTGGTGGCTCGAGCAGAAGTATCCGGGCGCGCGCTTTACGGACGCGAAGGGCCAGCAAGTGCGCCTTGCCTCGAGCCCCAATAACGTTACCGGCGGCTGGCCGGGATTGTGTTCTGACTGGGAGCCGGTGCGGGAAGCCGGCGCCCGGTATATTCAGGAATTGATTAAGGTGGTGGCGCCGCACAAGTCGCTCTTCGGATACGATTGCTGGAACGAGCCGCACATCGAGCCTGCCTGGGCGCGCAACATCTGGGCCCAGCCTCAGGAAATCCTCTTCTGCTACTGCGAGAAGACCATTGAAGCCTTTCGGGATTGGTTGAAGCAGAAATACGGGACTCTCGAGGATATGAACCGCGCCTGGACGCATCGCTACCCCAGCTGGGAAGTCATCGACCCACCACGCGAGTTGGGTGCCTATGCCGACTGGGTTGATTGGCGGCGATTCATCGTTGACCGCTGCACACGGGAAATGGAATTTCGCGTGAAAACCGCGCGGGCCGCTGACCCTTTGCACGTGATGGAAAGCCACGCCGCGCACCACCCGCCCGTGGATGGCTGCGTGACCACCGCCACCAACGCCTGGCGACTCGCCGAGTTCCTTGACGCCTGGGGGATGTCCCTCTTCCCTCGCTGGCAGTTCCCCCTCATTTACCACGGCGCCGCCAAGTATGAAATCACCCGCTCGAACGCCGCCGGCAAACCCTTCTACCTGACCGAACTTCAGGCCGGACACGGCAATGAGGGCCTCTGGCGAAGCCCTAAGATGCGGCCGCGGGATATTCGTGTTTACAACTGGCTGGCGGTGGCTATGGGCGCCAAAGGCATCATCTACTGGAACTATCAAGCTGAAGCCACCGGCCGCGAGGCCACAGGCTACGGTCTGGTGGCCCGCAGTGGAGCAGCAACCGACCGCTCCAAGGAAGCGGCGAAAAACAACGCCATCATTCAAGCCCATTGGGACGTCATCAGGGACTTCCATCCACGCGCGGAAGTGGCCCTTCTAACCGATCAGGACAACGCAATCCTCACATACGCGGCGCAGGGCAATGAAGATCCATCCACATCTTCATTTCAAGGCTATTACAAAGCGCTCTGGAACTTGGACCTTTGGGTGGATTTCCTCGAGCCCTCGAGCCTGGGCACGGGCCATTACAAAGTGCTCATCGCGCCTTGGCACCTGATCGGAAAGAAAGACACCTGCGAGCAGTTGCACCGGTTTGTGGAAGAGGGTGGCACGCTCATCATCGAAACGGGCTTTGGTCTTTACGATGAGAGCTTCTACTACAATCCCACTGTCCCCCCGTATGGACTTGACCACGTCTTCGGGTATCGCGAAGGGGAAGCTCTCTGGCTGAAAGATGAGAAGGCTCCGGCGGACGTCCCGGCTTCCGATCGGGTTTATTACGAACCCCTGATTGCCTTCACCGCGCCCCTGGCGGTTCACGTCACCGGAAAGACTTACCTGACGCCAATCGAAGTTACTTCCGCAAAGCCCATTGCCACATTCGAAGGCATGACGGTGGCGGCGACGAAAAAAGTGGGCAAAGGGCAGGTCTATTATTTCGGTACCAACCTCGGCGCCAGCATTGCGGCAGGAAGCGACGCGGGAATAGACCTGCTGCGGGCCATCTTCGCCAAAGTGGTCAAGCCACCCGTCACAGGGGGCAAGGTGCGGCCGCGACTTCTCGAGGGAGAGAAGCGCAGCCTGCTCGTCGTCTTCAACGACACGCCCAAAGACCAAGCGGCCAGCATCGCCCTTCCACCACGCTACAAGAAGGCCACGGACCTTCACAACAAGGTCGACAAGCCCATCGCCAACAACGCGCTCCAGCTCACCGTTCCCTACCAGGATGCTATGGTACTTCGACTGGAGTAAGGGCAGTGACGAGTGGGCGCAGACCTCCGCCTTTGAGGTCCGCGGCTCTTGTCCTGTTTGCGGTGATTGCGTTGGCAACCCGGGTCTTGCCAGGGCAAAAAAAAGCCGGTCGCGCTGGGACGCGGCCGGCTAGGGATTCCCCACAATCCAGCCCAAAATCAGACTGGAACTTTTTCGTCAGCCTCCTGGGACACTCCTGGGGCGCCCACGCCTATCTGGACCAATTCACTCTTCGGCTGCTTCAGCACCATCTCTTCATGGTACTGGCGGGCCTGCTGAGCCTCCCAGGCAGCCTTCCTGCGTTGACGCTCTTCTTCCGCGGCGGTAATCGGAATGTCGTGCTCTTTGGGACGCACGCGGGCAGCATCCTCGGCGTTGACGTAGAGCGAGATCTTGTCATTCTTCAGTTCGACGGATTTGCCCTTGGCGTAAATCTGGTGTTTGCCGTGCGTCTTGTACCATTCCGCCACGGTCGCATTCTTGTACATGTTCTCCAGGATCTTCCGCCAGCCGATCCCTGTGTTGTAGGCGCAGAAGGAAATCTCGCCCTGCTGCGTGGCATAGGGGATGATGCACATCTCGGTGCGGCGGAAGTCATAATTGAACAGGTCCTGGAACCACATGCCGGCGATGAAGAGAAAGTTCCAGGGGTCGGAGCGGCGCTTGAGAGCGTCTTGGTAAGTACGGTCGGGGTCCGAGGCGCCATACTTTTTCCTGGCTCGCGCCTCCCCCGTGAGGGCAAATGATTTGTCGAACTTCTTGAGCAAGTCAACCAAAGCGAGACTCTTGGGGGCCTGGAACGGCTTGTAGTTCTTCAGCAACGCCAGCCCCATCATGAGGTTGGAAAACACCTTGCCTCGAGCGGCGTCGGTGATCCCCTGCATATCCTTCACAAGCTGGGGAATGTCCAGGAATTGGGGCACCGGGGCCCATTCTTTGGTTTCCTTGTTGATCATCAGGGCGGTCCCCACGCCGCAGTTGGGATGACAGCCGCAACTCACCTGTCCCCACTGGGCTTCCGGGCCATGGACCAGATCAGCGAAGTCAGCGAAGGCGCCCATCAAAGAGATGGGGAACCAGTCGCGTATCGGCTCCGTGATGCCTGTCTGCTTTTTCACGTCCAAGGCCAGGTGCGAAAGCGTGTAGCGCTGGCGCTTGCGCCGCTGCGGGGTAATGTCCTCGTCGCGGCCCGTAAAGCTGACCGGCTGGAAGGCCACGAAGGCGACCTTCTTGGGGTTCTCGCGGGCGAAATTAACAATGGGACCCACCTGGTCGTTGTTCAGGTTGTTCACAATCGTGGTGACCAGAATGATCTCAATGCCTGCCTCGTGCATGTTCTCGATGGCGCGCAACTTCACATCGAATAAGTTGCCAACTTGGCGATGGCTGTTGGCGTCGTTGCCGATGCCGTCGAACTGCAAATAGGCATAACGCAGGCCGGCCTCGAAAGCGCGCTTGCAAAACTCCTTGCTCTTGGCAAATTCGATTCCATTGGTTGCTGCCTGCACGCTGTTGTAACCCAACTTGCGGGCATAGCGGATGGCGTCAATGAAATAGGGCGACATGGTGGGCTCGCCGCCCGAAAACTGCACCGACATCTGCCGGCGGGGTTTGATCTTGACGGCATTGTCGAGGATTTGCGTGATGTCTTCCCAGGAAAGCTCATGCACAAACCCTACTTGGTTGGCGTCCATGAAGCAGGGGTCGCACATCATGTTGCAGCGGTTGGTCAAGTCCACGGTGAGCACCGAGCCGCGCCCGTGCTTGATGGAACTCGAGCCGTGGTTGTGCAAACCTTCGTCGTTGTGGGCGCGAATGTCGCGGCCGGGGAAGTTCTTTTCAACCCACCGCAGAAAACTCGCATCCACCGCCATCAGGTCTTCAAAGTGGCCGTGGATCGGGCAATCCTTGACCATCCAGACTTGGCCGTCCCGCTCCAGAATGGTAGCTTTAATTTCACCCACTTTCTCACTCAGGAGCGTTTGCCAGTTACGCTCCCCACTTAAGATTTTTTCCCGTGCTTCCTTCACGCATTGAGGACAAAGTGAGTCAGTCTGCCGAGGCCACCCTAGTTGCGGCTTGGTCTTTTGCCATGACTTCAGCAGAGGCTTGTCGGACCAGCGGGGAATAAAAGTAGGACCGGGATGGTACTTATTGAAAAACTGGACGCTGTTAAAAAGCAATCCAGCCGTTGAGGAAATAGTTTGGTCAACGTACTTCATCAGCCGCTGACCTCGGATTCTCGGCATAGGTCGTTTTCCTCTCGTTGATGTACTCTGGAAGCCTCGCGAAAAGCAGAATACAGAAGGTCTCCAGGGCCGTAATGAGCAAGTGACAAGTGTAGGCCGGAATTGACATATGTCTAAGGAGTTTCTGCCGAACGGCATGATTTGCAACCCCTATGGTACAAATGGTCATTTGAATCGCACCACTTCCGTATGCCTATCGCTACACTGTGGCGGGAGAAACCGTTAACGGAGACTGAGTACCTGTTGAAGCGTTCCCGGGATTTGAGCGGTTCCGCATCGCCGGGTTCCCGGCAGGCATTTGATTCCTCTGCCAAGTGAAGCTGACCTCTACGACGTGGGCGAAGATCGGGAAGTGCTCGCATGAAACTGCCCTCCGTGACATCCAATACCTGATCGACAATGGCGTTCTCCTCAAAGACGCCGGCGGCGGCAGGAGTACGAGTTATTCTCTCAAGCGAGTTGGGGGTTGGCATTGAGAATGCCTAGAACAGATGCCTGGCCGACACCACACCGGTAGCGTCGGAATCGAGCCCGCCGCGTGCCTCCTCAACGGCGGCGCTACCTCGTCCAACCGATTCCTGGACACTTCGCGAACAAGTCTGGGCTTATGGTCCGCGCCGTCGCTTCCGATCGGGCTTGATGCGAGGAAGGGCTGGCGGCGAATCCTTCGCAGGGTTCTGGATTGCCCCGACCAGCGGTGCATCCATCGACTCCGAGATCGCAAATCCCAGCGTCTCCAGCAAGCGTCGAACCTCGCTCAAATGATCATCGTGAATCAAGAACCACTCCGGCGGGATGTACGCGGCTAGGTGAGGGCGGAAAGTGGCGCTATGCAGCAAGGCCTGTTGTGCGTTTGGCTGCATGATCCGCAGCATCTGGACTTGGCGGAGTTGAACCCCCTGTGGGCTCGTCCAATTGCGGACGGCCACTTCCAGCAGAGACGGGACTCCACCCTTCACATGGTCGCCGAGCCATGCCAGAATCTGTTCCGTCGTCATTCCAACCAGGCGCGCACGCCTAACGGACTGAGCCGTAATCTGCCAGCCCGTTGTGGTGCGGTCGGCGATGCGACCGAGCCGCAGTTGCGAAATGCTCGTGCGGCTGTCGGGCGTGACGCTGCCCAGTTCGTCGGTCGTCCAGCCCCGCTCCGGCTTACCCTCATGATCCAGGATCGTCCAGCCCGAAAACCCCAAGGCCACTATCTTGGCGGTCGACGCAGGCAGCAGAAATACGTTGTTATTCAAGGCCCGGCCGCGAGTTTGGGAATCGAGCGGGCCGAAAGCCAGGACAGTCTTCGTCCGTAAAACCAGTGACTCCCGACGGCCTGCCCATTCATACAGCATCCGCTCGACGTTGGCCGGGAGTTCGGCCTTTCCATGCTCGGCTAGGAATGCGCGAACCTCCTCCAGGGTCATGCCGGATTCCAGCGCCCGGTAGAGCGAATCGCGGCGGAGCTCGAAGGTTTGGACGGGACTGTCGGCCCGCGAGGCGCTGGCGGCAAACCGGCTTAAGGTGCAAACTTGCCGGGCATCGGCTGAATCCAGATACGCCACCACTTCCAGATTAGGCTGTACGGTCAGAAAACGCGCCTCTCCCGACTTTGGAGCGGCCTCCACCTCCGGCGCGCCGAACACCACGCGTCCCAACTCGGTCAGGCGAAAGCACGGGCGGACGTTGTTGCCGGTCGTCTGGCCGCGCTCGACCAGCCCCAGGGTGGCCAGCGTGACCATCAGGGCATTCGCCGCCCAGACTGCCTCATCTGCGAGCCAGAACGCCAGCATGCGCTCATCCCTCGCATGGTATTGCTCCCGCTTCTTGCCCATCTCGAACTCCGGATCCCAGGTGTAGCCCGCCCAGTAAAAGTTGATTTCCGTCTCTCGCGTTCTCTGCCAAAGATCGCGCAGAAAAGTCTCCAGGTCGAGCCAACAACTCGGCGCATGGGCTACGCCGCACAGCGCCCACACCAGCAATTCACGGGCGTGCGCGAGACTGGAGGGCTCGATGCGAACCGGGTCGTAATTGCTGTCGCGGTCCGGAACCACGCCAATGCCATCCTGCCACAGCGGCATGCAGAGCCAGGCGCGCGCCCATTGCCTTGCCTGTGCGGCAGGTGGCTGCTGCAGGTGCCGCTCGAGAGCTTCCTCGTGGATCCATGAGCGCTTGTCCCCAATTCTCAGCAAGTCCATACTGTGAAATAGTTCGTAATAGAACGATTCCGCATCGGGTGGTGACATCGGGTCTTTTTCGGCACCGCGCAGACCCACCTCTTTCTGCAGCCTCGTTCGCGTCGCCTTGGCAGGCGAATCGCCCTTCACCGTTTGCCAGGTCCCCATCGAGCGCAGAACCTCAGCCACTCGCCAAAGGTCCAGTCCCACCTGCGCGGACGAGCGGCGGGCGGTGCTCACCGCGTCGGCGCACGGGTGAGAAGCGCGCCAGGCAACAGGAGGGGCGGGCCCTACCACCCGTGCCAGCGTGGGATGGAGGGTTAATTGAGAGTAGCGGTAGCGATCGGAACTCCAGTAATACGAGTTGTAGTAGCTGGACAGCAGGAGTAATTTCTCGCATAGTCCGGGGACGGGGTCGCTGTTGCGCCAGTTACTATACATCTGGTAGTAGCGGTCTGAGGCTTGGTTTTTGGGTGGCGGCGGGATGATCCCGCGGGTGTATACCTCGGCAGTCAACAGGCCGCCAGACACCGTCGGGCCGTAACGCGCGAAGATGCCGAGAACCTGGCGCTCCCTTTCCGTCAAGCCGGCCAGCACACGCCGGGCGTTATCGCCATCGGCCATGGTCCGGGTCAGAGCGGCAATGCACTTCTCTTTGGTAAAGCTGCCCGCTTCTTTCCCTACCCAGAACCGCGCAGCCCGTTTCAACTCCATGGAGCCATACAGATTGAGGTCAATCTTCACGACGAGCGAAGATTCGAGGACGTGGCCGAGTTTCATTCCCCATCTCCTGTGAGCACCTTGGGAGTGTGCCCCGCCGCCAGGAGCGCAGCCTCGATTTCCCCTGCATGGCCGGGATCGACCAGGGCAACGGTGTCAGAAAGGCGCGCCAGCAGGAACCTGCGAATGCGCGGATTGGCGGCCAATTCCACCAGTTGCGCCGGCTCCGCGACCTCCACGATGGCAGCATTGAGATGCAGTTCCCGGCCCTCGGGCTGGAGCAACGGCAGAATTGAATCCAAGATATCAGTCGAGGAGCTCATGCCACCCTGCTCCTCTCCCGCCGAACGGGACATCCGCGGTCATTCCGTTGCGCCGTCATTGGCCGGGAAAGGAAGCTCGGGACAACTCCACTCGGCCAGCTTCTTGCGGCGCATTTGGTCGAAATCGTGAATTTCATACTGATTCCCTTGCTCGCAAAGAAATAACCGTCACCCCTACGGCACATGCGTTCCAAATCGAGAGGGGTGTAATCCGGTAGGTGTGAAAATCAAACGGATCCGGCTCCCAAACTTTGGGAATGGCGGTCCCATGGACGGTAGTCCCTCGCTAGAAAACTGAATTTTACAAGTGCAAACCCGTTTCTAGCAAATGGATTGGAGGGACGTAAGCAATTTAGCTTGGAGGGGCTGACGGCGACCGGGCTATCGCCGAGCGTTCGCCTAAGGAAATCGCAAACCACAGCACCCGCCTGGCAGTCAAGAGTGGGTGGCCATGGGTAAAGGGGGAGGCCGTGGAGAAGGCGTTCAGGAAGATGGCGGAGGGGGTGCCAACCAAATAAACGGCCGGCGGCACCAAGGGGGATTGAGGCATCCTGCACTGATCTCTCGGAAGGCCAGTAAAATCAATGGTGCGGAGGGCCGGAATCGAACCGGCACGTCCCGTGAGGGACAAGGGATTTTAAGTCCCTTGCGTCTACCAGTTCCGCCACCCCCGCACGCGCAACAGAAAGAAGTTAGCACGCCCGCCTTTTTCACTCAAGGGCGCGGTTCCATATGTTCATACGACAGACGAGGAAGAAGTTGAGAAATCAGGATGACAGCGAAGGGGTCGTAATGACAGTCTGGAAGCGGATAAGACTTATGAAGCGCTACTTCACAAACTTAATGATCCCGAAAGATGCGGGCTGGTGGAAGGTTCCGTTTGGGCCGGGCAGAGGACTCCAAGACATGAAGCGCCTCTGAGTGTCGTCTCCGGGGCCATCGGCGCGATAGAGGTTCAAGCGCCATTCATCTCCCGGCTGGATGGCGTTCACCTTCATGGAGCTGACCGGGATGCGCATCTCTACTGTCCAGACCTTATGCTGGGCGTCGATTTTTGTTGCATGCTCGAAGTGAGAGTCCCAGCCGGCGTCGTTCATCGGCGTCTTGCTGAGATCGATTTCGAGATCGATCCATTGATTGTTCGGCGACACTTCGAATTCGTAGTAGTGGAGAAAACGCTCCGGCTGAGGATTGATGAATGCTTCCACCACGTCACGATTCCAGAGCTCCCAACGCTCTTGGGCGGGGTCTTCACCGGCGTAAATGTTTAAGGACCGATATCGGCACCAGTAGGCGAAGTATACGTAACCAGCGGTCCAGAGGCTTGCTACCTGCGTTTCAGAATCAGGGAAGCGTGTGTGGCCGAAGCGATCCCGATCCATGGTGATGCGGACAGCATCCTTCCAGACCTTCTTTGAGAGGTCACCATCCGGAGCGAAATCGACGGCGGAGAACTTCGAAATCAGGGCGAGATTCCGAATGTATTGGCTATTCTCCGGCATGACCTGCGCACCCCCTTTTCCCCGCAGCGCATGCGCAGGAGCGAGCAGAAGCAACGGCACAATCAATAGATGATACCGAACCAAACACCTCAACATGGCTCTCGCGAGGGCCTCGCGCACAAATGCCCGGAATCGATCAAGCGCAACATAGCAATTTGAAGCGAAAAATACAAGCCAGGGAGCAAACAGGCTCGGAACAGAACCTGGAACATTTGCTACCTCTCACCTTCGGCGTTAAGACTTTCTTGGCGCGCGAGCGGGACGCTCGCGCGACAGCGGGCAAGATGCCCGCGCTCCAATTTTCAAAGCAGGTCAATTGAGGGGCAGGTAAACGAAGCGCCCCTCATCAATGATTCTGAAAAAGCCCGGGCAGGTTCTGGCTGCGCAGATTATGGGCGCGAAACCGAAGTATTGAGCGGCAGAGATTAACACCTGGCTCCCGCACAGCGGGCAGGCGAGAATGGCGTGAAAGGCGGGTTCCGAATTCGAGCCGAAGGACCCCAGCTCATCAATCAAAAACACATCACCGGGGGCCATGGCCGAAATCGAGGATTCATCTACGCGAGTCAGGGCCGTGGGAAGCGATCCTGGGTTTTCCGGGGCCTGCGATCGTGGTTTTTCCGCGCCCTCTTCCTTGTTTCTGGCGAATTTTGCTCTCCATCGGTCCCGCATGCTAATCCCCCAGGAAAGGGCGCCGGCAATTCCAAATTGGGACTGGCTTCCCATTTTGGGACGCGCTGCCTTGGGCGCCGATTTCCGGAAAAAGGGCCAAAACCACGCGCCGCAAAAATCCCCTCATTGTCCCTGGCCGATTTTGCGCCCGGGTCCTCCTGCATCCCCGCTTGATATCCTTCCTCGGATTTGGGGGGGCCTGAGCCGCACCACGCATCTCGCGCTCATTCTGTCGAGCGT
>Ga0187819_10001251_pt1 | contig 13190 bp, 8 predicted proteins | sample NC_wetland_sal_i_15_FD_132411 | JGI IMG/M metagenome (GOLD analysis project Ga0187819, IMG submission 132411) | Wetland sediment microbial communities from Neuse River Estuary, North Carolina, USA - SO4_4 | ecosystem: Environmental > Aquatic > Freshwater > Wetlands > Sediment | place: USA: North... | reverse complement strand
TTGCAGACCATCTACATCCGCTGTCTTGTACTCACTCAGGGGCGATTTCTTCACCTTTCCGAGCCTGGTGAAGATCACAAGATAGCGGTCCTCATCGTATGACCCAACTGGCAACACGGTGACTACCTCCTCGCCTGGAGCCAGTTGCAATAGCTTGCGCATTGGATGACCCTTTGCCGAGCGTGTCCCTGTGGGAATGCGGTGCGCTGCAATCTGGAAGACCCGACCCGTTGAGCATACGCACAACACGTAGTCTTGCGAGGTAGCGGCAATGACCTGGTGTAGGTGCTCATCGCCGCGCACGGGTGTGTAGACGGCATCGCCGTTTTTGCCTTTGGGCGTAAATGTGTCAACTGGCAGCGCTTTGAGCGCACCAGAGCGCGTCAGGGCAATCATCAACGGCTCCTGCTCGTGTAGTGACGCAACCTCCTCCACAGGAGCCTGAGCCTTACCCTCTATCTCGATGACCGTGCGTCGCTCATCGCCAAACTGTTTGATGAGTTGCTGCATCTCCTTCTTCAATAATGCAATGAGCGCCTTGCGGTCGGAGAGTAAGAGCTCTAACTCGCTGATACGGCCTTGCAGTTCTTCTTTTTCTTTTGCATATTTTCCTGCATCCAGGCGTGTCACCTGTGCCAATGTCATAGAGGCAATAACGTCCGATTGGATGGACGTCAACTTGTAGGTTATTTCAATCTTTTTGCGGGCATCGGCACGGTCCTCCGCCTGCTGGAATATCTTGACGATGCGATCGGCGTTGGCGGCGCCAATGATCAGGCCCTCGACAATGTGCAGCCGCTCACATGCCTTGTGCAGGTCGAATTGCGCCCGGCGAGTCAACACATCAACCTGGTGAGCATTCCAGTAGTTGAGCAATTCAAGCATGCCCACCTGTTTGGGCTGGCGTGCTGGCTGCATTGGCTCACCAAAGAGGTAGACCATCTGGAACGAGAGGGCAACTTGCAAATCTGTCTCATTGAAGAGCTGCGAAAGCACCTGAGCAGCATTGGCATCCTTACGCAATTCCAGCACAATACGCATGCCCTTCTCGGTATCGCTCTCATCGCGCAGATCGGGCATTAAACCTTCGAGTTTGCGCGCGTTGATGGCCTTGACGATAGAAGCCTTCACCTTATCCCTGCCAATGGGGGGAATTTGCGTCACGATTAGCGACCGGCTGCGAGGGGTCTCTTCCAGGCGTACCTCTGCACGCACAATGACTCGTCCCTTGCCGGTCATCAGATAGTCTTTGACGCCTTCAATACCCATGATGCGTCCACCCTGGGGAAAATCTGGTCCCTGGATGTAGGTCATGAGTTGTTCAATGTTCATGTTTGGGCGATCAAGTAAGGCAATACAGGCACGTAGGACCTCGGTCAGATTATGCGGTGGGATGTTAGTCGAGAGGCCAACGGCGATGCCACTGGAAGGATTGACGACGGGGGGGATGCGCCCCGGCAGATAATCGGGCTCGGCCACTTTGGGGTCCTGCTTGTAGGTGGGATGCAGAGGCACAGTGTCACGTTCCATATCGGCCATTAGCGCTTCAGCAAGCGGTGAGAGACGCATCTCCGTATAGCGGTAGGCGGCAGGAGCGTCGCCATCCTCGCTTCCCATGTTACCCTGTCCTTCGATCAACGGATAACGCATGCTGAAAGGCTGGGCCATGCGTACGGCAGTATCATAGACCGATGCGTCGCCATGGGGATGATAGTTGCCAAGGATGAGGCCAACCACTTCAGCACTTTTGACGGTTGGGCGGCTGGAGAGAAAGCGAGCCTCACGCATGCCTGCGAGGATACGCCGATGCACTGGCTTCAAGCCGTCGCGGGCATCCGGTAGTGCGCGGTCCGTGACGACTGAGAGGCCATAGGTGGCGAAGGCTTGCGCCATGATGACTGCAAAATCTTCTTCGCGAATGGTACCGGCTTCGGTTGCGTTATCTGTTGTGCGAGCCATGTGCTAAACGTCCAGTTCTTTAATTTTACGGGCATGCTCTGCCAGGAAAGTACGGCGAGCTTCCGCATTCTCATCTTCCATCAGTTGTGCCACAAGGCGCGCTGCCAGCACACCATCCTCTATCGTCACACGCCTGAGTGTACGACGAGCGGGGTCAAACATGGTTTCGCGCAGTTCTTTCGGGTTCATCTCACCCAGACCTTTGAAACGTTTGAACTCCAGCCCCTGAGCATCGGCATGGGTATTGATAAAGTGTTGACGCGCCTCATCATCCAGCAGCCAGATGACTTTGCCCTTATATTTGATAGAGTAGAGCGGTGGACAAGCAATATACACGTACCCGCGTTCGATTAAGTCGCTGAACTCTTGATGAAACAGCGTGAGCAGCAGGCACTGGATATGCAGCCCGTCTACGTCAGCGTCGGTAGCGATGATCACCCGCTCGAACTTGAGACGGCTAATGTCAAAGGAGTCGCGGGTGCCAGTGCCTAGTACATTGATGATGGTACGAATCTCCTCATTTTCGACGATACGCTTCAAATCGGCTTTGGCGACATTGAGCGGCTTGCCCTTGAGCTTGAGCACTGCTTGAAACTCGGAGAAGCGTCCCTGGCCAGCGCTACCACCGGCGGAGTCGCCTTCGACGATGAATAGCTCTGATCGGGCAGCGTCATTGGTATTGCAGCGCAGAAACTTTTTTGAGAGTGAGGTGTCGATCAACTCGCCATTTTTCTTATTACCTGCCCGTGCCAACTCCTCTACCAGCTGCGCTTCGTTACGCGCCTTCTGCATCTGAAGGACTTTTTTGAGCCATTCTCTACCTGCAGTGGTATTGTTATCAAACCATTCTTTTAAGCCCTCATCGACGACAGAGCGCACAATGCCCTCAACGGGAGCATTGTTGAGACGATCCTTGGTTTGTCCCTGAAACTGCGGGTTCGTGAGCTTGATAGAGATCACGACATTGAGTCCTTGCTGAATCACTTCTGGCTTGAAGCCTTCTTTCTCGCGACTTTTGATGATGCCCCACTTCAAGGCATAGTCATTCACGACCTTGGTGAGCGCGGCCTTGAAGCCCGTTTCATGCACACCACCATCGCGTGTTCGCACGGCGTTGGCGAAGCTGTACATGGTGATCTTGAAGCCTGTGGTTGGCTGGAGTGCGACCTCTACCTGCACGCCATCTTTTTCCTTCGCCATGCTGATGACGTACTTGAAGAGTGGAGCACCTGTGCTGATGGCAAGGTCACGCACATAATCTGGTAAGCCGTCACGTGAGTAGAAGATACGGCTCACCTGTTCATCTGTGCTATCATCCCAGGCTTCAAGGTGCAGGGTGACACCGCGATTGAGGTACGCTGCTGCCTTCAGACGGCTCTGAATCGATTCCAGTGAATAGTAGGCATCGGGATCAAAGATCGAGCGATCATACAACCAGCGCAGTTGCGTTCCGTGGAGTTTGGGGTCACAAGGCACAATGCGACGAGGCATGGCCGTACCACGGCTGAAGACCTGCGTAAAACACTGCCCGTCCTTCCAGATAGTCAGTTCCAATTTTTCTGAGAGGGCATTGATGACGGTTGCCCCAACGCCATGTAGCCCACCAGCCGTTTTATAGACACCCTCTGCAAACTTCCCGCCGGAGTGTGGCACGGTGAAAATAACAGTAGCGGCGGGCAAGTAGTCACCTTGGTAGAGCATGGGGTCGAAGGGCATACCCCGCGCCTCATCACGCATAGTGACCCAGCCATCACGATCGATACTGATCCAGATGTGCTTGCCAAAGCCCGCTACGGCTTCATCGACGGCATTATCGAGCGCCTCCCACAGGAGGTGCAACAGGCCAGAGGTGGACGTTGAGCCAATGTACATGCCCGGACGATGCCGGATGGCTGCAATGCCCTCAAGCACCTGAATATCTGCGGCTGAATAAGCCGTATGCTTCTTTGTGCGCTGGACTGGCACGGCTTTTGCCTCCACCCGGTCCGGAATTACAGCTGTTTCTGGTACTTCATCTGACCTCCCAGTCGTAAAGAGTGAGAGTTGTCCATTTGTCGCGCCTGACCCATCTCGCAGAGTGGGGGATAATTTGGAGAGACGAGGCATCTAGCTTGATTCCTTTCAACGATCTTTGCCTGCTATCCATGATAAAGCCTAACGGGTTGAAAGTCAAGAGAAAATTAGTCCAAAAGTTCTAGACCGGAAGTTTTGATCTTGAATTTCGCTTTTTTATTAGTGTCCGTTCCAACTCTTTTTGATGATTATCGTATTATAAATAGTAAGAGGTGTAGGAAGAAGCGGGCGGTATAAGACATTGTGGCTACAAGTGCTCATTTTTTTGTAACGCTCGACGAAATTAATTATCATTACAATATATTCATAATAGTCAGGTTTGGGCTTGTACAAGCGAGCCTAGACTCAAGCGATAGTCCACGTTTTTTTATGATTGGCGAACAAGCAGTCATTGAAAACGACGTACTTCGTAAGGAAGGATAGAGGCAGCATGCCACGCCCATCGAAACGTGTCTCACCGGACACATTGGGGGGCCGCATAAGAGCAGCCCGCCAGGAGTTACATCTCTCGCTAGCGGAGGTAGCTGGCGAACGCTACAGCACGAGCTTAATCTCGCAAATTGAGCGCAACCGTGTGGATCCATCTCAGGAGAGCTTGCGCTATCTGGCAGAGCGGCTTGAACTGCCGCTCGAAGACCTGACGGCACTGGCGCAGCAACAGCGTAACTCTGAGGTGGAAGTATCCAGATATAAGATATATGAAGAGCAACGAATACAGGCACAACAAGCGCTAGCCAATAACCGGCCACGAGAGGCATTGAAGCTGTTGGAAGATTTACCAATTGCCCAGGTACCATTACCCACGCGGTGGCGTCTAGCTGCGTTACGAGGTCAGTGCTATTTCAATCTGCGACGGTTTGTATCTGCTCAGCGGGATTTTCTTGCGGCGGCCGCTGAGAAGCCAGAGGTTGTGCCATCAGATCAAAATCCAGAAGTGATGCTGCTGTACCTCTATCTAGCTGCGGCCAGCCGGGAGTTAGGCCAGCTTGATGATGCTTTGAAGCAGTACCAAGTTGCCCTGAAAATGATGAATGTTGGTACCTCACTGCGCTACATCGCCGAAGCCGAATGGGGCATGGCTTTTACTGCCTTTGAACTAGCAAGGCGGGTAGCAGATGAGTCTGGTAGCCCGCATGTGGAAGGACCGCTCGTTCAGACAGCATTGCAGCATGCAGAGAGTGCAAGGACGATGTACCAGGCCATTGGTGATGAACTCAGCGTTGCTGCACTCAGTTGTGAAATAGGGTTGATAGAACAGGTAAGTGGCAGGCTGGACGAGGCACGCACATTGCTTCGAAGAGTACTTGAGCAATGGCAGCCTGTCCTTGCAGAGCCGGTGGAGAACACGCCTGCAGGCCAACGCCGCAAGCAAGAACGAGCAAATGTGGTTTCTGCTGCTGCATGCTATCTGGCAGGAGTCGAACTTAAAGCTGGTAACCATGAGGCAGCTCTTGCTTATGTTCGTCAGGCGGAGGATGCAGGAAAACAAAGCTATATCTTGAGGCGCGCTGAGGCAGCAATGATGCTGGGGCGAATACTGGAAACGATGAGCATCAATCACCCAGAGTGTGATGGTTCGGAAGCAGAGCGGGCGTTTCGCAAGGCAGTAGAAGAGCTAGAGCCAACTGATCGTCTGGCTGCGAAGATCCTTGCACACGATCTGCTTGGTCGTCACCTGCTGAAGAAGGGCAAGACCAGCGAGGGGGAGATAGAGCTCAATCGCGCCCGGGGGCTTTCCCATTTTGTTCCAACCCTCGGTAGTGCTCTTACTCCCGAAAGTAGCAATGGGGGGAATGCAGCTTAGCGGGCTTGGTAGCGTGTTATTCAGGGTTCAGCAAGGATCGTCACTACATTTTATTATGTGCATCACTGCGATGATGATATATAATACAACGGTGGCAACTGAACAAACCGTACCAGGAGATTACCCATGATGAAGCCAATTACTGGTCAATATGAGTGCCTGCACCAGTCTGGTGTTGGACTTGACTACTTCACTTCTCGTATTGACCGCCTGACGCTACAAACAGATGGACGTTTTATATTGATCGAACAGGACCGCAGTCGAGTGGCCAACGCAGCCCAGTCGCTCATGAGTGGACAGCAAGTCACTTCCGCAGCACCTGAGAAACGGCGAGAAGGCAATTACACGTATCAAGGTAATGCTGTCTTGTTTCACTTTGATGATGGTACGCAGGAACAGGGACAGCTCTCCTGGAACGGCGAAGGTTTACAGTGGAGTACAAACTTCTTTACGAAGGTATCCGATTCAACGTTGCTCCCACCTACACATCGCTTGCAAAAAGACATGGAAGATATTGCAAAGGGACTTAAGCTTGCCGGGACGATTGGCGGTGCAGCGATCAAAGCAGTGAAAACGATCCACGAGACAATACAGGCTGCGCAAGGGCCAGCACCAGGGCAAGGACAGATGCAGCCTCCTCCATCTATGTCATCTCCACCCTCCCAAGGCACGGTACAATCGGTTCCCCAGGCACCTATGCCGGCACAACCAGTGTCACCCGCACCACCACCGATGCAGGCTGTGCCAAATGTAAATGGTACAACCACACCACCGCAAGGAGACCCAGAGGCGTTGTTCTGTGATCAATGCGGTGCACGCCGTCGACCTGGCAAACGTTTCTGTAATAGCTGCGGCGCACGACTGGAGTAAGAACCTTGCAATCTGCCCCGGAGTGGGTTCCAGTAATTGGTTGTCACTACGCTCCAAAGCGACACATGGTCATGGGGTGAGCGTAGTCGCCAGGAGATTTCAGGTCTTTGGTTGGTCTTTCATCAGCAGCTCATAGGCGGCAATGATGCGTTGCATTTGCCGCTGATCGCCACCCCGATCAGGGTGGTAGCGCTTGGCAAGTGAGCGATAGCGGCGTTTGATTTGTTGCCGGGTTGCATTTGGTGGGAGACCCAACACAGCCAGGGCTTGCTGCCGCTCTATCATGAGTCGTGCCGGGTTGGCACGACTCCCCCACATAGTTCGTACTCCCAAACGGATAACATCCCAGAGCAGTGCAGCGATTGACTTTTGCGGTGGCCGTGAGTTCATAATTGCTTCCTAAATGAGGGCTAATGAATTTGCAAACGCTGCACCACCTCGGCAGCTAAACCGGGGTGGCGAAGTCCTTCAGCGATGATTGCCGCCCCTATGGCTATCTCATATCCTTCTGTACCAGGTTCACCATGCGGAAAAAAGTAGACTTGGTAGGTGTCCGCAAACCGCTCAACAAATGCGTCTTTGTACTTTCCGAGCACGATGATGTCTTCAAGATGATGGATAGCCATCAACCCGGCTAGGTCACGTATCAATTCCTCCCAGAAGGCCTCTTCAGTGGCACGTCGGGCCCCGGTATCATCGACGAAGAACTTTGCAGTAGCTTCTGCATACCCAGGGTCAGATGGGTGGTCTTGATCGATACCGTTGACGATATGTCCATTCTCAACCACCACAATACTTTTGGAGTTGTAACCCACTACCACACAGAGAAAATTCATCTCCGACCATGCGGTTTGCCGTTCGCACAAACGATACATGAGTGTGGCGACGATGCAGAGACTGTCCGGGGTTCCCAGATCGATGGGGTTGAGCTTGCGGTGCATAGGTATGCTCGGAAGGTGTTTTATAGAAGGCAGGCAGTAACTATCCAAGCTGAGGGCTTTTATGGCTATAAGAATTTGCTGCAAGTCAGCCTGCGGCTGTTGTTTATTGAGAGGAGAGGTAATTGCATGTAGTTGTTGGTCGGTGAGAGCGCTCAAACGTGACAGGGAGGTGGTACCACGACCAAAGGGTAATGCAATGGTTGGTTCGGGAAAAAGAGCGCAGACGCCTTCCAAATATGGGAGTGTAGCAGTGAAATCTACAAATGAGCAGACGTGCAGGCTCTGCCCATGTTCCCTCAGGCAGGTTTTCCAATGAGCCGCACTGCAATCAATACCGATACTCAAGGACATGTTGTTTCTCCTGCGCTTAATTGTATCATACAGCTTGACGCAGGCTCTACTGATCTGTTACACTTTGACTCAACACTAGCCACTATGAATGGTGATACTAAGCAGTTTTTACTATTGTGCCATACTGCCTGTGTCTTTATGGGAACAGCAAAGGTCTAATGTATGTCAGGCGAAAATTCCACCTTCACAGATGATCAAGAACACCTGCGCTTGCTGGCGGCACTGCGTGAAAGTGAAATTTTGCGTGAGCTAGCGGCATTACTGGCATCTTCACTTGATCTCAATCATATATTGCGCATACTCGTGAAACGCACTACTGAAGTCTGCGAAGTTGCGCGTTGTGCAGTCTGGCTGCTTGATGACGATCTCAACGTCCTGCGTCCAGCAGCTTATCACCTCGATCCACGAGACTTAAATGGCAGCAGCGTCGAAGCTGCCGATCATATTTGGTACCACACTCCGCTCACATTGGAAGATCCAGCGATACGGCGTCTCCTCGAAGGGAAAGGGTTGTTTACGTTGGAGGACCTGCGTGTCGTGCCAACTATGCGTGCAATCGCAGAGAAGTTTCTTGTACGCTCAGTGCTTTTGGTCGCGCTCGTGCGTGAAGGCCGCACTGTGGGTATGATGACTTTGGATGATCCCGGTAGGTTTCGCACATTTTCGGGAGAGCAGCAACAACTGGCACGTGCTATTGGCCAGCAAGCCGCGATTGCGATAGACAACGCACGACTGTACCAACAAGCACAGATGGAGAGAAGACGGGCCGAACAGCTGATTGAGCGAGCACAGGCCGTTAATCAAGTGGCTCTAGCCGTTAACTCAGGAGAAGACCTCACTGCCGTTCTCAAGATTGCCATTTATCACCTGGTGCAGGGCCTGAAAGCCGACGGTGGAGCTATTGTGCTCTTAGAGGCAGATACGTTACGCCTGGCTAGCACAACCCGTCTACAGCAGCAAATGCCTAAGGTGCAGACTATTATCGCGCTGTCAGACCTACCCCACTGCTACCAGGCTGCGATAACCGGAACACCCCTTTTTGTGACTAAAGAACAAGCTAAGGATGCCGAAAATCTATGGTATAGCGAGCTTGGACTGGACAACACCATGATCGTACCGTTGATGGTGGGTACACGCTGCGTTGGTCTTGCCCTTGTCAACTATCACAATCCACACTACCGCCCGTCAAAAGGACAATATGCCTTTGCACTCGATATTGCCGCTCAATGTGCATTGGCTGTGGATAAGGCACACATTCTGGCCGATGCTCAGAAGGCCGCAGCACTGGCGACTGAACGTGCAAATACACTCGACGCTGTCTTTCATGCGATGACTGAAGGCATAAGCGTATTCAACCTGGATGGGCAGGTGGTAATGCGCAATAGCGCTGCAGAGTATTTCCTGGGCGAAAACGAATATAGCAAAGATCGACTAAGTCAGATTCTTAAACGCCATCCCGCTTACACAGTACGTGGACAAGTGATCAGCGCCGAGGATTTTCCCATTACTCGCGCATTACGAGGTGAGCGCATCCGTGGAGAGCGACTTCTCGTCAGACGAGCCGATGGTGCCGAACGTTTCGTAGAAATCAACGTTGAACCACTGCTTGATAGCATGGGGAGACAAGTTGGAGTGGTCAGTGGTTATCGCGACGTCACGCAACAGATGCGTGCCGAGCAACGAATCCGCCAGGCATTGGAAACTATGCTACATGTGGCGGTAGCCGTCTCTGGGATGACCGACATCAAGGATATACTACGCAATGTGCTTGAAATGACCTTGACCTCCTTCAACTGTGATCGCGGTTCAGTGCATGTCTATGATGAAGATCAGCAGACCTTTGTGCCACTGCTGGCATGTGGTTTTTCGGCAGAGGCAGAAAAGCAGTGGCTCACAGAGCAGAGGCAATGGCACTCATTCTTCCATACTGACCAAGAAGGGGAAGACCAATACGACAGGTTTGAGACAGCCTTGATGGATGGTCATGCAACCATCATTAACACGAAGCAATACCCGCAGTTACTTACCACCTACAATGACACAACACTACTTGCGGCGCCTATCGCCAGTGCTAATCGTTTGCTCGGACTGATGATGTTAGACTGTACCACGACGTCGAAGCGGTTCGATGCGGCTGCAGCCGGTGAGCACACCCATCAACGACTATTGCATGAATTCACAATCTGGGATATGGCGGTCATCGAAGGAGTCGCGCAACTTGCAGGGCTGGCCATTGAACAGGCACGGTGGCAAGAAGAAGCTACGACTGCGCGTACGAGTGAAGCAGCAATGCGCGAGGCCAACGCACTTAAAGACGAGTTTCTGGCAATTACGGCCCACGAGTTTCGTACACCACTGACGATCATCCTGGCACACAGTCAATTTGCTTTGCGCGCGCTACAGCGAAAAACGAATAAACTGACCGAACAGGTTCCAGAGCTGAATGAAGTGTTGCGGCCCATTGTTGAAAATCTCTCGACCATTGTGGAACAGACCCACCAGTTGACCAACATTGTCAACAGTTTCCTGGAAGTGACACAAATCAACCGTGGACAGCTTGGGCTTAAATTAGAAGAGGTTGATCTAGCCGAGATTGTGACACAATTCGTCACTAGCTATGGTAAGACCTCGGCAGACCATCACATCAGTTGCTGTATTGAGCCCAATGAACGCCCCTACCTTGTTATGGGTGATGGGGCACGTCTGTTGCAGGTGATGACGAATCTGGTACAGAATGCGATAAAATATAGTCCGCTCGGAGGACCCATCACAGTCCAATTACGTCAGCGGGAGACAGAGGAAGGCAAAGCTACCATTGAGATTTGTGTGGAGGACAAAGGGATTGGTGTGCCTAAAGATGCACAACCTCGCTTATTTGAGCGCTTCTATCGAGCACCAAATACCCATGGAAGCAAAGCCAGAGGAATAGGACTTGGCCTCTACCTGGTTGCCGAACTCCTGCATATGCACGGTGGTACGATCCGTGTAGAGAGTAGTGGCGTCCCCGGTGAAGGCAGCCGCTTTATATTTACGTTACCCGTTTTAGAAAGAGAAACTGTCGATAGTGCCCGAACTTGATACCCTGAGGAGTTGGCTGCTCAAACTGACTGAAGAATCAATTGCCCATGAAGATGGTGAAGATGCCGCTCATGACTACGATCATATCGTACGTGTAATGGCGCTGGCAGAAACTCTTCAGGCGCGAGAAAGTGGCGATCTACCAACTATCTGGGCAGCGGTAGCACTACACGATATAGGGCAGGGACGCGAACGTCGCTATGGCGGAGACCACGCCATCATCGGAGCAGAGATGGCAGCAGAACTACTAACTGATACACCATTTCCCCAGAGTGCAATCCCAGCCGTGCAGCAAGCAATTCGCGATCATCGCATGACGGGGGGAGCTACACCACAGTCAATAGAAGGTCGCATCCTTTACGATGCAGATAAGCTTGACAGCCTCGGTGCAATTGGCATAGGTCGCCTGTATTGCATTACCGGTCGATACAATCAGAAGGTCTATTCATCTTTGCCTGATGATGTGTTTGAGCCTGTTGACCCGCTGCTTGTGCGCCAGTTGCGGAGACGCCCAGATTATTCCCCGAGCATTGAGTTTCGTTTGCTTTTCGGTAACCTCCCAGAGCGCATGACGACCAAGACAGGACGTGAGTTGGCACGAGAGCGATATGCATATATGGAAGGATTTTTTAGACGTTTACAGCAAGAGGTTGAAGGGGAACTTTAGGGAAGTTCTTCCAGCAGGATTACATAGTTGAACGAGGCTTCTCGCTCTGCTGGGGCACTTAGATGCGCGGTAAATCCCACCCGCGGGTGCAGTGACACATACTGTACCACCACTGGACCAGGGTCGCTTGTGAGCATGACGACTATGACACTTGAGCGGGTAACGTGGAGATTATTGATCATTACATCACATTCCCCGCGCTTAAACACACCAGAGCCAAACAGTATTCCGGCAATCACTTGGAGAAGCTTCGCTTCAGATTCACTTTCGGCTTGCTCTATGACCCCTACGTGTACGCCTGCAGTCTCTTCAGGTGGAGATTGTGCCGTCTCTCCTGTTTGAGGGACCTCTTCTGAGCGGGATATAGCTTTCAAAAGCACTTTCGTCGTACGTCCGGCCAAGCGTGGATTACTAGAGAGAGGTTCAACAGTAGAAGGCTGTTGGGGCTGCTGGGAAGATGGTTGTAAAGGTGAAGGTTCAGAAGGCTGTACAGGGGTATCAGGACGTACTATAGGCATTGGCTTGGATTGTAAACTCAAACGCGGGGGAATGAGCCTGGTATCTTTTACGTTCGCCTGCTCCTCGGACTCATCGACAAACGGCTTATCACTTGCAGGGCTATCCAGTTCGTCTTCCTCATTCAACCAGTCTTCTTCTAGTAAGGAGGTGTCTGCAAGGGTTTCTTCGACTGATTTAGAGAGACCTAAGCGCTGCTGGGCAGTACTAGCTTGCCACTCTTGCTGCTTTTGTTCGTCGAGTTTATCAAGTTCATCAGTCTCGTCGAGTTTATCGGGCTCAGCCATTATTACATACTCCAGCAGTATAGGTAACATACATGTTTAAATATTTATAGCTTGATATACTATGGAATGCCTGGATGTAGTATATCACACAACGTACCAACGATTAGCACGCGTAGTATCTTTGGGTAGAACCGCTGAGTACTGTGTTCAGCCATTATAGCAAGTTCGGTCAAACAAGATAGGATTATTATGAAACTACACTGCCCACCAAATGACCGCAGACACGATCTTTTCAATCGGTGGCATCAGCATGCCATCCCGTTCAACCAACCACTTCTCCAACAGAGCACGCAACTCACTGCGAGTCTGCTGATTATCGGGCAAAATAAGCTGCTCTAACAACTCTTCCACGGCTACATCGAGCGAAGGGTAACGCAAACTGGGTGGGAGCGTTACAACTTCTACATTGGCATAGATGCCCATTTCATAGAGGACATCCAGGGCATGGATATACCCAGGTTGGAGACAACGCTCGTCACCATGAAAATGCCGCCAGAGATGAGCGGTCAGAGCGTCCATTTGGGTTGCACGAAGGTAAATGTAACAGGTACGGCGCGAGGCCGCTTGCAGTTTTGCCAGAAAGGGAACTATATCCCTGATGGGGTAGAGGACGTGGCTACAGATGACAATATCGGCGTGGAGGT
>Ga0187819_10001250_pt1 | contig 13190 bp, 9 predicted proteins | sample NC_wetland_sal_i_15_FD_132411 | JGI IMG/M metagenome (GOLD analysis project Ga0187819, IMG submission 132411) | Wetland sediment microbial communities from Neuse River Estuary, North Carolina, USA - SO4_4 | ecosystem: Environmental > Aquatic > Freshwater > Wetlands > Sediment | place: USA: North... | reverse complement strand
TCGGCCTGAGACACATTGACCCGCGGATCCATTGCCACCTCAAACGCCGCAGTCTGACTCTTGCCATCGACGGTCAGCCGCACCTGGTACTTACCCGGCAAAGCCAATGGACCCCGAGCGCCGTCTTTATACTCCCAGAGATAGTAATCGGGCACGCGGCTGCTTCCCGCATAGCGCAGGTCCCAAACAAAACGATTAAGGCCGGCTTCCGCCTTGATCTCTTTTTCCGGCTTCTTATCCTCCGGAGTCAGAGGCTCTTGCAATTCTTCCGTCTTGTTGCTGGAATATTTTCGAACCACGCTGCCCGTGGAATCGAGAATCTCGATAGTGGTTTCGCCTTTGGGCTTCGCTTTGAGGAAGTAGTAAATCAGCGCTCCCGCCGGCGGATTGTCCCCAACCATTACACGCTTCCCAGGTTCTTCATCCAGGCTCGGGTTGTGGAACCGTGTAGCGGTCGCTGGAGTGTAGAGGTGTACGTCCCGCTTGGCAATTTCATCGCTGTATTGCCGCAGCGGGGAAACATCGTCGAGAATCCAGAACGCGCGCCCGTGCGTGGCCAGCACTAGGTCGTCATTCTTCACCACTAAATCGTGAATCGGGGTTGTCGGCAGATTTAGTTGCAGCGCCCGCCAGTCCGCCCCATCATTGAACGAAACATACACGCCGGTTTCCGTTCCCGCGTACAGCAGCCCCCGTTTTTTAGGATCTTCACGCATGGCGCGAACAAAAGTGTTTTCCGGAATCCCCTTGGTGATCTTCACCCATGTCTTGCCGTAATCGTTGGTCTTGTAAATATAGGGATGCAAATCGTCCAACTGATGCCGATCTGCGGCCACATAAGCGGTTCCCCCGTCATGCGGCGAAGCGTCGATCTGGCTGATGCGGCTCCAATCCGGCAGATCCTTGGGTGTAATGTTCGTCCAATTCTTTCCCCCATCGCGGGTGACGTGAATCAGTCCATCGTCGGCGCCAACCCAGATCAAACCCTCCACCAGCGGCGACTCCGCCACGGCGAAGATCGTGTCGTAATACTCCGTGCCAGTATCGTCTTTGTCGATAGGGCCGCCCGAGACCTGCTGCTTGCTTTTGTCGTTGCGCGTGAGGTCAGGGCTGATCGCTTCCCAGTGCACGCCGCCATCGGTAGTCTTAAACAGACGTTCTCCGCCGTGGTAGAGCGTGTTGGGGTCATGCGGCGAAATCAAGATCGGCGCCGTCCACTGAAAACGGTGCGCCAGTTGCGCCGCACCGCCACCATCGCTTAACTCGGGCTGCACAGCAACATTCTTTGTCTGCCCGTTGCGCTTGTCGAAGCGCGTGATTACGCCCTCGTACTCGCCCGCATACACAATGTTGGGATCCGGCGGATACGGTGCAATATAACCAGCCTCTCCACCACCCACGGAGTACCAGTCGGATCGCTCGATCTCGCCCTCATCACTGCGGCTGGCAATCGCAACTGAGCCTGAATCCTGCTGCGAGCCGTAAACGTAGTAAGGCGCGCGCGTGTCGGCGATCACGTGATAAAACTGCGCCGTCGGCTGATTATCCTGGCGCGTCCAGTTCCTGCCGCCGTCCAGGCTCACCGTGACGCCGCCGTCGTTCGAGACAATCATCCGGTTCGTATTCTTCGGATCAATCCACATGCTGTGATTGTCACCGTGCGGCACCTTTACCTTGTTGAAGGTGTGCCCACCGTCGCTGGATTTGTAGAAGTCCACATTCGCGATGTAAACCACGTCCGCCGATTGCGGGTCGGCGATGATGTGCATGTAATACCACGCCCGCTGCCAGAAGGCGCGGTCATTATTCAACAATTCCCAAGTGTCGCCACCATCGTCTGAGCGGTAAAGACCGCCCTCGGGCGCTTCGATCAGTGCATAGACGCGATCAGAATCCGCGGCCACGGCAATGCCGATGCGGCCATAAGGTTCCGCGGGTAGGCCATGTTCCTCGAGCCGCTTCCATGTACTGCCGCTATCGTTCGAGCGATAAAGTCCGCTGCCGGGACCGCCGCTCGAAAGCGACCAGGGCGTCCGTCGCGCCTCCCACAACGATGCGAAAAGAATATGCGAGTTATGAGGATCAAACGCAATGTCGATTCCTCCCGTGTTCTCGTCCTTATACAGGACTTTCTCCCAAGTCTTGCCTCCGTCGGTGGTGCGGAAAATTCCCCGCTCCGCATTCGGCCCGAAAGGGTGGCCCAGCGCTGCAACGTAAACGACATCCGGATTGTTGGGATCGACAATCACTTTGCCGATCGCCCGCGAGTCACGCAGGCCCACGTTCTTCCAGGTTTTGCCGCCGTCCACTGTTTTGAAAATTCCATCTCCATGCGAGATGTTGCCGCGAATGCACGCCTCCCCGGTGCCCACGTAAATCACGTTCGGATCCGAGGGCGCAACCGCCAGGCTTCCAATCGAGCCCACCGTCTGCTTGTCGAAGACGGCGGTCCAAGTCATCGCGCCATCGGTGGATTTCCACACGCCTCCGCCTGTCGAGCCAAAATAATAAGTATTGGGATCGCCAGAAATGCCCGATGCAGTCAGCGAACGCCCGCCGCGAAACGGCCCCACCAAGCGATACTTCATGCCCTTGAATTGCGGATCTTCATTCTCGGTATCGGTAGAAGAAGTTTTCTGCGCGTCGCTCCGCAACTCAGCCGGCTTGCGCTCGTTCTCTCGAGTTTGCGCCACGCTCGGACTAGCAATCGCTATTAAGAGAACACCTAGAATCCACACAGTTCGACCGAACGTCAGCCTGACGAAATTCATTGACCTTATCTCCCGGGAAAAATGGAACCATCAGTTTACTGCCTGGAATGGCCTTACGGAAGGATTCCCCGCGAAACGCAGACAATTCCACGGGTGTCATCCCGAGCCAAGCGAGGGATCTCGGTTCTTGCCAGGACCGGGAAAACCCAGATTCCTCGTCGCTCTCGCGCCTCGGAATGACAGAGGATGGGGTGTCTCTGAGGTACGAAGCGACTCCCTACCCCTTCTTCTTTCCCTCAAGCAATGCCCGCGCCGCCTCCAACTCCTTGCGCTTATCCGGATCGACCTCGGGATAACTCAGCTGCAAATCCTCCAGCGTGTCCACAATCGCAGCCGCCACCACCACCCGGGTGAACCATTTATTGTCCGCCGGCATTACGTACCAGGGCGCATGTTTGCTCGCCGTGTGGATGATCATGTCCTCGTAGGCCTTCATGTAATCCTTCCAATACTCGCGTTCGTGAATATCCGACGCGGAAAATTTCCAGTTCTTTTCCGGATGATCCAGCCGATCCAAGAAGCGCTTCTTCTGCTCCCTCTTCGAAAGGTTGAGAAAGAATTTGCGAACGATAATTCCATTGCGCCAGAGATAGCGCTCGAAGGAATGGATGTCCTGAAAGCGCTCCTTCCAGATATCCTTCGTGACCAGTGACGGAGGAATTCTTTCGTTCTTCAGCAACTCGGGGTGAACCCGCACCACCAGCACCTCTTCGTAATAAGACCGGTTGAAGATCCCAATCCGCCCCCGCTCCGGATCGCGCTGCATCGAACGCCACAAATAATCGTGATTCAGTTCTTCCGTCGATGGAGCCTTGAACGAGTACACCTGAACCCCCTGCGGATTCACCCCCGACATGACGTGCTTAATCGCGCCATCCTTACCCGCTGCGTCCATGGCCTGAAAGATGAGCAGCACGGCCCAACGATCCTGGGCGTAGAGCTTGTCTTGCAACTCGGCCAGCGAAGCGATGCCCTGGGCCAGAAGCCGCTCAGCCTCTTCCTTCGAGTCAATGTCGCCTGTATCGGCGGGATCAAAATCCTTCAGCCGGAACTTCGAACCGTCTTCCACCCGGTACGGCTTTGCCACCTTGCGTGCCCAACTCATCCGCAGCCTCCATCTCGCGGTCTGACATTCCGCGGAAAGATGCAGTCTACATCACGCTGGTTAATGCAGGCGTGAACGTGTGGGCGCGGGCATCTATAAAAGCCCTCTCATCCTGGAGCGGAGTGAATGCTTCGCGAAGCGAAGCCTTCACGCAGTCGAAGGACCCGTGCAATGATCGCGTGACCATGAAAGCAGAAGGGAATTTCCACCATGCCCATGACACAAGTGGCGAGAACTCGCTCACCCTCCATGACTGGATAGCAAGCCCAAGTCCTTCGACTCGACCGCCGTTCGCTTCGCGACCGACGCCTCCGCTCAGCACGAGGCAACCCTGAACCGAGGTTTCGCAACCAACCCGAGTTCGCACACGCCACAGGAAACTAAAGACAGGCACTTGCAAGACCACGTGGCCCACATGGCGGATAAAGCAGAGAAAGCATCATAGCCCGCCGCTACAAAATAAAATGTCCAGGGTTTACTCCATTGGGCTTTGTGCCGGACGCATTCGAATGTAAGCACGGCGGGTTTTCTTAAAACAGGCAAGGCGGTAACATTTCGAAGCTTGGAGTTTGTGTGTTGCAGAGGAGTACGTAGCCTCGCGATCCACGCAACCCGCAGCAGCAAAGCAGCACCGGGCAAGCGAAGGATGGCCAGGCTGAGGAAACGCAATGCGTATTGCATCCTTAAGTCGCTTTCTGTTTTTCGCGTTGGTCGTAGTCGCGCTGTCGGCGGCTTCGTTCGCGCAAGTCGGGATAGGGATCTCGGTCAATTTCGGTCCTCCCGCCCTTCCCGTGTATGAGCAGCCCCTTTGTCCCGCCGCCGGATATATCTGGACTCCCGGCTACTGGGCCTGGGATCCCGATGCCGGCGATTACTACTGGGTGCCGGGTACTTGGGTGCTGGCGCCAGAAGTCGGCTTCCTCTGGACCCCGGCCTGGTGGGGCTGGGGTGGCGGCGCATATCTTTTCCATGAAGGCTACTGGGGTCCGCGCGTCGGATTCTATGGCGGAATCGTTTACGGATTCGGCTATTTCGGCCACGGCTATGAAGGCGGACGCTGGGAAGGCGGACAGTTCTACTACAACCGTACCGTCAACAACATCAACATCACCAACATTCACAACGTTTACAACACCACGGTTGTCAACAACACCACCGTGAACCGCGTCAGCTACAACGGCGGCCCCGGTGGGATCCAGGAACGTCCCACGCCGGAAGAGCAGCAGGCTGAACGTGAAAGACACCTGCCGCCGGCACCCGTTCAAAGGCAGCATGAACAAACTGCCCGCACCAACCCAGAACTACGGGCCTCGGTTAACCATGGCAAACCACCCATCGCAGCCACTGCCAGACCTGCAGAATTCAAGGGCCCCGGTGCCGTGCCGGCCAGAGAAGCGGGAGCGCCATATCATCCTCCGGCCAACCGAGGCGGAGCCCAACCTGGTCATGCAGAGAACCGGGCCAATCAGCCGGTTCCTCGTCCAGAGAACGCCGGTCGTCCCGAGAATGCTGCTCGTGCGGAGAACAACGTTCCTCGTCCTCCAAGCCACGCGAAGGATGTTCAACCCCACGAACGCGGGCCCGCGCCCAACACGGGGAACGCGAAACTGGACCAGAAATATCAGCAACAACAGGACAAGCTGATCCAGAAGCAGAATCAGCAACACCAGAAGCTGCAGCAGAAGCAGGAGCAGGAACATCAGCGTCTCGCGCAACAGAACGCCAACGAAGCGAGGCAGCAGCAGATGGAACAAAGGCACCAGCAACAGACGCAGCGAATGGAGGAGAAACACACTCAGCAGCAGCAACACTTGCAGCAGAGGCAGCAACCGCCTCGACCCAGATAAAGTCGAATCTGCCGCCGCGTGCCTTACCCTGTTATCCCTCAAAAGGGTGGGGCACGCCATTGATTTGGCTTTACCTCAAGTTCCTTTCACATAGCCGCAAGCCCTTGCAGCCTGGGCGAATAATACGTTTCCTGGTTACTTCGCTGGTTACTTCCTAGAACTTTCGTGCTACGTCTATGGCCCATTCGGGCGTTGCACTACTGGTGTGGGCTTGCTACCTTGACCACATTGAGCCTCCCCTTAGGTGCTGTAACGCATCTTCTTGGGGGTGAGTACATGAAACTAGTTCATCTGTGCTATGCGGCCTTGGGATTTGCGGTGGCTCGCTGGATCTTTAAGCGGGAGCCTATGCCGATAGCTGATCCAGTCACTCGTTTCCGCTCATCGGGCTTGCTGTAAAATTTCACGGACGTACGGTGCCCTGTTGCGCGGGCTACTTCGTCCCGCACGTCCGTGATCTCTCTCCGCGTATTAGCTCAAGAAAACCTGCATTCAGCATTCAGCACTTGGCACTTAGTCCCGAAAGTTTCACTTGGCGCGACAGGACTGGCTGAATGCTGACTGCTGAGTGCTGATTGCTAACTAAAGGTTCTACGACTAACGTTCGTCCCTCCGTGCTGAATCCCAGGCCGGTTTCTGACTACAATTTGTCATAGGGAGTCCGTCGGTTTTCGCTCCTGAACTTCATGAGCCATCCGGGTTATTTCCGCGTCTTTCTGGTCCTTCTGGGTATCGCGCTGCCGGCTTGTGCCGCGGCCCAAGCGGACGGCGGAATCTCGCTGGGCGACCTGGCCCGCTCCCTGCGGCAGAACAAAACTCAGAGCCAACCGGCGGCGCCCAATGTCATCGATAATGACAATCTTTCCCAGGTGATCGACGATGTCGAACACTTCCGTTTGGCAGGAAAACCTATGTTTTCCTTTGACGGCGGAGCAAGCAATTTCAAGATGTCTTCGCCCGATGGCACTTGCAGCCTTTCCTTCAATGCCAATGCCACCGCTCTGCTGGCCACTCCCTACGTGTCGCAAGATCTCCCGCAGAGTGAACTCGCCAAGTTGGACGGTCCTGCGACCATTCACGGAGACACTCTCGAGGTTTCGGTGCACAACGCCAGCCCGTGGAACCTACGCGAGATCACGGTGGGCCTGACCATCGTGCGCCGCCCGGATACGAGTGTCGCAAACGATGCGGACGCGAAGCTGCTACCCGCCGTCGTCGCAGTTCCGTTGCCGGTCGAGAAACGTCCAGACTCCACTCTGCTTCTTCACCTAAAAGGCTCGACCGCCCCCTTCGCCACGACGGTTTATCAGGGAAAGCTGGACGCGACTCTGGACCAAGGCCAGGAGTGGCACTGGGCAATTGTCGAGGCCAAGGGAATCCCCCCCACCACGGTCGCGAACGCCTCCAACTACTAATCTGGAAGTGCAACGTACAGTGGCCCACGTTTTCTGCTGACCGGTAAATCAAACCTCGGGTGCCCCATCCTTTCGCGCACTTCGCGAAAGGGTGGGCAACGCCGGCGCTCTTTCCCCTCCTCTGTCGGTCCTGACGTTCAGCTCAGCTGCAAGCTGTCATCCTAGAGGCGGCGGAGTCCTTGGCAAAGCCAAGGACTCCCAACGAAGGATCTCTGCATTTTTCCGGCACTGCCAGAATCCGCACTGCTGCCGCTTGCGAAGACAAGGGACGGGTCTCTGACCCGTCCCAGCGGAGTCGTGATCCCTTCCGAATGGACGACAAACCGTCCGGAACACGCCGTATGCGGCGCGCTGCATGCGCCTATCCAAATATACGAGCTTGCTTGTAAACCAACTGCTGAGTTCGTCTCGGGTACCCCTTATGCTGGCCGTGCAACTGGGACGTGATTGAGGGGCCGCGGCAGTTGAAGCACGGGCACTCTCGATATATAATCTCGGCGTTTCTTGCAACGAGGGGGTCGCCCGTGGCTAACTTCAATAACGTGTCGTGGACTGCCAGAGCTTTCCTCCTCATGACCTGCGCGGCCGGGTTGGCAACCGCGGCCGAACCTCCGGCTGATCTGTGTTCGCTGCTGCCAGCGGCTGTGGTGAGCAAGACCTTAGGACAAACCTACGGTCCCCCGAAAAAGACTGTCGCTCCCCGGCCTTACGCAAACACCGCTGAGGGAACGGACTGTACCTACCCAGCCAGCAGCGACTACCTATTGTTCAGGGCCTACGTTGATCCCTCGCCGGCGGCCTCAGCCGAGCTATTTGCGAAATTGAAAAGTTTTTTCGGGCGGGGATCGACGTCGGTTACCGGGATCGGAGACGAGGCTTATTTAGACGCTAGTCATGGACTGCATGTCCGCAAGGGCAAAGTGCGGTTTTTTATCTCCGCCAAGGCAGCTAACGACAAGCAGTTAAGGGATCTTGCCAGTTCGATTGTGGGACAATTGTAGGGGCCTGAAATCCGCCCTCTAGTTCTATTCTTTGGATTTGGATGCTCTGGCAGCGCTCCCGCAACTATGGCTTTGCCTCGATCGAATTGCCCAAATCAAAATACTCGCGCCAAGAGGCAATCCTGCCGCCGACCAAGTCGACGATGATGGCATCGTGCGTGACCGCCCGCGCTCCATCTCTTTGCCGAGTCACATCCCAGTCCCACTCGATCGCCGCCTTGGCTCCGTCCGTCGAAATAAAGACATTGTTTACCGTGACTCGCAAATCGCGGAACTGCTTGAAATAACCGGCCATCGCCGTTTGCATTTCCGCAGCGGGCACATGCCCCCCGGGCGAAATCAATTCCCCGCTTGGAAGCCAGTCCGGGGCGGCAATTCCAAAATCATGCTTCTCCCACGCTTGTGCCTGCCGCTCCACGAGTTCCCTGATCTTCACCGTGTTGTCGTCTTTGGCAGGATCTTGTCGCTCAACCTGCGGTTGGTTCGAGTTGGTTAGATCGCGGACGGCCTGGGCAGCCGTGGGTTCTTTCATGGCAACCACAGATGCTAGCAGCAAGGTCAGTAAGACGTATTGAGTCATCGATTTGTTCTGTTTCGCAAGGATTATCACGCGCGTGTTGCTACTGGCTTCGATCGTTGGCGTAAAATCGATGGCGCTCATTGACCGGTTGCGAGCGCCCTGGGAAGACTTGGCGTCGCGGGGTGAGAACGTGGCCCGGCCTGCCAACCGTTCGCCTTCGGTCGAACCCAGGACAGTGGAAACGGTAAAAACCTGTGCCGTCCCTCACCCCGAGACTAAGGGAAAGCTTAGACCCGCCAAGAGCCGAGTTCAAGAGCCTCAAAGCTGAGCGCCAGCGCCCCATACCGGTCGCAACATCGACAGCGCTCATCCACAGGATTCTGAGCGCTATCGCGCTTACAGCAGGTGCTTCCACGTGGCCCATCATCGCGATACAATCCAAGCGCAAACCGTGGGAGCACACCCAGGGGTTTATCGGGAGGACTCATGACCCCACTGACGGGAGAACGCGCTCTTGTATAGGTGCGCGAACAACTATGAATCCTTCGTTGCGGTGAGGTCGCCGGGGCGCGAGCAACGACGCTTTCCGGGCAGAATAAATCCGCGCTGGTGCGTTTCGCGTTGCTCGCAAATAGTGCGACTTGAAGGATTGTTTGGCGCGATGAACAAGAACTCTGAGGTACTCATGGTTTACCCCAAAATCGCGACACACCTCGTCTTTACTGCGCTCCTCAAGGAACAGAGCCTTCAACAGGCAGCGGTTTTTTTCCGAGAGTTCATCGAGAATGTGCCGAACCCGCTGTTGCATTTGCCGCAGGGCGATGGCGTCGGAGACGCCAATGGCTCGGTCGGAGATGGCATCGACGAATCCGTCAGCAGCCGAAATCTGCCGGCTCTCCGATCGATAATGCTCGCGTAATACGTTGTTGCAAACAGAATTGACGAAGGCTCCGAGGCGTTCCGGCTGATGGATGCGTCGTTCGGCGAGAAGCCGCAGAACACGCGTGAAGGTCTCTTGCCGAACGTCTTCGATGGCCGCAATCGACCGCAAACGCCTGTTCACCTTCAGCCGAATGAGTTCGCCGAAGTAAGCCACAAAGTGCTGTTGGGCGCTGAAATCGCCGGAACGAAGCCGATCCACGTAGGAGCTATCGAAATCCTGAAACTGCATTGGCATGACTGCACCTCCCATGGGCTAGGCGAACTGGCCTTCTTCCTCTACCTGTTACCCGCTGCTTTCTCGAAGAGGACGCGTTTGCCATCCTGCTTCGGAAAAGGCAACAAGTCCATGGAGCTAGTCTGAAGCGGTATCAATTGATCTGAAGAGATCGCCCTAGACGCTAAAATGCCTTTCGCAAGCGTCTCTCGCCAGTTCGTGAGAAGTCGCAGCGTTGACTCTCAATCCTCGGTGACGGATAATCAACCACGATCGGAGGAGGTTCTATGAAACGCTCTCCCCGGCCCCGCAACACAGTTAGCCTCTCCCATTCAGTTGATCGCCAACTCACTATGTATGCAATCGTGGCCAGCGCAGCCGGAATGGGGACGCTGGTTCTGGCACAGCCGGCGGCGGCCAAAATCGTTTACACTCCGGCTCACGTTGTAATTGGGCACGGAGGGGTGAATTCGTTCCATATCGATCTCGACCATGACGGCGTCCCCGATCTTGCACTAGCCTCAGTGAGCAATGCTTGCACCGATGGTATATGCTATGCGAACCTAAACGCCTACCCACTCGGTAATCTCATCGAGGGCAAGCGAGTCCGTAGCCACTCCTTCTACCAGTCGTTTGCTTCGGCTGTGCGCGCCGGCAATAAGGTTGGGCCGCATGCGCCGTTCATTCCGGGCAGCGACATTGGATGCGTCATGCTGGGTATTGTGAGTAATCCGTCCAGCCATTATCGTAAAGTTGTTGGCGACTGGAACAACGTAAAGGATCGATATTTGGGAGTGAAGTTCAGCGTCCACAACAAAACCCATTTCGGTTGGGTACGGCTGACGGTGCGCGACAACGGGCATTACGTCACCGGCGTCCTCACCGGCTACGCATACGAAACCATTCCAAACAAGGCGATCATCGCGGGCAAGACGAAGGGGCCGGATGAGATCGACGACACTACCGTGGCACAACCGAATCCCGCAGCTCTCGCCGCTCCCACACCGACATTAGCCACCCTGGGCGCACTGGCAATCGGAGCGCCGGGACTGTCCATCTGGCTACGGGAACATTCAGCGGATGCTACGCGATAAATCCGCCAACAGCACTCTTGCCGACAACCCCAAAATCCACTACTCCGCGGTATCGTTGTTGTAACATCGCCATAACGCTCATTGACCTTTGAAGGGGTTTTGAGCGCTAACGCCTGTGGGTGTCAGGTCGGGCCTTGAAAAACCCATTCTTTTGAAAAAACTGTCCCATCCGAGGGGTAGAAAATGTCCACCAAAAATCGAGAACGTCGTTTATAGGGCATCCTAGCGCGATGAGATTTTTGCGAACTTCTAAGAGTGTGAGTTTTTCAACAGCCACGCCTGTTTTGAACAACTGACAGAAACAGATGCCGTCATGGGCTAAACTCATTCACGTGAAAAAGTCACCAGTTGCTTCCACGAGGCGGTACCATCACATCGGAATTCCCACTACCGAGCGTCGAGAAGGTGAACGCCTGATCGAGCACTATGCGACGTTCGTGTCTGGATATGAAACGAGCACCTACGGAATCGAGTGGATGCGGTTCGAACCTGAAGCGCCGGTCCCTGAGCTTGTGCGTACTGTTCCGCATGTCGCCTTCGAAGTGGACGATCTCCCCTCTGAAATCGCCGGAAAAGAGATACTTATTGCGCCCAACTCACCCTCCCCGGGCGTGACCGTCGCTTTTATCGTCGAGAATGGAGCCCCGGTCGAGTTTCTCCAGTTTGATAAGAAGTGATGCTTGAAAAGCGTCAATGGGGTTGGGGGGATCGTTGGCGAAAAATTCCCCTTGCACTCACAACCCCAGAATCGGCCCGCCAAGACCCACCCCTGGGGAGCACACGTTATCGAGAGTTGGAGTAGCGAACGTGCAGGTAGTCCAACCCGGCAAAGATGTTCTTCGCGATGGTGAATTTCTGATTCGCGTCGAACTTCTCCGGTGAGCCCTCCCAGTTCCGTATGAGTGCGGTACCGATGTTGCAACTACCGTCCAGACCGTACTCAACCGGCAGCGTGAGCTTGTGGTCGCCTTCCGCGTAGATCAGCTTGCCTCCGAAGGTGGTCAGCTTAACGCGGTATGGCCCATCGTTCAGTACACCGCCTGTATCGCTCTGGGCAGTGCGATACGCAAATTTACGTTTTCGCAAGCTCACGTCGTACCGACTCCATGCCTTTGATTCTACGGGAACTTTCAGCGTTACAGCGAGTCAATTGGCGAAACATCTCGATTGCACTCACGCGGGCAAATCACCAACCCCATCGGCTTGATTCCCATTTTGGAACTGCGCTCGCATTTGCTTCACTATTTCCTTGACTTCACTAAAAGATATACTAAGATATAAATATATAACAGTGATAAAGGAGCCCGCGGGTTGTCCCTCCCATTCAGATCCACCTGTCAAGCAACCTCTAAGGCCTCGATCGCCCCGCAACTCCTTTGTTCCCAAGATTTTGCCTGCAACCCGTTTCTTTTCATAGATCTGGCGGGTACCCCTGCAGCCCGCCTCAATCGATTCATAGATTTACGCGAAAAACGCGATTTTTTTTCAGGAGCAGTTCATGACCCAACCTCTTCCTCCACATCCCAACGTTCGTAAGTGCACCCACATCAAAGTCACCGCGACAGCAATGCGGCTCCCCCGCCCTGCGCGGCGAATTCTTCTGCTATTTCCACACTCGCGTCATCAAGGGCGTGCAGCAGCGCGTGGACATGCAACTCCACTCCATGGCCCTGCTCGAAGATTGCGAGAGCATCCAGCTTTCGATCATGCACGTAGTCGATGGCCTGGTGAAAGGGACGCTCGAACCCACCCGCGCCCGCCTGATCCTTCAAGCTCTGCGCATCGCCGCCCGCAACGCCAAAAATGTCCGCTTCGACAAGGTCGACTACCTGTCCTTCGAGCCACCGATGGTGCGCCAGGTCCCCGACTACGCCCGCCAATACCTGATCGAACACCCCGAGCAAGGCCCGCCCCTGAGCCCGTGTGGCGCAGACACTCCCGCCCGCGAAGCCGAAGCAAGATGTAGCGCGGACACTCCTGTCCGCGAAGCCGAAACCAACAGTCTCGCCCAGCGCCAAGAACCAGCGAAGCCGGCCACACCGCAGCCGATTGTTTCGCAGCAATCCGCAGCCCCGGAAACAGCCGCGAAGCGGCAACAGAATGCAGCCCACAGCGCCAGCTGTGGGTCAACCACAGAAAACGACCCAGCTCCGAAGGAGCGAAAGAAACCCGAGCGTGACACGCAGCAGGAAGCAAACGAACTCAAGCGAGTGCAAGCCGCCATCGCGGGCGTAACCCGCGGCAACTGGCGCGACCTGCGCACCGTCTTCGAGTTCGCCGG
>Ga0187819_10001249_pt1 | contig 13191 bp, 8 predicted proteins | sample NC_wetland_sal_i_15_FD_132411 | JGI IMG/M metagenome (GOLD analysis project Ga0187819, IMG submission 132411) | Wetland sediment microbial communities from Neuse River Estuary, North Carolina, USA - SO4_4 | ecosystem: Environmental > Aquatic > Freshwater > Wetlands > Sediment | place: USA: North... | reverse complement strand
GACGGCCGCGAGACAAGCTACTTCGAATGGCTGGGCGCCGGGTTGTATTCCGCCGACCTGCAAGAAAGCGCCATGCACGGGCGCACGCACCATCTCCACGAGCTCCGCTACGGCTTCGACCGCGACACCCTGTTTCTGCGTGTCGATTGGGTCCCCGGCGCTCTCGAGGAGTTGCGCGAGTGCGAATTCCACCTGCGCGTCAAAGGAGAAGGCGATGCGGTCCTGATCGTTCAAGTGGCGGAAGGAAAGATTATCGGCCACTCGGTCGAGCAGGACGGTGCCTGCCTGCTCGCCGGCGCGGCCAAGGTGCGCGTGGCCATCGGCGCCATTCTGGAAGCCAGCATCGCCCGCGAACTCGTCCCCTCCGCCGGCCGCACCTCGTTGGAAATCGGTGTCGCCCTCTGGCACGGCGGTCTGCCTGTGGATGTCCTCCCAGCTCAGGGCGTCCTAGCCGTTTCCCTCGGCGAAGAATCCTATTCCTGGTAGGGGCATCCGCCGCGGCGGACCCTGCCCCAAGCGGCACCGCCGGCCGCCGCGCTTCACTCGCCACTGCTTCTAAAACATTTTCACTGCCACATCCCGCGGCCTCAGCCCCACCGGCACCAGCGTCAGCAGGCTGTTCGTCCGCGTGCGCACGATCGCCAGATCGTTCGACCCTTCATTCACCACCAGCAGCAGATTGCCTTCCGGCGTCAGCGCGGCCGCCAGCGGCCGTTGCCCCACGGAAATCGGCCGCAACACCCGGCGGTCGTTCAGCTCCACGGGCGCCACCCGCCCCGCCGCCGTGTCCGTCACATAGAGCACGCTGCCATCATAGGAAAGCACGCCCAGCGCGGGTGTGCTGCCCACGGTCACGTGGTCCCCCGTCTCGTTCCGCCAGGTGTCGATCACATCCAGCCCGTGAGACTCCCCCGACAGCACGTATAGTTCGGCCCCATTCGCGGAAAGCAGCAGCGCCCCCGGCCGCCCGCCCACCGCCAGATTCGCCAGCAGTTTCCGCGCGCGCAGGTCCACCAGCGAGACCGCGCTTCCGCTGCCCGACGCGATGAAGGCCTTCGACGCGTCCGGCAGCACGGCAATCTGTTCCGGCGCCGCCGTCACCGCGATTTTGTCCACCGTCTCCAGCGTGCGCGCGTCCAGCAGCGAAAGCGAACTCTCCCCCCGGTTGGCCACCAGCACGTACTTTCCGTCCGGCGTGGCCCGCACCAGCCACGGGCGCTCACCTGCCCGCGCCCGCGCCACCACCCGCCGCGTCGCGCAATCAATCGCCGCCACCTCGCCCGTGTTCGCCGCCGCCGCGTAGGCCCGCGTTCCGTCCGGAGAGAAGTCCACCGCAAACAATCCCCCGCCCACCGGAATGTTCGCCGCCACCTCGCCTTTCCGCGCGTCAATCACCCACACGTAGCCGCCCGTCGTGCTCACTCCCCACAATTCCGCCCGCGTCGGATGCGCCCGCAGGCCCGAAGGCGTCGGCCCGACGGTAATCTGCCCGTGCGGCGCCAGCGCCACCAGGTCCACCACGCTCACCGTCCCATCCCTCACGTTGGAGACGTACGCGTACAGATGCAGCCCCGGCCGCAGCGTGGCCAGGCCCATCTGCCGCGCCACCACCCGCGCGCCAATGAGCCCCAGCACTGCAAGCGCAAACACCAGCCGCCGATTTATGCGCGATTTGTTCTTCACAGGCAGGCCGTTCCGAAGGGTTTCACCAGTCACGAGTCACCAGTCACCGGTCACGGACCTCAATTCACCGTCCGCCCCAGCACTCCCGCGATCTGTCGCGCCTCGTGCCACAACTGCACGAGTTCTTCCGGCAGGATGGCCTGCGTCCCGTCCGAAAGCGCCGAGGCGGGATCATGGTGCACTTCCACCAGCAGCCCATCCGCTCCCACCGCTATCGCCGCGCGCGACAGCGGCAGCACTTTGCTGCGTTTCCCCGTCCCGTGGCTCGGATCCACCAGGATCGGCAGGTGGCTCCGCGCCTTCACCGCCGGCACGATCGCCAGGTCCAGCGTGTTCCGCGTGAAGTCGCTGAACGTCCTCACCCCCCGCTCGCACAGAATGAGCTGGTAATTTCCCTCTGCCATCACGTATTCCGCGGCCATCAGGAATTCGTCCAGCGTTGCGGCCATTCCCCGCTTCAGCAGCACCGGTTTTTTCGCCCGCCCCGCGCGTTTCAGCAGCGAAAAGTTCTGCATGTTCCGCGCCCCGATCTGGATCACGTCCGCCGATTCCTCCACCAGGTCCAGGCTCTCCTGGTCCACCGCCTCGCTTACAATCCCCAGCCCGAACTCCTCCCGCACCTCCCGCAAAATCTCCAGCCCCGGCTCTCCCAGCCCCTGGAAGCTGTACGGCGATGTGCGCGGTTTGTACGCGCCCCCGCGCATCAATTTGCCTCCCGCGTCCCGCACGTGGCGCGCGATCGCAAACGCCTGCTCCCGCGATTCGATCGCGCACGGCCCGGCAATGAGCACCGTGCTCCCTGCCCCGATGACCGCCTCCCCCAGCGGCGTCGAGATTCGCACTACGGTGGGTTCTGCCTTTAGCTCCAGGCTCACCAGTTTGTACGGTTTGCTGACCGGAATGCATTCCACTACTCCCGGCAGCGATTCCAGCGTGCCCAGATCCACCGCGCCACGGTTGCCGGTGATCCCAATGGCTGTCCGCAACGACCCCGGAATCGTGTGCGCCTTCAGCCCGAACTGTTCGATCCGTGCGCACACCGCGCGCACCTGCTCCTCGGTCGCGTGCGCATCCATCACCACGAGCATTGTGTTGTCTCACTTCCTCTGAGCGCCGAAACAGCCGCCGTCGAAGTCCCCCAGTCTATCTCCCCACCTGTCCCGCGGCAAAGCACCCTTTGTAGAACAGACAATCCAGTTTGTTCACCCGCAAACCAGCAAAAGACTCCCCCGAGAATCCCATCCGCCGCCTTTCCCTGTACTTCTCCCTCTGTTCTCTGCGTTCCTCTGCGAACCCTGCGCCTCCGCGCTATCTTCTCTCCGTCCCCCGCCGGAGATTGCGCGCCCACAACCCCTCGGCTAGAATGATTTCTCTGTCGCAGAATCTTTCGACACATGCACGATCGAACCGACAGCGCGATGACCGATGCGCAGGCCCCCGCAGTCTATCCGCCATCCGTCCCCGAGTCCGTCTCCGCTGTCGTTTCCGCCCCGCCCTGGCTCGACGGCCGCCCTCGCATCGGCATCCACACCTCCATCGCCGGCGAAGCCAGCCGCGCACTGGACATCGCCGCCCGCATCGGCTGCACCGCGCTGCAAATCTTTTCCGGCAGCCCCCGCATGTGGCCGCGCCCTCATCAGCGCGCTATCCCCGCTCCTGTCGCCAAGCGTTTCCGCGAGCGCCGCGCAGCGCTCCGCCTTGGGCCCGTGGCCGTCCACGCTAACTATCTGATCAACCTCGCCTCTCCCGACCCTCGCCAGTGGGAGAACTCCGTCGTTGCCTTCCGCGACGAGATCATTCGCGCCCTCCAGCTCGGCGCCGACTACCTGATCGTGCATCCCGGCTCCGCCCGCGACGCCGGGATCGCCCGCGGCATCGAAAACGTAGCAGAAGCCATCTCCCGCGCCTCCCGTAGCGCCGGTCCCGACGCTTCGGAACTGGCCTTCAGTCCTTCCTCTTCCTCCGCCGTTCGCGTCCTCATCGAAAACACTGCAGGGCAGGGAACCGGCCTTGGCTCGCAGTTCTCTCATCTGCAGCAAATGCTCGACGCCTGTCGCGCGCGCAACGTCGTCCCCCACCCCGGCGTTTGTCTCGACACCGCGCATCTTCTCGCCGCCGGTTTCGAAATCCGCACGTCGGAAGGCCTGGAGCGCACCCTCGACGAAGCGGACGCCGCCATCGGCCTCGAAAACGTTTGCGTGATTCACGTCAACGATTCCAAAGCCCCGCTGGGCGCCCGCGTCGATCGCCACGAGCACATTGGCCGCGGCCACATCGGGAGGGAGGCCTTCGCACGCATCCTGAACCACCCGCGTCTACGCAGCCCCGATCGCGCCTTCCTCTGCGAGACCCCCATTGACCGTCCCGGCGACGACCGCCGCAACGTCCGCGCTCTTTGGACACTTCTTGGCCTGCAGCCGCCTCCGCCCCCGCGCGGCATCTCCCTCGTCCGTCCGCCGCGGCGGCGCGGACCGCGATCTTCCGCCCGGCAGGGAAGAAGGCGCACCGTCGCCGCGCGAGCCCGAGCACAAACAACGAAGCGCCCCGCGAACGCACGGCACGTCCGCCCGAGCCGCCGCCCCAAAACGATTGCTAGGAGAACCCATTGATGGGCTTCAACCCCAATCCCCCCGGCGCCGCTCCCGAGCCTGCGCCCGCCACCCTCGATCCCGCCGACTGGCAATCTCTGCGCCTCCAAAGTCACCGCATGCTCGACGATGTCCTCGACTACGTCGAACACATCCGCAATCGCCCCGTCTGGCGGCCCATGGACCAGCAAATCCGCGCCGTCTTCCGCGCCCCCGTCCCGCAGCATCCCACCGATCTCTCCGAGGTCTACCGCGACTTCTCGAACTACATCCTGCCATTTGCCACCGGCAATGTTCATCCCGGCTTCATGGGCTGGGTACATGGCGGCGGCACGATCGTCGGCATGCTCGCGGAAATGTTGGCGGGCGGACTCAACGCCAATTGTGGCGGCCGCGACCACGCCCCCATCGAAGTCGAACGCCAAATCGTCGCCTGGGCGCGCCGCCTTTTCGGTTTCCCGGAAGAAGCCACCGGCCTCTTCGTCACTGGCACTTCCCTGGCGAATTTCGTCGCCGTGCTCGTCGCCCGCCGCGCCGCGCTCGGCCCCGCGGTGCGCCAGGCCGGCCTTGGCGACGCTGGCCCGCGCCTCGTCGGCTACGCCTCCGCCGCAGTCCACGGCTGCATCCCGCGCGCCATGGATTATGCGGGCCTGGGCAGCAACGCCCTCCGCCTCATCCCCGTGGACAGCCATCACCGCATTGACCTCGCCGCCTTGCGCAGCGCCATCGCCGCCGATCGCGCCGCCGGGTGGGTGCCCTTCCTGCTCGTCGGCACCGCCGGCACCGTGGATATCGGCGCGATCGACGACCTCGCCTCCCTCGCCGACATTGCCGCCGTCGAGCATCTCTGGTTTCACGTGGATGGGGCCCTCGGCGCTCTCGGCGTGCTCTCCTCGGAAGTCGCCCCGCGCCTCGCCGGCATGGACCGCGCTCACTCCCTGGCTCTCGATTTTCACAAATGGGGACAGGTGCCCTACGATGCCGGTTTCGTGCTGGTGCGCGATCCCGTTCTTCACCGCGACACCTTCGCCGCGACCGCAGACTACCTGCAGCGCCAGACTCGCGGCCTCGCCGCCGGCTCTTTTTGGCCCACCGATTTCGGTCCCGATCTCTCCCGCGGATTCCGTGCGCTCAAGACCTGGTTTACCCTGCGCGTTTACGGCACCGAGCAGCTCGGCGCCGTCATTTCGCGCACCTGCCGCATCGCTCGCCATCTCGAAGCGTGCGTTGCCGCGGAGCCGCGTCTCGAGCTGCTGGCACCCGTCCAGCTCAATATCGTCTGCTTCCGCTACCGCGGCCCCAACACAGACGCGCTCAACGCCGCCATCGTCGCCGATCTCCAGGAAAGCGGCGTGGCCGCGCCCTCCACCACCCGCATCAACGGCCAACTCGCCATCCGCGCCGCAATCTTCAATCACCGCACCACCGAGCGCGATGTCGACAAGATGCTGGAAGCTGTCCTCCAGCTCGGTGACCGCCGCTCCCGCACCAACTCCCGGACTGCCGGATGAGCGCTCCTATCGCCCAGACCGTTGATTCCCTCAGCCTCGTCGGCCAGCTCGCCGTCGAAAGCGAGTCCCTGCGCCCCCTCTTCCGCGCCGCGCGCTCCGCGGACGACCTCGCGCCCGTCCTGCGCAACGACGGCAACTTTCTCCTCGTCTATCGCCGCGGCGAGGAAGTCTTCATCGTCAACTCGTTCTACTCCCTCAATAATTATTTCTACGCCGAAAGCGCCGGACGTTTCCTCCACGCCGGCACCATCCACGCCCTCATGCGTCAGGGCAGCATCGACTTCAACTGGAATGTCGAAGCCATCGCCAATCTCATGGGTCTCCTCCACGTCATTGACAACGAGACCCTGCTTCAAGGTGTTCGCGCCGTTCCGATGGGCGCCATCCTGCATTGGGACGGGCGCCGCCTGGAGCTTCGCATCCATCCCTGGCAGCAATTCCTCGAGCCCGGCCCCACCTCAGGACGAGAGGTCGCCCACCGTCTCATCGATCTCTTTCTCGACGGACTTCGTGCCGGCGCCGGCCCCCATCCCATCCTGGCCGCATCCTCCGGCCTCGATAGCCGCGTCAATCTTGCCGGCCTGCTCCACCTTGGCCTCCAACCCGAACTCGCCGTCATGGGCCAGCCCGCCGCCAAGGATGTCGAAGTCGTCAAAGCCATCGGCCACGCCCTCGGCCTGCGCGTCAATCACATCCTGCCCGAGCCCCGCGATTTCATCGAAGGCGCGTCAGAGATTTGCCGCCTCACCAACGGCATCAAGCCTCTCGATCACTGGCACACCTTCGTCATCGCTTCGAAGAGCGGATACACCCAGGCCGACCGCGTCCTCACCGGCAACAATGGCGAGCACGTGCGCGCCGTCGGCTTCAACTATGGACTGCTGGCGCACGGCCTCGACCGGCTCAGCCGCGTGGATTTCGGCATCCTTTCCGCGCGCCTGCTGCGCAAATATTGGCATCTCAAGACTTGGATTGTGCTCAGCGCCGAGGAGCAGCGCCAATGCGCTCCCGGCTTCGCTGACTATTACGGCAGTGCTCGCCAGCTCGACCGCTTCATGTCCGTTATGCAGCCCCTGAGCTTCGTCTGGCAGAGCGATGCCTTCATCCTTGACCAGCGCCGGAAAGGTTTTCAGTCCGCCGGCCTTCAGCTCTTCCGCGCGCGCTTCCCGGTGTACTCGCCCTTCCTCAACAAGCGCTGGGTGGATGCCGGCTGGTCGCTGCCGCTGGGATGGCGCCTGGGCAGCGTTTGGCACCGCTCGACCGTCGAACGTCTCTATCCCCGCCTCATGAATTTTCCGGAGGAGTATGAACCGGACCGCATGCGCCGCCGTCCCCGCCCTCTGGTATGGGTGCCGCTCATCAAGAAGCTCTACCACCCTCCCCCGGTCGTGCCGTACGTTGACTATGCCACCCTGCTGCGCCGCGACGAGGTTCTGGCCCTCCTCCATGACCACGCCGGCCATCTCGAGGGCTTCATGCCGCGCTCCCTGGTGCATCGCGTCATCGACGACCAGCGGCGCACCGGCGCCCGCGGCCGCCTGTTCTCGATTCTTACCGCCATGGCCGTTTGGCGCGCATCGCTCCGCTGATTGTGGCAGCATAGGTCGTCCGGAACTGTTTGGAGGAGATTGCAGTGACCGAGTATCAGCCCCAGGAAATCGAGCAGCGCTGGCAGGAGCGCTGGGAGCGCGACAAGGCCTTCGAATCCGACGCCGATCCCGCGCGCCCCAAGTACTACGTCCTGGAGATGCTCCCCTATCCCTCCGGCACCCTCCACATGGGCCACATGCGCAACTACACCATCGGCGACGCCGTGGCCCGCTTTCGCCGTCTCCGCGGCTTTAACGTCATCCATCCCATGGGCTGGGATTCCTTCGGCCTGCCCGCGGAAAATGCCGCCATCCAGCGCGGCGTACACCCGCGCGATTGGACCAACGCCAACATCGCGGAAATCAGAATCGCCTGCCGCCGCTTCGGCTTCAGCTACGACTGGCGCCGCGAAATCTCCACTTGCGAGCCGGAGTATTACCGCTGGAACCAGTGGATTTTCCTCCGCATGCTGGAACGCGGCCTGGCCTATCGCAAAAAGAGCCGCCTGAACTGGTGCCGCAAATGCCAGACCGTCCTTGCCAACGAGCAGGTCGTCAACGGCTGCTGCTGGCGGCATGAAGACACCCAGGTGGAAACCCGCGAAATCGAACAGTGGTTCCTGCGCATCACCAAGTACGCGGACGAATTGCTCGATGATTTGTCGCGCATCGAGCCGGGCTGGCCCGAGCGCGTCGTACTCATGCAGCGCAACTGGATCGGCAAATCCCATGGCGCCCGCGTGCGTTTTGCGGTGGCGCAGCCACTCCTGGCTGCGTCTCCTTCTCAGTCGGCACCGTCAGTCGAAGTCTTCACCACCCGCATTGACACCATCTACGGCTCGACAGCCGTCATTCTCGCTGCCGACCACCCGCTGCTCCCCGAGCTGCTCCAAGCCGCGCCCAATCGCGTTGCCTTGGAAGCCGAAGCGCGCCGCCTCTTGCACCAGGGCCAGCGCGCGGCCGACCTGGAGACCGCCGAAAAAGAAGGCTTTTTCACCGGCCGCTACGCCATCAATCCGTTTTCCGGCGAGCGCCTGCCCATCTGGGTTGCCAATTTCGTCCTCTCCGGCTACGGCACCGGCGCCGTCATGGCCGTCCCCGCCCACGACCAGCGCGATTTTGAATTCTGCAAGAAATACAATCTCCCCATCCGCGTCGTCGTCCAGCCCGTAGGTGGCACAGCCACTCCTGGCTGTGTCCCTCCTCCACTGCTCTTTGCCGACACGCTGGAAGCCGCCTTCGACGACCACACCCAGGGCACCGTCGTGGACTCCGGCCCCTATTCCGGCCTCACTCCCGACGAAGCCATCGAACGCATGACCGCCGACGCCGAAGCCCGCGGCTTCGGCCGCGGCGAGATCGTCTTTCGGATCAAGGACTGGGGCGTCAGCCGCCAGCGCTACTGGGGCACGCCCATCCCCGTCGTGCACTGTCCGGCATGCGGCATCGTTCCCGTGCCGGATAGCGATCTGCCCGTGCGCCTTCCCGCGGAGGTCAGCATCACCGGCGAGGGCCGTTCCCCTCTTGCCAGCGTCCCGGAATTCGTCAGCGTCAAGTGCCCCAAATGCGCCGGCCCCGCCCGCCGCGAGACCGACACCATGGACACGTTTTTCGATTCTTCCTGGTATTACTACCGCTACGCCGACCCGCACAACGACCGCGCCCCCTTCGACCCCGCCGCGGTCGCCTATTGGAATCCCGTGGACCAGTACATTGGCGGCATCACCCACGCCATCCTGCACCTGCTCTACTCCCGTTTTTTCTGCAAGGTCTTCCGCGACATGGGCCTCGTGAATCACTCCGAGCCGTTTACGCGCCTCTTCACGCAGGGCATGGTGCTCAAGGGCGGCACCGCCATGTCCAAATCCAAGGGCAACGTGGTCGGCGCTCTGGACATGGCCCAGAGCTACGGCTGCGACGCCGCGCGCGTGTACACCCTGTTCGCCGCGCCCCCGGAAAAAGATCTGGAATGGAGCGAGCAGGGCATTGAAGGCTGCTCCCGTTTTCTCCATAAAGCCTGGCGCATCGTCTCCCGCCACGCCAGCACCCTGCCCGTCCCCAAACCCGCCAGTGGCGCAGCCACTCCTGGCTGCGCTCCGTCTTCTCCCTCTCCTTCCTTTCCTTCCTCTGCTTCCTCCTCCGACCGCGCCATCCTCCGCCGTGCCCACCAAACCCTCCGCCGCGTCACCCGCGACTACGAAGTCCGCTGGCACTTCAATTCCTCCGTAGCTCTTCTCATGGAGCTGGTCAACGAACTCCAGTCCCTCGAGCCCCTGGAGAAAAATGTCTCCCCCGCGGTCCTTCGCGAAGCCCTGGAAATCTTCACCCTGATGCTCGCCCCCATGGCTCCGCACGTCGCCGAAGAATTCTGGCAAATGTTGGGACACGAAGGCGGCCTGGCTCAGGCCCAATGGCCGTCCTACAACGAAGAATTAGCCCGCGAAGAAATGGTCGAGGTAGTTGTGCAGGTCAATGGCCGCGTCCGCGCGCGCCTCGAGTGCGAAGCCGGCCTCTCCGAATCCGAACTAATCTCTCGCGCCCGCGCCGACTCCCGCGTCTCCCACTGGCTCGACGCCAAGCCCATCCGCAAAACCTTCGTCGTCCCCGACAAACTGGTCAATCTAGTTGTCGGGTAGCCACGGTCAGTGCCTTTCTGACCGTGGGCCTTTTTCGGTAGCGCCGGCGTCCCGCCGGCCTTTAGTCCCTCTTCTTCGGTCGTAGGGGCGGACCCGCGTGTAGTCCGCGTGTCCGCCCTCCCCTCCGCGATCCTTCCCCCTCTGCACCTCTGCGAGAAACTCCTCTCTTCCGCTTCCCTCAGCGCCAATACTGGCGTATTGTGAAGCTGCTCTCGAAGTTATGCCTCAGCAACGCAAACTGGATCAGCCATGCGCGTTTCCTCATTCTGGCTGTTAGCAATGGGCATCCCATTGCTCCACGCCTCGAACCCGCCCGGCCTGAAAATCGTTACGCGGCACACGATTGAAGGCATGCCGAGCGAACGAACCGAGTACTTCCAGCAGGACCGCAAGCGAACGGAACATCGGAGCGCGACTGGCGGCGAGCAACGATGGGATGGCTCTGTCGATGTGCGCTACGGTCCCCGCATTGCCACGATCATTCGATGCGATCTGGGACAGGCGTTCGATTTGAATCTCGACACCCGCGAATATCAGACTGCCCCATACCCTCCCAAGCCGCTGAGCGAAGAAGAGAAGAAGGCCCGCGGCTGGAAGTTGTCGGTGGCTTACCTATCCGATAAAACCACTCTGCGAATAGAAACAACCACGGCGGACACCGGCGAGCGCAAAGAGATCTTTGGCCATGCCGCAAGGCACGTCATCACTACAAGAATAGAGACTCCCCTGCAGGGCTCAAAGCGCTCTCCCCAGCACAGCGTCACGGACGGTTGGTATATTGATCTGGACACCAGCATTTCCTGCGATCAGAGATTACCTAAGGGGAAGGGAGTCCATGTCCACGCCTATGCGGCGTTGGCGCTGGCTGGGGAGAATCCGCCGCTGGAAAGGGTCGAATTCATAGAGAAAGGAGAGCCCGAAACCGGCTTTGGCATAAATCGGAAAATCACTTATTTGGAACCATCTACCCGCCTCGATGTCACCAAGGGCGCGCCTGCTTCCGCACTCGAGATGCAGGTGATAGAACTCGTCGAAGGTCCTCTGGATCCCGCGCTCTTCGAAATTCCACCCGGTTTTCGCCAGGTCCAACAGATTCAAACGGGTCCGCCTTCCATCGTTACCAGTGAATGGAGTATCGCCTGGGAGCGAGTCAAAGCCGCCGTCCTCCGCCTTTTCCGCTGAAACCGCTGGCCGAAGTCCCATCTCGCCACTCGTCACTCATCACTCGTCACTCGCCACTTCCTCTGATTTCACGCTAAACTAGCCATACTATGAGCGTCCCCGGCGGCATCGTCATTCTCGACTTCGGCTCCCAGTACACGCAGCTCATCGCCCGCCGCATCCGCGAACGCGACGTCTTCTCCGCCATCCTCCCGTGCACCGCGTCGCTCGACGAGGTCCGCCGCTACCAGCCCGCGGGCGTTGTCCTTTCCGGCGGGCCCTCCTCCGTCTATGACCCCGCCTCCCCCGTCTGCGACCCCGGCGTGCTCGATCTCGGCCTGCCCGTCCTCGGCATTTGCTACGGCCTCCAGTGGATCGCCCACACCCTCGGCGGCAAGGTGGAACGCGCCGCCCGCCGCGAGTACGGCCCCGCCCAGTTCGTCGTCCGCAACGGCTCGCTACTCTTCCGCGGCCTCCCTCCCTCTCTCCGCGTCTGGAACAGCCACGGCGACCACGTCGTCGGCCTTCCCGCCGGCTTCCGCCTCACCGGCACCACCGACAACGCCATCTCCGCCGTCGAGAATCCTGAGCGCCGCATCTTCGCCGTCGAATTCCATCCCGAGGTCCGCCACACCGAGCACGGCGCGGATCTGTTGGGCAATTTCGTTTTCGATATCTGCCACGCCAAGCCCAACTGGAGCGGCGGCGCATTCCTTGCCGAAGCCGTAGAATCCGTTCGCAAACGCGTCGGTGACGCCCGGGCCATCTGCGCGCTTTCCGGCGGCGTGGATTCCGCTGTCGCGGCCGTGCTCGTGCACCGCGCCATCGGCAATCGCCTCACCAATGTCTTCGTAGATACCGGCCTGCTTCGCAAGGACGAGTACGAGCACACCCTGGACCTGCTGCGCAACCGCCTGGGATTGAACGTGGATGGCGTGCGCGCCGGCCCGCGCTTTCTTGCCCAACTTGCCGGCGTCACCGACCCGGAAGAGAAGCGCCGCCGCATCGGCCACGAATTCATCGCCGTCTTTGCAGACGAGGCGCGCAAGCTCGGCGGCATCCGCTTCCTCGTTCAGGGCACTCTTTATCCCGACGTGATCGAATCTGTCTCCGTCCGCGGCCCCTCCGCCACAATTAAGACACACCACAACGTCGGCGGCCTGCCTGCGGACCTTCCCTTCGAACTCGTCGAGCCCCTCCGCGACCTCTTCAAGGACGAAGTTCGCCGCATCGGCCGCGAGCTGGGCATTCCGCAGGAAATGCTCACCAAACACCCGTTCCCCGGCCCTGGCCTGGCCGTGCGCCTTCTCGGGGAAGTGACCGAAGAACGCCTCGCCACCCTTCGCGAGGCCGATGCCATTGTCGTGGAGGAGATTCGCCGCGCCGGCCTATACGACGAAACCTGGCAAGCCTTCGCCGTGCTCCTGCCGGTTCGCACTGTGGGTGTGATGGGAGATGACCGCAGCTACGGGGCGACCATTGCCGTCCGCGTCGTCGAATCCGAAGACGCCATGACCGCGGACTGGTCGCGCCTGCCTTACGATGTCCTGGCTTCCATCTCCGCGCGCATCGCCAACGAGGTCCGGGGCGTCAGCCGCGTCGTCTACGACGTCAGCTCCAAGCCCCCGAGCACCATCGAATGGGAATAGCAATGCAGCGACGGGAAGAAGGGAACTCTTCCGTCGTCCGCCTCCGGCGAACGGCCGGGTGGCTCCGTTTAACGCCGCGCGAGCTTTTGCGCCATGTAGAAGAGAAGCTTGCGATCGGGTTCCGCAATCTTCCCCAACAGGCGCCGGAAGCGCGTCAATGTCCGCGCATCCTTGCCCGCACTGCCCCATACGATGTCGTCGGCGGAACGGCGCCGCGGAAGCTTCGGCAGCACCGGCGGTTCCTCGCCATCGTAGAACAGTTGGTAGAGCGGCACCTCGAGGGCGCGCGCGATTTTCTCGATCGTGTCCAGCGCGGGCACGGTGTGCCCGTTCTCGACGCGCGAGATATAGCACCGCAGCAGGCCGGTGCGCTT
>Ga0187819_10001248_pt1 | contig 13196 bp, 10 predicted proteins | sample NC_wetland_sal_i_15_FD_132411 | JGI IMG/M metagenome (GOLD analysis project Ga0187819, IMG submission 132411) | Wetland sediment microbial communities from Neuse River Estuary, North Carolina, USA - SO4_4 | ecosystem: Environmental > Aquatic > Freshwater > Wetlands > Sediment | place: USA... | reverse complement strand
CTCCGCGGGTTAGCAGCTGCGAACGGACTCAAATGCGAAAACGCGTCCAAATGGGATGCATGCTCGCCGGCGTGTTTGGCTGGGCGTCGATTACTCACGCGCAGAACCCGACACAGCCTGCCACGTCCGTGGTGAAGCCGCACGCGTATGTCTCAATGGAACCCGTGCCGCGCGGAAAAGAATTCGAGGTGGCCGTAGTTGTCGACATCGCGCGTGGTTACCACGTGAACTCGCACAAGCCCACCGATCCCTACTTGATTCCGACTACGGTGAGCCCGCAGCTCTCTGCCGGCCTTCAGGCGCTTGATACCATTTATCCCAAAGGAAAATTAGAGAAATTCGCGTTCTCGCCCGATACGCCGCTCGATGTATACAGCGGAAGTGTCACGATTTTCCTGCGACTCTCTGCCCAGGCGAATACAGCCCTCGGGTCTTCTACAATTCCCATCACTCTGCGCTATCAGGCTTGCAACGATTCGGCTTGCCTGCCGCCCGTCAAAGTTCCTGTGGATGTGAAGCTGGAAGTGGGGACCGCGGGCGCCAAGGCGCGGAATATGCACCCGGAGATTTTCGCGAAGGCTTCTGAGAATTCGGCCAAGTAACTGCGCGCCGCGGCCGTACCAGTGATGCAGGCGCGTCAGACGCTGTGGCCCGCCGCGAGTTGTTCCGACACAAACGGCAAAGCCCGCCGGATGCGCACCACCACGCATTCCTTGCCTAGAACGACCAAAGTCTCGAACAGCGGCGGTGCAACAGCACGGCCCACAATAGCAACGCGCGTCGCGTTGATCAGCAATCCGGCTTTCACACCTTCTGCAGACGCGAGCGCCCGCAAAGCAGAATCGCACGCGTCGTGATTCCATTCGGCAAGCTGATCCAGAGCGTCTGCGAGTTTGCTTAGCATTGCCGGCAAGCGTTCGTCTTTCCAGAATTTTTCGCGGGCCTCGAGTTCATACTCGAAATCATCAGCGAAGAATGCGCGAGCCCAACCGCTAAAATCCGTTAAGAGGCGCGTGCGCGGGCGAATCAAATCAACCGCATGTGCGAACCATGCGCGATCGGTCGCGCCCCATCGTTCCTGCCAGATTCCGGCGCGCTTTAGTTCCGCCTTGACGTGCGGCAGCAAATCCTCCACCGGCGGTTTCTGGAGATACTGCGTGTTGAACCATTCGAGCTTCGGCCGGTCGAAAATAGCGTTCGTGCGGCTCACACCAGCGAGCGAAAACCGTTCGATCAACTCCGCTGTCCGCATGTACTCGCTATCGTCGCCCGGAGACCAACCTAGCAGCGCAAGGAAATTTCGGAATGCTTCCGGCAAAAATCCTTCTTCCGCGTACGAGCCGACGCTAGTAGCGCCGTGGCGCTTCGAAAGCCGCGTGCGGTCGGGTCCCAGGATGAGCGGCACGTGTGCGAAAACTGGCGCGGCTGCGCCGAGCGCGTCATAGATCAGCACCTGCTTGGGTGTGTTCGAGAGATGGTCCGCACCTCGAATGATGTGCGAGATGCGCATGTCGATATCGTCGACGACGACGCTGAGCTGATACGTGGGCAGCCCACTCGACCTCAACAGCACAAAATCTTCGATCTCGTTGTTTTGCACCTCGCGCGGTCCAAAAACGGCGTCCTCGAATTGCGTCTTACCTTCGTGCGGAACGCGAAACCGTATGGCGCGAGGAATCCCCTCTTGGCGTTTTGTGGCTATCTCCACCTCGTTTAGATCGCGGCAAGGACAGGGCGGGGCTTTCTGCAATTTGGTTCCTTCGTCATCGCCCTCGTCCTCTTCCTCAACGTGGTCGGCTCCCGCATAGCTCGCCGGTTTGCAGTAGCACGCGAAAGCCGCCCCACTCGCAAGAAGCCGTTCCGCCGCGCTCCGGTACATCTCAAGCCGTTGCGACTGAAAAAAGGGCCCCTCGTCCCACTCGATTCCGAGCCATTTCAACCCGGCCAGAATGCCGTCAACCAACTCTGGGCGGTTGCGCTCGACATCTGTGTCCTCGATGCGCAACAACATGGTGCCGCCCTCGTGACGCGCGAAAAGCCAGTTGAATAGCGCTGTGCGCGCCCCACCCACGTGAAGATAGCCTGTGGGCGAGGGTGCGAACCGGACGCGCGGCTTTTGTGTTGAATTCATTTGGTGTCTTTCCTAGCGGCTCTAGCAACGCCGACCGAAAACTTAGCATATTAGCGGAACAGACTTGCAAAATCGAGCCGGAGCACCCCGCTACCGCAACTCCATGAGATCAGGACACTTGGTACCCGCGTACCGTTGACCCCACACGCGCCAAGGCTGATATAGTAGACTCCCCCGCAGCGCCAGTTTAAGAGCGGTATTCTGGGATGCCTTGATTAACCCTGTCGCGACTGCCCGCGCGAGGGTTGCCGTGCATGCAACTCTGCTCGATGGCTCGCCGGTATAATTGCAGTTTTCTGCTATTCTCGGAAAGCAACCATAGTGCCATTAGAATCGCTGCAGGGGAGCTTAGCTTCTTGATTCAAGCGAACACGAGTGCAATTGTGCTCCTGGCTACCGCCCTTCTGCTTTGCGCGTTTTTTGTATTCGTCTACCGCCAGAAGCGCCAGCAGTATCTGCTGCTGTGGGCTGGCGGCTGGCTTGCCGTTTCGTCGTATTACGTGACGGCCTTTCTGCGCTCCCCGATCGCCTCGCCTGTGTGGATACATTCCCTGAGCGATTGCCTCATGGTCATTGCCGCTCTCGCTTTCTATTGTGCGGCGCGGCTGTATGCACAACGAACTGTCCCTCTCCGTGCGGTGATTACGGCTGCGGGCCTCGCGGCATTGTGGGCCGTGGCTTATTCTCAGAATTACATCATGCTGCGGCTCGCGCTTGCCGCCAGCTTGTCTTTATTCGTGGTCGCTTTCACTTTCTGGCAAGAAGCCCGAAAACAGGAATCGCGCGCCGATTTGCTTCTCACCGTCACATTCGTATTCTGGGGACTGCTTCGCCTGCTGGATGTTCTTCAAACCCGGGTCGCCTGGTTAGCAGCCAGGAACCTCTCCTTGCTCGATTTGTTGCCCGTGGTCTTCGCCGGCGTCCTGATGGTGATGGCCGTTTATGAAGAAGAACGCAGGCGCGTCGAGCGCAATATGCTCGCGCTTTCGAACCTCAATCTTGCTACCTCGAGCTTCGTCGGCGGCGAAATTCAGAAAATGCTCGCCCAAGGGCTCGAACGCGTGTTGAATGTCGCGCGAATTCCTGCGGGCGCCCTTTCCCTAAACTATGGTGAGCCCGGTGGTCCAAAATCGCTGGTAGTCACAGGCTTGGGGGATGCATTTTGCTCGGGCATCCAGGATGGCAACCTCGACGATTATCTCGTCGGCTTAGTCGCCCGCCTTGGTGGCCTTGTCGTTCTTCGCGAACTGGCCCGAGATTCGAATTGGGAAGCGCTGGAGAAGGAAGATGCCTTCCGCCAGTTGCGGCGCTTGCTGCTGGCCCAGAACCTGAAGACTGTCGTAGGAATCAGCCTCCAGGCGAAGGAACGCATTTTCGGCGCTCTCCTGCTTGGCACACCCGATAACCGAAGGCTCACGCCGGCGGAACTGCGGCTCCTGCTCGCTTTGGGCCATCAGATCGGAATGGCGGTTGAGAACAGCTATCTCATCCAGCAGACTTCGCGGCGGAGTGAAGAACTGCACGCCCTTAACGAGATCGGCCGTGCCCTCAGCTCAACGCTCGAGCCGGATGCCCTGTTCGGCCGCATTTATTCCGAAATCCGGCGGCTGTTGGATGTGGAGAGCCTCTTCATTGCGTTCCATGACCCGAAAACGCAGGAGGTTCGCTTCGAAGTCACCCTGGTTGATGGCGAGCGCCGCCCGAAATATTCGCGGCCGGCCGGAAATCATCTCGTCGAGCATGTCATTCGCACCCGCCAGCCTCTCTTGATTCACGATCATTTCGCGGAAGAAGCCCAGCGCCGTGGCTTTGAACCCCTGCAAACTACCGGCTCGATTTGCGCCGTCCCGTTGATTCTTTATGACGAGGCCATTGGTGCCATGGCCGTTTACAGTGATGAGGAGCGCGCCTTCGACGAAGGGCACGTCGAGCTCTTGCGCGTGTTAGCCAGCGAGGCGGCCATCGCCATCGAGAACGCTCGCCTCTTCTCTGAAGAACAGAAAAAGTCGCGCCAGTTAGCCCTGATCAACAATGTCTCGAGCCATGCTATAGCGACGTTGAATCCTGAAGAGATGCTTTCGAAAATTGTCGCGGAGATTGAGAGCGGTCTCGCCTACGACCACATTGGAATCGCTGTACTTGATTACTCAGCAAAAGAACTTGTCGTCCAAGCGGAGGCTGGCTCGCGGCACGACGCGGTGGGCCGCCGCATCCTTCTTGGCGAGGGCCTCGTCGGCCAAGTGGCGCGCACAGGTGAGGTTGCGATCATTCGCGAAGTCGCCGCGGGGACGCCAAGAACCGTCCTGCCGGATTCGGCGGCTGCCATCGCGTTGCCTGTTGTTTATGCCGATCAACTGCTGGGCGTTCTTTACGTTGAATCGCGCGAGCCCTGCGATTTCCCCGCTCAGGAGGTTCAGCTTTTGCGGACCCTCGCTGATCTGTTCGCCGGAGCGCTGCACAATGCCTTGACGTTTCAGAAGGCCCGCGAGCAGGCCATCACGGACGGCCTTACCGGCGTCAAGACGCACCGCTTCCTCATGGAGGCGCTCTCCTCTGAATGGAAACGCTCGACGCGCGCCAACCGCCCGTTCGCCCTGGTTTTGATGGACCTCGATCGCTTCAAATTCGTCAACGATTTTTATGGTCACCTGGAAGGCGACGTCGTCTTGCAGCGCGTTGGACACATCCTCGAACAGAATTGCCGCCGTTCCGACGTGGTCGCGCGCTACGGCGGCGACGAATTCGTCATTTTGATGCCCGAGACCACGGCCGAGCAGGCCCGCCAGCTGGCCAACAAGCTGCGCGGCTGGGTCGCGTCCGACCCGCTCTTGCGGGACAAAAATATTACGGCCAGCTTTGGTATTGCCGGTTTCCCGGTGCACGGCTCAACACCGCAGGAACTCATTCAGATCGCGGACTCTTCGATGTACCTCTCGAAGCATCAGGGTGGCAACTCCGTTTCAAGCGCCGAACAGGGCGACACCGACGACCGCAAACGCTGGAAGAAAGACGTGCTCGAAGCGTATCTCGGGGTTACCCTCAAGCGGCTGTTCGCGACCGGACCCGAGGCATTCGAAGAAATTCATCGGCGCCTCGAGCAATTTACGCGATCCCTCGAGCAAGGCGTAGGCCAAGAGGAAAACGGGCTCCCCACCGCGGTGGTCGAGACAGTCACTTCACTTGCCCTCGCCATCGACGCCAAGGATCACTACACGGAGGGCCATTCGCAAAAAGTTTCGGCCTATGCCTCCATGATCGCGAAAGCCGCCGGCCGTCCGGCGGAAGAAGTAGAAGAGATACGTCTGGCGGCTCTCCTGCACGACATCGGCAAAGTTGGAATCCCAGAAACCATTTTGAACAAGTCGGGCCCGCTCGATGCCACCGAGTGGGACACCATGAAAACGCATTCAGATCTCGGCTCGAGGATTCTCGACCCGCTCGAAGCCATGCGCCACATTCGCAAAATGATCCGCCATCACCACGAGTTCTATGACGGCACGGGATACCCGGATCGGCTCGAAGGCGACGAGATTCCGTACGGCGCCCGGGTCATTGCTATTGCCGACGCGTACGACACCATCACCTCCGAACGCACCTACAAGAAGGCGCGCACTCCTGAGGACGCCTTTGCCGAACTCGAACGCTGTGCCGCAAACCAGTTCGATCCGCAGATTGTTCGAATCTTTGTTGACGCTATGCACCGAACTTCGCGGTCCGTGGCTGAATCCGGTTTCAACGCCTCGAATCAAACGAACACCGCAAGCACGCCTACCGTTTAGTTCGACTTACTTCCTGCATCACTGCTGCGCAGCCTTACGGATAGCACACTGCCAGCAGTCTCTGCTTGCGCCCGGTCGCCTTGCGTCTATGATGTCGCCATGCGAAAAATCAAGAAATTCGAACCGCTATCCGTCATGCGGGTGTCGGCGATTTGCTACGCAGTCTTGGGCCTGTTCGAGGGAGTAATTTTCGCGGCGATGTTCTCGTTTCTTCCCTTCGCTGGGCCGAATACGCAAAACATGCCCAAGTTCCTTGGGCCGATCTTCGGCCTCGGTGCACTCATTATATTTCCGTTGCTGTTCGCCGCGATGGGGGCGATTGCCGGCGGCCTCGGCGCCGTGGTTTACAACCTGACAGCGCATTTCGTGGGCGGAATCGAAGTGGAAGTCGAATAGTCCCTCGGCGGATTTTCACACGCGGTCGCGCCTAATCACCGTGTTCCGGACTCGCTTTCTTGCTTTCGCCGCCTTCGAGAAACATACGGATTTTTCGCAGGATCCGACCCAGCATTGCTTGAGTCAACGTGCCGGTGAAGGTATTTCGCTGGCTGGGATGGTAAGAAACATACAAACGCGGTAAATCGCTTCCGAAATCGTAGCTGACTCCGTGGCCGAATCGAAACGGTGCGAAGGTCTCGATTCTGCCCATACGTTTGAGTGTGGCCAAATACGCGAGCATGGCGATGCTGCCCAGCGCCAAAATCGCCCGCGGACGCAGAATCTCGAGTTCCCCTTCCAGATACGGACGGCAAGTCGCCATTTCCGGCGGCAACGGCTTGTTATCCGGCGGCGCACAACGAACTACGGCAGCCACGTAGGCGTTTCTGAGCTCCAGCCCATCGCCCCGGTGCGTCGACGTCGGCTGATTCGCGAAACCCGCGCGGTACAACGCCTCGTACAGAAAATCGCCCGAACGGTCGCCCGTAAACACCCGACCCGTGCGGTTCCCACCGCGTGCGGCCGGAGCGAGCCCCAAGATGAGCAGTTGGGCATGAGGGTCGCCGAAACCGGGTACTGGCCTGCCCCAATAATCCCAGGTTTGGAATGACCGCCGCTTCTCACGCGCCACCTTTTCGCGGTACACGACCAGCCGCGGGCATATCCGGCACTCCACGATCACTGCATTCAGTTCGTCCAGTTCCTTTCGCGGCTCCAAGCCATAACCCCTGCAACACGCTACCGTGAGTCGCCTTTACCGCCCTTCGCATCAAAGACGGTGAGACGAGGCTGCTTGGCAACCTCGTGCATTTCCCTCTACGATAGGCTAACCATTATCTCGGTCAAACGCTTATGGACCAAGCTCGCGAAAAAATCGTCCTGCTGGAAACTGACGCCGGAAGCCGCGACGCACTGAATCAGCTGCTTCAGGAGGCGGGCTACGACGTGATGGTCGTCACGACCGCTCGAGAAGTCCTTGAGGAACTTCGCCGTTCGAAGCCCGATCTCGCTCTTCTTGGTGCCCCCGCAGATGATTCCGCGATTCCCGAGCTTCTCGCCGAGATTCGCGGGACGGCGCCGGCTGACAAAACTCGCGTCATTTTCGTCGTCGGCGCTCTACCCGCTGATCGCGCCGCCGCACTGGACCTTGGCGCAAACGACGCCGTCTCGCGGCCGTCGCATGCGGGCGAAATCCTGGCGCGGGTGCGCGCACAGTTGCGTGCCCGTCGCACCGAACAGGATTTGCGCGACAAAGTGCGAATCGCGGAAGAAGGCCAGCAGATCGCCCACACCGCCTTCGAGGCCCTAGCCGTCACGGAGAAAATGACCAGCGACGCTTTTTCCATCAGCCGTAAATTGAAAATCGGCGTTGGCGCCGCCTTTGCCGCTGCCGCCGTCATGGCGGGTATCTATCTTCTTTTCGCGCGCAGCGCCCAGCATCAGACAAAGCAGATGAACACCATCATTGCTCAGTTGGACGGCAGTGTCTTCAGCCAGCAAGACCTGATGGCCAGGGTGCGGCAGTTGCGCGAACAGCAAGGCGCGACGGCGAATCTCGCCGCCGGAAAGCATGAGCTCCAAAAACATGCTGAGGATCTCAAAGCCAAGATGGCTGGCGCCGATTCGACTGAGATTACCGCATTGCAGCGGGAACTCGCCGATACGAACGCTCGCCTGAAACATATTGAAAAAGCTGGCGACGCCGCCGAAACTCTCATCGCTGCCAACGTCCCGAGCGTCTGCTTGCTTCACGTTGCAGTCGCTTTCCGGGAGAAGGAAAGCGGCCGCCGCCTTCGTTACGCAGGCCTAAATCCGCAGGGCGAGCCGATTCGCGACAGCGACGGAAAGCCCATCCTCAGCCTCGAAGGCCGCGGCCCGGAGGTCAAGGCCGATATCTTCGGAACCGGTTTCCTTGCCGGCCCTGACGGCCGCGTCGTCACGAACCATCACGTCGCTGAGCCCTGGTGGAAAAACGATGAGTTGGGAGATTTGACCCTGCAAGGTTTTCAGCCCGAGATTTCCACCATTCGCGCCTACTTTCCTGGCGACCGCCGAGCTTTTCATGGTGAAATCCAGGACATTTCGAAGGACACCGATCTCGCCACAATGAGAGTAGACCTGCAGGGCCTGAAGCGCCCGGTACTGCGCATTGACTCGAGCAAGGCCGCTGCCGTCCCTGGCGACCCGATCGTGCTCATGGGTTACGCGACCGGTCTTGCGGCAATTCTGGCTCGCGCGGACGAAGCCACGGTCCAGAAGATTGCCGATAGCAGCGACGGCGATGTCACGCAAATTCTCGACGAACTGGCGAAACGAGATTTGATTCGTCCCATCGTCACGCAGGGCCACATCGGTGACATCTTGCCGGACAAAATTCTTTTTGACGCCCAAACCACTTCCGGCGGATCCGGCGGGCCGCTCTTTAACGATCAAGGCAAGGTCATTGGTGTGACGTATGCGGTCCTGAAGGGTTTTGGCGGCTCGAATTTCGGCATCCCTATCCGTTTCTCGCAGTCGCTTCTCACCCACTAGGGTGCAAGTCCCATTTTCGCAGACCTGTGGCACCGATAATTGGCTGTTGTTGAAATTGACATCATTTATGTGCCCGCTTAGCATGCTTTCAGCATCCTTCGCAGGCCATAGTGCGTGGGTGTGCCCGTCGCGGGTCCATCCCCGCATCGCTTTTATATGCAAACCGGCTCACGCGAAAAAACTATCCTCGATCGAATCGTCGACGCCCGCCGCGTCTCGATTGCGCGTCGCAAACGAGTGCTTCCGGAGGTCGCCCTCAAAATTGCGGTACAAAAGAAAGCTCCGCCCGCGCGCGATTTTGCCGCGGCTCTTTCCCGCGACGCTCTCAATGTCATCGCCGAACTTAAGAAGGCGTCCCCATCTTTGGGCGTGATTCGGTCCGAGTATGCGCCGGCTGTTCTGGCCGCCGATCTTCAGCAAGCAGGCGCCGCTGCGCTTTCTGTGCTGACGGAAGAAGATTTCTTTTCCGGTTCCCTGGCAGACTTGAAGGAAGCGCGAAAAGTCGCGGAAATTCCCATTCTGCGCAAGGATTTCATCGTCGATCCGTGGCAAGTCTGGGAAGCGCGCGCCGCAGGCGCGGATTCTTTTTTGCTGATCGCCGCCGTGCTGAACGACGAAATGCTCGCCGAGCTCCTGCAGCTCGGCCGGTCCCTAGGCATGGAACCTCTCGTCGAAGTGCATTCGCGCGAAGAATTGGACCGCGTCGTTCATACAGGAGCGCGCATTATTGGCGTGAACAATCGCGACCTGCACGATTTTCGGGTGCGCCTTGAAACCTCCCTCGAGCTGATCGAGGCAATTCCCGACGACTACATTGCCGTCAGTGAATCCGGCTTGCGCAACTCCGATGATCTCCCCCGTTTGCGCCACGCTGGATTTGACGCCTTCCTGATCGGCGAGCATCTCATGAAAAGCGCCGATCCCGCCGAAGCGCTGCGCAATTTCTTGAGCGCTGCGGGAGCAGAGCGTGCGACATGACGCGCACGAAGACGAACCCGAAAGTGAAAGTCAAAATCTGCGGCATTACGAATTGGGCCGACGCTCGCCTCGCGTGTAAATCTGGAGCCGATTTTCTCGGCTTCAATTTCTACCGGCCGAGCCCGCGGTACATTAAGCCCGCGAAGGCGCGCGAGATCGTGCGGCGTTTGCCGAAGAAAGTCGCCGCCGTCGGTATCTTCGTCAACGAAACCGAACAGGCCATGCTGGAAATCGCGCGAGCTGTTGGTCTGAGGTATTTTCAACTGCACGGCGATGAATCGCCCATGTTGATTTCGCGCTTGCGGCGATCGCTTCCTTCCGTCAAAGTGATTAAGGCCATTCGGGTGCGAACGAACATTAGAGCCGATCAGGTGCGTAGCTTTCGTGGTGCATCTGCGATTTTGCTCGACGGGTTTGATTCGCGCCGCCGTGGCGGAACGGGAAAGACTTTCGATTGGTCGCTCGTCGCGCGATTTCGAACGCGTCGCCGCGTATTCTTGGCCGGCGGGCTGACGCCCGACAATGTTGCAGATGCGATCTGCGCCACGCGGCCGTATGCGATCGACGTTTGCAGTGGCGTCGAAATGGCGCCAGGCAAAAAAGACTCGGCCAAGGTCAAAGCTTTGATGCTTGCTGTCAACGGCTTTCGCTTGGCAGGAAAGAAGACATGAGTTCAGCCTCACAAACCGTTCCGGATTCGCGCGGCCGATTCGGGCCGTACGGCGGTCGCTACGTTCCCGAAACTTTGATGGCCCCGCTCGAAGAATTAGAGGCTGCATACGCGAAGGCCCGCGCGGATCGCTCATTTCAAGCTGAACTGGACGATCTCCTGAAAAATTTCGCCGGCCGCCCAACACCTTTGCAGTTTGCCTCCCGCTTGACCTCCCATCTGGGCGGCCCTCGGATCTACATCAAGCGCGAGGACCTCCTGCACACCGGCGCGCACAAGATCAACAACTGCATAGGTCAAGGCCTGCTCGCGCAACGCATGGGCAAGCGGCGTGTCATCGCCGAAACTGGCGCCGGACAGCATGGCGTCGCGACCGCAACTGTCGCCGCGCGCCTCGGCTTGACTTGCACTGTCTACATGGGCACCGAGGATATGGAGCGCCAGCGGCTGAATGTTTTCCGCATGCGTTTGCTTGGAGCGGAAGTGATCGGCGTTGATGCGGGCAGCCGCACACTCAAGGACGCTATCAACGAGGCGATGCGCGACTGGGTCACGAACGTGCGAACTTCGCACTATCTTCTCGGTTCGGTCCTTGGCGCTCATCCTTATCCGCAAATGGTCCGCGATTTTCATAAAGTGATCGGCGAGGAGGCGCGCGAACAGGTTCTTCGCGCTGAGAATCGGCTGCCGGATTATCTCTTTGCCTGCGTTGGTGGAGGCTCCAACTCGATTGGCCTCTTTCACGCGTTCCTCAGCGACGCGCCCGTCAAGATGGTCGGCGTCGAAGCAGGCGGGCGCGGAAAATCCCTGGGCGAACACGCGGCGCGCCTCGCTGCCGCACGAGGATTTTCCGGCGCGCGCCCCGGCGTTTTGCAAGGAACCTACACTTATGTCCTTCAAACCCCGGACGGCCAGATTTCGACCACCCACTCTGTTTCCGCAGGCCTCGATTATCCAGCGATTGGCCCCGAGCACGCCTGGCTCGCCGATCAGGGCCGTGCGGAATACACGGCCGTAACGGACGAAGAAGCCATCCAAGCCGCTCGCACTTTATCGCGCATCGAGGGCATCATTCCGGCGCTCGAGTCAGCGCATGCCCTTGCCGAATTGATTTGCCGCGCACCTCAGATGAGGAAGGACGAAATCGTCGTCCTGAATCTCTCCGGCCGCGGCGATAAAGACATGGAAATTCTCTCGCGCTATGTCTGATCCGACGATCTCTGATCGCGCCGTGCCCGAAACCGCCTCACAGTCTGTTCCGGCGGCTTATCCGGCCGGGCGGATCGCTGCGAAATTCCGCGAGCTATCGCAGCGCAGCGAACTCGGCCTCGTCGCCTACATCACTGCGGGCGACCCGTCGCTCCAGGCCAGCGAGAACATTATTCTCGCCGCTGCAGTAGCCGGCGCCGACGTGATCGAACTCGGCGTTCCCTTCAGCGATCCGGTCGCCGACGGCCCGACGATTCAGCGCGCCAGCGAGCGCGCACTTCGCAGCGGCACCACTCTTGCTAAGGTCATTGATCTAATCCATTGGTTGCGGGCGCGGACGCAAGTGCCGCTCGTGCTGTTCAGCTATTTCAATCCCATATTACAGATGGGTATCGAGAAATTCGCCGAAAAGGCGGCAGCGGCGGGCGCAGACGGCGTGCTCGCCACGGATTTAGCTCCCGAGGAATCGAGCGAATACCGCGCGATCGTGCACTCCCGCGAGCTCGACACGATTTTTCTCGCCGCGCCCACTTCTACCGATTCCCGCCTCGCGCGAATCGCCGCCGTCTCCAGCGGCTTCCTGTATCTCATTTCGCGCACGGGCGTAACCGGCACACGCGATTCGCTGCCCGAAGAATTGCCCGGCCTTGTCCGGCGCATTCGCAAATTCACGTCGCTGCCCGTTGCCGTTGGTTTCGGCATTTCCTTGCCGACACACGTCGCGACGCTCGGCGGAATCGCTGATGCTGCAGTAGTTGGGTCGGCACTTGTAGCGGAGATCGAAAAAGCTGCGTCGGCGGATGCCGCGGCGAAGGCAGTCTCCGATCTGGTCGCCCGGCTGAAACGTGCAGCCCGCGAAGGAGTTAGCCGTCGCAGCGGTGAAATTGCCTAGCCAGCTCTTGCAGTTGGCAAGACACATCGACCCGGGATACCCCAATGGCCTTGAAGAGGCCGGCTGGCCCGGAGTCATTCCTTGACAACCCGCAAGCTGCTGATTAGCATAGATTTCCGGTAGTGGAGGAAGCTGTGATCAAGCTCGACCTCGTTAACGCCATCGTACAGAAGACCAACATCAGCCGCAGCAAGGCCGAACAGGCCGTGGAAACCGTTTTCGAAACCATGAAACAGGCGCTAGGCCGGGGCGAGCGAATCGAGCTGAGGCGATTCGGCGTATTCAACGTGAAGCCCCGCAAGACCGGCATCGGCCGTAACCCCCGCACGGGTCAGCAGGTGAACATCCCTCCTGGAAAAGCCGTCCGATTCAAGCCGGGCAAAGAACTTCAAGCCCTGCCGGCGGCATCGAAGTCCTGAGACATCGATCCTGAAGCCGACCAACCTGCTAGGAAGAATCCACAATCGCCCTGTTGCCAACCCTCCAGTCTTTACGCATGCGCCGGCATCCAACTCATCATGGAGCACATGAGCCAGCCGAACGGTAACGGGCACGGCCGCACTCCGG
>Ga0187819_10001247_pt1 | contig 13197 bp, 13 predicted proteins | sample NC_wetland_sal_i_15_FD_132411 | JGI IMG/M metagenome (GOLD analysis project Ga0187819, IMG submission 132411) | Wetland sediment microbial communities from Neuse River Estuary, North Carolina, USA - SO4_4 | ecosystem: Environmental > Aquatic > Freshwater > Wetlands > Sediment | place: USA... | reverse complement strand
GCGGGTCACGTCAGGCCCTGCGATTTCAGCCGGGCGGTCTCATGGAGGAGATCATGAAAAAGAATCTTTGTATCGGTATCGCGGTATTGGTGATGGTGTCCATGCTGAACGCTTCTCCGGCTCTAGGTGCTTCCAATCCATACGTGCAAGGAACTGTGGTAGACGTGCAGAAACACAAAGTCTATTTCCCTGATTCCATGATGGGGGGCAGCAACCCTGCGGATGTGCCACTGACTGCGACGTACCACGCTTTCGAAGTCTCGGTGCGCGTCGATTGCAAAACCTATGTTGGCCGTTACGAGACACCCTTTAACTACTTGCCATCGGTTTTCAGCGTCAATCAGCCGATCCAGCTGCGCTTAACCAAGCACGTCATGTACTTTGATCTGCCGTATGGGACATGAGGATGGGGATTATCCGCCGCCGTTCGGAATGCGGGCAGAATCGCTAGTCGCAAGCGGTCGGGCTGGGAAGGCTTTATGGTGGAAAGATCGACGATTTCGTCCTGCTGCTGCACGAAGCGGCGCACGAACCCTCGCCTTCGCACGGTGCGCGTTGCGCAGGCGAGGGAATTTCGATCCCTAATGTCAGGAAGGCCCGTCCGATGAAGCCAAAACAATGTGCGATTTCAATAGTCCTGCTGGCCCTTTCAGAGTTACTGGCACCGATGTGTGCACATGCGCAGGTATCGGTCGCCATCTCGCGTACTGAGGACCTACCACCTACTCCCAAACCGCAATCAACCGAAAGTGTGCGCCGGATGCCGATACCGGGAACAGGCTTAGTCTTGGCCGCTACCTTCCCTCCCCAGAGCGGGGCGCAATCGTCTGTCCCTGCGAACCAGCCGGCGGTCCCGGCCGGTCCAACCCCCGGCGGGGTGATGCGTCTAACCCGCACTCAGGCAGAACAATTGGCCATCAAGAATAATCCTCGAATCAGCGTAGGGCGTCTGCTCGCATTGGCACAGCACCAGATTTACCGCGAGACCAGGTCGGCAGAGATGCCCACTTTTAGCGGTGCTATCACCGCGGCCGATACAAACGAGGGAAGCCGCATCGGCATAGGTGCGCTCAATGCGCCGCGTTTGCTGGACCATGCCGGCGCCGGGATTATCTTCAATCAACTGATCACTGATTTTGGACGCACCATTAACCTCGTTTCCTCCTCCAAGCTTCGCGAGAAGGCTCAAAATGCCAATTCTCTGGCAACAACTGAAGACATAATCCTGGCTACCGATCAAGCGTTTTATAACGCGCTTCAGGCTGAGGCTCTGCTCAAAGTGGCTCAGCAAACTGTCGCTACCCGGCAACAGGTAGAGAGTCAAGTCAGCGAGCTCGCGAAGAACAAGTTGAGATCAACTCTGGATCTGGCGTTTGCCCAAGTGAATTTGTCTCAGGCCAAACTGCTGGAACTCGATGCGCAGAACAATGTTGATTCGAGTATTGCTGCTCTGACTGCCGTTCTTGGTTTTGATAAGCAAATGCAATACGAATTGATCGAGGAGAATGCGCAAGTGCCGGCGCCTCCCCCGGACATAGATGTGCTCACCAACCTCGCCCTGAAGCAACGTCCTGATCTGCAGGCGCTCACCTACAATCAAATGGCAGCGGAAAAATTCCGTCGCGCTCAACGCGACTTGCTTTTGCCTTCCATCAGCGCGCTTGGCGTCGTTGGCGGGACTCCAGTACGCCCTGACTGTGTGGGCAACTGCTTCCCCAACTATTTCACTTCCAGCTGGTTCGGCGCTATTGGCGTCAATATGAGTATTCCGATCTTCAACGGATTCTTGTTCACCGCGCAGGCTTCGGAAGCAAATTCTAATGCGAAAGCGGCCGCGGAAAACACCCGCGACTTGCGCGACGCGGTGGTACGTGACGTTCGCACTGCCTGGTTGTCCGCGAACACGGCATTTCAGCGGGTTGGTGTCGCTGCCGAGCTCGACAAGGAAGCCGACCTGAGCCTCAATCTTGCCCAGAGCCGTTATCAGTTGGGGTTGGGCTCGATTGTCGAACTTAGCCAGGCCCAACTGCAGCAGGCCGATGCCGCCATCGGATATGTCAACGCTCAGTACCAGTATCGGCTTGCTCTCTCCACGCTGAATTTTGAGGTCGGAAACCAGCCGTGAGATGGCGCGAAACCAAAGGACAAAACGGTTGTTCGATATTCCTATTGCGGTCTCATGGGACATCCGGGGAATCGCGGTACGTTGCTACGCGCCTCTCTTGCCTACAGCAAGTGGTGGTCTTGACTACCGCCTAAGCTTAGCGGTCTTGACCTACGAGACTACAGGAATCTAACGGTGCCTTTCTCGTTCATTCGGCAAGCATTGATCGTGTGCAGGAGTAAGAATAAGGCATTCACGCGCCGGCGGCGCGGGAGCAAGACATCGCTCAGTACCCGTCAGTGGCTAGTGCTCACTTTCGGCATTGCTGCGCTGGTTGGAGTGGTATTCATTCTTACGCTGTACTACCAACCGGGCAGGTAAGGGCTAGAAAGAAGCTGGGACATGAAATCGCGAGTTGATCAGCTATCTCGGATGGCGAGTCGAAAAGGAGCGCGAAACACTGCAAAGCTGCTGACCAGGAGTAACCGGCTTTCTTGGAGCTGCCCCAGCCTTCGCAAAGAACGCGATAACCACCAAGACGGGTTATTTCGGTACAACCCGGTGCTTGCGAAAGGCGTGCAGAATAATAGCGCTGCTGATCGAAAAGCTTCCCACCGCTCCCAACGCCATCATCTGACCGAGTTGCCAACTCAAATGAAGAAAGTCTGAGAAGAGGGCGAGTAGAGCAAACAGGATTCCGATCACGTTCAACCACAGCGGCGCGTGCACGGGCTGGCTCTGCTGGCGATTGAAAAACCGGAGTTGCAACAGCACCGCGGCTAATCCGATAGCGGCGACTACCATGACCGCGATCGGACTGTAGAAGGCTCCGGGTCTAGTGTAGATCACGACCAGAGCGAGCAGTCCGCAAAGCAAGCCCGAGGCGATAACTGTCCAGCGTCGGGACCTCCGTCCAGAATTGGCCATAGCGGCTTCAGGCACGACTGCCCATTGTAGCCGACTCGGCCACAGTTGCGAGTGCCTAGAGAGAGACGGAGGACAGGCGTCCTCCATTGATCGCTCAAGAGGGGATCCACTCCGCCTGCCGCGTGGCGCCACGAGTAACCGCATAAAGGACGAGTTCGACGCGCGTCGAAACCCCAAGTTTGTCGAAGATGCGGAACAGATACTTTTTCACAGTGTGCTCGCTTAGGCCGAGCTCACGGGCAACACCGCGATTGCTGAGTCCGTCGGCCACCAGGGCGACGACCTGCTCTTCGCGCGGCGTGAGCAAATTGATCCCATGGCTGTTCATCACCCGCAGGGAAGGGACCTGGGTAACCGCCTCGACGAGATATTCCAGATGCTGGTTGCTGGCCCAGATCTCGCCCCGATGAACGCACTGGATGCACTTGCACAGTAGCCGGAGCGAATCCCCGAAGCTGAAAAGCCCCCGGACTCCGGAGCGAAAAGCGTTGAGGACGGTATCTCGATCGGAGTTGTCGAGCAGCAAAACTTCGGCAATTTCCGGATGAGTGAGATGCAAGCTGCGAATTGTGGACATCTCGCGTTCGGCGTGCATGAGAATGACGTGAAACGTGTCATCCGCGATGGCAGAGCGAATGGAATTGATGTCCATTGCGCAGGCAATGACACGGAATTCCGGACGCCGCCGAAGGGCACCAACCAATAGCTGACAATGAATATGATTCGAATCGGCCACGAGTACACCGGTTGGTTGAAGAGGCGCCGCTGAGCCAGATGACATGGTCCCTGCTCAAAGAGTAGTGGTCTGCGCCTGCCGCCGCTGTGATTGCTCGACATCGAAAGCGAAGAGTTTGTGTGCAAAACATGTGAGCGCAGACGCAGAAGCAGCGGGGGTTCCTCTTTTGGAACCCGATTAAGAGGATTGCTGCCTTTGAGATGATGGTGGGCGTATCGAATCCGACTTGGGCAGTGAGCGGAAAGTGGAAACGCAAGTCTACTTTAGGGAGCGCTCGAAAGTGGATTTTGAAGTTTCTCTTTTGCGCGCGAGAAGTTCTCTGACTCCTGTGTGCCCACAGCGGTGAAGCCGCCTATCGATCCAGCGCAGCACCAACAGAAGTGCGCGGCAGATTACCTACCTTTGAGGCCAGCACTTTCCATGTCTTGTTGCCTTTCGTCCACATGCACTAGCTTGCGTCTTGTCAGACACAAAAGGTAAAGACGGTTTTTTCGAGATCGAGTTGAGGCATGAACGGAATTCACACAAATCGGGCATTCATATATTCCGTTCTTGCTCTTGCCTGTTGCATTACGCAACAGGGACCGGGAGCCACCGCTCAAGCACAGCAGTCTGAGACAACTGCGAAACAGGCGGGAGCGGTGGATGCCCAAAACACCGGAGGAGTAGACGGCGCTCGGAGTCCAGCCCTGACGGGGGTACGCCGTCCGCTCTACCGGTTGCGCAAAAGTGACGTGGTGGAGATCAACTTCACCTTCTCGCCGCAGTTCGACCAGACAGTTACGGTGCAACCGGATGGCTTTATTCCACTGAAGGGAGCCGAGCTGTTGTATGCAGAAGGCGAAACGGTTCCAGAGTTACAGGACTCCATTCTCCGGGCGTACACGGGTGTCCTGCACGATCCGCAGGTGACGATCGCGCTCAGGGATTTTGATAAGCCATTCTTTATTGCCGCAGGCGAGGTAGGTCACCCGGGAAAGTACGAACTTCGGGCGGACACCACCGTGACGGAAGCCGTCGCAATTGCGGGAGGTTTCACGTCGCGATCCAAGCATTCGCAAGTTGTGCTGTTCCGCCGGGTTTCCGATTAGCTTGTGGAGTCCCACTTACTAAATACGAAGTCCATGCTGAAGTCACGAACCTTAGGGGAAGATATGCATCTTCAGCCCGGAGACCTGTTGTTCGTTCCACAGAACTTGATTTCGAAAATTCGGCAGTATATGCCGGCTTCCAACCTCAGCATGTATGCCAGCCCCACACAATTTTAGGAGGAGCCCGAGGACCGCCAGCCAGTTCCGCTAGAGACGGGTAAGCAACTCAGTCGACGCAGTCAGTGGAATTCGTGTATGCCGGAAGATCTCAGAATCGCGTCAAGGTCCCCAGTGTCCTCCCCAACCATGCGCGATCTGCTGGCGGTGATCTTCCGGCAACGAAGGGTAGCGTTGATCACTTTCGTCCTGACGTTTCTTGCAGTTGTAACCTATGGGTTGCTCGTCCCTTCCTACCAGTCTGAGATGAAAGTAATCCTGCGCCGAGGGCGTATTGATCCCGCGGTTACACCGACCCCCAGCCAGGTAGAATTCGAACGCCTGGGAGTCACTGAGGAGGAAGTGAACTCAGAAGCGGAGTTGCTGCAGGATGATGAGATTCTGCGCACCGTGGTCCAGAATGCCGGTCTGATTTCAGAAGGCCGATCGTGGTTCTGGAGCCTGGCAGGGGATAACGACGGCCGGCGACTGGCGAGAGCGGTGCGCCGGGTCAGCAAACGCTTGACTGTCGAAACCGTGCACAAAGCGGCGCTGATCAATGTTAACTATAAGTCGTCAGATCCCGAACAAGCCGCAAGCGTGCTCCAAACCCTGGCAAGCGCTTATCTGGAACGCCACCATCACGTCCACCGTCCGTCTGGCGAGTTCAACTTTTTCGATCAACAGGTTGTGCAGTCACGCCGAAGTCTGGAGGCAGCCGAACTCCAGCTCATGGAGTTCATGCGAGATCGGGGAGTAGTCTCCGCGGAACAGCAGCGCGATAGCGCGCTGCAGAAGCTGAGCGACGCCGATGCCGAAAACCGTCAGACTCAGGTGGCGATCGCCGAGAACGGAGAGCGAATTCGGACGTTACAGTCGAAGCTCAGCGCGCTGCCAGAGCGAACCATGACGCAGATTCGCAATTCCGACAACCCTCAACTTATGGAGCGGATGAAAGGCGGGTTGCTGGAACTCGAACTGAAGCGCACCGAACTGCTCACAGAATACGAACCGACGTATCGCCTGGTTCAAGAGGTCGATCAAGAAATTGCCCAATCCAAGGCTGCCATTGCGGCGGAGGAGCAGGCGCCAATCCGCGACCAGACCAGCGACCTCGAACCGAATCACGAGTGGGCGAACTCGGAACTACTGAAGGCTCAGGTGGAGCAAAGAGCTCTCGCTGCCCATGGCGAGGCCGGGACCGCTGTGCTGGCTCACTACCGTGACCTGGCGCACGAACTCGGAAACAGCGCTATCGCGCAAGAACTCCTGGTGCACGATTTGAAGAGCGCCGAAGAAAAATATCTCTTGTATGTCAATAAAAGAGAAGAGGCGAGGATCGGCGATGCCCTTGACCAAGGGGGCATTCTCAATGTCGCGATCGCGGAGCAACCCACAGTTCCGGCTTTGCCGCAGCTTTCCGGACTGAGCTTTGTGTTGATCGGCTTGGTGGTCGCGGGAGCCGTGAGCGTGGGCCAGGCCTTTGTGACCGATTACCTGACTCCGTCCTTTCGGACTCCGGATGAGATTGTTGCCCTTCTGGGAATGCCGGTGCTGGCATCGCTGCCTCGAGAGAATGTGTTGGACATGCAAGTGCGCGGGGGTAACAGATGAGTACTTTCGTTGATTTGCTGCCCCAGGAGATGCAAAGCGCGGCCGCAGAAGTGCCGGTCGTTGCCACGCGGCCGGAAGAATCTTCCGCCAGATCGGCACCTTGGAGTTTGGAATTCTTTGCCAAACAACAGATTCACGGATTGGTGCGACAACTGTTCTTTCCCTCGCCAGCACCTGTGCGGCAGGTTGTATTCAGCGCGGTGGATCTAGAGACTGAGGTTCTTCCAATGTGTCTGCAGGTCGGAGAAGTCTTAGGCCAGCAGGCTTCAGGAAGCGTCTGTGTGGTCGAAGCCGTTCCGCGCAGGCAAAGGTACGGAATCGTTCCCGAACCAGGTTTTCTGGCCTCTTCGCCTGCGAAACATTTCGGTGCTTTGCGAGATTCGGCAGAGCAGCTCTCCACCGGTCTTTGGTTTATGCCGGCTGATGTCTTCTGCGCAGACAACCATGATTTCTCGACGGTCTGGTTGCGTGCCCGCTTGGCCGAATTGCGTTTGGAGTTTGATTACACGGTGCTGGAGGGCCCCGCCGCGGCGCACAGTGAGGCCGCTGCGCTCGGATGTCTCAGTGACGGACTGGTATTGGTGCTGCAGGCAAACTTTACCCGTCGAGTAACAGCGCAAAAAGCGAAAGAGAAGTTGTCATCGGCAAACGCGCACTTGTTGGGAACGGTATTGACTGGGCGTACGTTCCCCATCCCGGAAGCGATTTACAAGCGATTGTAGAAATGCACACTAACAAAAAGGGTCGAAGCTTAGGAACCGGAGTTGATCTGACATGGTTTCCTCGCACAGAACCATTGACGAACCCTCGCGGCCCCGCGTCTCGTTGCCTTCACGCCTGATTCCAGGCGGGTCGGCTAGTGGCATTCCGCGAAGGAAGCTTTCTGCTGTCACCGCTGACCAGCCATGGACACGGCAGAGCCTCAGTCAACGCGCAAACGCGCCCGTAAGTGGCCTCTGGTCGTCATTTGCGGAGTATTTTCTGCCCGAACCCACGACTCGCAATCAACGTCCGAGACTGGTCTTCCAGGTGGCAGCGGATGTACTCCTCATTGTTATTGGCTTTATCGTGGTCATTTTTCTGCGTGGGCTTGACTGGAGCGGTGTTGCGGTTCAGAGTGAATTCGCCACTGCACTCCGTCTTGCCTTTCCAGGATCGGCGCTCGGGTTGTTGTTGCTGTATGGAGCTTTGTTTACGCTGCTGGGTTACTCCGAACGTCTCTACCATCCGGAGACGGTTGAGGCGCCACAACATGAACGAATTGTGCTCGCCAAGGTGCTGTTCTGGTCTACCGTCCTAGTCGGTGCTGGCTGGGCGGCGTCGGGAGTTCACATAATTCCGGCCTTTGCGCTTGCCGCTGCTACGCCGGTTAATTTCGTACTCCTGCTCGCGTGGAGGAATCATTGCCACCGCAGGTCGGCTCGCACTACCTGTGACACCCGGAATGTGCTGATTGTCGGGGCTGGCAGCCTGGGCCGGAAGCTAGCCTCACATCTTGAGCGTGCCAAGGTGCGCAAACACGTGGTGCGAGGGTTCCTGGATGAACACGAAGCCATCGGAGGCGAGATTCGCGGACGGGTAGCCGACTTGGCACGAGTTGCCCGCCGCGAATTCGTGGACGAGATCATCCTCACCCTGCCGCCACGCAGCGAAATCGCACAGAAGGCCATCTGGGAAGCGCGGCGCAATCGGATCGACATAAAGTTGGTGCCTGATCTCCTGGGTTTTGATCCGTCTCCCGTCATGCTGGAGAAGTTTGGAGATGTGCCCGTCCTCACGCTTTGCGAAGAGTCGATTCCGGCGGTTGGCCTACTGCTGAAACGAGCTGTCGACTTGTCCCTGTCCGCCATCGGCCTGTTCCTGGCTAGCCCGCTGCTCGCTGCAATCGCCGTGGCCATCAAGATGGATTCGGCTGGTCCTACGCTTTATCGCGCGCCACGGTTAGGTCTGAAGGGACGCCGTTTTGTCTGCTACAAGTTCCGCACCATGGTGGCCGATGCCGACCGGCTCAAAGACCGACTGCGGCAGCTTAACGAACGCACGGGCGCAATGTTCAAAATCACGAACGACCCGCGAGTAACACGCGTGGGCCGGATACTCCGCCGCTACAGCCTTGATGAAGTGCCTCAGCTATGGAACGTTCTGCGGGGCGAGATGAGCCTAGTTGGGCCACGACCTCACCCGCTTGACGATTTCGAACGCTACGCGCTGGAAGATCTGCAGCGCTTGGAAGTGACACCCGGACTTACCGGGCTGTGGCAGATCACAGCGCGCGGCGATCCATCCTTTGCACGCAGCATGTTGTTGGACCGGCAATACATCGGTCGTTGGTCATTGAGAATGGACTTCTGGATTTTGTACAAGACGCTCGGCACAGTTCTCAAGGGCGAAGGCGCGTAGGTGGCCGCGCTCACACAACCAGTTCCAGCGCCCCGGTCGTTGGGCGATCTGCTCGCATGGGCAGTTGAAGCCTCTTTCCGTCCACTGCACGCATTGCTGTGTGCTCCGTCGTTACTTTTCATCGCGACCATGGCCTTAATGCTGTTCCATTCGCCGGATGCACCAGTCCCTTCCTATGATCGCTTTGCCTTTCTGTTGCTGGCCTTCGTTGTGTTGCTGCGAGCATGTTTGCTGCGAAAGTCGCTGCACCTGGCAGGCCCGGTGACCTGGCCGATGCTTGGACTCCTGGTTTTAGCGTTGTGCGGAGTGCTGGCGCAACCCTATGAAGCCGAAACCTGGAGCATGTTTGCCGCCAGATGGCTGGTTCCCTTCGTCCTCTATCAGTTGGCGGCGTACGCATTTGACGATCCCAAATCTCTGCGGCAGTTTGAATTGTTCACCTTGGTTGTGCTGGGCTACCTGAGCCTGATCGCCGTTTTCTTCATGGCCGGCATGAAGGAGTTCATCTTTCCGCGTTACATCCTGGACGAAAGCTTGGGAATCCACGCCGATCGCGCCCGCGGGCCGTTTCTGCAGGCCGTGGCCAATGGTCTTGCCCTGAATCTGTTGGGGCTGTTGGCCCTGGACTCCTTTCGCCGCAAACGATTGCGAGGCATGGCGGCGATTTCTTTGCTGGCTGCATTACCACTGGCGATTGTCGCGACCAAGACGCGCGCCGTCTGGGTTTCGTTCGCGGGTTCGATTCTGATTCTGCTTCTATCTACCCGAAATCGTCGGCTGCGCCGCGGCTGTCTTGCCCTGACTGTCGCCGGGCTCATGGGAATTGTGGCCCTGCTTAGCTGTACCGATCACCATCGCTCGTTACGCGAACGGCTGGAAGAAAGCGGACCGGTTAAGTTCCGAATGGCGGTGTATCAGGCCGGATGGGAGATGTTCCTGGAAAAACCTTTTTCCGGTTGGGGTGAGCACGCCATGCAGGCGGAGCTGGCAAACCGGGTCAGTGACTTCCGCGAGGAACGATACTACTTCCACAACACGTACCTCGAGATCCTCGTTCGCTACGGCCTGATCGGGCTGGGGCTGTATCTCTGGGTTGTCATCGACCTGTTTCGCATCGGGCGAAAGCGGCTTCGCTCCAACTTCTCACCGGACGGGACTGTGCTGGACGAGCACTTCCGGTCGGTGTGGCCGCTGATGGTTCTCGTCTACTTGGTGAACGCCAGTTTCGTGGGCATGAACTACCAGTTCGTGAATGGCCTTCTGTTCACGTTGGCGGGCATGCTGGCTGCTCAAAACCGTCTGCACGGCAAAGAGGCCCATGTCCTCAACGGCTGAAACCGTCACGTTGGCTGCGGTCGGGTGCGCTGAGGTTACCGTTTTGCGATCCGCTACCCGCGAACCTCAGGCGGTCTTGTCTTCAGAAACGCTTCGTGGCGCCATTTACCTGGCAGTGCGCTACGGGCTGGGAGTGATCGTGAGCCTAGGAAACATGCTGGTGATGACCTGGTGGATCGGGCCTCACGCTTACGGTGTATTCATCACGGCCATCGGGATCGTCTCATTCCTGGCGACGCTGGCGCGAGGAGGGGTTGACACCTATCTCGTAAGAAGCGAAGCCACGCCAGATCATCGTACGTATGGCACCGCAACCACGCTCATCCTCGGCGCCTCAATCGCATTGGGATTGGCCGCCGCCGCGACGACGCCACTGTTGGCCCGATGGTTCGGGAGCCGTGAATTTGTCGCACCCTACCTGGTGCTTCTGCTGACCATTCCGGTTACCGGATTGACCGGGGTTCCCATGGCGAAGCTGGAACGAGCCCTGAACTTCCGGAGCATTGCGGGAATCGAATTGGGCGCACAGTCTGCGGGATTGCTGGTTGCGGGGCTGCTGGCCTGGTCGCACCCGAGTGTGTGGGCGCCGGTCGCAGGTCAAATCAGTTGGCAGGTGTTCACCTTGGTAGCCACGGTGGTTTCCGCGTCGCTCACCATGCGACCGCGGTTTTGTGCCGGCGAAGCACGGAAAATGCTTTCCTATGGTTTGGTCCTCACAGCATCAGTGAGAACCTGGCAGTTGCGAAGCTTGGTGAATCCCTTGCTGGTGGGGCGGTTTGCTGGGGCGGAGGGGGTTGCCTTCGTAGCCCTCGCGGTTCGCGTTGCGGAGGCGCTCGGTACATTTCGATTGGCGGCTGGCCGAATGGCGATTGCTGCTCTGGCTCGTATGCAGAGCCGGCGCGAAGATTTCCGGGGAGTATTGGAGCGGGCACTCTATCTCCAGGTCGTTACCCTGGGGCCTTTGCTGTGCGCATTCGCTTTGTTCGGCCCCTTCGTTCTGCCGCATATGGTGGGTGCGCGCTGAACGCCGAGCTTGGCCGTTTACCCGTTCGTGGCCGCTGGGGTTTTGATCAACTCCATATACAACCTGCAGGCTTCGGCGCTGTTCGTCGTGGGGAAGCAGTGGATCGTGATGCAGTCCTACGCCACGCACGTCGGACTCCTGGCGACGAGTACGCTCTTTCTGCTGCCGCGCTTGGGCATTGCTGGATATGGCTGGGCTGAGCTGATGTCTTGTTGTGCGTATGCCGTGATCCATGCCGGCATTGCCAAAGTTGTGCCTATTTCGTATCGGCGGCTCGCGCCCTGGGTCACGACGCTGCTGGTGGGTCTTTTCTTGTTTTCCTTGTCCCCCACACTTTTTCATGCCATCCAGAATTGGAGGTTCACCCGATGAGGTCCTCCCAACTCGATGGATTTCGCAAGTCGCCGACCGTCGCCTATCTCACGAATCTTTTTCCTACTCCGCTGGAGCCGTATGTCGTCGAAGAGATCCGCGAGTTGCGCCAGCGGGGGATCAACGTTGTGCCGTGCAGCGCGCGCCGTACAAGCGCTTCCCGCGACGATTGGCAATCTTTGGCCGATGAAACCCTCTGCCTGCAACCGCTGCAACTTATTTTGGCGATTCAGGCCTCCTGGTTATGCGTGCAACGGTTTTCGCTGCTTTGGGAATTCCTCCGCCGGGTGCTGGTCACGGGCAAAGAATCCCGGACGCGGCGATTGCGCGCGCTGCTCCATACCTGGCTGGGCGCCTACTACGCGCTCGCGCTGGCGAAACACGGAGTTCAGCATATCCATGTGCACCACGGTTATTTTGGATCGTGGGTGACCATGGTGGCAGCGCGACTGCTGGGCATTCCCTTCAGCATGACGCTGCACGGATCCGATCTTCTCTTGCATGCCGCATATCTCGATCTCAAGCTAGAACATTGCAGTTTCTGTATCACGGTCTCCGAATTCAATCGCAACCACATTCTGGAACACTACCCGCAAGTGGCCGCGCAGAAAATCATCGTCCATAGGATGGGAGTCGATTGCCGGGTGATCAACCCTGTGCTCCCAATTATGGCCGAGGATTCACCCCTGGTCATTCTGGCGGTCGGCCGCCTGCATCCGGTCAAAGATCACGCATTTCTGATTCGAGCGTGTCGCTTGCTCAAGGACCGGGGACCACGATTCTGGTGCCTGATTGCCGGAGAAGGCGAAGAACGGCCATCCCTCGAACGACTGATTCAAGACTTACATCTTGAACTGGAAGTGACGCTCCTCGGACACTTGTCAGAATCACAACTCGAATTCCGCTATGGGAGCGCGGACCTCATCGTGCTCACCAGCCGGAGCGAGGGCATCCCGTTAGTCTTGATGGAAGCGATGGCGCGCGGCAAACCCGTGCTCGCGCCAGCAATCACCGGCATCCCGGAGTTGGTGGCACACGGCAGAACCGGTTTTCTCTATCAGCCGGGTTCACAGGGAAACTTCGTGGCCCAGGTCGAACTGATCGGGAGCACCAAATCCGGACTCCGGCCGTTATGCCGGGCGGCCCGGCAGCAAGTGCTCGATCACTTCGATCGGCGCAAGAACTTGCAGGCTTTCTGCGAGTTTTTCATTTCACACCTGGGAGCGCCAACGGCTCGCGCTTCCACCCAACCCTAACTGAGACGCAAATGAAAATTCTATTCTGTAATAAGTACAGCTTTCCGTTCAGCGGGACCGAAGTCTACCTGTTCGAGCTCATGGATCTCCTGCGTTCGCGAGGACACGAGGTGGCCCTGTTCTCTATGGCCGATCCGCGTGCAGAAGTCACGTCCGACGACAAATGGTTTCTACCGCACATC
>Ga0187819_10001246_pt1 | contig 13198 bp, 9 predicted proteins | sample NC_wetland_sal_i_15_FD_132411 | JGI IMG/M metagenome (GOLD analysis project Ga0187819, IMG submission 132411) | Wetland sediment microbial communities from Neuse River Estuary, North Carolina, USA - SO4_4 | ecosystem: Environmental > Aquatic > Freshwater > Wetlands > Sediment | place: USA: North... | reverse complement strand
TGATTGCGCGCACACGGTAGGCAAAGCGCTCGCCCTTCTTGAGGCTGGAGTCGCTATACTCGGTCGCAGTGGCTGGGAGTTGCGCAATTCGGCTCCAAGTTCCCTTCGCACCCTGATCCTGTTCCATGCGGCGTTCGACCACGACGCCCGTGGGGTTCCCACCATGCACCTCCCAGCCCAGCTTCACGGTATTACCCGTAACGGAAAGATTGAGTGAGCTTGGGGCCTCGGGTAGAACCGACCAATCGAAGTAGCTCTCATCGGTGACGGCCATAACGCTGTCTTTGACCGGCAGAGCTTCCAATGTGTCGGTGGTACCAGGTTTCCACGAAACCGTTTTGATCTCGCCCGAGACCACATCGACTAAGACCGGATGCGTGATTCCAGTGTTTTTCAATGAAAGCGTAGCGTAAAGCGGCGGGAAGGAATTTCCTGGAAGGCTATGAGCCGCCAGCCAGTAGGCGACAATGGCCTTTCCGCTGTCCGATCGGAACCCGTACTCCATGAATGGAAACCCGGCGTGGCGCCGGAGGGCGGGTAGGTCCGCACCGCCGACCTCGATCGATGGATCAAACTTGGTATCCGAGAATAACGCGTTCGTGTTCTGCAGTGCGTAAAAGACAGGCCGGGGCGTGAAGTCATAATCGTGATTGGTGATTCCGTGAATGATTCCAAAGTCGTCGTACTCGTTGCCGTCCGTCCCGGCCGCCAGCAGCCAAACAAACGTCTTCACTCCCGCTGCCAGGTTATAGACGAAGCCCCGCGGAACATATTTGGCCTGCACCCATTCATCCGAACCCACCCACGAAGGAATTGAGTTGAACTCATCATCGAAAAACGGGACGTCTGGCTTGACCCCGGGATAATGCTTGACTAAGTCCCGCAATGCCCGCGGAGATTCGGTCTGATAAGCGCCATAGTCCATCGTTTCAGGATTCATATTCTGACCGTACCCTGGGTAGGTGTGATAGGCATACACATCGATTCCCGAGGCGCACTGGCAGGTGTCGAAAGCACGCTGAGTGAAATCCCGCACAGGATCCGCCTGACCGCCATAGATCACCTTCGCTTGCGGATCGGTCCGGTGCACGGTTTCAATAAAAGGAGACAAGAGTCTCCCAAACTGCTCGGGATTGCCCCAGGGATTCCAGTAACCGATGTCTTCTTCATTTCCCAAAGCCCAGTAATGAATCCGATCGTGAAAATGATTCACCATCCACGCCGCGTACCGATCGAAGGCGGCGATTTGATCGGGCGTAGTTGGAGGCCAGAAGATCGAATACAAACTGCGATCATCGTTATGAAATGATCCGGGCTCGGGAACGCTTACATCCGGGCGTTTGCCGCTGGGCGACGTGTACATCACGTTGCCATAGATCAATTGCACCTGGATATCGACTCCGTTGTCGACCAGCGAGTCCACAAAATCCTCAAGTTCCGGCGAGCTGGCGTATTCGCCGCGTTTCTGCTCGATCCAGTCCCAACTGGTGCGGTCTGAGCTGTTCTCATATTGCCCGATGCGGGCCCACTTGAAACCGGCGTCGAACATGCGCGTCCACCACCAGCGGTTCCAGGGGAGATAGGGATCGCGCGGCAGGTCAGAGTTGATGCCGAACCCGTCGCGGATTTGTGACGATCGCTTGGGAGGAACGTGGTCAGGAATCGGGCGCGATGTTTGCGCCGGCAAGCTCAGCGGAAGTAAGAGCAGAAAGGCAAGCGAAACGAAAACGGCTGTCCGATGATGCAATGATGCTGCTAAGCATCTCTTCATTTGTTTTCTCCCGTTTCCCGTTGCAGGTAAATTTCTGGTTATCAAATCCCAGAGCCGCCGATTCTTCTAACCGGTCACCTCGACCCACCGTCGTTCCCCGTGCGCTCACCGCGATGAGCTCGCAGAGTTTGACCTCATCGTGGCCGGTCTCAAAGGTGGGGAAAGATCGCGGGGCCTGGAAATCGCCGGCGGCAATGTATCCGTAAATATCCTTAAAGAGCTGAACGAAAGTGTCTGGATATCCTTCGGCATGTCCGGCGGGATATGCAGCGTAACCGCGAGCCTGTGGGCTCATGAGCGAAGGATCTTTGATCAGCCAGCGATTCGCCTCTTTGCGGCTGCCAATCCAGAGGACATTAGGATTCTCCTGGTCGAAGGCCAGCGAGCCTTCCGTGCCATCAATCTCAAACCACATTCGATTCTTGCGCCCGGCACTCACCTGCGACACGGTCAGCACTCCGCGCAAGCCTTGTTCGAAGTGCAGGAGGATGGAACCGTAATCGTCCGTGCTCATCGGTACTGGCTCGGTCGCGAGGTTGTCGGCCTTTTTAAAGGTTTCCACCGGGCCCCTTGGCCGCTGGCGAACCGGAATGATTGTGGCCAGATCGGCGCAAAGTTCCATCACCTTGCGACCCGTGATCCAGCAGATCAGATCCATCCAGTGCGTGCCGATGTCGGCCACGGCACGCATCTCGCCGCCCAGTTCAGGTTCCAGACGCCAGTTCCAGTCACTGGGATAGAACAGCCAATCCTGCAGATACGTGCCATACGCAATCTGCGGCTCACCAATCATGCCCTGCTGGACCAACGCATGCGCTTCCTGACAAAGCGGGTAGTAACGCAGGTTATAGGTCACAGCCCCAACTCTTCGCCGTTCCCGGGCCAACTCCACGAGTGCCGACGTTTCCCGTGTGTTCATTGCCAGCGGCTTTTCGCACATCACGTGTTTCCCAGCCCGCAAAGCCGATGCTGCCTCCGGAAAATGAAGATGGTTCGGAGTGCAGACATGCACCACGTCTACCGACCCGTCGCTCATCAACTCTTCCAGCGACTGGTAGGCGCGTGGGATTCCCAGCGACTGGCATGCGTCCTGCGTTCTGGCAACCGGCCTCCCCAACATGCCCTGGATGGGAACCGCTAACCGCCGCAGAGCTTCAATGTGCGCTCTGCCCACAAAACCTGCACCAATTACCGCTGCTCGTACATTCATGGATGTGATCTCAACGAGTTCAGTTCAGCGATACCATCGTTTGCTGCACCCGCGGAATGACCGCCGCATCAATCCAGACGTCGTTCTCTCCGCCGGGCACATCGGCAAACAGCCACCAATGCTCCACGTGCTCCACGACTTCTCCCGCTCTCAATTCGACCAGAGGCCCGAGCGTTTCCAACTCGATGAACTCTGGGTTCGTAAACACCTCGAAATTGCAGCCAAAATCGGGATATCGTGCACCGTCGATAACCGCCGCACGCTTCACAAAAAGATAGCCTTGCCTGAAATAAGCTCCCCAGCCGGAAGAGTTGTAAATGCCTCCCATCTGTTCTCTGAAACGGCCTTGGGGATTCGCCATTTGCCGTAGTTGAATATAGGCCGTGCCGAGCACCCAGCGAGGGTCGGCGAAGTCCGTGAAAGACCAGATGCCGAAGGCTCCCACCGGCAAATAGTGGTCTTTGTCCATTGCAACCCGGGGAGAGAGCGGCAGGATCGCGCGCCCGCCCGCTCCCATCATCGTCGGCGACCAAGGGGCGAGCGTGGTGGGTCGCGTGTCGCCATTCTGGATGCGGTGGGTAATCCGCACCTCCGAGCCGGTCAACGCCAACTCGACCTCAAGTTGCTTTTGCAGGTTCGTGCCCGGGGGCACAGATTCTCGCTGCGCCGTGAAACGGGTCGCGTTGCCGTGCTGAGAAACTGTGACTGAATTGTTGTCGGGATAGTACGTTCTCTCGACTTCCGGCGAGACCCACAAGCGGTGGCCGCCATAAAGGCGGAACTCGGGACCGCCAGTTTTCCCCGCATCATCCTCAACTTCGTGGAGCATATTCTCCCCGTTGCGAAAGCCGTAGAAGAGAATCCGCGGACCGACGTCGGCGGTCACGACCAGCTCAACGACACCGTTGGACAACCGGCACGCATTGTTCCAGCCCCGGTATGAGAATCGATCGAGCATCGTCGGGAAAAGTGGTTGGAGCTCTCAGTCCAGCTCTTTCGCATTCTTCTGAATCTTGCCCAGAGCAGCCGCGATTTCGTGCATATCTTCCTCATCTCCCAGCAACGCGGGCTGCGGAATCCAGACCGTTTCCCATGCCGCTTTGTGGGTCACGGGAAACTTGCCCTTCAGGAACGCATGCTTTTCTTTGGCCTGCTTGCCATAGAGGCGATTCCGGTACTTGCCATTGCGGAACATGTGCAGCTTATGCAGCGGCGGGTAACTTGCCTGGTTGGGAATGCCTTCCGCATTCATCGCTTCGATGAAGCGCTCCGTGGAGATGCCAGCGAACTGTTTCTTGTTCACGTGGAAAATATACGCATACTGGCCGTTTCGCGTGCAGCGTTCGTCCAGTTTCTGCGGCGTAATTCCAGGGATCTCGCGCAACAGGCCGTCCAGCACCCGAGAGTTTTGATGGCGCCGTTTGGTCTGCTCGTCAAGACGGCTCAGTTGCACGTTTAAAATCGCTCCCTGCCATTCGCTGAGGCGGTAATTTGAGCCATAAGCAAAGTGGCTGTAGAACCACTCGCCCGGCATGCGGCCGCAGTCGTGCACGGAGCGGGCTTGCACCTCGAATTTATCGTCATTGGAAATAATCATTCCGCCTTCGCCGGCCGTCATCAGCTTGCTGGATTGAAAACTGAACGTACCCGCGACGCCAAATGTCCCGACACGCTGCCCGCGCCATTCCGTGGCGTGCGCGTGCGCCGAGTCTTCAACCAACGCCAGCCGCTTGCGCTTGGCGATTTGTCTCAGGCGATCGAGATCCGCGGGATGTCCGCCCATATGTACTGCGATGATCGCCTTCGTTCTTGGAGTAATCGCCTCTTCAACCAGATCAGGATCGATGCAATACGTTCCGGGGTCAACATCCACCAGCACCGGAAGCGCATTGGCAAACAAAACGGCGCTCGCAGTAGCGACGAACGTGAAATCCGGCGCAATGACCTCGTCACCGGAAGTGATGCCAAGACCCGCCATAGTGACTTCCAGGGCGGCAGTTCCGTTCGTGACTGCGATCCCGTGGCGAGCTCCGTGAAACTCGGCGAAGGCGCGTTCGAACTCCAGCGTCTTGGTGCCGGGCGTCCGCCACCAGACACGGCTCTCCAGAACCTCTCTCAGAGCCTGCTCTTCATTCTTGTCGTAGTACGGCCACACGGGAAACGGCTTGCCTTTCGCCTTCTTCCCGCCAAGCAGTGCCAATGCAGACATTGATGATCTCCTTGTTATCCTTAGTACTGATTGAATCCGGTGGCGTAGCGGAACGCTTCGACGAAATGTCCGTCCTTGCGCGGTTGTTCCTTCCGCATTCCCTCTCTGGCCTTTTCCAGGTCTTTGGGATCCCAATCGGGCCGGTATTTGTGGACTGCCGGTTCGAACTGGCTTACCTGCTTGCTGGCAGCATCGAACTTCAACTCAGCCACGCTGTCGATGTTGACAAAATAATTCGCTTCCTGCGGCGAAGGATAGAAGAAATACATTTCCGGCACCTGGTACGGTTCCAGTCCCATCTGCAATCGTTGATTGGGGAAGTAAAGCCAGAACTCTGCAGCGCGCACCGCATCAATGGTGTTGAACGCCGCCATGCGGTGGTCGCTCTTGTGCCAACGCTCGTACCATTCGCCCGGATCAACGCTCAATAGCACATCCGGCCGTATGCGGCGAATAATTGCAGTGGCTTCCTCGGTCAGCTTCGGCTGGGGAGCGTATTCCAACATGCCGTCGTCATATCCCATCCATTGAATGTTCTCTTTCGGAGTGCCCAGTTGGCCTTCAGAGACCTCCTGTTCGGATCGGCGGATGCGCGCCAGTCGTTGCGAATTCATCTCCAGATCGTAGGACCCCTTGTCGTCATTGGTGTACACCACGATGTAGACCTTATTGTGGTTGCGATTCAGCAGGGCAATCGTGCCGCCTGCGCCAAACACATCGTCGTCGGGATGAGGGGTGAATACCAGAATCGTCTTGTTCTGCAGATTCTCCAGGCGGGTCTGCTGAGCTTGAAGACTGACGATCGACAAGAATGCGAGGAAGAGGCATGACAAACGGGTGCGCATCGGGGTCTCCCATCGATATAGTGAACTGATTTATTAAAACGTTTTCAGAGTGCTACACGTTCGCTTCCGCTGTCAAGCGAAAATGTAGACAATCAGCCTTGATTCGCGGTTTTATCTTGACAGGGATGGGTAGTTTGGCTCAGGATTTAAACGTTTTAATAAACCAATTCACTTGCGAGCTCAGACGTGCCGCAGAGTCTGAGAATGCGATGGGGGCTCTATGCCGCGCAGTGTATATGTCGTGGTTTCGTGTTTGGTGTTTCTCGGTTCTCTTTCGATTGCCACCGTCCCGGCCGTGGCCCAAGTCGACCGGGGAGCCATTGTTGGCACGGTGACCGACCCCTCTGGCGCCCGCATTTCAAATGCGCAGATCACCATCGTCAACCTGGAAACCAGCCAGCCTGTCCACCTCACGACAGATGAGGAGGGCAACTACAACGCCAACCTCCTGAAGATCGGCAACTACTCGGTCACGGCTACCAAGCAAGGCTTTGGCAAGACGGTGCAGGGCAGCGTGGACGTTGCCGTGAATCAAAGCGTGCGCGTCGACCTGGTGCTGAAACTCGGAGCGGCTTCCGAGACTGTCGAGGTCACAGGTGCCGCACCCCTGCTGCAGACGGAATCTTCTTCGTTGGGGACGGTTGAGACCGAGCGAAGAATTTCTGAATTGCCCTTGAATGGGCGAAACTTCATCCAACTCGCATACCTCGGTCCCGGTGCCAACGGCGGCCAGACTGGGACCAACGTGAGCGGTGGCGTGTTTGAGAACGAACGCGCGAATGAAGCGATCTCCGTGAACGGTCTGCGAGTGTCGAATAACAACTTCCTGCTCAATGGTGTCGACAACAACGAGTTCGGTTTAGGTGGTGTGGTTGTGCTGCCTCCGCCGGATGCCATTCAGGAGTTCAAGACGGAAGAGAATTCCATGAGCGCGGAGTTTGGCCGTGGCGGCGCGGCTGTGAATGTCGTGCTGAAGTCGGGCACGAACCAGATTCACGGCGGTGTCTACGAGTTCATCCGCAACGACAAGCTGGATGCGGTCAACTACTTCAATCAAGGACAGCAGCCGTTTAAGCGAAACCAGTTTGGAGCTTTTCTGGGCGGGCCCATCCAGAAGAACAAAACCTTCCTGTTCGGTGATTATCAGGGATCACGTTTGCGGGCGAGCAATCCGTTCTTATCGACCGTTCCGACTGCTGCAGAACGCGCGGGTGATTTCACTGACCGTTTAACAGGCCAGACATTCTCGCCCTGTGCGACTGCGAGCCCGGCCGACACATTCGACACTGGCACAATCTTTAATCCATACACCACAAATCCCAACTACCAGTGCGCTGATGGCAGCGTGGTTTCGCTGCGGACCCCGGTCTCTTATAACGGTCAGATCAATGTAATTCCGCCACAGGGTACGCTTCCTTTGGGCATCAATCCGGTCGGCTACAACATTGCTAACTTTTACCCTCTGCCCACCGATCCCACCTCACTCACTAACAATTATCTCGCCAATCAAAACCAAGTGAACGATCAGGATTCTTTCGACATCCGCGTGGATCACCGCTTCCGGGAGCAGGATCAGATCTTTGGCTCGTACAGTTTCGGCGATGTGCGCAGCCAGCAACCGGGGCCACTCGGTCCCCAGTGGGGAGGATCCGACTGTTGCCCGAGCATCAGCAATTCGCGCGCTCAACATCTGGGTATCGGCTATACCCATACTTTCTCCGAGCGAGTCTTGAACGATTTGCATGGCGGCTATTTACGCTATGCCGTAAATGCCTTGCCTTTTAATTTTGGCAAAGACGTGGGCGCCCAACTCGGTATTCCCAACGTTAACCGCCCCGGGTATCCCAATTCGTCCGGTCTCACGAACATCGATGTCGCCGGTTTCACCTCTTTAGGGGACTCGCAGTGGCTTCCGGAGCATGTGTTCGAGAATATTTTCCAGGTCGCGGATACGCTGACCTGGATCAAGGGCAGGCATTCGCTGAAGTTTGGCGTCGATTTTCGGCGGCAACAGCGGAATTTCTTCCAGCTCTCCAGTCCACGCGGATGGTTCGTGTTCGGTGGCGGATATACCAACGACTTGACCACCGCCAACGGGGGTAACGCACTGGCCGACCTTCTGCTTGGTGTGCCGATCTCCAACGAGCAGGATTTCCTCGCCGGCCTCTATCCGACTCGTTACTGGGATCTTGCCGAGTTCCTTCAGGATGATTTCCACGTCAGCCATAATCTGACCATCAACCTCGGACTGCGCTACGAACTTACTTCTCCGGCAAATGGCCGAGTCGGAAACTTCGATCTCAACCGCGCCATCGTTGATACTTCCTACGGGCCGGGCGCGGTCTCCCATGCCGGTGTGCAGTTTGACAAGAAAGATTGGGGGCCGCGCGTGGGATTTTCGTGGTCGGCGATGAAAAACACGGTGGTCCGCAGCGCCTTTGGGATGTTCTATTCCTCGGAAGCGAACATCTTTGACGACCTCGGCCTCAATCCTCCCCAGCTGAGTTTTTACGCCGCGAACTTCAGTGCTAACGCCATTCCCTCCACTGGGCAACTTGTTTCCAGCGGGTTCCCGAGTACATTGCCTGTGGGCAGCGCCACCAGCATCAGTGGCCCGGTCAAGACGACGGGGCCGATACGGAAGATTCCCCGGATTCTGGAATGGAACCTGAGCGTGCAGCATCAGTTCACGGAAAATTGGGTCGCCCAGGTTGGCTATGTGGGCACGCGCTCCTACGACCTGTGGAACCACGAGGCCAGCGATTTGAACCAGGCCCCGCAGATCCTCGACACCAATTTTTGTGGTTCCGATCCCACCAACTGCATTCCGAACTTTGGGCGGCGCTACTACGCACAGCAGCCGAACATGACGCAAGTCCTGCCGCTTGACTACCCGCAGTTTCAGTCTTTCTACAATGCGTTCCAGGCCTCGCTGAACAAGCGATTTTCGCGTGGATTCAACGTGCTGGTCGCCTACACGTTTGCCAAGAATCTGGGAAATGCCGACGGCAACGTAGGTGGCTACGTGCAGAACTCGTACTATCCCAACCTCGAGCACGGACCGGTCTCCCCAGATCTGCGCCAGCGATTGTCCGTGAGCTATCTCTACGAAATTCCGGTAGGCCACGGGCGCCAATTTATGGGCGACTCCCACGGAGTTGTCGATGCGATCTTCGGCGGATGGCAGGTTGCGGGGATTACCTCCGCGCAAACCGGCGAGTCAGCGAACGCGGTCATGTCGACCGATCTAAGCAATACTGGCAGCTTCAGCTATCGTCCAAACCAGATTGCCAATCCCTATGACTTCTCGTTCAATACTGCATCCCAAGGCACCGACTACAGCTGCTCCAACCCGGGACATCAAACTCTGGATTGCTGGGTGAACCAGGCGGCATTTGTCGCACCGTCACTGGCGCCCGGCCAACAATCCGCGCACAGTTTTGGCAACGCCAAGATTGGGGACCTTCGCGGCCCCAAGCTGGTTAACTTCGACCTGGTGCTGCAAAAGAATTTCAAGATTCGCGAGTCGCAACAGATCGAGTTCCGCTCGGAGTTCTTCAATATCCTCAACCACCCGAATTTCGGGTTGCCCGGAGGAGGCACGTCAGTCTATGTCGATGTGCCGGGAGGTGCCGCGATCACGAGCACGGCGACGGACAATCGCCAGATCGAGTTCGCGCTTAAGTATACGTTCTAGAATCTGACCGCTCGCCATAGCCAGCGGCCGAAGCGGTTATGATGAGCGAGATTATCTACAAAGGGAATCAGTTCTGCGCGGGGCGGCAGCATCGAATCGGTGCACATGGCGAAGAGGAAAAAAGCGGTCACGCAATCGAGAGCGAAAACCAGCACCACGGTCACCATTCGGGACGTTGCAAAAGAATGTGGACTGTCAGCAACCACGGTGTCCATGGTGCTGAATCATGCTCCCCTAGCTAGTTATATCCCCGAACCAACGAAGAAGCGCATCATCCACGTTGCGGAAGGATTGGGTTACGAACCTAATCCTTTCGCCCAAGCCCTGCGCAGTCGTCGCAGCCATACCATCGGCGTGATGGTGCCGGACATCGCCGATCCATACTGCGCCCAGATTCTGCGGGGAATTGAAAACAGCTTTGCGCGGTCGGGCTATCTCCCGTTTCTGGTGGATATCCAAAACAAGCGAGAGCTTTTCGAGAAATACCTCGGAGTGCTGCTGGCGAGGCGAGTCGAAGGGTTGATTATTCTGGCCAACTCGCTTTCCTTTGAGACGGAACTGCTTCGCGCTTTGGAAAGCCGAAAAATTGCATCCGTCATTCTGGGCCGGGAACCGGAAACCGACGCCTTAAGCTGGGTCGCCACCGACCATAGAGTTGGCACTCGGCAGGCCCTCGAGCACCTTTATCAACTGGGCCATCGAAAGGTCGCTTTTATTCGCGGCCCTGGCATGATTGTCGACAGCCAGCATCAATGGGACGGCATTTGCTCCTTCGCTGCCGAATCAGGGCTGGAACTCGATCCCAGGCTAGTTGTAACTTTGAGTGATCCTTTCTCAAGCTATGAAGGCGGCTATGAGCGCACCAAAGAGCTTCTTGCCCAGAAGATGCCTTTCACGGCGTTGGTCGCTTTCGATGATATGACGGCTTTCGGCGCGATCCGAGCCTTGATCAACGCTGGCCTGAGGGTGCCCTTAGATTGCTCGGTCATTGGATTCGACGATATTCCCGCCGCCGCCTTCTACAATCCCGCCCTGACCAGCGTGCGGGAGCATATGGAAAGCCTGGCTTCGTTGGGCGCGGAAATTCTGATGGAAGCCATTCGTGCTCATCGCAAGAACACGCCCGTCACCCCTGTACACCGGAAAGTCAAGCCTGAATTGATTGTCAGGGAGTCGACGGCACCGCCCGCTGATAGTCGACCCGAATCGTAAGAATCTCGAAGGGCTGGATGGGCACGGTCAGTTGATTGCTGGTTATCGTCAGCGGCGATCCTTGCGGCTGTTCGAGAAGGTTGGTCAGGATGGCGCCCGTGGCTCCCTCAGGTACAGTGAACGCCACGTTCCTGGACTTGCCCGCCCACTCATACGCGTGAAAGATGAGACTGTCGCTGTCCTCCGCCTTCTTCATTGCCGTCAGCACAACATTCTCCGGCTGAACCGACGCGAAAGAGTGCTCCAGAGGGAAGGTACCGACGTGCGCCGCCACCTGCATGGCTTGCAACGGATAGTTGTACTCATAGCCGTGCCGGACGGTCAGGGCATGGTTCCAGTCGCCCGCGTGCGGATAGAGAGCGTAGGCGAAGTGATGGTGCCCGCGACCTTGCCGGACGCCGAGGACGCGGTGCAGGAGACGTTGCTTCGCGCCTGGCGGTATCGCGACAGCCTGAAAGAAGGCGCGCCACTGCGTCCCTGGCTCTACCGCGTGGCGACGAACGCTTGCCTCGATGCGATTGCTCACGATAAGAGGCGAGCGGCCCTCGCTGCCAGCGCCGCGGCGGACGAGGGTGGGGCTGGAGTGCCGGAGGACGTCGTTTTGGCTAGGGCCGATTCCGGACTCAGTGCTCGAGCTTTCCACCCCTCCGGCGAGGACGCCGGAGGCGATGACGCTTACGCACGAAAGCATCGAACTCGCATTTCTTACGGTGATCCAGCTGCTCACACCGCAGCAGCGGGCTGCTTTGATTCTGTGTGACGTGCTTGACTGGTCGCCAAGGATGCCGCTGACCTGCTCGAGGTCAGTGTTGCTGCCGCGAACAGCGCATTGCAGCGTGCGCGGGCAAGGCTCCGCGAGCGTCTGCCGTCGCACAAGCCGGCATGGCCCACCAGCGCGGATGCCAGCGAGGCCGAGCGCGATCTGGTGAAAAAATTCGTCGAGGCGACTGAAGCGGCGGACATTGGCGCTTTCGAATCGATCATTCGTGCGGACGCGACCTTCCGCATGCCTCCCGATCCGGACGTGGCCGCAGGCCGTGAAGCGATGTTCAAGGTATGGGTCGACGCGGGATTCGGCTCCGAACGATTTGGACGCCTCCGCTGCGTTGTGACCCACGCCAACCTGCAGCCAGCGGTCGCAGCTTACGTGTGCCGTCCCGGGGATTCCACTTTCCGGGCCATGGCGCTGGATGTTCTTCGAATCGAGGACAGCGTGATCACGGAGATCGTGGTGTTCCCGCCGGACACTTTCCTACTCTTCGGGCTTCCGCTATTGATGGACCCGGCGCCGGAGATGAACGCGAGTCATTGATCTAGTCGATGCCTATTTACTCGATGATCGGCAAGGTGCGGTGGTTTTCCGCTACGCCTGGCTGTGGCTGATCGACGTGAGGGGGATCGTGTGAATCGGTGGTGACAGTATTTCTTTAGTTCACAAGCGCTGGAACCTAAAGGAGGTCAGGACAATCCATGAGAAAGCTAATCTACGCAATCAACATTACCCTGGATGGCTGCGTCGACCACGCCAAACAATTTGTCGATGAAGAACAACTTGAACATTTTACTCACCTCACGCGGGAGGCTGACCTGCAGGTTTTTGGGCGTAAAACCTATGAATTGATGGTTCCCTATTGGCCTAACGTGCTCAAGGACCAGTCTGCGACGAAAGCAGACACCGAATTTGCCCAGGCATTTGACTCCGTCCCCAAACTTGTTTTTTCACGGTCGTTAGAGCGGGCTGAAGATCGAGATACGAGAATTGTTCGTGGGAACATTCGCGACGAAATACTTAGATTGAAACAAGAACAAGGCAAAAATATTTTGGTCGGTGGGGTGGATGTTCCTTCACAACTGATCGACCTTGGTCTGGTGGATGAGTATCGTTTTGTCGTCGGGCCGATCATTGCAGGAGAAGGGAGACGGTTGCTGGAAGGTGTGAGCCTGCAGGAGAGATTGCAATTGAAACTGGTTGAGTCAAAGACTTTCAAATCAGGATGCGTTGCGCTTCGCTACTTGAAACAGTGACAGGAAGATCTGGGATCGGTCGGGTTGTCGGCTAACAGGAAGTAATGCCGCGATCGGGTCTCCTGGAGTCACTTCCGGGTTGCCCGTCATCCACCCATGATCGGCAGCAGGCGCGCAATGCCCACCGGCCACAAGCCGGTCTTTACCACTTCCGCAAATTCTCATTTCCGACTGAAGGGAGTACTTGCCGAGGCATTGGATGAATTCTCAGGCTGGAGTACGCTCGCTC
>Ga0187819_10001245_pt1 | contig 13210 bp, 24 predicted proteins | sample NC_wetland_sal_i_15_FD_132411 | JGI IMG/M metagenome (GOLD analysis project Ga0187819, IMG submission 132411) | Wetland sediment microbial communities from Neuse River Estuary, North Carolina, USA - SO4_4 | ecosystem: Environmental > Aquatic > Freshwater > Wetlands > Sediment | place: USA... | reverse complement strand
CCCAGCTTTGCACCGCGTTGCCGACATCGCCAAGCCGGTTGCCGGGCCGCATCTTGTCGATCGCACGATCCAGGGATTCGCGGGTCACCTGCAGCAGCCGCTGCGTCTCCGGGCGAATCTGCCCGACAGGCACGGTCACCGCAGAATCCGCGAAGTAGCCGTTCAGTTCCATCCCGAAATCGATCGAGACGATGTCGCCTTCGCGAAGTTTCCGCTTCGGCGACGGGATCCCGTGAACGATCTCGCTGTTCACCGAGGTGCACAGCGCGCACGGATACCCTCGGTATCCTTTGAACGCCGGCTTCCCGGGCTTACCGGCGATTTTTTCCTCGGCGAACTTCTCGAGGTCCATCGTCGTCAGCCCCGGCCGCACAAACCCTCGCAGCGCCGTCAAGACCTCGTGTACGATAAGCCCGGCGCGGTGCATCTTTTCCAGCTCCTCCGCACTGCGGAGATGAATGGCCATCTCAACGCGCCTTGCACACGATCTCAAGCACCTGCTGCGTCACGTCGGCAACACTCTTCGAAGCGTCCACGGCGTGCAAGCGGCCCAGCCGCCGGTAGTACGCGACCAGCGGCGCGGTCTGTTTTTCATACGCTTGCAGCCGCGGCGCCACAATTTCCTCGCGATCGTCGGGCCGCTGTTCGAGCTCGCCGCCGTCGTTATCGCAGCGCCCCTCGACCTTTGGGGGACGCTCGTAAATATTGTAAATCTCACCGGCAATCTTGCACATCCGCCGCCCGGTGATACGCCGCAACAGCAGCCCCGGATCGATGGCGAAGTGCACCACCACCGGCGGCTTGTAGCCATGCTGCCTCAACAGCACGCCCAAGTACTGCGCTTGGGCCACCGTTCGCGGGAAGCCGTCGAACACGAACCCATGCCAGCAGTCCGGCTCCTCGATGCGCTCCGCGACCATCTTCAACACCAGCGAATCGGGCACCAATTCGCCGCGGGCCATGATCGGCTTGGCCTTTTCTCCCAGCGGCGTGCCCTTGACGATATTCTCGCGGAGCATGTCGCCGGTGGAAAGATGCGGCACACCGCACTTCCCCGCCAGTTCCTTCGCTTGCGTGCCCTTCCCCGCGCCCGGAGGCCCGAGAAAGACCACCGCACGATCCAACGGTTCCACGGACTTGGCGTCCGGCCCCACTGAGATCGCCGCCTTCATTACCGCCGGCCACGCAACCGGCCCTTCCGCGCAAATCCTTCATAGTTCCGCATGACAAGCTGTGCTTCGAGCTGCTGCACGGTATCCATCGCCACGCCGACGACGATCAGGAGCGACGTGCCACCGAAGAAAAAGTTCACTCCCAGACCCTTCAAGAACCAGTTCGGGAAGTGGCGGTCGAACCACGAACCGACGCCCAAACCAATGTGATCGAGGTGCACACCGGTGATCAGCCACTCCGGCAGCAGGCAGACGACGGCGAGGTAAACCGCGCCGATGAACGTCAGGCGCTTGAGGATCTTGCTGACGTGATCGCTGGTGGTGCGACCCGGCCGGATGCCCGGAATGAATCCGCCGTTCTTGCGCATGTTGTCGGCAAGCTCGGTGGGGTTGAAGACGATGCCGACGTAAAAGAACGCGAACAGGATGATGAGGACCACATACACCAGGTTGTAGAGCGGCTCACCGAACGCGATGACTTTGCTGAAGTCGGTGACAAACTTGTAGCGGCTGCCAAACATCAGCGCCGCGGTGGCCGGAAAGGCCAGGAGCGAACTGGCGAAGATCGGCGGAATCACGCCGCCGGAATTCACACGCAGCGGAAGGTAAGACGATTGCCCGCCCATCACCCTGCGGCCGACGACGCGCTTCGCGTACTGCACCGGAATGCGCCGCTGCCCGCCTTCCACGAAAACGATGAAAGCCACGACGGCGATCATCAGGGCGACGAGAGCGATCACCGTCAGCGGGGTGAACGGCCCCCAGGCCTGGGTTTTGACCTTCTCATACAAGTCCAGGATGCCGCGCGGCAGGCCCACGACGATGCCGACGAAAATGATCAGCGACATACCGTTGCCGATGCCGCGCTCGCTGATCTGCTCGCCGAGCCACATGATGAAGGCCGAGCCGGTCGTCAGCGTGAGGATGGTCATCAACACGAAGGCGGGGCCGGGGCGGTACACCAAGGCCTCGCCGCCGTAGCTGGAGGACTGAAGCGCGGTAGCAATGGTGGTGGATTGAATGACGCTGAGCAGAATCGTCAAATATCGAGTGTATTGGGTGATCTTGCGCCGGCCGAGCTCGCCCTCTTTCTGGAGTTTCTCGAGGTACGGAAACACCACGGTCATCAGTTGCAGGATGATGGATGAGGTGATGTACGGCATGATGCCGAGGGCGAAGATGGTGAGGCGGCGCAGGTTGCCGCCGCTGAACAGATCGAAAATGCCCAAGAAGGAAGTTTGTCCCTGCTGGAAGATCGTTTCCAGAACCTTGGTATTGATGCCGGGGGTGGGAATGGACGCACCAATGCGATACACGGCCAGCAGAGCCAGCGTGAACAACACCCGGTTCCGCAAATCTGGGATGCGGAAGAGGTTCTTAAACGCTTCGAAGAATCGATTCATGTCCCTATCTTTGTTCAGCCTGGAATGCCGGCTTTGCCTGCGCTCTTACGGTCTGGCTTGCGGCTTCAACCGTAAAGGCGGTGGCTAGCCGCCGCACTCCAAAAAGTTTACGCTACTACCTCGAACGTGCCGCCTGCCTTGGTAATCTTTTCCTTTGCCGACGCGCTGAATGCGTGCGCGTGAATGGTCAGCTTGGCCGTCAGTTCACCGTCGCCAAGGACCTTGATGCGATCGGCCTTGCCACGGATGAAGCCATGGGCGCGAAGCAGTTCCGGCGTCACCGTCTCTCCGGTCGGGAACACGTTGAGTGATTCCAGGTTCAAGACCTCGTACGTTACGCCGAACGGGTTGTGAAACCCGCGCTTCGGCATGCGCCGATGCAGCGGCATCTGTCCGCCTTCAAAACCCCGGCGGCGCGAATACCCGCGGCGGGACTTCTGTCCCTTGTTACCGGCGCCGGCAGTCTTGCCGAGCTTGGAACCCATGCCTCGGCCGACGCGAACCTTGCGGATGCGCGAGCCTCTGGGCGGCCGCAGATTCGAGAGGCCGATCGACGGCCTGCTCGCCGGAGTCTTCGGCGCAGCCTTGCCTGCTGACCCTTTGGGGGGACCGCTGGAACCTTTTTTCGCCATTTCCCTATTCCACCACTTCCACCAGGTGACGCACTTTGTGGATCATGCCGCGCACTGACGGCGTGTCCTCGCGCTCCACCACCTGATGCATTCTCCGCAGGCCGAGCCCGCGGATGGTTTGCCGCATGTCGTCGGTGCAGCTGATAAAGCTGACCACCCACTTGATCTTGACGGTGCCGCTGCTCTTTTTGGCGGCGGCTTTCTTTTCGGTCGTCATTAGACGCTCTCGCTCGCGACAGCTTTTTGCTGCCTGCCGCTGATTTCGTCGACCGTCTTCGAGCGCATCTCCGCCACGTGAGTGGCGTCTTTCAAGCTGAGCAAAGCCGCGAAGGTGGCCTTGACCACGTTGTGCGGGTTCGAAGTACCCAGCGACTTGGTCAGAACGTTGTGAATCCCCGCCACCTGCATCACCTTGCGCACCGGGCCGCCGGCGATCACGCCGGTGCCTTCGGAAGCAGGCTTCAGCAGCACTTGCGCCGAGCCGTAACGGCCAATGACCTGGTGGGGAATCGAATTGCCCTTCAGGTTCAGGCGAATCAGATTTTTTTTGGCCTGCTCGATGCCTTTTTTGATGGCCATGGGCACTTCACGGGCCTTGCCCATACCGAAGCCCGCATGGCCGTGGCTATCGCCGACAACGACCAGCGCGGAAAAGCTCAGGTTCTTGCCGCCCTTGACGACTTTGGTTACGCGATTGATGGCGATGACGTCATCCTTCAGGTCCGAGGGATTGACCTCGAGCAACCGGCGTACCGCTAAACTGTCTCGCAAAATTTGCTTCGACATAGGCTTAGAACTGTAACCCCGCTTCCCGCGCCGCATCTGCGAGCGCCTTGACGCGGCCGTGATACTTGTATCCGCCGCGGTCGAACACGACCTTGCTGATGCCGGCGGCCTTGGCGCGCTCGGCAACCGCTTTGCCGATGACTTTTGCCGCCGCGATGTTGCCGCCGCCCTTGAGATTTTTCTTGGTTTCGGAGTCCACTGAACTCGCGGAAACCAATGTCTTGCAGGAGCGGTCGTCGATCACCTGCGCGTAGATATGCCCCAAAGAGCGATACACGCACAGCCGAGGACGTTCCGGTGTGCCGGAAACCTTGGTGCGGACGCGGGCATGCACCCGCTTCCGGTGTAAATCGCGCGACAACTTGCGAACTCGTGCCGATGCCACTGTATCTTCTCCTCTTTGCGCCGCTTACGCCGCGCCGCCGGCCTTTGCTCCAGCCTTGCCGGCCTTTTTCTTCAGCCGCTCACCAGTGATGCGAACACCCTTCTGCTTGTACGGGTCGGGTGGACGCAGCTTGCGAATATCCGCCGCGACTTGACCGACCTGGCCTTTGTCGGCGCCGGTTACGACCAGGTGCGTCTGCTTATCCACCGAGATCTGGATGCCTTCGGGAATCTTGAACTCGATCGGATGCGATTTGCCGAGAGCGAAGTTGACGGCTTTGCCCTTGAGCTCGGCGCGGTAGCCGACGCCGACGATGTCCAGCTCCTTCTTGAAGCCTTGCGTCACGCCGTGGACTGCGTTGGCGACCAGCGCGCGGGCCAGACCGTGCAGCGCGCGGTGTTCTTCGGTGGCGCGCAGAGCGTTCAGCACGCCATCCTTTTGCTCGAAGGTAATGCCGGGCGGCAGCGGCACGCTGAGCTTGCCCTTCGGCCCTTGCACGTCGACTTGGCCCGCCTGCAGCGCGATCTTTACGCCGGAGGGCACGGGAATTGGTTTGCGACCGATACGTGACATCTGTTCGTCCTTATCTCAAAAAACTTGCTTAATTTCTTGCGCCGGGCGGGGCAAGCCCCGCCCCTACCAAACCTCGCAAAGAATTTCGCCGCCAATCTTGGCTTTGCGGGCGGCGCGGCCGCTCATCAAGCCTTTCGGCGTGGTCAGAATGTTGATGCCCAGGCCGCCGACCACCGGACGGATATCCGCCGAGCCCAGGTAGCACCGCGCGCCGGGGCGCGAGATGCGCTTCACTCCGGTGATGACGCTCCGCCGGTCCGGAGTGTACTTCAGGAACACCCGCAGCATCTTCCGCGTCTTGTTCTCGTCCACCAGCTTGAAGGTCGAGATGTAGCCTTCTTCCTTCAGGATGCGCGCGATTTCCGTCTTCAGCCTGGACACCGGCACATCGACACGCTGATGCTTGGCGGCGGCGGCGTTGCGGATGCGCGTCAAAAAATCGGCAATGGGATCCGTCTGCATCGTTTCTCCTCGGGCTCCTACCAGCTCGCTTTCACGACGCCGGGGATTTCTCCCTTCAGCGCCATGCCGCGAAAACAAATCCTGCACAACTGGAACTTGCGGATGTAGCCGCGCGCGCGGCCGCAGACGCGGCAGCGGTTGCGGATCCGCACCTTGAACTTCGGCTTCTTGAGCGACTTGGCGATCTTTGCGGTGCGTGCCATTTATTGTGTTCCCCCTGGAGTGCGCAGCGGAAAACCGAGACCCTTAAGCAGCTCGCGGCCTTCTTCGTCGTTGTTCGCGGTGGTCGTCAGCGTAATGTTCATGCCCTTGATCTTGTCCACGCGGGTGTAGTCGATTTCGGGAAACACCAGCTGGTCCTTCAGGCCGAGGGTGTAGTTGCCGCGACCGTCGAAGGCATTTGCCGGCAAGCCGCGGAAGTCGCGCACGCGCGGCAGCACCACGTTGCACAGCCGGTCAATGAATTCGTACATCTTGTCGCCACGAAGGGTGACCGCGCAGCCGATCGGCATGCCCTTACGGATCTTGAAGTTCGCGATGGACTTCTTCGCGCGCGTGATCACGGCTTTCTGGCCAGTGATCTGTCCGAGCTCGACGGCCGCAGTATCCAGCAGCTTGGCGTTTTGGCTGGCTTCGCCGAGACCAATGTTGACCGTAACTTTCGAGAGCTTCGGCACGGCCATGATATTCTTCCAGCCAAAGTGCTTCATCAGCGCCGGTACGGTCTCATTCCGATATTTTTCCTGCAATCGACTCTTTATCACCTTCGTTGTCCTCTACCTGTTACTTGTCCAGCGTGCCGCCGCAACGCTTGCAACTGCGCGTCTTGGTGCCATCCGGCAAAATCGTGTGGCCGATCCGGGTGTGCTTGCCGCAGCTCCCGCAAACCACCAAGACGTTGGAAACGCTGATCGCGGCTTCTTTCTCGACGATCCCGCCCTTGATGTTCTTGGACGGGTTCGGCCGCGTATGGCGCTTCATGATGGCGACGTGCTCGACCACCACGCGATTTGTTTTCGCGTTGATCGAGAGTACTCGCCCGGTCTTTCCCGCATCGCGGCCGGCGATCACGCGCACCTGGTCGCCCTTGCGGATGCTGATGGTGTGCCTCTCGGCTCGTTCGTGTCTCAGTGTCATTGCCTACCAAACCTCCGGAGCCAGCGAAACAATCTTGGTGAACTTCTTCTCGCGCAATTCGCGCGCCACCGGGCCGAACACGCGCGTGCCCACCGGCTCGCCCGCATCGTTGATGAGCACCGCGGCATTGTCGTCGAACCGGATGTAAGTGCCGTCCTTGCGCCGCCGCTCTTTGCGCATCCTAACAATCACCGCTTTAACCACCGTGCCTTGTTTGACCTGGCTTTCCGGCGTGGCTTCCTTCACCGACGCGGTAATCACGTCGCCGAGACCCGCCTTCAATCCGGCATCGCCGCCCACCGGCAAAATGCACATGAGCTTTCGCGCGCCGGAGTTGTCGGCCACCGTAAGCCAGGTTCGCATCTGAATCATCGGTCTGCTCCCCTGTCCCGCTTATTCCGCCGACGCGTTCCGCGTCAGCACTTCCTTGAGCCGCCAGCGCTTGAGCTTGGACAGCGGGCGCGAGGCCACGATGCGCACGGTGTCGCCGGTCTTCGCCTGACGCTTTTCGTCGTGGGCGTAAAACCTTTTCGAGATGCGCACCACGCGGCGGTACTTGGGGTGCTGCACCAGCCGCAACACTTCGACGACGATGGTTTTTTCCATCTTGGCGCTGGTCACCCGCCCGGTGAGCACTTGTTGCTCGTGGCGCGTGCCGGCCGCAGTATTCTGTGTTTCGCTAGCCATTACGCCTTCCTCGCTGACAATTCTTGCGCGCGGAGCAAAGTCTTTACCCGCGCCAGATCTTTTTTCGCTTCCCGCAGCCGCTTCAGCGCTTCCGCCTGACCGGTCGTAAGTTGAAACCTCAGCCGGAAAATCTGCTCGGTCAGCTCTTTCTGCTGCGCTTCGAGTTCGTTCACTCCAGCTTCGCGAATCTTTTCAATGCGACGCGGCATAGTTAGAAGCTCCCCGCACGGCTGACAAACTTCGTCGGAATCGGCAGCTTGTGCGACGCCAGCGCCAAAGCTTCCTTGGCCGTGGCTTCGTCGATTCCCGCCATCTCGAACATGATGCGTCCCGGTTTGACTACCGCGACCCACTTTTCCGGTGCGCCTTTGCCTTTGCCCATGCGCGTTTCCGCGGGCTTCTTGGTGAACGGCTTGTCCGGAAAAATCCGAATCCACAACTTTCCGCCGCGCTTGATGAAGCGCGTGATCGCCACGCGCGACGCTTCGATCTGGCGGTCGGTGATCCACGCCGCTTCCATGGCTTTCAGCCCGTATTCGCCGAACGCCAAATCGCCTCCGCGCCAGGCCTTGCCGTTGCGGCGGCCGCGCATCTGCTTTCGGTACTTCACCTTCTTGGGCATCAACATCGCTATGTTCTCGCTTCCTCTTTACCTGCAGCTATGCCGCGGCGATCCCTTCGCGCTCTTTCTGCAACTTCGAAACACGCTTCGGGACATTCTCGCCCTGATAGACCCAGCACTTCACGCCGATCACGCCATACGTGGTGTTCGCTTCCGCGGTGCCAAAATCGATGTCGGCGCGCAGCGTTTGCAGCGGCAGCCGGCCTTGCAGGTACCATTCCTTGCGCGCGATTTCCGCGCCGTTCAACCGGCCTGCCACGCGCACCTTGATACCCTTGCAGCCGAAGCGCAACGCGGAGTCCACGGCTTTGCGCATCGCGCGGCGGAAGGCCACGCGCTTTTCGAGCTGCAACGCGATCGATTCCGCGACGAGCGTCGCATCCAGCTCCGGGCGGTGCACTTCCTGAATGTCGATGTGCACTTCCCGCTTGGTGCGCTTCTGCACTTCCTGCTTCAGCTTGTCGATCTCCGCGCCCTTGCGCCCGATGATGATTCCCGGCCGCGCGGTGTAGATCCGCACTACCAGCTTGTTGGCCGCGCGCTCGATGTCGATCGAGCTGATGCCGGCGCTCTTCAGCCGCTCTTTCAGCTCGCGCCGCAGCTTTATGTCTTCGTGCAGCAGGTCGGCGTAGTCGCGGTCGGCGTACCAGCGCGACTTCCACGGCTTGTTGTAACCGAGGCGAAAACCGTACGGGTGCGTCTTCTGTCCCACTAGCGTCCTCTTTCTCAGCGGCCTAGCCGGTCTTTCGATCAGCAGCCTGACCGGCTGACCTTACTTCTTGCCCTTCTTCGGCGGCGCCTGCTTGCCGGTCAATGCCTTGCGTACGCGACGCATGGTTCCGCGCGCGCCCTTCTGAGCTTGCGCTTCCGCTTCAATCGCGGCAACGCGCTCGGCCGCCGCCACGTGATGCTCGGCGACCCCGACCCACAGATGCGCGGTGCGCTTCTGGTACCGGAACGCCCGGCCCATCGGCGCGGGGCGCAACCGCTTCCAGCGCGCGCCCTCGTTGACGAAGCACTTCGCCACGTACAATTCATCCACGTCGAGCGGCGCGCCGGCGTCCTCCGCCTTGCGCTCCGCGTTGGCGATGGCGCTGCGCAGCACTTTTTCGATGTGCTTGGCGGCGCGCTTGGGCGTGTAGTGCAGCGCCTGCAACGCGTCCTGGGCCTTCTGCCCGCGAATCAAATCCATCACCAGCCGCGCCTTTTGCGGAGACATCCGCACATGCTTGGCAAGCGCGTACGCTTCGATCGAACCGCCCTGTATCTGCACGTCAGCCATGGCTTATGCCTTCGGCGCCGCCGGAGCTGCGCCGCCTCCTGCCGGACCAGCCGCCGCCGGTGCGCCCGCCCCCGCCCCCGGAGCGGCAGCCGCCGCCCTTTCGAGCGCGGCCTTCACCGCGTGGCCCTTGAAGGTGCGTGTCGGCGAAAATTCCCCCAGCTTGTGTCCGATCATCTGCTCGGTCACATACACCGGGATAAATTTCTTGCCGTTGTGCACCGCGATGGTGTGCCCGATCATCTCGGGCACGATCGTGGAGCGCCGCGACCACGTCTTCACAACCTTCTTTTCATTCCGCGCGTTCAGTCCTTCCACCTTCTCGCGCAGGTGGCCGTCGACGAACGGTCCTTTTTTCAGTGAGCGTGCCATTGCTTCCCTATTCCTCCACGCGGCGCAAGCGGCCCCACGGCGCTCTGCGCATCTTTTTGAATCCACGCACGGGACCCGGCACGCGGTGCGACTTCGGACAGAACGGGCACACAAACCGCGTGCCCTGCGCGTTCGGAATCCGTTCCACGATCACCGCCCAGCCGGCCTTGCACAGCTTGTAAAGCACCGGCTCCGGCGGAGCCACGGCCACTTTCACGACCGGCCGCACCGGCTTGCTGTTCTGCTTGACCGCTACTCGCTTTGAGGACGCGCGCTTGACCCGCCGGTTCGACCGCTTCGCGACCGCACGCAATGATGTTCTCCGGCTGGCTGCCCGCCCTGCTCGTGTCGTTCTCGTCGCTCGCATCGTTTCTGCTCTCACCGAGCCGCTCTGCCATCGCCGCCCGGTCTCGTCTCTGTTGCTGTTTCTCGCCAAATACTCCTAACCACTTGCTGGGACTCACTCCAAAACTACTTGCGCCGCTGCACGATCTGCTTGTCCGTGCGCTTGTTCCGCCGCGTCTTCTTGCCGAGCGTCGGGAAGGCCCACGGTGTCTGCGGGTGATTGCCCTTCACCTTGCCTTCACCGCCGCCGTGCGGGTGATCCACCGGATTCATGGCCACGCCGCGAACGGTGGGCTTGATGCCGCGCCACCGGGTGCGTCCGGCCTTGCCGAAGGTTTCATTCTCATGGTCGAGATTGCCCACTTGCCCAACCGTCGCCATGCAATCCACGGAGAACTTCCGCACTTCGCCCGAAGGCATCTTGACCAACGCGAGGTCGCCCTCTTTGCTCAGCAACTGCGCCGCGCCGCCGGCCGAGCGCACCGCTTGTCCGCCGCGTCCGGGATACAGCTCCAGGTTGTGCACCATCGTGCCGGGCGGAATGTGCCGGATCTGCAGCGCATTTCCCGGAAGAATATCCGCGCCTTCGCCGGTCGATACCGTCGCGCCGACTTCCAGACCCACGGGGTGCAGGATGTAACGCTTCTCGCCGTCGGCGTAGTACAGCAGCGCGATGTTCGAGCTGCGGTTCGGGTCGTACTCGATGGCCGCAACCTTCGCGGGCACGCCCACTTTGTCCCGCCGGAAATCCACCTGGCGGTACTGCTGCTTGTGGCCGCCGCCGCGATGCCAGATCACGATCTCGCCGTGATTGTTTCGCCCGCCGGAGCGCTTTTTGGGTTCCAGCAGCGCCTTCTCCGGCTCTTGCTTGGTGATATGGCTCTTGTCCAGGACGGTAATGAACCGCCGTGACGCCGTATATGGATTAAAGCTCTTCAGTCCCATCGCAACCTCTTACCTTCACATTACCTTCGCGCGCTGTCTTCGTTCGACGGCCGCGCCCCATGTATTGCACCGCGCACTTCCCTGGGCCGAGTCTACAAATTCTCTGCGTACTCGATCATCTTCTCGTCTTTGGCGAGCTTCACGTAGGCCTTCTTCCAATCGCGCCGGTAGCCTACGCTCTGTCCCCGGCGGCGCATCTTGCCGTGAAAATTGGCGGTGCGCACGTCGTCGACCTTCACTTTGAAAATCTGCTGCACTGCTTCCTTGATCTCCGTCTTGGTCGCACTGGCCGCGACCTCGAACACCACCGTGTGCTGCAGCTCTTTTACGCCCAGGCCCTTCTCGGTGATGATGGGCCGGCGAATAATCTGATAGTGAGGGGCTGCCATCGCTTATTCCTTCCCCTTCTTCGCGGGTTTCTTGGCCGCGGTCTTTTTTGCCGCCGGCTTGGCGGCCGCTTTCGGCGCCGCTTCTTTCTTCGCTGGCTTGGCCGCCGGCGCAATCGTTTCCACGTCCGGCGCCACGACGGGAGCGCGGTCGGGATCGAGAGTGTGGCTCAGCCGCGCCACGGCATCCTTCGACAGCAGCAGCAAGTCATGCTTGAGCACGTCGTATGGCTGCAGACCGTTCGGCGCCACCAGCTTTACGGCTTCCAGGTTCCGGCTGGCGAGTTCCAGGTTGCGGTTCTCCCCATGGGCCACGAGCAGCGCCGACTTGGTGTGGTTCAGTTTGCCCAGCGCCAGGCTGAGCGCCTTCGTCTTGTGCGTCTCGAGCGACCAGGCATCCACCACGGTCAGCTTTTGCTCCGCAAGTTTCGCCGACAGCGCCGAGCGCAGCGCGCCCAGCAGCATCTTCTTCGGCAACGCGTAGCTATAATCGCGCGGCTTTGGTCCGTGCACCGTACCGCCATGCCGCCAGAGCGGCGACCGGATGGACCCGACACGCGCGCGGCCGGTGCCCTTCTGCCGCCATAGCTTGCGGCCCGCGCCGCTCACTTCGCTCTTGTCCTTGGTCTTGTGCGTGCCCGCGCGCAGTTCGCGCAGATACCAGCGCGACGCTTCGTGCAGCAGGTTCTGGTTCACCTTCGCGCCAAACACCGCGTCGGCGAGCTCCACCTGCCCGACCTTCTTGCCATCCAGATTCACTACATCCACGACCGGCATAATCTCGTTTCCTTTTACACTGAGCGAAGCGAAGTGTCGCGCCTACTTCTTCCTGCTGGTCTTGCGAATAAAAATGTACGTCCCGCTGGGACCCGGCACCGACCCGCGCACTAAAAGCAGGTTTTCGTCCGTGTCCACTTTCACAACCTTCAAATTCTTCGCCGTAACCCTGGCGTGCCCCATGTGACCCGGAAAATGCTGGTTCTTCCACACGCGCGATGGGAAGGAGCTGCCACCGATGCCGCCCGGCGCGCGATGAAACATCGAACCGTGGGTGGCGTCGCCGCCGGCGTAGTGCCAGCGCTTCACGCCGCCGGCAAATCCCTTGCCCTTGCTCACGCCGCTCACGTCGACAAGCTCACCGGCCTTGAAATTTTCCACCAGCACGCGGTCGCCGACTTTCGTCTCGTCCTTCGATTCCTCGATGCGCACTTCCTGCAGCACCTTCATCGGCGCCACACCGGCCTTTTTGTAATGCCCGGTCATGGCTTTGTTGACGCGCTGCGGCTTGACGAATTCCACCAGCCCGAGCTGCGCTGCTTCGTAGCCGTCTTTGTCTTTCGTGCGGCGCTGCACCACCACGCAGGGCCCCGCCTGCAGAACGGTGCACCCCACCAGCGAGCCGTCGTCCTGGAAGATTTGCGTCATCCCCAGCTTGATTCCGATAATCCCGTTGACCGCCATCGCCTCTTCTCTTTCTATCGCAGCATGTCCTTCACTCGGATATTGGCTGCGTCCTGCTTTTGACTTTCAACTGTCGACTGTCGACTTATTTCCCTGCGTGCCCGAACGCCTTGATCTCCACGTCCACGCCCGGCGGCAAATCCAGCTTCATCAACGCGTCCACCGTGTCCGGTGTCGGCTCCAGAATGTCGATCAGCCGCTTGTGGGTGCGCATCTCGAACTGCTCGCGCGATTTCTTGTCCACGTGCGGCGATCGCAGCACCGTCCAGCGATTGATGGTGGTCGGCAGAGGAATCGGGCCCGCCACATCGGCCCCGGTGCGCTTTGCCGTTTCCACGATTTCCCGCGTGGATTGGTCCAGAATCCGGTGGTCGTATGCCTTCAAACGAATGCGAATTTTGTCGCCTTGTCTCATAATTTACTCGATGATCTCAGTCACGGCTCCGGCTCCAACGGTGTGGCCGCCTTCGCGAATCGCGAAGCGCAGCCCCTTCTCCAGCGCTACCGGCGTGATCAGCGACACTTCGCAGCTCACGTTGTCTCCCGGCATCACCATCTCCACT
>Ga0187819_10001244_pt1 | contig 13213 bp, 7 predicted proteins | sample NC_wetland_sal_i_15_FD_132411 | JGI IMG/M metagenome (GOLD analysis project Ga0187819, IMG submission 132411) | Wetland sediment microbial communities from Neuse River Estuary, North Carolina, USA - SO4_4 | ecosystem: Environmental > Aquatic > Freshwater > Wetlands > Sediment | place: USA: North... | reverse complement strand
CGAACGACGGCCGCTCAATGTCTTCCATCTCGCTGTGGGTGCGGTAGCCGGGGTCGAGGTAGTCCTGAAAGAACGATCCAAAATCGATTTCTTCGAAGGGATCTTTCTTCTCGACGGCGGTGATGGGATTCTCTTCGGTGGTGGCGGCAGCAGCGCGGTCGCGATCTTCCTCTTTCTTGCCCACCTCGTCGAGCAGTGGAACGGAGTCTTCCAGCTCTTCGAGGACGGGATTCTCGACCATCTCGGCGGTGATCATGTCCTTGAGCTCAAGCTTGTTGAGCGCGAGGACAGAAACCATCTGCACCAGGCCAGGGGTAAGGATCTGGCGCTGGGAGAGCTTTACGCTGAGTTTGTGCTGAAGTAAAACCATAAATCTGTCGTTGGCCGTTGGTCGTTAGTCGTTCGCCATTCGTCGCCGGGCGATTGGGTTTTGCCAACGCCCAACGACTAGCGACCAACGACGTCTTTCTCACACCAGCGAAAAACTCTCGCCCAGATACACCCGTCTTACTTCCGGATCGCTGGCCAGCTGTCCGGGCTGTCCCTGACGGAAAATTCTGCCGTCGTCGATGATGTAGGCGCGATCCGTAACCGAAAGCGTTTCGCGGACGTTGTGATCGGTGATCAGTACCCCGATGCCGCTGGCCCGCAGGCTGCTGATGATTTTCTGCAAGTCGAGTACGGCGATAGGGTCGATCCCCGAAAACGGTTCGTCCAGCAAAATAAAGGTGGGATTGATGCACAGGCAGCGGGCAATCTCCACGCGCCGGCGCTCCCCACCGGAGAGAGCGTATCCGCGGTTCTGGCGGATGTGCTCCAAGCCTAACTCGTCAATAAACTTTTCCATCTTCTCGCGGCGTTCGTGCCAGGAAATCGGCTGGGCTTCGAGCACAGCGAGGATGTTCTCTTCTACCGTCAGTTTGCGAAAGACCGAAGCTTCTTGGGGGAGGTAGCTGATGCCGTATTGACGGGCCCGAAGATACATGGGAACGTCGGTGATGTCCTGCCCGTCGTACAACACGCGGCCCGTATCGGGAGGGATCAGACCAACGATGGCGTAAAAGGTAGTCGTCTTGCCAGCGCCGTTAGGGCCTAATAAACCAACAACTTCGCCCTGGTCTACGGTAAGGCTGACCCCATTTACAACGCGGCGGCCACGGTAGGATTTGCCGATCTCTTCGGTGGCCAGTGTACGCATTTATCGTGCCACTCGCGTTTGCGTTACCACAGGAGTACCTGCTCCGCCTTCTACGAGCACCCTATCATCGCGTCTAAAGAAAGTCAACGAAACCCCGGTAATCTTGCCTTGTTCGGCATCAAAAATGCTAGGCGGTCCGCCGGTGAGAACGAATTTGTCGTCGGCGGCGGTGTAGACCAGCTTCCGGCCTTCGGCTCGGCGTTTGGGCTGCTGGATGACAACGTCTTCCTGAGCGACCATGTGGTCGAGCTGGCTTGGACCTGCAAGCGACTGAGCCGCCGAGGTTTGGCTACGGGGTACGAGATAGGCATCGGCTGTCTTGGCGGAAGCGGTGAAGTCAGCACCTTTGGCGACGACGCCGCCTTCGTAGTGGGCCCTTCGCTCGGAATCAGCGTAGGTTAGCTTCATTGCCGTGATCGCGATCGGGCTCGATCCGGCTAGACCGGGTGCTTTGGCCACCGTCTTGGCGTCGACCGAGGCGTTGTTTGTGATGTCTTTTTGCTTCTGAACCAGAACGGTTTGGGCCGGTCTGGCGGACGTGCCCTGCGCAGTAACGAAACGCCGGTCGCGATCGAACTGGATCGACGGAGCCTCGATGATGTTGGCGTCTTGCCATAGACGCGCATTGCCCTGGTAGAGGGCAACTCCCGAATCGCTGTGAGCCGTCATGGTACGAGCGGTCACGTGGATCGGAGAAGAAGATGCGAGCAGAGCGCCGTTTGGCTGTTCCCTGAGCTCGCTGTAGCTGGTTTTGACGTCGCCATCAGCAACTGCTTCGCCGGTCGCGCGGTTAATTCGGATGGAATCAGCCGTTGTGGCCATGCCACCACTTGCGATGCGCGGAGTGCCGGACAAGAGCAGCATCTGGTCGGCCGGAGTGTAGCGCGCCGAGTTTGCCCAGGCTTGCATGCGCTTATCAGGGCCTTGACCATCGGAGTACACGACATTACCGCTTTGCGTGACCGACTCAATGCCACCCTGTGGGAGAAAGTTGGCGTCGGCGAATTTGCTGGTGCTGACGCGGTCTGGTTGCCCAGCAGTCGAGTTGACGATGCGGGCGTCAGGCGCGCCGTGCACGGTGGTAAGGCTGCTGCGTCCTTGCTGGTCGGTAAACTCTGCGGTGAATTTGCCGGCCGTCACTACGGTTCGCTGCGCAGCAGGAATCTGATCGGCGGCGGGAGAGGCTTCTTGTGGCTGCGAGATGGTGATCTGCGCAGCGCCCGATGTTTCTGCATGCTTCAGCATGTGGCCGTGCTCCACGGCGAAATCGATGACCGGAGCGGTGAGTTCGAAGTCTTGAGGACCGCTCCCCGCGCCCTTTTTCACCGGATTCGATGAATTTGCCGCTTTCTGCATCAGGTGCGCGCCGTCGATGGCGTGGACCTTCTGGAGCTCATTCTGGCCGGCGAAGTCGAGAACCACACGCCCTGCTTCGCCCTGCATCGGCTGGGTCCCGGTTTGCTCGAAGTGAACATTGCCGCTCAGGGTCGCCGTGTGAAGCAGGTCCCGGGCACCGGTGAGGAGAAACTCCGCCTGATCGGCGCGGCCGTTGATCTGCGATTGTCCCTGGGCACCGCTTCCGGCGGCGGAGTTTGTGCTTTCGGACGCGGTGTCGGACTTCATCATTCGCGCCTGGATAGTGACATTGCCGTTGGCGACGATGCGCTCCACGTGGTTCTCTGGCCCCAGATAAAAAACGGCCTGGTCTGATTGCATAGTGCCGGACTCACGGTCGAGGTGGGGGCGGCCGAGCACGATCTCGCGCGGGTCGCCGGTGATGACACCGTGCTCCGCCTCGACGACGGCGGCGTTTGGGCCATTGAGCACAAGGTGAATCTGCGACGCCAAGGTGAGCACGTTGCTCTTGCCGGCGTATTTCACACCGACAGCCCAGCCGGTGGCTTGCGGAGTTTGAAATTCCACGCGCGCATTGGTGGAAGCGTTGCCGGTGTCTTTGTTGAAGACGAGATCGCGGGTTTTCAGGTGAATCGGATTCTTGAGTTCCTTGGGAGCCGTCTGATCCGGACTCGTGAGCCCGGTCGGGTTGCCGACCAGGTCGATCTGCACCTCGCCCTTGGCCGTAACATCGCCAGTTTTCTGGTTATAGGCAAAGTCGTCGCCATAAATCTGGTCGAAGCGCGAGGAGTCGCGGCCGTAGAGCACGATGCTGACGTTATGCAACTCGGCGTTGCCATTCTTCTTGAACTCTTTCACGTCGCTCGCCTGCACCGTAAAGAGCGTGCGTTGGCCGTCAGATTTCGAAAACTGGAAGCCGTGCGCCGTCTGTTTGATGTCGTAACCGAGCTTTCCGGGGATTGTTTTCCGAACGTCTTTAGTCTGCATGCGCGCGTAGAAATACATCCCTGCGACGAACACCGTGAGAACAACGGCGGTCGCAGCCAGCAGGCGGCGCAGTCGGTAGACCTTGAGCGGCATCTGGGTTCAGTGTAATGCAAGGGACGGCGTCGCCGTTGGTCGTTAGTCGTTGGTCGTTGGCCAGGCAGGTCATTGGCTGACCACGAACCAGCGAACGACTAGCGACGAACAACCAACGACAGCAGGCGGCTGCCTTAAACTGGTAAAGATGCCCAAGGACGCCACCTCGCCCCTGCTCGACTTCCATAACCTCCGCGTGATGCGCGGGCAGAAGATCGCGCTCGATGACTTCAGCCTGCGCATTGGGGCCGACGAACACGTGGCCATCCTCGGGCCTAACGGCTGCGGAAAGTCGACGCTGATCAAGACGATTACTCGCGAGTGCTATCCGGTAGCGCGGGCGGAGTCGTCGATGTCGATCCTGGGGCAGGACACGTGGGATGTATTTAAGCTGCGCTCAGGCCTGGGCATTGTGTCAAATGATTTGATGCTTTCCTGCACGGGCGACGCTTGTGGGAGAGACGTCGTGCTGTCGGGATTCTTCAGCAGCACTGCCATTTATCCGAATCACGCGGTTAATCCTGAGCAAAGCGCGATGGCTGAGGCTGCTCTGGCTCAGTTGAATATTTCGCATCTGGCGGATCGTCCGGTGTGCGAGATGTCGTCAGGAGAGGCGCGGCGCGTGCTGATTGCGCGGGCACTGGTTCACAAGCCGGGAGCGCTGCTGTTCGATGAGCCGTGTAACTCGCTCGATCTGGCGGCGCAGCAGCATGTGCGGCACACGATGAGCGCACTGGCCAAGTCAGGGACCGCGATCATTCTGGTAACTCACGAGCTTGCAGACATCGTTCCCGAGATTCAGCGTGTCGTGTTGATGAACCGCGGACGGGTCGTGGCCGACGGTCCCAAAGAGGAAATACTACACGTCGAGCGATTGGCCGCGCTGTTCGGCGTTAACGTGGAGATGGCACGGCGCGACGGGCATTACCATTTGTGGTAAGGGAGGTCTGGCGTAGTGCTGAGCACTCAGCCCGGGACCTTGAAATCGCGCAACGAGAGTTCCAGGCCGCCGTACTCGGGGTGGTCGTTTTGTCCAATGCTGAAGGCGATGTCGATCGAATCGCCCGCCAGCAGCGGCGTCTGCTGCAGACGCTCCGCCATGTGCCAGCCGAGGGCCTCGAAGGTAATTTTGGACCTGAAATCAGCTCTCAGTTCTCGGCTCTCAGTTCTCAGTGAAGTCCTTTGATTTTCCGCTATGGCTGCTTCCCTTTCGCTGCGGCGAATGGCGGCGCCGTCGGGATGGCAGCGCGGGGTCGCGAGAATTGCGGCTGCGGAAAGTTCCGACGATTCTCCGGATGCGGCTGGTGCGGATTGCCCTGCTCTCAATTTCAGCTTGACGTGCTTGTCTTTCAAAATCTTTGGAGGCGCGACTAGCTGCACTCCGCGCGCGGCGAAAATGGGCTCGGGATTTCCCATGCCATACGGCTCCATCAGTTGCAGCGCTTGAAATAGTTCGGGGGTGACGTCGGCGAGGCTGAGTTCGGCATCGAGGTCGAGAACCGGATCGAAATCCGCCAGCGTGAGCCGGGCACGGGCAAACTGATCCAGCCGCATGCGCAACTCTTCGACATTGGCGGCGGGCATGGCGAATCCGCAGGCATGAGCGTGGCCGCCGTAACGGGAAAAAAGACTGCCGCAAGATTCGATAGCTTCGAGCAAATGGAAGGCGCGAATGGAACGGCCCGAACCGAAAGCCTCTTCCCCTTCGCGTGAGATGACCACGGTGGGGCGATTGTAGCGCTCGACGATGCGCGTGGCCGTGATGCCGATAACGCCGCGATGCCAGCTGTCGCCGTCGACGACGATGCAGTAGGCATCGCACAGTGCCGGATCACCGGCGAAGCGTTCTTCCACCGAACGCAGGATTCTTCGCTCTTCTTCCTGACGATCGGTATTGAGCTGGTCAAGTTTCGCGGCAAGTTCTCTGGCCCGTGCCGGATCTTTCACGCTGAATAGTTCGATGACATCGCGCGCGACGTCCATGCGTCCGGCGGCATTGATGCGGGGAGCGATGCGGAAGCCGACTTCTCCGGAGGTCGGTGGACGATTCGTAGAAATCTGGGCGACTTCGAGCAACGCTTTGAGACCAGGATTGACCGCCTTCCGTAGCGCATCGAGTCCGAGCGAGGCGAAGACGCGGTTCTCGCCGGTTAAAGGCACCGCGTCGGCGATGGTGGCGATTGCCACCACTTTCATGAACGAAAGCATCAACCGGGTTTGATCTTTTGTGTCGAGACGGCGCTGCATCAGTCCCTGGGCCAGCTTGAACGCAACACCCGCGCCGCAAAGTTGCTTGTAGGGATAATGGCATCCTTTCTGATTCGGGTTCACCACGGCCAGTGCCCTGGGCACGCCATCCAGACCGGGCAAATGATGGTCGGTCACGATGAGATCGACGCCCAGGCGCTGCGCCGTCTCTGCCGGCGCGAAGGCGCGAATGCCCATGTCGACACTGATGATCAGGCGAATGCCGGCGGCGGCGGCACGCTCGATCACGTCGTCGCGCATGTCGTAGCCTTCACGAATGCGGTGTGGAACGTGAAAGTCGGCTGCACCTCCGCAGAGCTCGATTGCGGTCTTCAAGAGGATGACCGCCATGGTGCCGTCGACGTCGTAGTCGCCGTAGATCAGGATCGGTTCTTTGCGCTCGATCGCGGCATCGAGGCGATCGACGGCGGCGCGGAGGCCGGCCATCTGGTCGGGAGGGTGAAGATGCTGTAGCGAGGGCGTTAGGAAACGCTGAGCGGAGTCCGCCTCAGAGATGCCGCGGCGAACGAGCAACGGGGCGAGGATATGGGCTGCGCGAGCACTGACTGGGGTGCGAAGTGGGGCGTCGGAGCGTAGTGACGCGACTAGAGACTCGACCGTGGCTTGGTCGGATGGCTTTGGGGTCCACTGCATGGGTGATGCAGCAGTTTACTCCAGGAGGGGCTGTGATGCTGGAGAGGTAAGAAGGCGAGCTTCGCTCGGCGGACGGCCGATGGCGGCCGTCCCCACATACTTCTTGCTAATCCCACAGAGACTTTTAGTTTTCTTCGTCCTGGTCGGGCTCGTCCATGGTGAGGCCGCCGAACTCGTCGGAGACTTCGAGGAGGTGCTGGTAACGTTCGTACCATTCGGTGCTGACTTCGCAGAGGAACATCGATCCCTGATAGGCCCAGCCTAATTGCAGGTATCCAACTTTGCCGACGTGAGCACGGAGCCAGCGGGCATCGTCGACATCGTCGCTTTCCGTGAACTCGGAGTTCGAAAGCCGCTGCACCATCTCGTCGAGTTCGGCACGCTCCAGAATCCACGAGTGCATAGTCAGGAAGGGCGCGCCCGCCGCTTTGGCAAGTTCGACAAAATCTTTCCAGCCGTCGGGATTGTCTCCTACCTCCCACATGACGCACTGCACCTCTTCGTAGTCCACAAAGCCGTGGAAGCGGCGCATACCGTGGCCTTCGATGAAAGCAATCATGTCGTCTTTTACAGTAGTGAGATCGTCTGGAATGGGAGACATATTGGGAAGTGGAAACGGTTGCAATTTCTTATTGTATGCTGTTCGCCCCGTCGGTGCCAGCGGGAGGTTTGTTTCATCGGGGCGGCGCAGGTGCGGTCATCAGGTCCACGAACATGCGATAAAACTTCCCGGTGTCCAGATCGAATTGAATTTCAACGCGTTGCGTGGCGGGGCGGAAGCTGTCGTTCGCGTCCCAGGTTAGCGTGTTGCCGTATCCGGCCCCGCGATCCAGATCGACGCTCATGTAGCGAGTCTCGCTCCTTGTGATGATGCTTGGCTCAATCCATGCGGCGGCGGCGAGTTCATCCCACATGATGTCGGCGCCGGGCGTGAGCATTGCGAAACGAGCGATGTAGCGCGCGAGGGGAGTGCCGCTGGTTTCGATCTGTTTCACCAACGCTGCGGTCATGTGAGTCTTGACGGAAACATCGGTCGGGGTGCAGACGATTTTCTTCCAGGGCGCGCGCAGAACGATGGCGGCGGCCTCCGGATCGAACCAGAAGTTGAATTCATGCCGCGGATTGTTGACGAATTCGGGATTGTCACTTTGCGGACTGATGCTTCCACCCATGAAAACCAGTTCCTCGGCGAGTTCTGGAAACTGCGGATCAAGGGAGATGGCGAGCGCGAGGTTGGTCATCGGCCCACCTTCGTAGATGGTGACTTCGTGCGGGTACTTGTACACCATTCGAATCAGAAAGTGTGCGGCATCTTCGTCGGCGGGCTTGGTCGTGGGCGCGCCCTCAGGAAGCGGCGGGACGACGGAAGCTTCGTGCCACCAGCGATCGTCCCAGGCTCCGGCGTAGGCAACTTTACCGTAACGCTGCTGCCATTGTTGCTCTTCAGCGCGGGTTCGGATCAGTGGAAGAGCCGCACCGGGGACGACCGGGATGTCAGTGCGTCCGATAATTTCGAGCAACCGCAACGTGTGGGCAACTTCCTCGTCGCGCCACTGATCTCCACTCACCACGGTGATGCCGAGGACTTCGACTTGTGGAGACTGGATCATCAGCAGCAGGGTTTGCATGTTGCTGCCGCCGGGGCCGGAGCAATCTTCGTTGATGATGACCTTGCGGCGCGGCTGAGCGGAACCCGTTGAAACGGCGAGCACAAAGAACAAAGCGACCGCAGCGATCTTCTGCTTTTTCATCTGCTCTCCGAATCCGTGGTCGCTCGTTCTCAACCGAGCAAAGGGCAGGGCAGACCGGATGGTTCCAGCCTGCCCCGAAAAAAGCCTCAATTCAGCCTGCCTAGAATTTCAGCTTCAGCCCGAACTGGATGAGGCGCGGGTTGTTCACGGTGCCCGTTACGACCCCGAAAGTCGCAGGCGAATTTACGTCCTGCTCGCCAGTACCTGAGCCGCCTTGCAGGTAAAGTTGGGGATGGTTGAACAGATTGAAGAATTCAGCGCGGAATTGCAGATTCATGCCCTCCCGGAACCCCAACGGGAAATCCTTGATCACCGAGAAATCGGTGTTGACAAATCGCGGCCCGTAAAGCGGTGCGCGGGAGGCGGTGCCAAGTTCACCGGTCGGGGCGGGTGCAAACGCACAGGGATTAAACCAGTTTTTAAGTGTGTGGATTTGCGTCGGACAATTTGTGCCGCCGGCTTCCGGGCCGGGTTTATTGGGGTCACCGACTTCGTTCGGACGTGAATAGGTGTTGCCGTTGTAAGAGAAAAACACACCCGACGGGTTGCTGCTATCCACGACGAACAGCGGGAACCCAGAAGTCGCCCTCTCGATTACGTCCACCTGCCAATTTCCAAAGACGGCATTGGTTGCCCCGTTCCAGGTGCTGCCAAAGTGCTTGCCTTTACCGAATGGCAAATCGTAGAGAATGCTGGCGGTGAAGCTGTCGTTAAGATTCAATTGCGACAAACCCCAATCCAGTTTCGCCGTACCCGGCAGTGGATAATAGATCGCCCCAGGATTCGTACCCAAGCCATCCGGCATACCGTTGTCGAAGGTGCGCGACCACGTGTAGCCCAACAGAGCGTAAATGCCGTGTCGGGCGCTCTTGGTCTCAGCCTTTACCTGAAGTGAGTCATAGCGGGCCGTCCCCACGCTGTTGTTGGTGTCGACGCTCTGAAAGGCTGCTGCGTATGGAAAATTCCCAAAGCCGCAACCGAGGGTGTAGCCGGAGACCACTCCGCACGCCCCGGGCTGGTTGAGGTTTTCGTTGGACTGGCTCACCAGAATGTGGGTACTTTTTGAACCGACATAGCCCGCCGTAAGGACAATGTTTCCCGGCAACTGATGCTCAAGGTTCAGGGTGTACTGCTCGATCATTCCCTGCTTGAAGTTGCGATTCTGCGACTGGATCGTTCCGGTGTAAGCGGAAGGGTTCACCGGGGCGCTGTACACAGCTCCACCCGGTACATTGGTGGTAGAAGCCGTGCCTGCGGGCAGCAGAAAACCGCCCGACAGGGAACCAGTTGCGCTGCCGTAACCAAACAAGAACGTTGGCGGATCGACTTCTGCATAATACGGTGGGTTCTGCCACAAACCCTGTCCGCCCTGATTCCAGGCGGAATCGTGGTAGATGGCATATCCGGCGCGGATGGCGGTCTTGTCGCTCCCCATCGGCTTCCAAGAGAGTCCAATACGCGGCTCTATGGCAGTCTTGTCGAATTGGATACCTGCATGGCCGTCAGTTGTGACGCAGTTGGTGCAACCGGTCAGGCCAGGACTGTTTTTCGGTACGTACCACTTTAGGGTCTGAATGTCGAAGTTTGACTGCCGATTTTCGATCTCGCTTTGGGGACTTACCAGCGCCCAGGCTATCCCGAGGTTAACGGTGAGATTACTGGTAACTCGCCAGTCGTCCTGCACGAAGGGGCGAATCAGTTTGTAGCGCCGACCGACTGTCGCTCCCAAGAATGTCTGATCGTGTGCCGCGAAAACCCCGAAGCTGCCGACCAGCACATCCCCAACATCGTCGCCGGTCCCCAGACCCGCCTCCACGGCAAACCCATCCTGAAATGCGTTGTTTCTGATATTCATCTCGTTCGCGCGATAGGTGGCACCGAAGCGGATGTTGTGTTTGCCACGAATGAGGTCGAGAGTGTCGGAAACCGAGTAAACGTTCGTTCCACCCTGATACGGAGCATAGCCGCGATCGCCCAACGACATGTATGTGGACATCAAAAACGAGGTCATGCCACAACTGACACAGTCCTTGGTCGACTGGTTCAAGGAGGCGGGGTAACCCGTTATCGAATCGCACTGAGACCCTAGATTGGCGCCGGGAATGCCGATATTCGCGGCCAGACAAGAACCGGGTTGGAAAGATAGGATGTGGTTGAAAATCCGACTGAAGCCGGCGGTAAGCTGGTTGATCATGCTGTCAGAAAAGACGTGCTGCTCCGAAACGACCACGTTACGTCCATGGTTGTCGATGAGCTGGTTGCTGCCAAAGGCGTTGGTTTCTGCCCATCCCGGGGAGCCACCAGGGACAAAGTTGGTAGCCTGATCATAGCTAAAGCGCGAAAAAACTGAATCCTTCGCAGAAAAGTTGTGATCGAGGCGAATGTCGGCGGTACCCTCGTTCAGTTTCCTAACTGGCTCGTTGACATAGTTGAAGCCTGAGGTCAACCCAGGCGTAGGGCTCGGATACAGCCCAACCACTTTTGCCCCGAGTGGGTTGATCATCGCCGCTGGAATAACATTGCACGGAGAACCGCCGCTCTGTTGACCGTTACTGCCCGGCACGATGCCCTTGCCCGTGTTGTCACACTGAAACGGCCCGCCCCCGAAAGGGTTCTTCAGGTTACCGAAACCGTTGTTGTTGGTGGTGGGAGCACCGACGGCAAAGCCCGGCCGGGCGAGGCCGAATGGGTCTGCGCTATAGTCGTAATCGCCGTTTTCATTCGCAGTAACCATTGCCGTGCTTGGGACAAGACCCGTGAAGGGTATCCCATGGCGCTGCATCTTGGCCTGATAATCCACAAAGAAGAACGTCTTGTCTTTCTTGATGGGACCGCCGAACGAACCACCAAACTGATTCAGATTGAATTTTTCAACAGACGTCGCGAACCGGCTGGCGGAATCCAGCTTGGTATTGCGGAAAAATTCGAATAAGGAGCCGTGATATTTGTTGGTTCCTGATTTGGTTGTAACCAACACCGTGGGACCCGCGCGTTCCCCATATTCCGCGGAATAGTTGTACTCCAGAACCTTAAACTCCTGGATGTCATCAATCGAAGAGAAGATGGCAATCCCACCCTCATCCAACTGATTGTTGTCGTTGCCGTCGAGCAGCCAGTCTGTGCTCTGGGCACGTGATCCGCCTACAGAGAGGGAAAAGGAACCGCGAGTCGACGCTTCGCTACTGGCGGCGCCATTGAAGAAGCTGACAGGGCTGGTTTCTGCCGTGGTACCTGGGGTCAGGGTCGCCAACTGGACGAAATTGCGACCATTCAAAGGAAGCTCGGAAACCTCTTCCGCGGTGATGACCTGACCTAGAGTGGGAGACGTCGTCTCCACGGCAACCTCGGTGGCACTCACCTCCACATTCGTGCTGACTGAGGCAGGCTGAAGAGTGAAGTCCAGTTCGCGGTGCTCGTCGATTTGAAGACGAACATCTCTTTGCTCTGCGGAACCGAAGCCTTGCGCTTCCACATGAATCGTATAAAAGGCAACCGGCAGGAGTGGAACGAGATAATGGCCGGAGTCGTCCGTCTTGGTGTCGCGGATCAGGCCGGTGCCTTGCGATGTAATTCTAACGTTTGCGCCGGAAATCACTGCGCCCGCTTTGTCAGAAACTGTGCCCGAAAAACTTCCGGTCGCCTGACCATAGAGAAGCGGGCTGAATAGAGTTGCCAGCGCACAGCAACACAGCGCGAAGAGTGTCTTCTTGCTCGACATTCTTTTGACCCCTTTCGGCGGTCTGCCCCAAAGAAAAAAGACCCTCCCCCTTCCTGCGAAGTTGGAGGTCCCCCGACCGCAGACACGGCTTATAAATCGCCCCTCACTGGTTAGTCAAGAAGTTTCGGCATTGGAACACGTTGGCAGCGGTCAACTTTTTGCACAGATTCATCAGGAGAACAGCTTGGCGTGTCAGGGTGCCACGACGAATCAGCCTCGACGTGGAAAGGACGCCGTCAGGAACTTGTACCGTCAAACAAAACAGGCTTCAGTGTTTCGACCGCGCAGTCCACTCCGCGTCGAAACGCATCCGGTCGTAGAAAGATTTCTGCGTTCCGACGCCCGTTGTGGACAAGCCTGCGTAAAGATTCGCGCGGCGAACGGCTTCCTTCTCAGGTATTCCCTCACCGAGAAACACAGCGAAGCTCCCGATGAATGCGTCTCCAGCGCCAGTGCTGTCAACGCTGTTCACCGCGAACGCCGGGACATGCTCGCTCCCATCGCGGCTGGCGAGAAGTGATCCATTTGCTCCCAAGGTGATGATCACCCGGCGTATGCCGCCAGCGACGAGCTTGGCCGCACTCTTCTTCGCGTCTTCCACCGTCTTGACCGGCAAACCCGTAATTGTTTCGGCTTCGCTTTCGTTGGGCACGAAGTAATCGAGATCTTTAAGTGCGGCCATGTCGACCGGTTGAGCGGGCGCGGGATTCAGGATGCAGCGGATTCCGTGTTTGCGTGCAAAGGCAATCGTGTAATAGACCGTCTCGACCGGAATCTCGAACTGAAGCACGATGCAGTCGGCGGACTTCAGCATGTCGCTGGCGGCATCGACGTCAACCGGCTTCAACGCATCGTTCGCGCCCTTTACGACGAGGATGCGATTCTGGCCGCTGGGCTCGACAAAGATCGGGGCCACACCACTCGATAATCCTTCGACCTGCTTCACGTGGGTGGGATCGATTCCCTGCTTGCGGAAGTTTTCGATGGTTGCCGGGCCGAATAAATCGCTACCTACGCGCGCCACCATGAAGACTTCCGCACCGCACAGGCGGGCCGCAACGGCTTGATTCGCGCCTTTGCCGCCGAACCCTAAATCGAATTTCTGCCCGAATATGGTTTCACCCGGCTTCGGGAACTGATTGGTGAATGTTGTGAGATCGATGTTCGCGCTGCCGACCACAGCGATTCGAGGGCGTTTGGCCATGATGT
>Ga0187819_10001242_pt1 | contig 13230 bp, 7 predicted proteins | sample NC_wetland_sal_i_15_FD_132411 | JGI IMG/M metagenome (GOLD analysis project Ga0187819, IMG submission 132411) | Wetland sediment microbial communities from Neuse River Estuary, North Carolina, USA - SO4_4 | ecosystem: Environmental > Aquatic > Freshwater > Wetlands > Sediment | place: USA: North... | reverse complement strand
TTCCCAGCGGCATTTCGGTCGACTCCGCGGGAAACATCTACGTTGCCGATACCTTCAACTCGGCGATCCGGGTCATTAATCCTGGAACGCAGTCGATTACGATTGCTGGAACTACGATCCCCCCGGGCGACATCTTGACGGTTGCTGGAACCCTGGGCCGCGACGGCTACTCTGGCGACGCCGGAGCGCCGAACGCTGCCCTGCTGAATACGCCTTGGGGCGTGTCGGTGGATTCACTTGGCAACATTTTTATTGCAGACACCAATAATTCTGCGATCCGCCAAGTCGTGGCTGTGGACGCGACGATTCAGACGATCGCCGGGACTGGAACAGCAGGCTTCTCCGGCGACGGAGGATCGGCTACCAGCGCGTTGCTGGACGGACCCCAAAGTGTTGTTCTGAGCGGTTCGGGAAACATCTTGATTGCCGACAGCCAGAGTTCCCGGATCCGGCAACTGGTATCTACCGTGAGCGTGTCGGTGGTGCCGGCATCTGCGACTGTGCCGCTGGGCCTTACGCAGCAGTTTCTTGCGACCGTAACCGGCGCAAGCAATACAAATGTAACCTGGCAGGTGAACGGGGTAACCGGCGGCAACGCAACCGTGGGAACAATATCTACTGCGGGGCTTTATCAAGCTCCTGCTACGGCACCTGCGTCTGCAGTTACCGTCACTGCAATCTCGGACGCGAATGGCACGACGTCGGGATCGGCCACGGTCACGATCGCTGCCAGCGGAGCTCCTGCAGTCAGCGTGAGCACGAATCCGTCTGGCGTGACTGTCGTTTATACCTCGACGACGCAAGCCTTCACCGCCAGCGTGACCGGCGAAAGCAATACCGCTGTTACTTGGGAAGTGAACGGCACCGCAGGTGGAAACTCCACAAACGGAACGATCGACAGCACGGGGCTTTACTCGGCTCCGAGTGCCGTGCCCTCACAACCGCTAGTGATCATCACCGCAGTTTCCCAGGCCGACTCAAATGTCTCCGGGTCGTACCCCATCACAATTGTTACCGCACCGGCAGCGACGCAGCCTGCGCCGCAGACTATTTCTCCAGGTGGAACGGCCAATTTCTCAATCTCTCTCAACCCGAACACCGGAAATCCGCACAATCCTATTACGCTCTCGTGTTTGCAGAGTTCGCTACCTTCAGGTGCGTCCTGCACGTTTACCCCGGCCATCATCACACCGAGCGGCAGCGCGGTTCCATTCAGCCTTGCGGTCTCGGTGCCGTCGACCGGCGCCTCTTTGCAGCAGCACCAATCCACGTGGCTGGCGACTCAGGTGTGGTGGAGCTTCAGTCTGGCTGGAATTTTGCTGCTGGCGGGAAAACGAAAGAAATCTCACCTGCGATGGATGTCGCTCGCGATGTTCTGCCTGTTATTGCTGACTCTGGTGGGATGCGGCGGAGGCAGCAGCACCTCGACGTCGCACAACCCCGTGACCTACAACATCCAGGTTCAAGGACAGACGGCAGCGCAGCCGAACCCGGTGCCGATCACGGTGGTCAAGCTGACCGTGCAATAGGATTTCGATTGGTGCTCTCGTCCAGGAACATCGGATCGTTGAGCCTTGGCAGACATCCCGCCCTACCTGCAAGACACCGGTCGTCTCGCAACTTGAAGCATCTCGCGGGGACGTTCTGATACGACCCCGCATCGCAGGATGCCGCGCTCGTGGACACAGAGCGTTGACGGCATTTCGCTATTCACGGCGAGGAGTCCTTCGTGCAGCCAAGCTCTCAGGGAAGCCTCACTTCTTTACGCCAACGCCCCCGGACAATAGCGGTTGCACCGTGCCGTTGGGATAGTGCACGGTTTCGTGGCAGACCAGCGCGCATGTACCGGGTCCACGGTTGTAGGTAACCGGGATCGCGCCATTCGAACCGACCACCTTCAAGTCGAAACTGATCATCCGCTCGCCGGTGGCGTTCCCGCTGTTCGCTCTCATGCCGTGCGCAGTGTGGCAGGTGGAGCAGGCGAAGCCGGCGTTGATGTGTGACGCGTGCTGGCTCCAGCTGGCCGTACTCGCCACAATCGACAAGTTATGGCACTTGGCACACAGTGCGTAGGGACCGTTGATGCTGAAATCAGGATTCGGAAACAGATTCGTGATCCGCTGGCCGGGGCCTGGCGCCTGACCGAATTCATAGCGGCGCTCCAGGATGTGGGTCCATTTCGATCCATGCGGGCCGCTCGGCCCCGATCCCCCGAATTCACGGTTGTCGTCGCTATTGTGGCAGTCTGTGCAGTAGATGCGGATCCCCATGGCCCGCCCCTGCGTTTTTCCGTCAAGATTCAACATGAAGCTCAACAGGCTGGGCTGCGGCAGAGCGCTGCTCCGATCGTGCAGGACCGGGTGACTGGAAGCCGCAGTGATCGACATCTGCGGGATGAGATTGAGCGCGTCGCTTGCCGCAACCGCCCGCATGGGCAGGTATCCAAACACCGCCAGAGACTGTTTGCCCGTGCTCGTTCCGTGGCAGCGCAAGCAGTTCTCGTACTGGTTCACCGCGGGATTCAGGACTGTAACGCCGTCGGTCGCGCTGATCCCCACGGCACCGGACTGCGACGGGCGTATCGTCGGAGGAAGCGTAGAAGCGAAGGAAGTCACTTGCATCGAGGCGTGTGGGCTATGGCAGTCGACGCACGTGCCATGCCGGTTATTGTTCAGTAGCGCGGGTTCACCCGCGTCGTGAACGTTGATGCCGGAGGGATAGGGATGCGAGATCTTGGAAAACTCCGCGTAAACATTCGCGATGGCGGGCGAAATGTTTGAGCCTCCGTTATGACAAGTGATGCAATTCTGCGTGGACGCATCCATGTTCGGCACGGAGGGAATGGGCCCGCGCAGCAGCCGTGCTCCAGCGGTGGAGTTGTGCGGCAGGTGGCATGACAAGCAAGCGTTCTGCGCCACTGTGGAGTAGCTTCCCAACACTGGGCCGTTTGCAATCGCCTCCCCCGAGGTTGCATGGATGCCGCCCGACCACTGTGCCAAAGGATTGCTCTGCCCGTTGACCGTTCGCGGGTTCGGGTCATGGCAGGCCAGGCACATCTGCCCGCTGGAACTATCGCGCACCAGAAAATTTTTCGATGCCATGTCGATCGCCTGCGAGTGCGGCGTATGGCAACTGGTGCACTCCACATCGTTGTTAATCAGTTGCACTGCCTTCAGCGGATCAGCCGTCGTGTGGCTTGTAGTCAAGGAGGGCACCAGGTCCGGAGCATCCACCAGCGGCAACTTCAGGCTGAAGGGATGCGATCCTTGCAAGTTGGTGCCGAAGACATCCGCCGGATACATGTTGCCGGTCATCTGGATCGCTCCAGAGGGTTGGGTCTGCCCTACGGCGACCGTGCCATCGTGGCAACTCAGGCAGAGACTGCTATCCGCGCCGAGAACCGGTTGTGCCCCGGTATTGTGCAGGGTCGTGCTGGAGTACACGGTGTAGGTCTGCGTGGAGAGCGTTTGACTCCACAGCGCGGCGTTCGGAGTCTGCACGCCGGAATGTGGGACGTGGCAGTACAAGCACGGATCGAGTCCTCCTTTGATCGGTGACGTGCCACTCAGAGACATGTTGTGCGAACCCAACACATCTCCCGCTACCTGAGCGTGCGCGATCCTTGTTTGGAATATCATGCCGATCACGGCAAAGGCGAGAACCAGCAGGAGTCTCTTCATGGCTGGCCTGCCTGTGCCCGCTTGGGCAACCCGAGATAGCGGAAGACCTGGATTCGCCGGTTGAACGAATCGACAACAAAGATGCGATCCTCGCGGTCGATGAACAATCCCGTCGGCAGCTGGAACTCTCCCAGTCCGGTGCCCCGGCCACCAAAATAATAGAGAAGTCTCCCCTGCTCATCGAACACCTGGACGACGCCCCACAAACCGTCGACGACATAGAGGTGGCCTTCCGAATCCATGCCGATTCCTTTGGGCCGGAACATCGTGCCGCTGCGGTCGCCTATGCGACCGACTTCGGCCTGGAACCCGCCGGAGCGGCTCAGCGTTTGCACCCGGAAATTCATGGCGTCGACGACGAACAGGTTCTGGTCGCGCACCAGCAATTCCGTGGGAAGGTTGAACTCGACGTCCCCGGTGCCTTTTTTTCCGATGGTCTGCAGAATGCTGCCATTCATGTCGAGCACAAACACTTCATCGCGCAGAGTGTCGGTGATGTAGATCCGTTGCGCCGCGGAATCCACGGCGATTCCCGTGGGACGCTTGAAGTAGCCTTCGCCGCCCCTCAGGCTGCCGATGGTCCGGCGAAACTTTCCACTGGGATCGAAGACAAATATCTTGCCCGCCTCGGAATCCGTCACATAGATATTGTCTTGCGCATCCACGGCGACGCACTGCGGGGTCCGCATCGGATCTTTGTTTTTGTCTTTATCTCTGCGCTCGATGAACTTGTACTTATGATTTTCGAAATCGAAGATGTGAATGCCGTTGGCTCCCGGATCGGAGACAATGGCGCGTCCGCGCGAATCAATGGCAATGCTGTACGGCCGCACCAGATGGGGATGATCGGGTTCGCCGGCAACCACGTCAACCAGCTTGGTCCAGAATCCGCGCTTGCCTTCGACTTCTTTTTCGGAGCTGAAGCTGCGCTCGTACCGCAGCTTGCGGCCGCCTTCCAGAAGGAGGTCGGGAGGCGCGGGCTCTGCCTTCTTCTCCCTCTGCACCTTCGCGGCCCAGAGCGGAGCGGCCAGCAGGAACACAATAGCCGCCAGCCTCGCTCCCATCTGCAGGGATCGTCTGTCCGCGGCCCTCAGAAGAAGTTGAACCATCTGGAGAACCCAATGAAATAAGACGTTACCACAATCGGCACCGAGCCAGCGGCGCCCGCATTCTGGTCAAGGCGCGTATATCCGGCGTTTACAAAAATCTTGCGCAGCCGGTATTGCATGGTCGCGTTGATCAAAGTGTTGTTCGTAAGAAGGCTCAGCGAGGGCTCGATGGTGCTGCCGTCGGATTTCGCGTACGAACCGCTGATAACAAGCCGCGTCGTAGGGTTCAGGCCTAAGCTGACTCCATAGCCTTTGGAACTGTACGAAGTGAATGTGTTCGGGAGCAGAACCTGAGTGGGTAGGGTCGTTGGAACGGGCAGAAGTCCTGCGTTAGTGAAAACCGCCAGCCCATTCGACTTATCGTAATAGGCGTTCAAGGAGTTGCCCCGAAAGATAAACCCGGTCCATAATCGCTCGGCGTCGCTTGTGGTGCCCGAGTTTGCGGTAATCCCGCTGTGGGAACCGGTATATCCCGCCATGAAGTATTTGCGCTCGCCAATGCGCCGCCGCAAGCTGCCCATATAGGTGTAAGACGAAGTCGTGTACACCAGCAAAGCGGTCTGCACGTTCTGGGCGTAACTGAAATTTGCGCCCACGTCCCAGCCTAAGAATTTTCGGGCATAGTTCACCGTGCCCACGAATCCAAGCCCGGTGTTAGCGGCTTGCTGCGCGGTATCGACCACCCCAACCGAGAACGACAGCCCTTTCAGCAAGGAACGGTCGAAATTGAAATTCGCGCTGCCGCCGAATTGCGTTGCGGAGTACGTCTGCCCGAGAAACGTCTGGTCCTCATGCGCTACATCGGCGTGCACGCCTAAATTCTTGAATATCTGGTAGAAAACGTCCGTTCCCACCAGAACGGAATGGAAGGTGCTGGCCTCGGTCAAATTCACAGCGGTTCCGTTGCTCAGCAGGGTTTGGGGAATGCTTCCCAGCAGGCTGTTATTGTAGTTTGCATTGAATGTCACGCCCAGCTTGTCGGTCGGATGGAAGCCTGCGGTTCCATTCACGGTGTCGGAATTTCCAGAATTGCTGCTGCTGACCGAATCCTGATAATTGTAGCCATAGCTGAGACGGTTCCAACTTACGCCAAAGCTGCCAGAAAACGGGAGCGCATGCTGGATGTTCGCGCCGTAACTGTTGCTGGACGTTTTCGTCGTGATCGGCGTCTCACCCGCCTCCAGGAACTGCGTAAAGTCCGCATCCGTGTTCCGGTGCTGGAACTGGCCCGCCATCGTAAATCCATCCCAGCGGTACGTAGAAATCAGGTTCAGGGTGCGGTTAGTCACGGCATCGGTGCCCGTTTGCCCTACGATGGAATTCGAGCTGTCGTCAATCCCATAGCTGGCCGTAAGGGTAGGCAGATTCGGAAGAAGCGCGCTCCAACCTACGGCAAAACTCCGTGTATTCGTGTGCTCCGCCAGCCCGAGATCTGAGCCCGGAACGCCAAAACTGCCGATACTGTTGTATGAGCGGTTATACGTGACCGAACCCGGGAAATGGCTGCCATTGAACAGGTTTACGTCGGATGAGACACCCGTGGCATTGGCGAGGCTGCCAAAAATGGAGTTGGTCTGCTCCCGGTTGTAGTAAGGAGAAACGTTAAAATTCAGGAAATTGGGACTGTAATAATTGCCGCTCAGAAAGCCGTTCCCGGTAAAACCCATGGAGTGATCAGAAAGGCCTGCACTATTGCCGCCCCCATAGTTGAATCCCATATTGCCGCTTAAATTCATGCGCAGGTAATCGCCTACCTGCAGTTGCGCCGCTGCGGGCACCGTCAGCAGGACAATTCCCGCGAGGGTGTAACAGAGGCTCCGAATTTTGCTTGACTCTAGCCACATCCCCCACCTGGTTTCTGCCCCCATGAACCACCGCGGCAACAATCGTGACCACACCGCGTTGGCCAGTTGGTTCACAGGACCTCAATCGTTGCTGTTTTTCTCAGCTTCTTGTCGAGCGCGGCGCGAAGCTGGTCGGTTTTGCTCTTCTGCATGTCGGTCATCAGCTTCGCCTTGACTTCGGCGAACGGTGTAACGCCGGCCGGAGTATGGGCGTTCAGACGAAACAGCGTGTAAGCCGGACCTAACTGGATGAGATCGCTCACCTGTCCCACTTTCATGGCCAGGGCCGCCTTCACGACCGGTAGGGGAAGCTTGTCGCGCTCCACTCCCTTGCGGTCGCCCATATTGACGTGCCAGTCGTCTTCCGATATTTTTTCCGCCAGCAATCCGAATTCCTGATAAGTCTTGGTCGCCTTGGCTTGCTTCAGTGCACTTTCGGCCTTCTTGCGCGCTTCCTCTGCGATGTCGGGAGTCACGTTCTCCGGAGGGATGACCGAGATGGTCTGGATGCGGAACTCCTCCGGATGCTTGAATTGCTTGGGATTCGCCTTGTAATAAGCAAGGGCCATGGCCTCGCTCACTTTTGCCTTGTCGCGCACCTCGGTCTTCAGCATGTCTTCGATCAGCAGCGAGCGACGAATCCTCTCACGCAGCGCCTGCTTTGAACCGTGCAGTTCGGCTTGCATAACCTGGTCGTATTCCTGCTCGGAGGGGAACTGTTTGCGAAACTCAACTTCTGCGCGTTGCAGTCTGGCCGGGCTCACTGTGCGCTTCTCACGCAGTGCTTCCTGATAGAGCAGTTCCTCGAAAATGATCATTTGGAGAGCGCCTTTGCGCATCTCCGGTTCCATCGACTTGGGGATGGAGCCGTTGTGAATATTCTGGTACGGGAAAATGGCCTGCTCTTCCCGCATCAGATCGCGGTCGGTAAGAACTGCGCCGTTGACTTTTGCGACTGGGTTGCCAGCCGACGGCGGCAGGGGTTGCACGGAGGTCGCAGTTGCGCTCGGAGAGGTATTCTTCGCCACGGTCGGCGCCGTCAGCGTGGGAGTATGCGACGCCACGACCTGCGCACCGCCGCACAATGCCGAAGCGATGAGCGCCCCACCGACGATGATGATCTGGTACTTCATTTTTCTTCCTCCGCTAACGCTTCTCGAAAAAGCGGGGGAGAGAGACCTCCCCTCCCCCGGTTGAACACGTTAGAACTGCGTGGTGACAGTGTTGATTCCAGCGGCCTCGTTGGACTCGCTGAAGTGGCACTGGCGGCAGAATTGCGTGGTCGAAGCGGCCTTCGTCGGGCTGTTGTTGCCCGCGCCAGGGTTGTACGCACCATTGATGAAGAAATACGTCGGATAGTTTCCACCGGCCACGATGGCGGCGCTGGTCTGCTTGCCCCGGGGCGCGTTGTAGACGTACATCGCGTGTTGGTTATGGCAGGTGGTGCAGGTCAGGAATGCATCGCCCGGATTCGTGTCGCCGGCGGGAATAGAGACGCCGTAGCCCCACGCGCTGCCGGCTAGGGCCGGATAGCCGTAATTGGCATTGAATTGCACGTACGCCGCTGAATTCGGTGTAACGGCGGTGACGGCATTGTTCGCGATCGTAACGGTAATCGGAGTGGTCGTGGCGTTGTTGGTCCAGACACGGACGGCGCTCAGAGTAGCCTGTACGCCCACCGGGTGGTCGTTGCCGTACCCGGAGGTGTTGCCATTACCGCTGTCGTTGCCGAGCAGCGTTGGAATCGGACGGGTGCCGTAGACAGCAGCGGGCAGAAGGTTCATTCTCTGCTCCCACGACTGACCGTTCATCATCTGGCCCTTCGCTACCACGCCGTCGTGGCAGGCAAGGCACATAGTGATGTCTCTGAGTTCGTCCGTCTGAGTGCTGTAGGCGGCCGCTTCGGCAGGCAACGTCTCAACATAGCCATTGCCCAAGGTGATCGTATAGCCCAACAGAGGGGTTACATCTTGCCCAAACAGAGCCTGCGTACCGGAGAGAGGATCGTTGAATGCAACGCCGTTGGTAGCAACGTTTCCGCCGCCGCCCGCCGCGCCGCTGTGTGGGGCATGGCAGCCTGCGCAACCGCGGCCGCCGTTGTTGTGGGCACCGAGAATGTCGATACCTGACAGACCGGAGCCCTGCGTGTAGGTCTGTGCCGCTGCCAACCCGGCAGCGATCAGAACCACGAACATGACGAACAATAGCTTTTTCATAAAATTTACATCCTCCTGTTTGTAACAGCTGTTACATCTACCTCTACCTCTACTATTGCCTTTGCTGCCCGGAGCCGATTTGCACCGGCCCCGGTTTGGCCATCCGCGGAAACGGCCAAAATCTATTGCGGCTTCTGTGCCGCGGAACTTGGGTTCGGCGCAGTGGCGGCAGCATCCGCGGCTGCCGGCTTGCTCCCCTGCGCTCGTTTCTTATCCACTTCCGCCTGACGCTGCTTGATTTGCGCACGCGCCTCGTCATCGGTGAAGTAACGGAACATTTGCACCCGCCCCGGATACTGCTCGGAAGTAAACATGCGGTTGTTCTTGTCGATGTAGAGGCCGGCAAGAGCGCGGAACTGTCCCGGGAATAATCCGTGCCCGCCCATCCACATCAAAAATTGTCCCTCCGCCGTGTAGCATTGCAGGACGTCCTGCACGGCGTCGGCGACCCAGACGTGCCCGTCGGCGTCGATGGCGATGCCCTTGGGGCGTGAGAAGTATCCCGGACGGTCGCCGGATTTGCCCCAGGCGCGAATGAAGTTGCCGTCGGCATCGAACACCTCGACGCGGTTGTTGTACATATCCGTGACGTAGAGGTTGGCGTCGGCATCGAGGGCCACGTTAGTAGGCACCGAGAACTGGCCGGGCTCCGTCAAAGTGTGCTTCTTGCCTGCGGTCCCGATCGTACGAATCAGGTTGAACTTGTCCGCGTCGTAGACCATGACCTGATCGCGGGCAGCGTCGGCAACATAGAGGAAGCGGTTTTCGTTATCGACCGCCATCCCGCCCGGATCCACCAAACCGCCCTCTGTAATCGACCCTTCGATCTTGTGATCCCTGTCAAAAACCAGGATGCGGTGCAGCTTGGTATCGGAGACGAACATGCGGTCGGCATCGTCCATGGCGAGACCGATGATGTCGCCGAAGTGCGCCTGCACTCCGTTCTTGATCATCTGCAGTTCTTTGGTCTCAGTGTTGAAAACGAAGATGGCTCCGACTTTGCCGTCGGCGATATAGACGTTGCCTTTGGAATCCACCGCCATGCCGTAGGGCGTCCAGAGAGCGAACAGCGGCTTTTCCGCCTGTTTCTGCTGGGCACTTTCGCCGCCCGCCATGCGGTCCATCCAGGAACTTTTAGTCGTCTTTTGCTCGGGAACGTATTTATCGCAGCAAAAATAGTTGAGATACTTCACCCGCGTTGGCGCCGGCGGATTCGGCCAGACCAGCTTGGAATAATCGATCTTTTCCAAGACGTTGGGCTGCTTCGGCGCCTCTTCTTTCTTTTTCTTATCGGCGGAAACGGGCGTCGTGAGACTCAAGCAGAACAAAAGTCCGGCGATGACTGCCGCGATCCGAACGTATGCGTGATTGAAGGTGGGCGTCATCATTTTGTTTTCCCCGCTTCTGACTTGGGGGCTTCCGGTTGCGTTGCCGGCGGCTGCGGTGCTTGGGTTTGCGGCCCCGCAGCACCTTGCGTCATGTTGGAATGGCAGGTCATGCAGAATGCCATATTGTTGGCTTGATCCTTCACCAGCATTCCCGGATTCGCCCCCGAATGCGGCTGGTGGCAAGTCAAGCAGTTGATCTGTTTCAACGGCTTGTTCACGTTGGCCGGGTCCGGAATATCGGTGACCGGGTGGCGATCCACCGGGTGACCGTGGCCGTACTGAATCGGCAGCAGGATCACTTTCCGGAAGTAGTCTTCCGGCAGCTTCACTTTGCCGTCGAAGATCGTGACCAGATGCTCGCTCTCCAGCTTCTGCGGATTCGCATCCGGCCCGTGGCACTCGAGGCACAGCTTGTTGGGACTCGCGGCGCGGAGCAGGTGCTCGTTCTCTCCGCCGTGAGGCTCGTGGCATGTGGCGCAACCTTGCACGAATGCTGGCTGGTGCAGGTGCGCTTTCTTCATCTGATCCGCCTGGTCGCTGTGGCAGGCCAAGCAGGCTTGCACCGGATCCGGCTGCAGGAAGCCCGGGGATTTGCCGGCATGCGGGTTATGGCAGGCGATGCAATCGCCCTGCGCGCCCGGATGCTGCACTTTCGCGGTCTCGATCTTCTTGGCCTGATCGTCGTGGCAGGTCAGGCAGAGTGCGCGGCTATCAGCGTTGGTCAGGACAACCTTGCCATCCTTGGCGGGCTGATGGCAGGAGTCGCACATCTTGTTCTCGAAGGGGTTGTGCAGGAAGGCCTGCATCAACTTCGGCTTCGAGGACTCGTGCGGGTTGTGGCACTGCAAGCAGTTCGCAGTCCCGAAGGGCTGGCCGACGTGCGTCTTCTGCAAGCCAGCGTCTTTGGGATCGTGGCACTCGATGCAGAGCGCCGGAACATCTTTCTTCAAGTGCGCCGCAAACTCGATCTTGCCCCGTTCGCCATTCTTATGCGTGACGTGGCAGGTGTCGCAGCCCATGTCCAACGCCGCGTGACGGCTGCCGTCCTTGGGAACCTTCACGCCAATGTTGTGGCAGCCGAGGCAGAGATTCTCGTCGCGGGTAGCACCGGAGGTCGGCTTCAACAGCTGAACGGGATTGTCGGACTGGTGCGGATCATGGCACTTCACGCAGTCGCGAACGGCCGGTGGGTGCATCGTCTGTCCCGCTTGCACCTTCTTGTCGTCGTGGCAGCTCAGGCAGAGGGCTTGGGTTGTGGTGGTCGTGAGTTTCACCCGGGTGACGTCCCGGTTGACCCGGACTTCGTGGCAACTCAGGCATCCCGTAGCGATGGCAGAGTGGACCGATTTTCCTTTGCTCTTATCTTCGTGGCACTCCAGGCACTTCGCTGCGTCGACATTCTTGTCGAGCGGAACGGGGTGCGTCTTGGCCATTCCGGGTGCAACCGCGAGGGCAAGGACGAAAGCCGCGAGCTGGAGAATTCTGGGGAGGGCTCGCCCGTAGGTTACCTTCGGCATCGAAACCGTACGAGTTGGGAATTCTGGGACCATTGCCACTATGAGCTTTTGCACGAACGTCTCCTTATCCGGGCCCTAGCCCGCAACCGCTGCGTGGGCATTGTAAGCTATTGCAACAACGCAAGTTCCGGGTCGAGGCGAGGTGTGTTGCGAATTTCCACAGCCAGAGAGTTCGTCCTGTAATGGGCCTTCTCCCGCACTGGCATGGTGAAATGGCGCAAGGCCCGGAAATCGCTTTGTGATTGCAATCACAGGGTTTCCGCAGTGGGTGAAATCGCAGCGACTCCCCGCGAGGATGAGTGTTATGGCTCATTCAAAAGATTTCCAGAGAACAGCAATCCGGCCACAACCTGTTGAACATAAAGGACTTCAACGGAAAACAGCTCATTGGCGCGGAACGTGCATTGCAGGATGCGAGGAAGAGAAACGATTATGGCCCTGTCACTTCGCTCAGCCTTTCGCGGAATGCCCCGCAAAATCTGGCAGACGCTCAGTTCCATCAAGACCGGCGTCGTACTGATTATTCTGGTTGTCATCTTCTCGGCGGCGGGGACGGTCATCCTGCAGCGTCCCATGATCGATGCCGACGACATGCAGCGCGCCTACTCCCCGGCCATGCTGCGGTTCCTCGACGCCACCGGCCTGACCGATGTCTTCCACACGCGCTGGTTCGTTGCATTGTTGATTCTGGTCAGCCTGAGCATCATCGCCGCGTCTGTGCAGCGCTTCCCCAATGCGTGGCGTTACTTCGCGCGTCCTTATAAGAGCCCCGACGAAAACTTCCGCAAAGTTCTCCCGACGCAAGCCCAGATTCCAGTTGCCGATGAAGAATTGGGATTGAGCGCAGCCGAACACGCCTTTAAGAAGCTCGGGCTAAAGACCGAGCGGATCGTGCGCACCGACAGCTTCTCGTTGTTCTCCGAGCGCAGCCGCATCTCCGAGATGGCCGTCTACATCGTGCACGCCAGCCTGTTGCTGATTTTTCTTGGCTTCATCGTGGACTCGCTCTACGGATGGCGCGGATTCCTGATGCTTAGTCCGGGAACATCGAGCAATCAGGTTGAAACGAAAAACGGAACGGTGCGGACCATTCCCTTCTCGGTCCGCTGCGATGGCACGGGCGAAGAGACCTATGCCGACGGGTCTCCGAAGAAGTGGTGGTCAAAGCTTGCGGTGGTTGACGGCGGACGCGAGGTCTCCAGCAAAGAGATCGTGGTTAACGATCCCCTGGTTTATCAGGGACTCCGTTTCTACCAGGCGAGTTACGGCCGAACTGGCAAGCTGGATCGGCTGATTCTCAACGCGGTTCCGGCGAACGGCACCAAGGGTACTCCGCAGGAGATTTCACTGGCGCTGAACCAGACTCTCGCACTCGACGCTGACACCAGTGTGCAACTGGTGGAGTTTATCCCTGACTTTGTGGTGCAGGACGGCCGGGTGTACGCCCGCAGTAATGACGTAACCAACCCCGCAGTC
>Ga0187819_10001241_pt1 | contig 13231 bp, 14 predicted proteins | sample NC_wetland_sal_i_15_FD_132411 | JGI IMG/M metagenome (GOLD analysis project Ga0187819, IMG submission 132411) | Wetland sediment microbial communities from Neuse River Estuary, North Carolina, USA - SO4_4 | ecosystem: Environmental > Aquatic > Freshwater > Wetlands > Sediment | place: USA... | reverse complement strand
GCGACTCTAAACTTGATATTCTGGACAACCCTCCGGTGATAGTCCCGGACGACTTGGACACGCTCGAATGGGACTATATCAAGAACCGCCTGCTGATCCCTAAAGTACTGGCAATCTGCCTCAAGTGCGGCTTCGTGGCCGTCGAGTGTCTGACCCCTAGAGAAGCACGAGGAGCTTATGTCGGAACCTGAACTTCCAACCTTCAGGTCAGCAACAAGGGATGAAGGTGCAGAAACCGCCCTGCAGTATTCAACTAGAAGCTCGGGTGTTGGTCATTGACTTCCCAAGAGGATCCCTTTTCTCTCCTACAAAATACTGAATTACCAGCGGGTTAGTTCCAGAGATTTTATCCTATAGGACCATAATAAAGTCCGACTCGATCAAGACAAGTTCCTCGCTCAAAACAAAGACACTTTTACTGATTGCCAGGCTTTCTGAATATCTTTCCCAGTCAGCTGTACATTGTTTGTGGAGTTCCGCCTTCCTTAGTAGCTGAAGCTTGCTGCTGCAGACTATGATATTGCTTTGCGATTTCATTCAGTTCCTCGTGAATCGCTGCAACATCTTCCTCAAGCTCTTTGGTTGCAATATTGAGCTTGTAAAGGGAATTCAATGCCCTAACTAATGTCAGGGAAGCACCCGGATCGAGTAATGTGATGGAGACTGGAGTTAGAAGTGACACGCATTGTATCTTGCGAGCCAGGCACTCGCTTAGAATGCTTCCAGCAGTCCCTCCAATCAGAGTCGCCTCCGCGGGTACAAATCCCAGAGACTTGAGTTGGTCTTGCCTATTCGCATCGGCTACATAGAACGTAGGTCTATTCTCCGGTAGACTGTCGATTGGAATTCCATCTAATGCCACAACCTCCATTGGATCAAAACGCTGGAACCAGCGCAACAAAGCCGAAGAGATATCATACAATCCACTGAGGGCGACGGGCACCTCGCAGATTACCACTGCGAGTTTTCCAGACTCGTCTTTGTAGATTCTAAACGGATTTCTTATTCTTCCACCAATAAAAATGACCGAAGGAGGTATGAATCGGGATCTCACGTGCGCTACCTCATGTAGCTGCAGGTGGTCAATGATGTACCCACCAGCTGTTAGACCTGCGAGACCAGGGCCGACGAATCCGCAAATGATAATCGGCTTACTGAACGAAACGGTGGCAGGTTCTTTCTCAATCACTTCGGTGCTTGAAATCATCAAGGGAGGATTTTTGGTATCTGCTTTCTTACCTGGCAATTCTTAGATCTAGGCTAACTCTAAGCTGGAGGATTACTTAAGGTGGAAGACGCTTCTCAATCTTGAAAATGTGTTCATGTGGATTAGTTCCAAACTTGAGAATCGTAGTCCCTCATAAATAATCAAGCAGCCCTTTGTTCTTCCAACTAACAAGAGTGGAATGCAAGAAATGGCAACTCCAAATTCTCAGTTAACGTTAATTGATACCACTGTGGCGAGCTTTATGACTAAACATGTGACTACAATTGATTCCGAAAAACCTCTCTCCGATTGTGTGAGGCTTCTAAAGGAGCACAAAATTGGAAGTGTGGTTGTGCTAGAAAATGACAATCCTGTCGGCATATTTACGGAAAGGGACCTGATCAGAGTAGTAGCGGAGAAGGAAAGCCTTGATTCGAAGGTAGGTCAGGTCATGTCAAAACCGTTAACGACCATTTCTTCAACGGCGACACTTTGGGATGCGATCTCGCTAATGGGCAGGAGGGATATTAGACGACTCCCAGTCGTCGAGAAAGGGAAGTTGGTGGGAATATTCACTGAAAAGGATCTCTTTCGTTTGATCATAACGAGACAGAATTTGATCTTGGAATCTGTTGCGGAATATCTACCCGCAACCACGCGAGAGCAGCTGAAGGGACTCGTTACTCAACTGGAGACGGGTGGGCCCCCGACCAGAAGATCAAACGGGAGTTAATATTCAGTCCTATCTAACGACCATGACATTGCAGTGTGCTTGAGTGACGACTCCACTTGAGACACTGCCTAAAAAGAGCTTCTTGAAACTGCTAAGACCTCTAGTGCCTATTACAATCAGATCTGTTTTCTCTTTTTCTGCATATTCCAGAATCTGTTTTGTCACGGAATCGAACTCAGGAATTGCTTCAGTCCTTACATCAGTCAATCCGGATTTTCTCGCGAGGTCAGTGGAATCTGCCAAAATTCTTTCCGAGCGCCTGTCCATTTCATCGTAGTACATCTGCATCGCGCCAGAATCTCCCATATACTCGGAAGCCACTCCCTGGACAGTGACGTTTCTTGGTGTAACTGTTAGCACAAAAAGCGTCGCATCGAACTTCTTGGCAAGTTCCACACCGACTCGAAGGGCCCTCGCAGCATTTTCGGAGCCATCAACCGGAACCATGATTCTTCTTACTGAAAATGCAGGTTCAACTGAGTCATTCATTTTCTTTTCCTCGGTTCGTAAGAAGTGAAAGCCACGTATTAATTATAGGACGATCATCATGATTGGTAATATCCGGTGCACTCGGGGAAAATCTTGACTATACTTCTGAGAAAAGTCCGGCGAGCGGGCGCCCGTTCAGCTTTTCACTTGACATCGCACAGCTGAAACGAGAGTTTTTCCTAAATTATCGAGAGCTCTTTGCCGATCTTGGAAAATGCCTGTATTGCAAAATCCAGATCTTCTCGGGAAAGCGCCGCGTTCATTATGGTCCTGATTCGTGCCTTATCCTTCGCGACCATTGGATACACTATTGGAAGCGCGAATACTCCTTCCTCAAAAAGGCGCGAGCTGAGTTTCTTTGCGATGCCGCTATCTCCGACGATGACCGGAGTGATTGGTGTCTCACTGTTTCCGATGTTGAACCCAAAGTCCTTCATGGCCTTCTTGAAGTAACGCGTATTCTCCCACAGTTTCTGAACATGTTCCGGTTCACTTTCCAAGACGTCCACTGCTGCAGTACATGCCGCCACTACAGCCGGCGGGGCAGAACCGCTCAGAAGCCACGTGCGTGATTTGTTGTAAGCGAAATCAATCAGATCCTCTGACCCGGAGACATGACCTCCTACCACCCCGAAAGCTTTCGAAAAGGTGCCCATCTCGACTTGGACCTTGTCTCTGGAGAGCTTGAAATGAGAGACAATCCCTCTACCTCCCTCACCCAGGACTCCTTCGCCGTGTGCATCGTCCACGTACACCATAGCTCCATGTTCAGAGCAAACAGACGCAATCCGATCGAGCGGTGCGATATCCCCATCCATCGAAAAAACTCCATCAGTGATTACCAGAATACGCCGGTAATTTGGCGAGTGTTTTTCTGATTCTTCCAGAACCCGAGCGAGGTCTTGCGCATTGGCATGCTTGTAAACAGCCCTGTCTGCTCTCGACAGCCGGACTCCGTCGATAATGCTCCCATGATTGAGCTCGTCGCTAATTATGAGATCACCCTCTCCCGCTAGCTGGGGGATCAGCCCGGCATTTGCCGCGAAACCGGTCTGATATACCAGCGAAGCCTCTGCGTGTTTGAAGCTCGCCAGACGCTTTTCGAGTTCGACATGCAGGTCCATGTTGCCAGCAATGGGTCTCACAGACCCCGATCCTGCCCCATGAGTTTCGATCGCTCGAATCGCTGCATCCTTCAGTTTAGGATGATTGCTCAATCCGAGATAATTGTTCGAACAAAACATCAGGACCTTCTTTCCATCGACCATGCACCATGGAGAGCTCGGCCCCTGCAAGATGCGCAATTTCCAGTCTATTTCATTTCGGACTAGATCCTCGTACTCTTCTCTGAGAAACGCAGTGGGATTTCGCAAGACTATACCACAATCCAAGCTTTAGAAAAACAATCCCTAGATTAACCCTTGCTCTTCGAATCGTCTGGAAAGCTTGTCAATCATATCTTTCGTCATGGATGTCAGATCATATCTTGGCTTCCAGCCCCAATCCTCCCTTGCCTTTCTATCATCCACGGACCTCGGCCAGGAATCAGCAATTTTCTGTCGAAAATCGGGCTCGTAACTGCAAACAAAATCCGGGATGAGTTTCGTGATTTCATTCGCCAAATCTTCCGCAGAAAAGGACAAGCCACCCAGATTATAGCTGGTTCTAACCGCGATCGTTGAAGCTTCCGCATCCATGAGCTCGATCGTGGCAGAAATACAATCAGGCATGTACAACATGGGAAGAACAGTATCCTTTCTGACAAAACAGGTGTATCGCTTTTTCCTGATCGCTTCGTAGAAGATCTCCACAGCGTAATCGGTCGTACCGCCGCCGGGAGGCGTTTCACTGCTAATGATGCCCGGGTAGCGGAGGCTTCTGACATCCAATCCATATTTTTCATGATAGTAATTACAAAGAAGTTCACCTGCAACTTTCGTAATCCCGTAAACAGTTCGAGGAATAAGAACCGTCTCCTGGGGTACATTCATCCGTGGAGTTTCCGGACCGAATACAGCGATCGAACTAGGCCAAAATACTTGTCGAATTTGTTTTCTCTTGCAATTTCCAGAACATTCCGGAGACTGTCCATGTTGACTTTCCAAGCGAGCTGTGGATTTTTTTCTCCGACGGCTGAGAGAATCCCTGCAAGATGATAGATACAATCGATTCCATATTGGTCAACCGTTTTCTGAATTGCTGATTTGTCGGAGGTGTCAAGATATTCAAATGGTCCAGAGTTTTGAAGCGCTTCTGTGGGAGCTTTGCTATGTCCGGCGGCAACAACATTATCCTTGCCAAAGCGCTTTCGAAGGTCAAAGATTAACTCAGAGCCAATCTGTCCAGTGGCTCCAGTGACAAGAACTCGTTCTGAACTCGATGCCAACTCAGGAATCACCCATATTCAGTTCAGGCTAGAGCAGCTCATAAAATATACGTGAGTTCTTCCAAGGGAAAATCGGGTTTCTTTCAATGCTGGCTCGATTTTCATGTCTTTTAAACCAAGAATATTGATGGTACGTATCGAGTCTTTTGCTTTCATGGAGGAATGAATGGTCTGTCGAAGTCTGAACTTCAGTATCGAGTGGAAGATCCCCGGTTACTGACCGGCAAGGGTCGTTTCGTGGACGATCTAAACTTAGAAGGTCAAGTTTTCATGGGACTGGTACTCAGCCCGTTCGCGCATGCCAAAATTGTGAGCATAGATTCTACAAAGGCTCGGACGTCTCCAGATTTCATAGATGCACTAACCGGCGAAGATCTGGTAAAGGCGGGAGTTTCCACAGTCAGCCAGAACCCATGGCCCCCTCAAAGGCGCGCCAAACGTTACCACCTAGCGGTGGGAAAAGTACGATTCGTCGGGGAGCCAGTGGCGGCTATTCTTGTAAAAACCAAGAGTTCTCTAGAAGATCTGCTGGATGATGTCGAAGTGGAGTATGAACCACTTCCGGTCGTGACCACGATTGAGGAATCGAAGCAGAAAAAGCAGCTACTCTACGATGACTGGTTAGACAACATCTCCCAAGAAGCTGAGGAAAAAGAGGGGAGTGCGGACGAGGCCATCGCTTCTGCTGCTCACGTCGTAAAAGTGCGGGAGGGAATAAAGAGGCAAGTGGCTGCCCCCATTGAGCCGCACGCAGTGCTGGTATCGTACGACAAGATCAAAGATAATTTCGAAGTAAATTCCACGGTGCAGTCGGTGCATGGGCTTCAAAATGTGCTTGCTACCGAGCTAAAGCTTCCCAGACAAAAGTTTCACGTCCGGGTAATGGATGTGGGCGGCGGCTTTGGGAGCAAGGGCGGACCCTCCTATCCTTGGCCGTTTCTCGCCTGTCTGTTTGCTCGAAAGACTGGACTGCCTGTTAAGTGGACTGCCACACGCACTGAAGAGTTCTTGGAAGCAGCTGCAGGCAGAGATGAATACTGCAATCTTACGATCGCTTGTGACAAGAATGGCAAGATAATCGCCCTAAAGGGAAACATTGATTGTGATGTGGGTGTCTCGGGAACGCAATCCCACATGCCTTCAATGACCATGTGGACCATGTCCGGGGCTTATGACATACCAAATATCGACCTCAAAGTCCGTTCTTATGTAACAAACAAGATGCCGATTGGTCCCGTCAGAGGAGCAGGCGGTCCGGAGGGATGCTACTTTATCGAGAGGGCTGCCGAAATCCTGGCAAAGAAGGCAGGGATGGATCCGTTCGCATTTAGACGGCTCAACCTGCCGAAGCCGAAAGAACTTGATGCACAAGAAGGAGACGGATCGCTTTTGGATATACTGGAAAAGTCTGCTCACTATCACGACCTATTGAAATGGCAGAGTCAGCTTAATTCTGAATTTCAGCAATCTCGCTCCATGGTTGTAGGAGGCATTGGCATTTCGGTTAGAGGTGAGGAAGCTGAAGAAGAGGAAGAAGATTGGTCCCCCGGCGAAGGTAGTTCATCATGGCAAAATTCTTCGGAAAATCAATCTGGTAGCGGGAATTGGTCGGCCGGAGGAAATTCATCCAACTGGCAAAAAAATAACGAAAATTCCTCAGAAGAAGGATCAGAGTCAGAAGGAGGTGGTGGAGCTTTCTCGTTCACTACCGAATCCGCTAAAGCAGTCCTGCAGATAAATGGCGATTTACTGGTCTACACCGGATCTTCGCCTCAAGGTCAGGGTGAGGAAACTACTTTCGCGCAGCTAGCTTCGGAAGAGCTGGGCGTGAGCATCGAACGAATTCGAGTGATCTGGGGAGACACCCAGCTGATTCCGTTTGGTGTGGGAACCTTTGGCAGTAGATCGGGTGCAATTGGAGGAAGCGCCGTGGTGGAAGCTTGTCGCAAGCTAAAAGCGAAGCTGCTGGAAAAAGCATCGGAATCACTTGGAGTAAAAAGGGGTTCGCTCGTGGTGAATCCTGGGCCACTTTTTCTGGATATTTCAAAGCCGAAAGCTTCACAGATAACAGTTCGCGATCTTTTTGAAAAACTAGGAGTGACCGAACTTTCAGGTGGGAGCCGGTTCACAGCCAAGTCCATGAGCTACTCCAGTGGAGCTCACCTCTGCGCCCTAACTCTTGATATGGAATCCGGTATAGTCAAAATTTGGAAGTACGTAGTCGTCGAGGACTGTGGCAGGATGATCAACGAAGCGGTCGTGGACGGCCAGCTTCATGGCGGAGTATTGCACGGCATAGGCGGTGCATTGCTTGAAGAGCTGGTGTATGACTCGGATGGTAATCTGCTATCCACGAATTTCGGCGACTACATGATCCCCACTGCGACCGACAGTCCAAGTTTCGAAATTTTTCACAAGATAACTCCTTCAACGACCAACTTGGATGGAGTGAAAGGCGTCGGCGAAAGCGGGACTATTGGATCCTACGGCGCTGTCTTGAACGCCTTGAATAATGCCTTATCTCAAGTTCGAGGTGGCATGGAAGTCAATATTGCTCCGGCGTTACCCGATGCCATTTTTCTTGCGAAATCGGCCTTAGCCTGAAGTTGAGCTACTCAAGAAAATCGAATGCACTTCTCAGGGTGCTGAACGAATTCGCCAAAACGTACGTTGCGAAGGTGAGGGTCGTCCTCAGAGACGATCTTTTGGAAAGGGAAAGTGGGCAATCCGACCTACAAAGGAAGATTATCTATCTTGCCCGTAAGCAGAAACTAAATGCGGACGCAATTGGATTGGGACTAATGTACGCCTACAGTGTCGGCCCGAAATACCGGAGGATGAAGCTCCAGCGATACGAAATGTATTTTCTGACGCTCCTCCATGAAATCGGTCACTTTAAGCTGAAGGAGCGAATTGCTCGAAAATATGAGCAGCTGAAAAAAGAGCTAGTCGGAAAGGGTCTTTCGGAAAGATTGATCGAGCTCTCGTTCATCGAAAACCGGATAAAGCGAAAACCCGGAGAAAGAGCAGCCTCTTGGAGACTCCGACTCGCGGATTTCATGAGCTGGTTGATCATGGGGGAGACCATAACTCACCACCTGAAGGTCGAGAACTGGGCCATCGATGAGTTTGAAAGGAAGAGAAAGATTATTGCGAAGATGCTTTGGGATGCAAGACTCGTCAGTAAGAGTTAGGCACTGGACAATATTTCACCCAAACAGCTTAACTATCTAGTCCAAAATCAAAGCTATCTAGATAAATGTCCGCTAACAATAACGCTTCAGTACAGACAGATCTGAAATTCGAGGCCATTATTTTCGACGCTTTTGGAACCCTTTTTGATCTGGATTCCTTTGCCAGCGAAGCAAACAGAATCCATCGAGGTAAGGGTAAAGTCATCTCCCAGACGGTCCGACAAAAACAGCTCGAGTTTGCCATGACTCGAGACATCATGGGGAAGTACGTCAATTTCGAGGTGCTCACCAGAAACGCGATCGAATTTGCCCTAAAGAAACACGGAATTCGACGCACCGATCTCGCGGTGGAACGACTGTACTCCAAATTTCTCAGCCTAAGCCCGTTCAAGGATGTGGCGCCGGTGCTGAATGATTTGGACGGACTAAACATCCGGGTAGCGATCCTGAGCAACGGGACGCAGGCGATGTTGGACAAGCTGATCGAGAATGCCGGACTCTCCCTACTATCGGAAGATGTGATGAGCGTGGATGGAGTGAAAGCCTACAAGCCGAGCCCCAAGGCGTACCGCCACGGCCTGGATGAGCTCGAGATTTTCGAAAAGGAAAGGATCTTTTACGTCTCGGGAAACCCATGGGATGTTGCCGGGGCGAAGGCCTTCGGTTTCAAGGTGGGGTGGATCAACCGCACCAAGCAACCGCTGTTCGACGAGGGGTACTATGAGTTCCGTCCAGACTTTGAATTTTCGAGATTGAACGAGCTAAAGAAACTCTTCGAATGAAGCCAATCGTTAGATAAATAACCAAGCGGGTGAGTATCGGAACCAGCATGCTTGTACCTTTGGTTCAACTGGATATTTTTGGTACCCTTGAAACCGATACCTCACTCCTCAGTTCGATTGCCATAATTCTGGGTGCGGTCTTTGTCGTCGTTCAGTTAAGAGACGACAGAAAACTGATCCAGGCGTCAGTGCAACAGGCAGAATCCTCCCGGGAGCAAGCCAGGCTTACCACCGAGCAGCTGAAACAAAATTATGAGCTCGCCACGGTTGATCTAATTACCGGGATCTACGATTTCGCAAACAGCCTGCAGGTGCAAAGTTCCTGGCTTACAGTGCTCCGTACGAAACTTTCTTCGCCGGATGATTTCGACAAGCAACCGGATTCTGTCCAGCTCTCCTTCCTCCAAATGGCTTCGCTTTTTGAATCGATCGGCCTGTTGGTCGAGAGAAATTATGTAAAATCTGAATTGATCGATGACATGTTTGCGACCCAGCAGGCATGGGAGTATCTCAAACCGTTCGTCATGTGGATGCGGCAGAAGTACGAGACTGAGGAGTACTATTACTTTTTTGAGAAGCTTCACAAGCGGCTGTCGCAGACTCCTGAAACGTGAATGCCTAAAGTATTAGGTCATCCCAGTTTCTTTTAGCAAAGGGAGAAATTTGTAGCTTGGTCGACGCCACGACTCTAATTGTCCTAAGCACTATTGTGCAAACTGTCGTGATCACAGTCACCTTGATCGTATTCGTCATGCAGTTTCGCAGTCAGGAAAAAGCGATCCGGGAGGCTTCGTATCAGGGGTTGATGGGACGCTACAATGATTTCATCAGATCACTAATCGAGAGACCGGAGCTCGCCAGATTTCTTTTGAACGAGACTGAAGGTGAGACCTCTTCAGAAGAAGCTACAGTCTACGCGCATCTCCTGGTAGCTTATGGGATCATAGAAGAAGCGTTCTTACTTTATCAGAAAAAGTGGATCGATGAATATACCTGGGAGCAGTGGTCTGCTTGGCTCAAAGTCCTTTGCGACCTTCCGCAACTCCGAAGAATCCATGAACGAACAAGGGGAACTTTTGACAAACGGTTTGAGGAGTACGTCACGCAGATGCTTGAGACTCTTAAAGCTTCAGAAATCGTCGAAACGAAATAGACATTGGCAGATATCCAAGGATTTCGGATAAACAGGCCCGAATGGCCTGCCATCAAATTATGCCTATGATGAAAAAACGACTTCAGTAGTTACGATCAAATGATTTTGTTGTTTCCCTCATCCTGGTAAGCCCCTTCTGGCTCAAAATATTCCGTACTTTTCAACTGCGTCGAAAACACTCACTTTGCGCTTTACCATGTTTCCGACCTTGTTTTCGATCGAATATCTCTTTTCGCAGTTTCTAATTATCTTCTCTGCGTTCTCCCGAGGGAGTACGACAACTCCGTCGTGATCGGCGAGTATAAGGTCTTCCGGATTTACCTTCACTCCGCCGCACGTTATCGGAATATTGTACTTGACGTATTCCAGCCTTCCCTTCGCGTCAAGCGGCGTGATGTTTCTCGCAAAGATCTGAAACCGAGGACGCAAGTTCAGAATTCTTGGCGTGTCCCTCACCGCGCCGTCGGTGATTGCCCCGCGCGACCCGTTGCTCCTCGCAGTCTTGCTCATTATCTCGCCCCATGTCGCAATCGCATTTGAACCCTCAGAATGAACAATGTACACTTTGAGTGGTCCCCTGGCAGTGAGAAACTCCAGCATGATCCGTGCCCAGTCTATGAATTCTTTCTTGGTGTGCTGCTCATACCTTACCGCGAGGGCAGTGACAGCTTCTCCTGCGAGCTTCATTGACGGAAAGAGTGGTCTTATGGATAGATCGAGCACGTACCCCTGGAGATCCATCTCGTCCATGATGTCCGAGACCAAAGTGGTATAGAGCCTCTGTAGTCTCGAGACCGAACGGTAGGCACTCTCTGTCATTCCAATATCCCGAAAAAATCGAGCTATTGTCTAGCCGAACGTTACAGTGTTGAATATCGGTGTGGTCGTCATCCCGTTCCAGACCGGGTCAAGGTAAAAGTTCTTCACCACGCCGGTCTGCCAGACAAACGAGCCGCTCGCGTACCACAACTTCGGGAACCCTACCCACGCATAGGGCGCATCATTGTAAATCTGCCCCTGCGCGGACTTGCATAGAGACTGTATCTGCGACACGTTCGAGTATTCCGTGAAGCCGTTCACGCATGCCTGAACTGTTGGGTTGGAGTAGCTTGCCCAGTTGCCCCAGAGCGACGCATTATTGACGAAACCGATCCAGTAATCCGCCGGAGTCAGCGCAGCAGGCGCCCAGACCGAGCCGCCGAGGATCGAGAGCTGTCCCATTTCATTGGCATTTTTGACATTCGTCGAGTCAGTTCCGTACGGAGCATAGTACGCACTGCTCTCCAGCACTTCGAGGTTGACCGTGATTCCTATCTGTGCGAGATCAGCCTGAACTATCTGCCCGATCTCCGAACAGTAGACGCAGCCGGAGATCGCTGTGAAGGTAATCGTCGGCATGTTGGTAATGTTCGCCTTTGCAATGTCAGCCTGCGCCAGCGTCAGGTTGTACTGATATGGCGTGTAGTTTCCCAGATCGTAATATTGCGACCACGCGGGATACTCCGGTCCCACAGCTGGTGTCATCTGCCCGAAGAACACGCTCTGATCAATGTCCGAGTAATTGATGGCGTGCACGATTGCCTGCCTGACAAGGGTAATGTTCGTCGGGTACTCGTTCACTTGAAGCGGGATAGCTATGACCTGAGCCGTCCAGGACGGATTTGTTATGTATGAGTACTTTGACGGATTTGCAAGGACCAGGTTCCAGTCCTGCGACTGGATCGCGGAGAGCTGGGCTGCACCGGTTGAGAGATCTGTGTACCTAGCAAGGTCGTCAGCCTTGTACCATATGGTCACGGTCTTTGCGTGCCCCGGATCCAAGACCACGTTTGAAGCGATTTGGGCAGGAGTTAGGCTGTCTCCCCAGTAATTGGGATTCTGTGTAAAGGTCATGTAAGCATCTTCAGAGTAGCCAGAAACTACGTACGGGCCCGTTCCAGGAATGGAGTGCTGATTGAAATATGTGTTGTAGGACGTCGGCGTTCCAAAACCTCCGTGATCCATCACCCACTGTGTGTCAAAGGCCATCCCGGCGTACGCAACCATTATTCCCAAGAAGTAGATGAACGGCGATTGTAGATGGAATACAATCGAGTACGGTCCAGTTACGTAAATCGGCCAACTTGTATTCTCCATGATTGCAAGCGCTGCCGGTGAGGGATGGATCAGACCTGATTGGTTGATTAGAGCGATCGTCGCTGGACCGAAGTGGACGGGGGACATGTTGAACAGATCATATGACTCTAACCATGAACTGCTGTTATCGGAGAGATAGTAAAATCCCATCATCTCCATCCAGTATTGGTACGCGTTGAACGGATCTCCATTCGAGAAATTGACGTTCTGCCTCAACGTCAAATTATAGTACGTGTTGTCAGGACTGATCGTCCAGTTGGAAGCAAGGCCTGGCAGGTATTGAATCACTCCCTGCCCGTACTCTGCAGCCAGATTAACATCGACCAATGGTTGGTAAACTGCAAACGCGTACCACTCTGGCCACGGAAGTTCTGTCGGCAGATAGAGGACGTTCATATCGTCGATCGGCCAATTGGAATCATCCATAGTCAACGTCTGGACGGTCCCACTCCCAGAGCTGGAGGAGGACGAAGTTGAGGAAGTCGTCGACGATGAGGAAGAAGTAGTTGAGGTGACTGACGAGGACGAGGATTGAGTGCTGGAGGAAGAGGAAGTACTAGGCGTCGAGGACTGTGAAGTTGTAACAACAGAAGACGTAGAGGAAACCGAGCTTGAAGAAGATGTAGTGGTCGAGCTCGTTGAGTGAGTGCCGGAAGTTGCTGCATAGTATCCGCCGGCTGCAATTATAATTATGATAACGACGACAATTCCAATCGTGGCACTTCTCGAAAGAGCATGCTTAATCTTTGATTTAGTAGAGTACACAGGTTCGACTCAACCGAGCGGGCTCATTTATGCTTTGTTACCGAATTTGCTCGTGGAGATCCAGCCAACTAGTTCTCGAAAATTCTACTGCGCCTAACGACTAGAAGAAAAGAGCTAAATCTTGGCACCAACTTCATACCCCGCATCGATCGCGCCACGTATTGTGCTGCCGGCAAAAACACAGTCTCCTATTTCGTGGATCTCGGAAACATGCATTGAAAATAATTCCCGGAGTTCCATCCCATTGTGCTTCCTGCCGGTGTGAAGTACGATGTAGTCGGCATCGATTTCCTCCTCGTGTGTGGGCTCGGTAATCCGGTAAATTGCAGCTCCCTTTTCATCTATCCGCCTAACCCAGCTGAATGGTATAATTCTAACCGATGCTT
>Ga0187819_10001239_pt1 | contig 13248 bp, 8 predicted proteins | sample NC_wetland_sal_i_15_FD_132411 | JGI IMG/M metagenome (GOLD analysis project Ga0187819, IMG submission 132411) | Wetland sediment microbial communities from Neuse River Estuary, North Carolina, USA - SO4_4 | ecosystem: Environmental > Aquatic > Freshwater > Wetlands > Sediment | place: USA: North... | reverse complement strand
CGATTTCACCCGCTGAAGTTGATGGCAGGGAATGTGGCCGTGATTGGAGTCAACTTGGGAGGGCTCCACGCCCGCGCGGCCGTTTTGGCGGGGGAGATGGATGAGCTTTTCAAGCTGTACGCCGCCGGGAAAATCAAGCCCGTGATTGCGAAAACATTCCCGCTAGGAGAAGCCGCCGCTGCTCACCGCTACGTCCACGAGAGGAAAAACATCGGAAAAGTGATTTTGGCCGTGAAGTAGCGTTGACTATTGAGCGGGTGCGATTTTCGGGGGCGCGAAAAGCGAATCATTCACCGGCGAATCCACTTGCACATCGGAAACCGTAGATTCCATGAATTTCGCGCCTCCGCGATAGGAAACAGTTGAAAAAGCGAATTGCCGTCCTCCAACCGTCCGGTAATCACTCCAGCGCTGCTCGCTCGCGACCATGCCTTGAGGAGTGACCGACTCGAAGCGAGCGGCGGCCAGTAGATGGGTCGCCGGGTCAAAAAAGAGCTCCACATTTCCGAATGGCGCCTGAACGGCGACACCCTCGGTCTTCTTGCCGTCGACTTCCGTTTCTCCGATGAAGTTCCCGGCGATTTTGCCTGATAGCACGCCTTGATACAGCCCCCAGCCTCCTCCAAACAGGGCGATGCCCCGCTCGAATTCACCCAGCACACGACTCACGTCGTGCGATTGTGCCCCGACCGCAATCCAAGCACTCTTGCCATCGCAGATTTGCGTGATGCTCTGTCCACCATATGAGACGTCACCATGGGAACGATCCGGGTAAGAAATGGTCCATTTCACGGTGACAGGCACTTCACCACGCGGGGAGAACTGCTTCCCGTTCTCCGTCATGATTATGGATTTCACGGCAGTAAGAGCATTTCCGCCGGCTGCATTCGCGGCGGCTTGTAAGATGTTCTTACCCCGTTCGAGGGATTCTGGTGTGGCCGGCGCCTCCGCGGATTTGGGTTTGCGCAGATCGGAGGCAAGGATATCCACTTGATCGAAGGGGATTTCGTCAAACACTGCTTGAGGGAAATCTTTCTTAAGAGCGTCACGGAATGCTGAGATATTCCCGACTAGAACTATGTCGAGATCGTCCGTGGAAAGATAACGTTTTGCCATCTCGTCGACCTGGCTGGACGTGACACCGCGAACCTTGTCGGGGTAGGTGCGGTTGTAATCCGGCGGGAGACCGAAGATTGCGGCTGTGAGAATGCGGTCGGCAACCTGTTCCGCGGTTTCTGATTGGATGGGATAGACCCCTGCTAGGTAGTCACGTGCAAAATTCAATTGTTGCGGAGTGACTGCGCCCGCGGACATTTTCGAGAGTAAATCGACTACAAGTTTAGTCGCCTCAACCGTAGCTTCCGTCCGTGTAAAAGTCCCTACGAAGAAGGCGCCAGCATACAGATGAGGGGCGAACTGTGAATAGGCACCGTAGGTAAGCCCCTTCTTCACGCGCACTTCGGTGTTCAGCAAACTGTTGTACCCGCCGCCAAAAATCCGGTTCATGACTTCGACGGGAATGTAATGGGGATCGCCGCGCCGGATGCCTAGCTTACCCGCGCGAATTTGCGTTTGGACGGCGTCGGGCTTATCGATAAGGAAAACGTGCTTGCCGGATAACGAGCTTGGCAAAACGGGCGCATTCGAGGAGATGTTTTTCTTGGTCCATACCCCAAAATACTTTTCGGCCGCGGCGAATGCCTCGTCGGGAGTGACGTCGCCCGCAAAAGCGAGAAATGAGTCTCCTGGCGAGTAATTTGCGCCATGGAATTCGGCGAGTTCATCGCGATTTAGCTTCTGAACTGTTTCTGGGGTTCCTTCTCCCGGTAAGCCGTACGGAGAGTTGCCATAGACCGCGCGGGAAAAGACGGCCGACGCGAGATACTGAGGATCCGAATACTGGACCGTCAGGCTGGAGAGAAGCTGCTGGCGCTGGCGATCGAGTTCCTCGGCCTTAAAAGCGGGATAGAGGACCACATCGGACATGAGATCGAGCCCTAGATCGAGGTCCTTCCTTACGACACCGAGCGTCACAGTCGTGCCGTCTTTGCCAGCGGAAGCGTTGAGCGAACCGCCGACGAAATCGATGGCGTCCGCGATGTCTTTCGCCGAGCGCTTCTCGGTCCCCTGCGTGAGTAGATTCGCTGTCATCTCTGCAACACCGGGGGAATTGGCAGGATCCTTGATGCTGCCAGCCGACATAATGAGCAAGCGGGCGGCCACGGCGGGTTCCTTGTGATCTGTGACAACGAAAACGCGCAGACCGTTCGCAAGAGTTTTTTCCGCGGCGTTCGGAAATTCAAAAGGCCTGGGAGGTCCGGCTGGGGGCATTTGTGGGATGAGTTTCACGCCCGGTGGAACGACGCCATCGCCTGTCTTTCGTTCTTGATCGGCTGAAGCGTGTGTGGACGAAGATTGTTGCTGGGCCATCACTGCCGGCGCGATGACGAGCAGAAACAAGCCAAATGCACCGCGAATCGTTCGACTTTTTGGCATAGGTCTTGACATGGAGGTCTATTGTTTCTGCGCTGGCGCAGAGGGTGAAACGAGCAGCACGGTTGCGTGCTGCGGGATAAAGTACTCTTTGGCGATACCCTGAAGTTCTGCGGGCGTGACCTTCAGATACCGGTCCAGTTCGCTGTTGACCAAACCTGGATCTTTCCCGATTACGGCTGCATTCTCGAGCGCCACAGCCTTCTCCTCGTCCGTATCGCGACCCAGAATCAATCCGGCGATCTCCTGATTTTCCGCTTTGTCGAATTCTTTCGCATCCACGGGCTTTGACTTCAATCCTTCGAGGACATCCAGGACGGCTTTCTCTCCCTCCTCGGCCGTGTGACCCTGGTTCATGATGGCGTAAGCCCAGAAGAGATTTGGATCTTCGGTGAAATTCCCGAAGCCTGCAGACTGGACGGCGATCTGGTCTCTGTAGACGAGAGTCTGGTAAAGGCGGCTGCTTTCCCCGCCCGCCAAAATGTTCGAGGCGAGGTCCAGGGGGTAGGCATCAGTCGTGTATCGGGCGGGCATTTTGTATCCAATCACGACGGCGGGAAGTGGAGTGTTCGAATAGGATTTGTTGACCACGCGCTCCGCAGTCTGAGGCGGTTCCGGAATGTCTCGCCGGGGGATTGGCTTAGCCGAGGGGGGAATACCCTCGAAATACTTCTTCGCCCATGCCAGCGCTTGGTTCGAGTTGAAATCACCGACAATCACCAGTGTCGCGTTATTCGGCTTGTAATAGGTGTCGTGAAAAACGCGAACGTCTTCCAACGCGGCGTTGTCCAGATCCGCGATGCTCCCGATGGCCGTGTGATGATATCCATTGACGGTGAACGCAGCCGCGCGAAGATCTTCTTCGATTCGTCCGTAGGGTTGGTTGTCCACGCGGACGCGCCGCTCTTCCTCAACGACTTGGCGCTCCGATTTGAAATTGGCCTCGTCCACATTCAGGCTGCCCATGCGATCGGCCTCGAGCCAAAGGACCCGCTCGAGATAGTTGCTGGGAAAAGTCTCGAAGAAATCGGTTGAGTCGTCATTGGTTTCCGCGTTGTCGAATCCCCCGACGGCTTCAATGATCCGCGAATGCTCGTCGGGGCCCACGTGAGCCGATCCTTTAAACATCAGGTGTTCAAAAAGATGAGCGAATCCCGTGTGGCCCGGTTGCTCGTCTTTAGATCCGACGTGATACCAAATCTGCAGATTGATCACGGGAACCGAATGTTCTTCGAGCAGGATGACCTTCAAGCCATTCGAGAGGGTACGGGTTGTGAATTCAAGTTTCGGTGGGCGAACAGTTGTGGATGATTGCCCCTGCGCGAGCGCAGCAGTCGTTAGCAGGCTTGCGACGATTATCACTGCACCAAATGCTATGCGCCTGCTCATTTTCGCTACCCCCATCGACGTCAATACCTGCGCCAGACCCACTCCAGCCCAGATCAGGTCTAAGTATCCGGGTGTACTGCGCGAGTGTCAAACTGAGATACTTAGCATAAACCGGTAACCTGATCGACTCCGGGTTGGTTAGACGCGCACTTTGACGAAAAGAGTGCAGATCAAAATCCGCAGAGCGGTGCTCGGGTCCGGGGCGGAACCCTTCGTGTTTACTAAAAGTCTGTCATCAAATTCCGCGCGATTGCGCCTTTCTCCCGGAGGCGCTAACCTCGTTCCAGAAACACAAATTCTCGCACAGACAACAGTGCAGATAAGAGACGTCCATGCGAAGCGTGCTCAGCCTTCTCGTAGTTCTGGTGATTGTGTTCCTGAGCTATAAGCTGTACTTCTCTAAAATGGGAAGCGAGAATTCCGGGACGGTTACTCCCGTTCAGACGATCGACGTTGTCGGAGTGAAAAACGATCTATTGGCCATCGCGCAGGCCGAGCGTATGTACCAGGCCGAACATGGAGCCTATGCCTCGCTGGATGAATTAGCTTCGAGCGGCGCGCTGACTGTGCGCCGGTCGGGCCGAGATGGGTACACTTACGATGTTGAGACCTCGTCCGACAGCTTCCGCGTAGTGGCGCATTGCCCTCCGGCGGCATCTGGCTGCACGAATTACGGCATCGATCAGTCGATGGAAATTCAAGCGGCGCCGTGACCAGGCCGGACGGCGGTCAAGTTCAATCTTCAAAAATCCGTGAAAAACCTAAAGGATCGGGCGCAGTCCGCCTCAGTGCGAAGTTCATCGGTAACGGTAAGGGATGCAGGTTGAAAATTGTAATCTCGGGCCGGCATAAGAACCGTATCGACAAATTCGACATTCCCAGACCTCGGTTCACGTACATTGCCGTTCCCTTCTCTTCGTACCACCCCTCGAGAAAACGCCCGCAACCCTTTGGCAACCAGAACGGCTTTACCAAAGGGATTCGCACTTGCCCTCCGTGAGTGTGCCCTGCTATGCACAAATTCACGCGCCCGGCAATTCGGTCAAAATAAGCGGGCGAGTGAAAAAGAGCGATCTTATAGGTCTGATTGGGAACATCGGAAAGGGCGGCATCGAGTCGCGGTGTTCCTGATGTGCTGTCATCCAGGCCAAAAAGCGAAAAATCTCCACGAGGCGATGCGTTTGCGTTGACAAGCAGATGGACACCACACCTCTTATAGAAGGCCCGTTCCCGATAAACTGGCCGGTCGTTTTCCCAATTCCCACGCACTATCCACACGCCCAGCGGAGCATGCAGGTGGCGGTAGAAGTCCTCGCACATGCTGTAATTGCCGGCCAGATTCCCAAGGCAGTCCCCGGTAACCACGAGCAGTTCCGGTTTCTCGTTCGCGAGGACCAGGAGTGCTTGCCTCCCGTTGCGTCCCATGCCGTGCGTGTGCACGTCACTGAACTGCGCGATCTTCAGCGGAGACAAAAGCGGCGCCTGGATGTCGAAATGTGTAACTTCGATCCGGAACGGCTCGATGAACACGCTGTCAGCCGCCACGCACGCGGCCAAGACTGACAGCAGCACGACGGCCGGAACGAACCATTTGTAGCGCGCGAGGTTGCTTCCGGCTCTCGCAGCCACCACTTGGTGAGGTTTTTCCGTAGCAGAAGCCATTTTTGATCCGGATTGTATCCGAACGCCTCCGAACCACTATACAGGCTCCTGTCTGCTTGCAAGAAACCGATCGCGTGATGGTCCTGTTCAGGTGCGTATCCAGCACGGCGTATAATCACCGAGCGATGACCCAAACCTTCGATCGCGCCACGCACGAAAAGCGTTTGGCGGCGCTCGGGTCTGTGGGATCTGCGGTTCTGCTGGTTCTGCTAAAAGTTTTCCTGGCCATCCTGACGGGCAGCCTGGGCGTTCTTTCCGAAGCCCTGCATTCGATCCTCGACTTAGTCGCAGCGGTCATAACCTATCTCTCGGTCCGCGTCGCCGATAAGCCGGCCGATGCCGAGCACCTCTATGGGCACGGAAAAATTGAGAGCTTTTCTGCTTTTGTTGAAACCGCGCTCCTGCTTCTCACCGCGATTTACATCATTTGGGAGGCTTTTCAGCGTTTGCTTTTTAACGTTGTGCACATCAACCCCAGTCTGGAGGCCATCGCCATACTGGCCATCGCTATGGGAGTCGACGTTCTGCGCTCCCGCTCCCTCCGCCGCATTGCGAAAAAATATCCGAGTGAGGCTCTCGAAGCAGACGCGTTGCATTTTTCAACCGACGTCTGGAGCACCTTCGTCGTAATCCTCGGCATCACTGCGGCCTGGATCGGTATGCGGTTTGGGATCGGATGGCTAAGCAGACTGGATGCTGTTGCCGCGCTTGGCGTGGCCGGAGTCATTATTTGGATTGGTTCTCAACTTGGGAAACGCACCATGGACGCTCTGCTCGACGTCGCTCCCAGGGGCCTGCGAGAGCAGATCACGGATGTGGTCGACGATACGGAGGGAGTTCTGCACGCAGAAAGAGTGCGCGTGAGGCGTTCCGGTCAGCGATATTTTGTGGACGTCACGATCAGCGTGCCTCGAACAGCTACTCTCGAGCAGGCCCATTCCGCAAGCGAGTCGGTTGAAAAAAGAATCGGTGACATCGTGCCCGCGGATGTAGTGGTTCACGTTGAGCCCCGTGCGCCCACCAATGAACACCTCTTCGAGACAGTCCGAGCCATTGCGCAGCGCCGCGGGTTTCCCATTCATGAGTTGTCCGCGCACCACTTGGATGGGCGGCTTTTTCTGGAGTTACACCTCGAAGTAGACGAAAAATCGAGCCTGCGCGAGGCCCACCATCGAGCCACAGAACTGGAGGAAGATATTCATCAGGCCATGGACCCGCATGCTTTCGTCAATATCCACATTGAACCGTTGGGCGCGCGAGTTCCGGGGGCAGAGGAGATGAAGGGTCTGTCGCGATCGGTCCAGGAATTCCTGAATTCGCTGCCGCCTGCTTTTCAGGGCCTGATCAACTGCCACGAGGTTCACGTCCGCACGGTTGAGCACAGAACCCTCGTATCCTGCCATTGCGCGATGGACGGCAACCTGCCAATCACGCAAGTTCATGACGTGACTGCTGAGCTCGAAGGTCGGGTTAAGGAGCGCTTTCCGCAAATTTTCCGCGTAACCATCCACCCCGAGCCCGTCGAAGAAAGCTGAATCGGCAACCGAAGAACTGTGCTCCCACGGCAATGAGTGCCGGGAAGCACTCCAGCACATAACGAGGCTCCGGAGTTTCAACCGCATACGCGAAGAAGACCGTGCGTCCAACCATGAAAACGATCAGAAACCAGAAGAACGTCCTTCGTGGCACAACCCATATCCCTGCCAACGTGAGCCCGATATAGACGCAGTTGGCAAATACCAGGCCCAGTGTTTCCAAGAAATCGGGACGATCGTCCTCCCACTCCTCTGCAATCGGCGTTAGGTGGCCGGAAATTGGAAGAAGTTCCACGCGCGGCGTGAACCACAGGACGAGGCATCGCAGCAGCGGGATCTTCAGGTACGTTCGCAACGGATGCCGCGCCGTGCGTTCGCGGGCAATTTCGCTGAACTTGGCGTCCAGATCCGGGTCAATGGTCAGCTCCTCGTTGTACTCATCGAGGAGTTCGCTGACTCGCGCGCGCTCTTCGGGCGAATCGAACGCCGAAGATGCAAGGTCATCGATCGAGATTTCTTCCTCGTTGAGCTTCCAGTGAGTCAAGTAAACATCGCGGAAGCGCCACAACCAGGTATTCGTCCAGTCGATAAATCCGTGCGGGGTGTATTCGCCTGGCAGCTCGCTGTAGCGAGGAGCCAGGAAACGTACTTCGTGCAGCGTACGCCAATTCCGCACCGCCCATGGGACCAGCGGCAGCATCACGCCAATTCCCATGAGGATGCCCGCTCGCAAGAGCTTCTCCCAATCGCGTGCGCGCCACCACTTGACACCTAAAACCAAGCCTGCCGCAAACAACACCAAAGGAGTCTCCGGACGCACGAGCGTCCCGAATCCGGTGATAATTCCCGCGAGCAGCCAAGGACTGAGCAGAAATGTGACCCTGCGACCATTTGACGCCAGTTCCGTTTCAAGCAGCACCAGGATCACGAGCGCTGTCAAGAACGTAACCAGCGTTTCGGTCAAAACGACCGCCGTGTAGTTCGCGGTGAAAGGGCAAAGCGCAGCAAGCCAGAAGGCCGCGACAAAGACGCGCCGGCGGCGTTCCGCGGGTGCGAGGCATGCCGCAATAAAAGCGATGAGGAAACACGTAGCCACGTCCACGACAGCTTGCGCCAGCATAACGGCTCGAGTTGATTGTCCGGCCACAGCGAATATAACCGCGAGGAAGGCAGGGTATCCGGGGGTGCGCATATCAACCGGAGTAAGCACCCCGTGCACAGGGAAACCATAGACATGGTTCTTGAGCCAATTCCAGGCCAGCTCAATATAAAATGGTGCGTCCCCGGAGTCGGTGACCGGAAATCGAATTATGAAAAACATGCGGAGGGCTAGTCCAGCCAGTGCAGCCAAGATGACGTTTAGACGCATCTTAGGAGAGGCACCGGTTACCAGCCAGCCGCCTCGGGAGTTTTGCTGCACAGATTCTTGATTATCCATCCCGATACTGTGAGGAACGCCTTCGCGGTTAGCCTTGCAAATTCTTGAACTTGTGCATAGGCTCGCTGAGTTGGAACGGCCCTAGCTTGGATTGACTTGTGCCTGAACGCAAGCCCATTTTCTACGATCAGGAGCGCCGTCGCTGGCGCAGGACCTTGCGGGTCCTCGAACTGACGGGCGGCTTCTTCACGCTTGTTTTGATCGTATTTTTGATTGACGTCGGGCGCAAACCCGAACTTCCCGATATCCTCCGCCCCGATATCCACGGCGGTCTTCATCCGATCCGCGGACGTCAAAAACCCAAAATCCTGCGCGGCCGCAAGCGTAAGGTCGCCGCGCTCGGTAGGGTCCCGCAAAACTATGACCCACTGCGCGCTGCTTTCTACGTCCCATACGATCCGAACAGCCTGGCTTCCTTGCAGCAGCATTATCACGATATCGACCTTCTGATCCCCGAGACGCTGCATTCGCTCACGCCAGACGGCTCGCTCGACGTTGTCACCCCGGACGGTAAGCTCCATCGCGTTCCGCCCGATGGCCACTTGTCGATCGTTCCCGACCCAAAGCTCGCCTCCTGGATGGAAGGCAAGGAAACAAGCGGCCTCGAACTGCCGGTCATGGGGCTTATGAACAACTCGGACGGAACAATCTGGCAAAACGACAAGCTCGCCGCCATGATGACCACGCCAGCGGCCAGGCAGACGTTGATTCGGACAGCGGTCCTCTACACCGAGTCGCAAAAGCAGTCCGGCATCGTTCTCGACTTCGAGAACATTCCTGACGATGACCAGCAAAGCTTCACGCGATTCGTTGAGGAGCTTGCCAAGGGGCTGCACGCGGCCAATCTTAAACTGATGGTCACCTTGCCGGCGGCCGATTGGAATTATGACTACAAATCCATCGCCCAGCACTCCGATGCCATTATCCTGATGAACTACGACCAGCACTGGCCGAGTTCGCCGCCGGGCCCCATTGCGGCTCAGGACTGGTTCGCGCGAAACGTCAAGAATATTTTGAAGCTCGTGCCACCGGAGAAACTCGTTATGGGTGTCGGGAATTATGGGTACGACTGGCTGACAAAATCGAAGAACAATCCGAATCCAATCGCGCAACCCGTCACATTTCAGCAGGGGATTATCACGGCGGACGAATCTGAGGCAGACCTCGAATTCGACAGCGACTCCCTCAACCTGCACTATTCTTACGAAGACGAAAACAATCAGGTGCACAATGTCTGGCTGCTCGACGGTCTAACCGCTTACAACGAACTTCGTGCTGCAGAGCGCGCCGGCGTACGCGGGACAGCTCTTTGGCGCCTGGGCGAGGAAGATCCTTCCATTTGGCATATTTGGGACACCATCCACCCGGACGATGCCACGCGCGCCAAACTCCAGGAAGTTCCCCCTGGCTACGACATCATTCTGGAGGGCCAGGGAGACATATGGAAAGTGACCGCTACTCCCCAGAACGGGCGCCGCAAATTCGAGTATGACCCGGACGAGGATCTCTTCACCGACGAGACCTTTGAAAGTTATCCGCTTTCGTGGCGCATTCAACAGATGGGCGAAGCTCCCCACAAGATCGCGCTGACGTTCGATGATGGCCCGGATGCCGAATGGACGCCGAGAATCCTCAAGATTCTCGAGCAGAAGCATGTGCCCGCCACATTCTTTGTGATCGGCGAACCTGCCAATCTCGAAGCGAGAATCGTCCGGCGTGAGTACGACCAGGGGAATGAGGTAGGCAACCACACCTTCACGCATCCTGATTTTGAGACCGCCACGAAAGAAGGAGTCCAACTGCAATTAAATCTCACCGAACTCCTTCTGGAGAGCAGCCTGGGCGTAAAAACATTGCTGTTTCGTCCGCCCTTCGGAATCGATCACCAGCCCGAAACCGCCAGCGAGATTCAGATGCTGCCCGTTGCCCAATCCATGGGGTACATCATCGTCGGGGCGCGGATCGATCCGCACGATTGGGGCGAACCGGATGGCGGGCCGCCTCCACCGGCAGAGACGATCGTTGCCCGTGTGTTGGCCGACGCGCAAAACGGCAAAGGTTGGAACATCGTGCTCCTGCACGATGGGGGAGGCGATCGGAGTCACACTGTCGCAGCTCTGCCGCAAATCATCGACGGCCTGCGCGCGAAGGGATTCCAGTTTGTTTCCGTTTCCGACCTGCTTGGCCAGCCTCGCGCTCATCTGATGCCGGCGCTTAGCACCAAGGAATGGCTGCTGGCTCGTGCCGATGCCTTCATTTTCGACGTGTTTCGCTGGTTCCGAACGGGAATCGCATTTATTTTCATTACCGGCATTCTTCTGGTCAGCGCCCGCGCCTTGGTAATTGGGCTTCTCGCTCTCGCCGAAAAGCTCAGGCCCGCTCCGAAAGATAATCCGGAATACCAGCCGGAAGTGAGCGTGCTGATTCCTGCGTACAACGAGGAAGCAGTCATCGTCGACACAGTTCGCGCGGCACTCGAATCGAAGTATCGGAAGCTCGAAGTGCTTGTGATCAACGATGGTTCGCTGGATCGGACCGCCGAACTCGTCCGGCAGAACTTCGGCCGCGATTCGCGCGTTCGTTTGCTCATGCAATCCAACCGCGGCAAGCCCTCGGCCCTCAATCACGGCCTGGCTGAGGCCTCAGGTCAAATCGTAGTGTCCATCGACGCCGACACGATAGTAGATCCCGACGCCATCCCTCGCCTGGTTCGCCACTTTGCTGATCCGAGGGTTGGAGCCGTCGCGGGAAACGTCAAGGTGATGAACCGCAATCGCTGGCTGACGCGCTGGCAGGCTCTCGAGTACATCACCAGCCAAAACCTCGAGAAACGCGCGTTTGACTTGCTCAACTGCATCCCGGTTGTCCCTGGGGCAGTCGGAGCCTGGCGCACGGAACTCCTTCGCAGCAACGGCGGATTCTCGGGTGAAACCGTTGCTGAGGACACCGACCTCACACTCACCATCCGCCGCAGCGGCTGGAAGATTCTCTATGATGAAGACGCGATTGGACGAACTGAGGTTCCGGATACAGTCGAGACGTTGATCCGGCAGCGCTTCCGCTGGACCTTTGGTACCTTGCAAGCGGTGTGGAAGCACCGAGATGTGACTGGACGGCCCCGCTATGGCACGCTCGGCTGGATTGCGATTCCCAATATATTCCTGTTCCAGATCATTCTGCCCCTGGTTTCGCCTGTGATTGATTTGCTGTTCCTGTTCTCGATTCTGCTGTGGGGCCTGGCGCAACTCCGAATCGCGCAACTTCCGCAGCTGTGGACCTCGCAAGACGTCGAACGATCGCTGATTTTCTTTGCCATGTTTATGGTGATTGATCTGTTCACCTGCGTCGTCGCGTTCGCGCTGGAGCGTCACGAGGACTGGACCCTTCTCGCGCCTCTGCTCCTGCAGCGCTTCTATTATCGTCAGATGATGTACGTCGTGTTATTCCGCGCCATCAAGGAAGCGGTGCAGGGTCGTCCAGTTGGTTGGCGTGGCGTCGAGCCCCATCCTGCCATCCTCGCGGCCCGCGCGCCGGCCTCAGTGGCCCGGGCCTCTGAGCCCGAGGTTCCCAACCCCGCGCGGGGCAGCTCCTAGCGGCGCGCGAACCACCATAAACCTCGTCTTACTGAACCGGCAAGTCTCCTCAACGCAGTGCGCCGTGCCGCTAATTGACGCAGAACCGTTCTCAGTAGACCGGCGAAAGACGCTTGCGCCGTTCGATCCATTCAGCGCTGTCGAAGATGCGCGGCGTGAGCTCGATCAAGCGGGGGAGCATGTTGAAAACGGCGACCGGGCCCCACTCCCTGCCGTTTCGCGTGCGATAGCCTTTGCGATTGAGTTCCTCGGCAACTTTCGAAAGCGAAATATCCTGGATAATGAGTTCCATCATGGATAGGAGAAAAGCCATCTCCGTTGGGTTTTCTTCGAGCCGCTGGCAGTCTCCGGCGACACGAAAGCCGAACGGGGCCTCTTCGAGATTGATTTCCTCTGTGGGAGATGGAGCAGCGCCCGGGGGAGCGGCGGCCGCTTCCGAAGCGCGTTCCCATTCGACTTCCCATTCCACGGCCAGCAGCCGCCATCCTTGTTGTTCGCGTTTGCGGATGTAATCCGTGTCGATAGGCCCTTTCACTACTTCGCGAATACGTTCGAGTTTGGGCATGGGCAACCTCCTCTTAATTATTCATAGCGTAAGGCCACGAGCGGGTCGACGCGCGCGGCCCGGCGAGCCGGGATGTAGCACGCCGCCAGCGCTACGCAGGCCAGCACAACCGCGACAACGCTGAAGGTCAACGGGTCTCGCGTGCTCACTCCAAAAAGGAGGCCCTGCCGGGCATCAGGCGAAGCGGCGGGAGTATAGGTTCCCAGCAGACGAGCGAGCGCGAGCGCGGCGCAGGTTCCGATAGCCAAACCGACAACCGTCAATTTCGTGCCATAGCCAAGCACGAGGCGCAAAACATCCTCTTGTTGCGCGCCAAGCGCCATGCGAATGCCGATTTCGTGTGTGCGCTGTGTAACCAGATAGGCCATGACGCCGTAGATGCCCACAGCCGCAAGCACAAGCCCCAGTGCGGCGAAAACGCCCAGGAGCATCGTCTGTGCATTCGTGTCCTGCATATTTTCGGAGATCACTTGCTCCATGGTGCGCGGATGGGCCAGCGCGATGCTCGCGTCAATTTGGCGCAACTCGCGGCGAACAGGACCGACAACCGCGCTTGGCGGAACTGCTGTTCTG
>Ga0187819_10001238_pt1 | contig 13249 bp, 12 predicted proteins | sample NC_wetland_sal_i_15_FD_132411 | JGI IMG/M metagenome (GOLD analysis project Ga0187819, IMG submission 132411) | Wetland sediment microbial communities from Neuse River Estuary, North Carolina, USA - SO4_4 | ecosystem: Environmental > Aquatic > Freshwater > Wetlands > Sediment | place: USA... | reverse complement strand
TGCACGCGGACCACGAGCAGAATTGTTCGGCGAACGCGATGCGCTGCGTCGGCAGCTCCCACGTGGACCCGTTTTCTGCGACCGCGGCTGCGACCGCGGCGCTCTACGGCCCGCTGCACGGCGGCGCCAACGAGGAAGTTCTGCGCATGCTGCTGGAGATCGGCTCGCTCTCGAACGTGCCCGCGTTCATCAAGCGCGTGAAGGCCGGCGAGACCAAGCTCATGGGCTTCGGCCACCGCGTCTACAAGAATTACGATCCGCGCGCGCGCATCATCAAGCATGTCGCCGACGGCGTCTTCGAAATCATGGGCCGCAATCCGCTCTTGAATATTGCCCTGGAATGCGAGCGTATCGCTCTCGAGGACGACTACTTCGTCTCGCGCAAGCTCTATCCCAACGTGGATTTTTATACCGGGCTGATCTACCAGTCGATGGGTTTCCCGGTGACCATGTTCCCCGTGCTCTTCGCCATTCCGCGCACCAGCGGCTGGATCGCGCAGTGGGAAGAAATGCTGCTCGACCCGGAACAGAAAATCGCGCGCCCGCGCCAGGTTTACCTTGGCTACGACCTGCGACCCTACAAGCCGCTCGACCAGCGAGGCTGATTTAGGATTTTTGAATCAGCGTAAGAATAGAGGTGCCCTTCACGGTTCGGCTGGCGCCGCGTCCGGCGTCGCATCTTCTGGTCCCGGCTCCGAAGAAGGATGGTCCCGCAGGTATTGCTCAAGAGGCTCGTTGCGCAGGACGAAACGGAAGCCCCTCGCTGTGTTCACGTCGATGGTCTTCTGCAAATCGAGCTGGCTGAAATCGATCGTGTGTTCGGCTACTTTTGCTCCATTGTCCTCGATCATTTTGAAATGTAGCTCTCCGTTTACGAGCCAGTAGTCCGTCACGCTGTAGACGGTACCATCGTTCAGATACAGCTGCACGAATTGCGAATTCTCTTCGCCGTAGAAGTACACCGGCCAGTTTTGAATTTCCATCTGCGGCTGCGGATTGTTTGGCCCGAGGGAATACGGAGAAATGCCCGACCCGTAGTCGTAGGCCGGCAACGCATTGCAGCCATAACCCCACCCCCAGAACGAATCGCAGCCTCCGTAAAAGCCTGGGCCCAATCCCCAGCCGAAGCCCAGGCCAAAAAATGGGATGCCAAACAATCCGAAGCCAATGGGCGGGAATACGCCGATAGGAAGGATTGGACGGGGCGGAAAGAACGGACGCCGCGGGTAAGGATAACCGACGACAAATCTCGGCGGCAAAATAACCTGATTATTCGGCGGCCGAACCAAGAAGCTCCTAGTCGCTGGACTGACTAACGGAGGTCGAATGGGAGCAACGGGATGCGAAACACCAGCGTGAGAAGCGGCCGGCCCGCCAACGTGGCCGGCGCCGCCGACGTGCCCGCCGGCATGCTGGGCAAACGCGCTCGTCGCCATCGCACAGGTGAATACGAACGCGCAGAATATGGCGCAAGGAATGGTGCGCAGGTCAGAACGAAAAAGCATGAGCCGCTTCATGACTCCCTCCCTGGCGGCGAGCGAATCGGCGCAGCGAGGACCCAGCGAGCCTTGCCCATATTGTAAGCCAATTCGCTCGGCTAAATCGACAGCGAATGCCCGGCTTTCAGATTGCGCAGAAGGAAATCCACCGATGAGGATGCTCTCCCTGCGCGTTTGCGTGGGAGCTTATAATGGTTCATGGGCGACACAGAGCTTCTCTCCGATGCTTTCGCCGGCGAGCGCCGCAGGATGATCGAGACGCAAATCCGCAAACGCGGAGTCTCTTCGCCGCGCGTTCTTGAAGCTATGGCCGCCGTTCCCCGCCACGAATTTGTCCCTGCCAAATTCCGGGACTACGCGTATGCCGACAAGCCCTTGCCGATCGGCGAGCGACAAACCATCTCGCAGCCGTACATGGTCGCGGCCATGACGGAAGCGCTCGAACTCACCGGCTCCGAGCGCGTGCTGGAAATCGGAACGGGCTCGGGCTACCAGGCGGCGGTGCTATCGCTCGTCGCAAGCCAGGTAATCACTGTGGAAAGCCACACATCTCTCGCGCTTGCGGCGCAGGAACGGCTCACGAATTTGGGCTACGCAAACGTCCACGTTCACAATGGGGACGGCTCCGCGGGATTTCCGGACGCCGCGCCTTACGATGCGATTCTCGTAACCGCCGGCGCGCCTGAAATTCCCCAGGTATTCGCGAGCCAGCTTCAAGAAGGTGGACGCCTTGTCATTCCCGTTGGCGGCCGTGACAATCAGATACTCGTGCGGGCGCGGAAGGAAAACGGCGAGCTGAAATCGCGCGTATTGTTTGACTGCAAATTTGTGTTGCTGCTGGGTCGCTACGGCTGGAGCCGGCTGGACCGGAAATTTTCCTGAAACCTCAAACCACCGCCTTTGAGCGGGCATGAGTTGGCGCCCCCATCTTCCACGGACTGTATTCCACACGTACAGCGGTTCGCCAGCCGGACAATTGCGTCAATTTCCCAATTTGGTCCGGTTGTAAGTCACTGATTCCAGGGATGTTGTCGAACTTGCAAATGGCAAGCCGCATGCTCTGTCTTAGTGCGTGGCTGGACGTCGGAGTCAACTAACGGAATTCATTAAGGAGCTTAGCTAATGCGTAATAAACAGAAGGGTTTCTCACTTATCGAGTTGTTGATCGTCGTCGCGATCATCCTGATCATCGCGGCGATTGCTATCCCAAACTTGCTGCGCTCGAAGATTGCTGCGAACCAGGCCTCAGCTGTCGCTTCGCTTCGCACGCTCAACACATCTTCGGTGTTGTATGACACCAACTACCAGCAGTATCCCACCTCCATCGCTTCTATGGGAACGGGCGCGAGTGTAACTTCGGCGTCTGCCGATTTGATCGACAACGTTCTCTCGACCGGCCAGAAGAGCGGCTATGATTTCGTTTGGTCAGCAGGTACTGGAACTCCCCCGTTGACCTATGCGATCAATGCCAATCCGCTGACGCCTTCGAGCGGGACGGTGCACTATTACACGGACCAGAGCCTTGTGATCCGCTCCAACTCCACTGCGGCTGCAACGATCAACGACCTGGCGATCGGCAACTAAGTTCGATCGGACAGAAACAGAATGGGGGAGGAAGACGCACGACTTCCTCCCCCTTTTTTCTTTTAAAGACCGCGAGAATGAGCGGCCGAGTTGAAGTTTTCAGCCGGATTCAAGAACGCGGCGCTTTCCGATCACGCCTTTTGCAACACGCTGCGCAACTCGCGAATGTCCTTCACTTTTTCGATTCCAATGATTTTGTCGACCAGGTTGTTGCAGTTCTCCTTGCCGAGGACCGGCTCGACGAGGTCGTGGCATTTCTGGATGACCTCTTCGCGGGTCATCGGATTATCCACGGTGCCGCGCACGTCGGTAACGCGATCGGAGAGCACGGTTCCGTCGTTCAGCGTGATTTCCACGATCGCCTGGCGCGCTGGCTCCAGCTTCTCCAGTTCTTCGCTCGGGACGAGCTGCACCTTGGCGCGAACGGCGAGAACGGCCGGATCTTTCATGCGCGCCTTGTCATGCGCGGCCTGAAACGAAGCAGTCTTGTCGATAAGCATGACGGCAACCATGTGTTGCAGGCAGATATCCGGCATCTCGCGATTGTCGACGACGCGCGCTTCGGTGTTGGCCAGGCGCACGACAATGGACTTCACGTCCGCGGGGTTCACGGGATGCTTTTTCATAATGTTGTACATGCAATCGAGCGGCGCCTGGATCGGCGACCCCACCGTCCACTTCTTGATGTTGGTGCGCGTAATCTCGTAGCGTTCGCCGAGCTGCGAGATCAGTTCCTCGGGATGGCCGTTGGGGGCGTACGCCAGATAATAATTGTCGACGCCCGAGAAGATGTCGTCGAGGCCGTCAAAACCTGCATGAACCACGAGAGCGGAAGTGACCCCGCTGCGCGCCGTCATTCCCGCGAAGACGAAAGCTTTCTCGATGTGTTCGGTATCGCGATTCCACGCGCCGATGCCCGAGGATTGCTGGGCGGTGTAATCGAGCAGCCAGCGCATCTGTTGGGCGTTCAAGTCCGCGGCGCAGCCTGCCGCAGCCGCCGAACCGAAAATGCTGGAAATGGCATGCGTACTTTTGTGGCTGTTGTTCCGAAAATCGATCGCGCCAAAACTGATGGTCATGCGCGGGCCGATGTCGTAGCCAAGGGTTACGGCGCGCAAAAAGCGCGTGCCGTCGATGCCGAACTTCTCCCCGGACGCCAGTGTTGCAGGAACGATCGAGCACCCGGGATGCGATTGCGAGAATTCGTTGGAGTCGTCGGTCTCATCTGAATGCGCAAGCATTCCGTTGACGAACGCCGCTTCCGGAGGGCTGGCGGTCATTTTCGAGGCCACGATGGTACATGTTTTGTCTGAAGTGAAATCGCGCGCATAAGTAAATGCCGCGCGGGCCGGAGGGAGACCGGAGCCGGAGATCATGGCGGCAAACGTGTCGAGGATATGGTGCTTGGCCTTCTCGACCACTTCGTCCGGAAGAGCGCGCCCGCCGGCTTCGCTCATATAGGCGCTCAGCTTGGCCATGACGGGGCTGGCGCTTTCGGTGGCAAATACTCCCCTGGGAATCGCCGCTGCCGCGACGGTCCACCCGGCGCGCTGCAAGAGGCTGCGCCGGCTCAGGTCCGCGCAGCTGTTCGATCTCGGAAAGTTGTTCCCTCGATGGCGTCTCATGTTTTTTCTCCCGCGAAATCCTAACATGTCCGCAGCAGCTCAAGAAAGCGATACCGCCGGTTCGTTACCCGTGCACATGTTTACAGGGAATGTAGCGCATGCCCTCAGGCGGGCGCTACAACGGCTTCCCAGGAGCCAAGCTGCGCTGGCGCGCCATGGCAAACGCTTTTCGCAGGACGCGGTTCACCGCCACGGTCAAATCGAATTTCGGCAATTCCTCTTCCCGCGCCCAGGCAAATTCCTGGGCGTCGCTCCCCGCGGAAAGCGTGCCTCCGCGCATTTCGCAAAGATAATCGAGGATCACGAAGTGATATTGCGGCCGCGCCGCGTCGCCCGGCGTGCCGTCCGCATTCGGAGGCGCGGGAAAAATTCTCTCGAACACTTCGATCAGTTCGACGACGCGCACTTCCAGGCCCGTTTCTTCGGTGAGTTCTCTCACCACGCCCTGCTCCAGTGTTTCCCCGACTTCCAGCAGGCCGCCGGGGATGGACCATTCGCCTTTGAGCGGATGGCTGCCTCGCCGGATCAGCAGCGTGCGGCCGTCGCTAATCACCACTCCGCCGACGCCGACCATCGGTTGGTCCGGGTATTCTCTTCTGGGTGTCATAGTCGATATCTGGCTTCTTCCCTCCCGGGCCGCTTCGCGTTATATAATACTTCAGCAGCACGCGCGACCTAACCCCCAAGGAGGTTTTCGCCGTGGTCCGTTGTCCTGAATGCGCCACCGAAATTGACGTTGACGAAGATGAAGTCGAGGAAGGCGAAATCCTGGCCTGCCCCGAGTGCGAAACCGAAATGGAAGTCGTGCAGATCCATCCCGTCAAGGTCAATGCCATCTCCGATGACGATGACGAAGAAGAAGAGGAAGAGTCTGAGGATGGGGACGATTTTGCGGACGATGACGAAGAGGAAGACGAAGAAGAAGAGGCTTGACGCGTTCTTCGATTTCTTCCGGCATCCCCTTACTTCTAGCCATCTCATTTTTATGCGCTTGACGATTGCTCTCGTCGCACTGTCATGTCTCGGCGGAGCAATTGCCGCCGCGCCGGCCGGCGCGGCCCAGGATTCGAGCAGCTCACATGCCCGTATTTTCGTTATTTTCACCACCGTGTTTACGGACCAGGGTTTCGCTCTTCCGGGCGCCCGGGCGCGGGTCCGCAGGTCGGATCAAAAGAAATTTCGATGGGAAGGTATGTCCGACCACCAAGGCGAGGTGGCCTTTCGAATCCCGCCCGGCGCGGAGTATGAACTGACGATCGAGGCGCACGGCTTCAAACCGGAAACACGCAAAGTTGACGCGCGCGAAGAGAATCAAGCGGACCTGACGATCCGAATGACTCCCCAGTCGGCGGCGCACCCGGCCCCGCAGACGGACACAGGCACCGGAGGAAAACCATGAACCTGCGCAGAACGCTCGGATTCGTCGCGCTCGCCGTGCTGGCCGCTAGCGTGCTGTTCGCGCAGGAAAAATCAAAAGGCAAGGAATCCGAGCTGCGCACCGTTCGCGGCACAGTGGTGGATAAGCAAGAGGCCCCCGTGGAAACGGCGGTGGTCTACCTGAAAAACGTCCACACGCAGGACATCATCACACACCTTTCCGACAGCGACGGCACGTTTCGCTTCAGCGGGCTCGATCTGAACGTGGACTATGAAATTCACGCTGAAAAGGAAGGCGCGACCTCCTCGACTCGTTCAATATCGAACTTCGACACTCGCAAGGAATTTGTACTCACATTAAAGTTGGATCACAAAAAAGCCGCGAAATAACCGCCGGCGGGCGAACTCTCATTGGTTTGTGTTAATCGAGGTGAGGGCTTCGTTCGCAAGCTGGTGGGCGCGCTCCGCGCACGCGGCGTTTCCCCAGGTAGACGCGGAGGCGGCGCGAAAAATCGCGGCGGCATCTTGCGTGTGTCCAAGCTTCTGCTCGATATCGCCCGCGAGCAGCAGGAAGATGCAATTGTTCGGATACTCCTTGACCAGGGGCCCGGCTACTTCCAGGGCGCGCGCGTAGTCGCGATCGTAATTGCGCAGGCTCTTGGCCATGTTAAATCGCGCTTCCATCTGCGTCAGTTCGCCTTTGGTGGAGGCGATTTCCAGCTGGCGCAATCCTTCGCGCTTGTCTCCCCCCGGAATACCCATGAAGAAGCGCAGAATTTTGGCGAGCGCCGAAAGAGTGTCGACGTAATAGTTGTACAACCCGAGGCCAAGGTAAGCATCCGCCATGTCGGGATCGAATTCAAGGCAGCGCAGCAGGTGCTTGCGCGCCTCGACACCGGCGCGGGCCACGGGCAGTTTCTGGTAACGCAGGCCCAGAAGGCGCGCGCGCGAGGCATAGCCCAGCCCCGCGTACAATTCCATTTCCGCCGTGTCGGACTTAGCGATGGCATCCTCTGCCAAGCTCGCCACTTTGTCGGCGAGCGCCAGGTCCCGGTCGTCGTCGGCATCCGAGGGGCGCGTGTGGCTCCAGGCGTCAATCGTGTTGTATTTCCGCTCCGACCATTTGCAATAAATATTCCACCACAGCACGTCGGCTTCGATGAGGTAGCCGAGGGGATGCTCGGGCCTGGCGGCTTCGAGCTTGTGGGCGAGCGCGATGGCTTTCTCCGGCTTGCCCAGGTACATCAGGGTGATAGCCTCTTTTGCGTCCGGGGGAATGTCGAGTTCGGAGGCGCGCGCTCGGCACGCGAAAAATAACGCGCATGCGGCAACGGCCAGGCAGAACAACGCGCGGGGGAATCGGCTTGGTTTACACATCCGGCTATTCCGAATATTTTTTCTCGGCGATGTACTTCGGGCTGATGAGCCACGCGCCATTGACGTACATCGCGAAACATTCCAGCGCAAACACCGGGAAAGCGAGGTAACCCGGCGCGGGCATCTGGAAGATCTTCCACTGCTGGCCGATGGGGAAGGTGTAAACCCATCCGGCGCGAGACCAGTAGTTCCAGAATTCCCACAGCCAGCCGCACACCCAGCCGGCCACGAGAAATGAATACATCCGCGAGCGAGTACCCCGCGCCAGGTCTCCCTCGAAGGATGGCAAGTGCAGGCGGTAGTTGATCGGCTCGAGAAGAAAAATAAAGCCGAGCCAGACCATTGCGAACAGATATGCTGCGTTTTGCTTTGGGACAACAATCGGAACGATGAGCATCGCGGCTCCGAGAACGATGGACACTTTTTCCGATGCGCGGCTGAAGCGAACGGGGCGCGATTCCTCTTTGAACCAGCCGAAGGACTCGATCAGCGCGGCGGTTATGAAAATTCCCGGCGTGATCGTCGCGAACGACCAGCCGTAACCGATCCACCGTTCGATGCGCGATTCCGGCAGGCCGACGTACGCCCAGTTCGCAAGCCGCAAATTGTACGCTTCAAAAAGCAGCCACAACGGGATCGAAAGCGCCGCCATCTTCAGCAGGCCGCGCGGCTCCTCGCGCAGCCGCGAATGCCCGGTGATCGCGAAGATTGCGGCATCGGCAATCAAAATGTACGAAGTCCACGCGAACGGAGTGAAATACGTCGCCGCCGGTTCGATGCCGTGAAACATCAAATATTCCGCGAAAATCAGCGCGACGAATCCGAGCCAGCCGTGCGCGGGAAACCTCCTGCGCCGCGCGCGAAAAAATTCCACGACGAGAACGGTCACCGTCGCGGCGGTCAGGATAATCCCGAGTTTCAACATTCGGTCCGTTTGCTCCGCAACGATTTTGCATCATTTTTTCGTTCCTGCACGAAATAAGCGAGGAGTTTTGGGAATCAGAATGCATGGCCGACGTCGGGCTAGTTTCCGACAATCCCGTTTCCCAAGCGAAATCTGATTTAGCGGGCCAGCGCAACGTCTTAATCCTTCTGGCAGAGCATCTCCGATCGATTCGTAGAATGCGACACGCATGGTGCTTTGAACACCGATGCCCCAGTCTCAAAGTGCTCATCCCAAGAAACCGCCTATACTAGTAATTAGTGTCCATGCCTTCTGTTGTTGAAACTGTTTCAGATGTCCAACCGGTACTCGCCAACGTTTCACCTGTTGCGACCAACGACAACGGGAATACGTGGTTGCCGTTCGCCATCGCGATCTTCACCAGCGCGTTTCTCGTTTTCCAGGTTCAATTGCTGCTCGGAAAGGAGATCCTACCGTTTTTCGGCGGCGCGTCGGCCGTTTGGACAGTTTGCGTGCTTGTTTTCCAATTATTATTTCTCGCCGGATACGGGTATTCACACGGACTGGCCGGGCGGCTTTCCCTCCGCAGGCAGGTCATCGTTCACGGCGCTCTTCTGGCCACTTCCGCCATTCTTTTAGCCGTTCTGGGCTATATCCGATCCGCGCCCATCGGTCCCGGAGCGAACTGGCGCCCGAATCCCGAAGCCAACCCCTCATGGGCGATCGCCCAATTCTTGATCAGCGCAATTGGTCTCCCTTTTTTCTTGCTTTCTGCCACGAGTCCATTAATGCAGCATTGGTTTGCGCAGGTCGCGCCCAAGGGGTCGCCCTATCGTCTCTATGCGCTTTCGAACGTGGGATCGCTCCTGGGGCTGCTGTCGTATCCTTTTTTGGTCGAACCGCACTTAGGGCTCGGCGCACAAGGTTGGGCTTGGGTCTCTGGCTACGGCCTGTTCTTGATTTGCTACTGTTTCAGCGCGCGCAGAGTGGTGCACTCGGCCGCCAGCGCTTTGCCTAAACGACCATCGATCCCGGATTTCCGCCCATCCGGAGCGCCGGTACCCTGGGTGCACGGGCTGCGTTGGATCGGCTTGGCCGCGTGCGCATCGATATTATTGCTGGCAACGACCAACCTGGTCTGCCAGGACATTGCTGTTAACCCCTTCCTGTGGGTTCTGGAATTGAGCCTGTACCTGCTCTCGTTCATCGTGTGTTTTGAGAGTGACCGCTGGTATCGGTCCGACATCTTTCATCCTCTATTCGTCGTGACCGTTGCATTCGTGATCTTGGTATCGCTCCCCAATGCCAGGTATTCGTTCCTGCTGCAGCTCGCCGCTTATTCCGCTCTGCTTTTCGCGGGGTGCATGGTCTGTCACGGCGAAGCGGCACGGACGCGTCCAACTACAGAATCGCTGACTGCATTCTATCTATGCATCGCGACGGGTGGCGCCGTGGGGGGAATCGTTGTGAGCTTGTTCGCCCCCTGGATGTTCCCCAATTATTGGGAGTATCCGCTGGGTGTCCTGGGATGCCTTGCGGTGCTATTGTTCGTCTCCGCCGGGCAAGCTTCGTCCTGGTGGTTCAACGGGCGACCTTCGTTGGCATTGCTGATTCTCGCGGGCGTTGTGCTGCTGGCGCCCATAGTTTCTGCTTCCATATGGAAACAGGCGGCGGGCTTGCCATACTCGCTCAGCCCTTACGCAGCTGCCGTGCTGGTTGCCGCTGCCGCTCTGCGATACGTCATGGAGCGTCACGCGCCGCGGGCTGCACAGTCCCCCGCCTTTGTCCGAAACGTATCGAGAATCGCGCTGGCTCTGGTCACCGCCGGCCTGGTGATTCCGCAAAAGGCGGCCTTCTATCACGCTATCGCGACGTCGAGAAATTTCTATGGTGTTTTGTCAGTCGTAAGCGTCGAGCCGGAAAATTATCTTGCCCTGCGGCATGGCAACATCGTTCATGGGTTCCAATATCAGGACCCGCAGCGCGCCCGTCTCGTGACCGGCTACTACGGCCCGCACAGCGGAGCCAATATCGCCATTCGCAATTGGCCGCAGCATCCCATGCGCGTCGGGCTTGTCGGAATGGGTGTGGGTACCCTCGCTGCGTTGGCTCAATCTGGCGACGTCTACCGCTTTTATGATATCAACCCTGACGTCTACAAGATGTCAACTGGCCCGCATCCATACTTTACCTTCCTTCGTGATTCGGCCGGCCGGATGGAAGTCGTCCAGGGCGATGCGCGACTCTCGCTCGAACAGGAGGCCGGCCGCGGCGACTACGGAAATTTCGATGTTCTTGTCCTGGACGCATTTTCGGGCGATGCGATCCCCATGCACCTTCTCACGCACGAGGCGTTTTCGCTCTATGCAAGGCACCTGCGAGGACCGGCATCGGTGATCGCGGTCCACATCAGCAATCTGACAATTGATCTCCGGCCTGTGATTGCGGGGATCGCCCGCGATTTCGGCTTTCACGCGCTCCGCTTTAACGCGCCCCTTCTCGCCGGCCCCCTTTCGCAGTCCGACTGGATCTTGCTTTCGCGCGATCCAGCTACCTTGACCGGGAATGAGATGGCCCAGCAGTCCGAACCCTTTCCCGCCGGTACGAGGCCGATTTTTTGGACCGATGACTATTGCGATCTCCTGCATTTGATTCGTTGGCAGGACTAAAGTACATCTTCGATACGGAATGAACTCACGGTCTTTGTGGTTCCTGCACGAAATGAGCGCAGGACCATGAGTGCGAGGATGTCTTGCCGCAAGTGGGGCAGTTTCCAATAATCCTGTCATCGACAGCCGTTGGAAGAGCCTGGCTGCCAGGGCGTTCCGGGCGAACGATCACGCCGGACTGACATTAGTGAGAGGCAGGAAAGGGGACCACCTAACCCAGGTATTTCGCGAGCGGCTCCCAGTAGTTCTTGTTCCACCCGTCGAGAAGGCTTTTCGCGTCGCCTTCGGGGAAAGCCTTGTGGTCGAGAACGAGCTTGGTTCCGGCGCTGTTGTCGCTGAGTTCGAACTTCACCATCGAATAAACGCCCGGCGTCCAGTAGGCGGGGCGCCAAGCCTGGACGATTCGCTCGCCCGGGACCAGCTCAATGTGCCTCCCAACGATAATTCCGCCGAACATCGCGAACGTGCCGCCCACCTCGGGGCTGATTTGCGCGGGCCGAGCGCCCGGAGCCATGCGCATCTTCATGGCATCGCTGAGCTGCACGACCTGGCTAAACTGTTTCTCATCAATGAGCGCATCGTAGACGCGCTTGCGCCTCGCTTTGAAAACGACTTCCTGGTGGATGGATTCCGCGGTGTGAGAAATCTCGTCGTTGGCTTGCGCTTCGGCATTCGTTGAGACAAGGGCCAAGCCGCCAAACGCAATTGCAACTCCGGCGATCGCTTGCCGCCTCGTTGGTTCACTGGCAGGAGCTGCCGATTTTGTTTTCAAGCTCATCATCGTCCTCCGGCACTGTCCTAAGCAGGTGCCCCACCCTTTCCGCTGTTGCGGGCAAAGCGTGGGGCGCCCGAACTACATTTACGCACTGCGTTCTCACCAGATCTGCACGCGGTCCGGCGGCGCGAGATACAGCGTTTCTCCGGGTTGGACATGGAACGCCGAATACCACGCATCGATGTTGCGAACAGTATCCGCGCGGTACTTCGCCGGCGCATGCGGATCTGTAAGTACTTGCTGGCGCAGCCTCGCCTCACGCGCTTTCGTCGCCCAATTCTGTCCAAAGGCGATGAAGAACTGCTGGTCGCCGGAGAAGCCGTCCTGCACAGGAGCACTCTTCCCTCCGAGTGATGCGCGGTAGCCGTCGTAAGCGGCCGAGAGCCCGGCAACATCCGCGATATTTTCTCCAATCGTCTGTTTGCCGTTCACGGAAATGTCGGGGAAGGGCTTGTAGGTGTCGTACTGCGCGACGAGTCTCGCAGTCGCCGCCTGGAAATGCTCGAGGTCCGCGTCCTTCCACCAATTGCGCACGCGCCCCTTGGAGTCAAACGCGCTGCCTTCGGTATCAAACGTGTGGCTGATCTCGTGCCCGATGACGGTGCCGATGGCGCCGTAGTTGGCCGCGGCTGGCGCCTGCGGGTCGAAGAACGGCGGCTGCAGAATGGCCGCCGGGAAATTGAGCCCGTTATGCAGCGGGAGATTGACGGCGTTCACCGTCTGCGGCGTCATGCACCATTCCTTGCGATCGACAGGATGACCGATGCGCGCGACTTCGTAGTGGTAATCAAACAGCCCGCCGCGCCAGAGATTGCCGAACATATCGTCCGCCTTGACTTCGTAGGCGGAATAATCCTGCCAGGTTTCCGGGTAGCCGATCCCGACGTAAAGTGTGGTGAGCTTCGCTTGCGCTTCCGCTTTGGTGGAAGGATCCATCCACGTCAACGCGTCAATCCGCTTCCGGAAAGCGGCGATGATATTCGCAACCATCGCTTGCGCCTCAGCTTTCGCTTCCGGCGGGAAGTAACGCTGCGCGTAGATTTGGCCCACCGCGTCCCCCAGTAGCTTGTTGACCTCCGCGACGCCCCGTTGCCAGCGCGGACGCTGCTCAGGCGCGCCCGAGAGTGTTTTGCCGAAGAAGGCGAAGCGCTCGTCGGTCAGCGCTTTGGGCAGCGCTTCCGCGTAATCCTCGATCAGGCGATACGCCAGCCAATCCTTCCATGTTTCCAGCGGCGCGGAAGCGACGAGAGCCGATTCCCCTGCGAATGCGGTGGGTTGCCAGACGATAAAGCTCGGCTGCTTGCTGAGTCCCGCGCCGCGGAAATATTCCGCCCAGTCGAGGCCAGGGGCTTTCGCTAGAAAATCGGACTGCGTCCACGTGTTGTTAGCTTTGTGAATGTCTTCGTCTTCGGCCAGGCTGATGTGCTTCTCGGCGATGG